>Ga0068855_100006543_pt1 | contig 14169 bp, 12 predicted proteins | sample KBSCornC52_FD_66592 | JGI IMG/M metagenome (GOLD analysis project Ga0068855, IMG submission 66592) | Corn rhizosphere microbial communities from Kellogg Biological Station, Michigan, USA - KBS Corn C5-2 | ecosystem: Host-associated > Plants > Roots > Rhizosphere > Soil ... | reverse complement strand
AGAAATCCAGTTTTTCCGTTTATTACAGTAAATTTAATACCTCCCACATTTGATCCGATAACTGGCGTTCTACATGCCATCGCTTCAAGTGGGGTTATCCCAAATGGTTCATACCATGGAGTAGAAACAAAGACATCAGCAGCATTGTAATAAAATCTCAGTTGATCACGCCCTTTTCTTCCGATAAAGATGACATCATTCAGGACATTTTCTTTTTTTGCCACGTCTTGAAGTCTTCCAATCTCAGGAGTTTTTATCGGATCAGGATCGTCAGATTCTCCCCCTACAATAAGTAACTTAACCGGCAAAGAGGTCTTTTGTTTTAAATTCGCAAGAGCACTGATAACTGTATCTATACCTTTTCGAGGAACAAGTCTGCCAAGTTGGAGAATATACTTCGTCTGATTATCCAATCCAAGCGACATTTTAGCAACTGTTTTATCAATCGGAAAAAATATATTGGGATCAAATCCACAAGGAATAATACTAATTTTATTTTGATCACACTGATAATAAAAGAGTAAGTCTTCATAATCCTGAGGACACTCTGCGATAATTTGATCTGTTTCATTTATGACCCTTTGTTCAAAAATAAAACGCTCATCTGAAAAACTATCATTTTTTCCTTGATGCGCTCTTCGTACTTTTCCTAATGCATGAAATGTAACAACAAATGGAATACCAAGTTTCCGTTTCAGAAGACGAGCGACTTCAGCTGACATAAAAAAGTTTGCATGAATAAGTTGATACGTTTCTTCTTCTTGCTTGATAAACGAAAGTGTATCTTCATAAAATTCTGTAAGATAATCCATAATCCTTTCTTTGGGAATACTTTTCTTTGGGCCGGCATTTATATGAATAATCCTAACTCCATTATGACAATTGACGATTCTTGGGAATTCGGCATTATCCCAGCGTGTAAAAATATCAACCTCATATCCTGCCTTTGCAAGGTTAAGTGAAATCTGGTCAACATAGACATTTTGTCCCCCACTATCAATACCGCCCATACTGGCAAGTGGCGATGCATGTTCTGAAATCATGGCAATCTTTCTTTTCATAATGTTATTGTTTGCACCCCCCTCATCTTTTTTATATTCGTTAGCAATTTTGTATCAAGAACAGTATCTTCAATGAGTTGTTCCCAATCAGCAGCAAATCGTGTAATTGAAAAACGTTCAGCAGCAGTTTTTTTTGCTTCTTTTCCTAATCTCATTGCCATATTTTTATCAAGCAGTAGCGTTTTCATTTTCCCAATAAGATAGTCAATGTCTGTATGAATATATCCGTTTTTGCCATTTGTTATTATCGTTGGCAGTTCGGTTGTTGCCAAGCCGACAATCGGTAAACCTGTCAACATTGCTTCAAGAACTGATAAACCTAAACTTGTATATCTGGCCGGATGGAAAAAGAATCGATATTTTGCAATAACAGAAGGCAGCTCCAGCGGTGTTATTTCTCCCAATCCACCAATTTCTTCTGATCCCATACCAATAAGATCCAGGGGGATTTCATTTTTAACTTTTTCATAAATGTCTAGACCAAGTCTCCTCCCTCTTTTATATATATTATTAATAACAACAATCCCTTTATTGATCTCACCAGTATATGTAGTAGTTGATGGCGTCATGACACCATGTTCGATAACAGTTGTTGCAGTTGTACCGCTATCCCACATTAATTGGTTAAAAGCTGTAACGTGAACAAGCGTGATCGTAGAATCATAAAGAGGATGCCTGGTATCAGTTGGATGTCTTCGTGGCGGATCATGCTCAATAAACAGTTTTGGAACATGAGTACGTTGATAGAATGATAATATCTCCATCTGTTCTGCTAAATAATCATGGGTCGGATTTGCTGGATTAAAGTTTGATTGAAATATAATACAATCAATATCGATATTTTTGATATCTTCTGCTGGAATTTCTTTCACATTCTCTCCCCAGGGGAAGCTCTTTGTCTTTCCATAGTATCCTGGTTTAGTCGGTGATGTAACTGGAAGATAAAAAAGACAATTCGCTTGTGTTAAGTAATAAAGGTAATTCCCATGTACATGCCATGTAAGTACTTTTAATTGCTTTTTTTTAAAGTGATTCATAGATACCCCCTCTCTCCTCATCCTGAAAAATACTAGATGGTATCGGTCCCCTTATGAGTAATTGTAACGCTGTGGTAAATACGAGGAATGGTTGTTCCGCAGTCTTTTTATCTATTCTTCGATGTAAGCTTTCGTCAAGAGGTGCCCAACGATTTGGATCGGAATCGAGGTAGATAACAACACTTGGGATGTTTAGCGCATCGGCAAGATGAGAGATGGCAGTACAATTGGAAATTACAAGCTGAGAACTTTCGATTAAAGCAGCTGTTGCTCCAATGGATAACTTACCTGCGAGATTAATAGGCGTATATTGCATATGCTTCATAATCTGTTGCACAATTGATTGCTCTTGGCTGACTCCTGTAAACACTATTTGATAACCAATCGACATGAGTGCATCCGCGATAGAGGCAAATTTTTGAGTACTCCATCTTCGTTTTGGATCTCTCGCCCCTGGATGAATGCAAATGTATGACTGTTTCATGAGTAGAGAATAATTGGGTATACTTTTCAATTCTTCTCGATCCTTTTCATAAAGGGGAAATTCTAAAAAGTTTGCTTGAGGTTTCATGTCTAGCTTTTTTATAATGCGAAGATTTCTTTCAACTTCCGGCAGATCATCGCGATATTTTATATATGTTGTTTTATCCGGACAATCATTTTCATTAAGATAACTCCCTGCTGTAGATTTTCCTCCAAATAGCGTTAGCATTGCATTGATGATGGAACCATCTCCATGCATCTGAATGATCAGATCAAAATGTTCTTTTTGTACTTTTCTAATAAATTCGGCAAATTTTTCTTTAGTAACTTGCTGTTCAGGTAAACCTGGATAGCCGGGAAATGAAATAAATCTATCGATATATTTTTCAAATCTCTGAACAAACTCATATGCCCATGGTAATCCAATGAGCACTATTTCCGCTTGTGGGTAGGCGCTTCTTACTGCTCTGATGGCAGGCACTGCACATAACATATCTCCTAGTTGTAATGCTCTGAAAATTGCTATTTTCTTTCTATTATTTCTCATAAGTAAATCTACATATTTTTAAAACTGTGCAGATACTTGTGTAGTCTAAGCAGAAGAAGTTAAAAATGTTTCTGAAAGAAGTAAGAGATGTGTAAATATAAACATAAAAATGCTAAAGTTATTCGTTTCTTACACAATTTGCTATAAGTCTTTACACTTCTCTTACATTTTGTTATTCTAGCAATTCTCTATGGTTAAAAAGCTGCCCGGCAAGATTTATCATCAATTTCCAGCCTTACAATATAAGAACTATCGTCTCTATTTCATTGGCCAACTCATCTCCTTCACCGGTTCATGGTTGCAAGGTTTCGCGTTTGGGTGGTTAGTATATACGCTCACCCATTCACCTTTTTGGTTAGGGGCAGTATCTGCAGTTTCATCGTTACCGGTTTTATTTTTGTCTCTCTATGGAGGATATTTGGTAGATCGATATAACAGAAAAAAATTGCTTATTATCACACAGTTTTCTTCTCTCATATTTGCATTTGTGCTTGGTATTCTCACCATAACACATACCATAAACCTGCCGATACTTCTGCTTTTGACCTTATTATCAGGTATCGCAAATGCCATAGATAACCCGGTCACACAAGCGTTTGTTGTAGATGTGGTAGGTAAGGAAGATTTACCTTCTGCTGTTGGTTTAAATGCAACATTATTTAACACCGGAAGAGTTTTGGGTCCTGCGATAGCAGGATATCTTATTGGATTGATTGGTATAGGTAATATATTTTTAATAAATGCGGCGTCTTTTTTAGCAATTTTAATTAGCCTTTACTTTATTCAAATAAATACGCAGGTAACAAATAAGAGAGATGCAGACCCAATGCGATCTATCAAAGAAGGAATTACGTATTCTTACTTTCACCCTTTAATTAAGATACTGTTACTAACAGCAGCAATAGGAGCTATCTTTTGTTTTTCTCAAGCAACAATTATGCCAGTGCTGGTAGGAAAAATATTTCAAAGCAATACACAAGCTCTGGGTGAATTATTATCAGCAACAGGCTTAGGAGCACTTATTGGTTCTCTTATTGTTTCTTCACAATTTAAAAAAATCTCCCCAGTCTGGTTTATCCTTACGGGGAATGTCATGTTTATTATTGCTACCTGGACATTTTCATATACTTCAAATGTGGAATTTGCATCAATTTGTATGGTATTTTCAGGTTTAGGACTGACACTTCAATTTTCTTCTATTTATTCATCAATTCAGAAGCTAGTCAAAGAGGAATTCCGTGGGCGCGTCTCAAGCATCTATGTTTTACTTTTCATCGGGTTATCACCACTGGGTAATCTATTTATCGGAAGTACTACATCATGGTTTGGGCCGCAACTGGCTATACGCCTTTGCTTACTTATCACTGCTCTTTATGGGATAGCAATGATGTTCTATCTGCCGAGAGTGAAAAAGAGATATATTATGTACAATGAAAAAACGCGTCCAGAATATGCTCTCGCGAAAACAGATTAACCTTTTACGGCTTTTCTCAAAAGCATTTTTTCTGCAGCAGTGATAACCTCAGTAACTGTAGTTTTTGTAACAAAAGATATCTCATGTTTACAGGAACTAGTGGGGGTATCAAAGGGATATCCAGACGCGCAGTCTGTTTGACAGATTGGGCAATGAATGATCCAAGAACTTAAACAAACGCTGTTATTTCTAAACGGCGGTGCTGCATTGATAAGATTCGCACACCAATATATACCAACAGTCGTTGTTCCTAGCGCGCTTGCTAGATGTAACGGCCCAGTATCGTTTGCCACAACTAATGCTGCTACTGATAAGAGACCAGTGAGCGCGTTTATAGAAAGTTTGCCATAAAAATTATCCGCTGGCAATGTCATAGCATGTATAGTGTTTTTGACAATTTCTCTCTCATCGCCACTTCCCGTTATGATAATACGAAATCCTTTCTGAGCAAAATAATCTCCAACTCTCGCGAATCGTTTGAATGGCCATCTTCTTTTCAGATCTGTGGCGCCTGGGTGAATGACAATAAACTTCTTGTTATTTCCCAGGATTTTTTTTGCTTCGTTTACATCATCTTTTGTTGCGGTAAGCTGAGGCGAGATATGTTTAGTGCTTGCGCCGATAAGAGAAACAACTTCTAACCATCGAAGAATTTCATTTTGATAATACTCATAGGGAATTGCCTCATTGAGTGGTTGCGCATTATCAGTTTTAGTACCAATAGTATATGATGCTCCAAGATTTTCTATAAATGTATTGGAATACTGTCCTCCCCCATGCAGTTGGATTGCTACATCAAAATTTTCCTCCTGCATCTTTTTATAAAATGCTTCTATTTGCCTCTGGTCATCCGTATATACATTATCCATACTTATTCCTTTCATCGGAGGAATAACAATAATATTATCAACCAGAGTCTTTCTTTTTAATAAAAATTGCCGATGCCAGTCTTTTCCTAAATATACTATTTGGGCATCAGGAAAAGTTTCTCGTAAGGCAGTAAGCGCGGGAACGGTAAAGATAAAATCTCCTAAACCATTCGCGCGCAGTACCGCGATCTTTTTGACTCTCCTCATATTTCTTATTACACTGTAGTTTTATAGTTGTCCAATGGCTTGTGAAACATCATTTGGGCTGTTGAACTGATCCATCGGCATATCTTTGAGCGTCTCAATTATATTTTCGTCAGCACCCTCTTCTTTTGCTTTTTCTAACAGTTCATCCTTACTACATGGATAGTCAACTCCTCTTAAAAATTTTTGTATTTGAATAGGATTGACATGAGAAGATTGTGTATCGTCTCCTGCCGATTGACTCACAGCTTGTTCACCATTACTATCCATTCTGTCATTTTGATCCATCATATATCGCCTCCTCTCTTTTGCGATAATGAATACCTATATTGGATGAAATATATAATAAATTCTTAAAATAGCGGTTATAATTTCGTAAGATAATGTAACAGGTTAAGGAGTAAGGAGGTGATTTTTAGGATTAGGAGAGCTTGGTTTGTGTCGCTTTTTTTACCAATATTTGTTTTTGCAATCGCTTTATTTCAGAAGGAGATAATGGCTTTGGTTGAACTATAACACTTTTATTTTTATTATCATTTTCTAATAATAGTTTACTTCCTTGTGTATATATATTCATTTCGTTTTCAACAAATGAGATGTAGCCTGTTGTATCATTATTATCTGAAGGAGGCGCCCATTTATTTATTGCACTATATACATCAGTATAGCCCCATTTTGCGTAATCATGTAAAAGTCCACACGTGTCATTAATTGATTCATCCCAATCTTTATAATATCTATACCCTCCATTTTGAGGTTGACCGGGAAGTGCTCTGATATTTCCAAGTGAATGGTTCAGTGGAGCCCATCCGTTTACTCCGTCAGTACTTTCTTTCGCAAACATAGCAGCCACAATACTGGCATCAACTCCATCAACAGTACATGCACGTCCCAGATAATCAGTAAATCCGATATAATCACCTTGGGGTGTTGCAAACTTCACGTTTGCAAGAGCTGGGTTGGCTGCATAGATTACATTACTTAATTCGGCTATAGAAGCACTGTTAGAGTGTATAATTTGAAATTTAGGATTTGGCACATACTCATATAATGAAGGAAAGTGATATGGTGAATGAGATGGCTTAGAAGTAGGTAGGGAATGTATCTCGATTGTAGGAGCTATTTTTTCAGTTGGTTGAGCTTTTTTTTCTGGAAATGGAGTTGCTGTTGGGAAAACAGTTTGTTCGTATGGTGGTGGAACATTTGGTGATTCAGGATCGATAACAGGTGTATCTGTGGCATTATCATCGATAATAGTGTTTTTATAAATATACGTTACTTTACCTGGATGTTGAGGTCTGTTATCATACATAGCTTGATCGCTGTACGGTATTCTTCTCAACATTCCAAAAACTTTCGCAACCTCATGGCCTCCTGAGATCATAGCCCCTCCTGAGATCATAGCCCCTCCTGCGAGTGTTAAGGCTGAGACATTGCGGGTTGTTCGTGCGGCAGATTTAATCTTTTGCCATCTGGTTCGTTCTGGTTCCTCGCCTTTTGCTGAAAGATGTTTATCTTTTGCCTTTGGAGTATCAGATACGACAGGCTGTACTTTTCTCTCGGGCATTTTTCTAATAGTATCTCTTTCTAAAAACATAGTTTTGACTCATTTAGGTGAGTTGCACAGAATAATACTATAGTACTTATTTAAATGCAATAGGCAATATCAAATATAATACCTATAGGGTATAAATATTTTTTATAACACTATATATATGTCGGTATGATGGAGGTGAGTAAATAATGGTGTCAAAAGTTTGTGGAAGTTTACTACTTTTGTTTTACTTTCTTCAGCGAGTTACGGAGAGAAAAATAGAAGATATTGCTGATTATTCCCCAAATGAATGCTGCCGTTAGTAGTTTCGGATAGAGAAGAATAGTATACGCATTCCATAAAAGAATAAGTGGATGTAGGAGAATGTCCCATGAGTTTGCCCGCTCTACTCTGCCTAAAATGATGCCAAAGCCTACTAATAGATTAATAATGATAAGTAATAAGAAGATATTGTTAATTTTCTTCTTTTGTAAGAATTTCTCTAGAGGGGAAAGCGCTAGAAGAAAAGTTACTACGCCGACAAGCATAAGTAATATAAATAATATGACTGTAAGTGGAGCAAAGGGGGCGGGAGTTTTTTCGATACTCTCCGAAAAGTGCGTAATATCAGTGAGCAGATATAAGGTGTTTGGTAAAAAGAATAACCACAAGAGAAACCAAATTGTACGGAAAAAAATCGATTTACTTTTCACCGCGAGATAAATAAAGATAACCGGCAGCAATGCCAGAAAGACGTTATAAAGCATCCATTGTAATTCAAATAAAATGTAGTCCATATAGTATAGTGTACTAAAATTTCCTTTTATTGTCTTCTTTTTCGTTTTCTTTTTAGGAGGGAGAATGCTATAATATTAGCTGTTCCGTCGAGGTAGCCAAGGTGGTCAAGGCACGTGTCTGAAGAACACGCCATCTCAGTTCGACTCTGAGTCTCGACACTCAATAGCTCTATTACTTTACCACAAATGTGGCTGCGTTACTATTCCAGGAGTAAAGAGGAGACCAATTGCTTCCAAATACACCAATTCGCAACACAAAATTTCCTGCTGCTTCGTTTCCATTTATTTGACAACTTGTAGAAATTGTTTGTGAATCATTTTGCGCGATTGATACTCCCGATATGAATGTCTGGCAAATTCGTAACCCTCCAGCTGCCTGTCTATACACTTCTAAATCAACAATACCATTTATAAGATTGGCGTTTTTTGGCTGCACAGTAGCAGTCAGGAGAACAAAGCTATTTTGCGTACTTTCTGAAGGCGTTACTGCGCCAGTGGTCGTTACTTGCAACGCTGAAGTCATAACAGGTTGTGTTGGTGTCGGTGTGAATGGAGACGATTGTCTAAGAGGAATTTGTGTCGGTATTTGTGTTGGCACCGATTGAGTCGGAGTTGGCATTCCAGATGATGCATTCCAGGTTGTCCACTCTTTATCCGCGTAGACAGCTTGCACTTTTTGAATATAGTCATTTGCTGCTGCTGTGTGCCAGCGACCGGCAAACCATACTCCCATACATCCCCACTCATCTCCTGCAGTATAGGTTCCTGTATGATCCACAGTATTGAGCCAGGTTAATTTACCTTCGTAACAATCTCTTCTGAATGCCAGCGCATAATCAACATTAAACGCAGTACTCTCTTGTGCATATGGCCAGGTAAATGCATGCGTTGGCGGGAGATCAGCGCCGCGTACTTGTAAGAGGCCGACACTTTGACAGCCATTGGTTGATTGTTGAGAGTTTCCTATGCAATCACCCATTGTACTTTGACGCCAATAACTTTCAATAACTGCTTGGGCTCGTACTGTATTGACATCAAAGCCCCATTTACAGGCTGCCCATTGTATGATTTCATCAGTTGTTCCTGTAAAATTTCCTGTCACGCGTGCTCCGTAGCCGTTAATTTCGTTTGCAGGCATTCTGTATCCGCTCGAGTACACATTAGTATTATTGGCAGTTGTATTGTCAGGACGAGGTTCCCATGGATTACGTACTACTCTCGCAGCGCATTCTGCATCAGATGGTAATTTTGATCCGGGTGGTAAGAGAGTTGTATCCAAGGAATTTGTTGAAGAAGCATTTGGAGCGAGCGATGGTGTTTGTGCGTCACTGACTAATACGCGTCTGTGTTGAATAAGCGAAAGTATAACGACAACTAAAAAAATTACACAACCTAACGAAGACATTAAGATCACATTGCGAGTAGTCCATCTATTTTTATTAATGTGAACATTATTGCGATTTTGTTGTATATGCCTCTGTGAAGACAAAATATTTTTCAGGAATATGGGCAGCATTTGAGTGTTACATACTAACGAAATGAGCTACGAGTGTCAACCCTACCGCATATCTATTTGTGCTTACGAATGTAAGAAATATGTAAGAATTTACTTGTATAGTATAAAGCCAATCAATTTATCTTTGTCTTCTTCTCAATTTTCTCCCCACTTCTCTTGCAAATTTTAAATGGCCTTTTCTGTTGAGATGTCCTGTTATATCGAAGTCATCAGTTTCATCAATGTTGTCCAATGAAACTTTGTCAATTTCTGCAGTCGGATTTATATGTAAAAAACGTTGTATACCTTTTAAAATGCTTCTTGCAGTTGTTATTGTAATAATATCTGCCAATCTTTCATGTGCGAGTACGCCAGCAACTTCGAGTAATTCCCTCTTTCCGTTTGTGCCGTCTAGTGGTTCATATTGAATACTTTTGGTCTTACGAAATTTAGGAGGAGTTGTTGGTAGAAATCGTGTATTCTTATTATATTCCCATATGGTTTGTAAAATATGAGTGTAGGTTGGGGACATTGATTGCATAATTTCTCTAGCACCGTTTATGACTTCAAGAGTATCTCTTTGAAAAAGATTACTTCCTACGGCTCGTAGTTTTGCTTTTGTTCTCTCGTCCAACATGAGTTTCCTCCAATCATTGCCATTTAAAGAAACAATGACAGTAGGGTGCTCTGTTTCTTGCATATGTTTTTTTACTAAAGTACTTTTGCAATATTGCAATACTTCTTCGCAGGTTGCTCCGGGAATTCCTAAATTTACTCCAGAATGAATTTGTCTAGCTGTTTTCAAATTATCTATTACATCAGCCTTTGATCCAGGTTTTCCATCTACATACAATATGCTATCACCTATCCCAAAAAGGACATTTTCTTCTGTGTATGCAGATCGTGGTTTTTTGCGGCGAAAGTAAATTATCTCACTAAGTGGAGGAGGTTGGACAAGTGATGCACAAGTAGAAATAAGTACATTTTCTGCTATCTGCCTTGCTCCTTTAAAAAGGCTCTCTTTTCCTCGTGCGACAACGATACCTGTTCGATGAGAGTAACCACGCTCAACCATAATGTGATTGTACTATAAAAGAGTTGACAAAGAAAAGTGTATGATATATACTCTAATAGTTAGATAATCTAATAATTATGAATACGAATAATGAGTTTGGTGAAGTTCTCTTCAAATTATCCCGTCTTATGCGAGACGATATGACATTTACTTGCTTCTCGGCACAACTGAGTATTTTACAACTTCACACATTGATCTTTCTTAAGAAAAATAGTCTAGTGCACATGACTGATATAGCACAAAATTTTCATATTGAAATGCCAACAGCGACAAGCTTATTAAATAAATTAGTAACCCTCAAATTGGTCCGTCGCACTGCCGATAAGAAAGATAGACGCATTGTCCATATTAAACTTACACAAAAAGGCGAAGAGGTCTTACAGGAAGCAAAAGAGCAACATAATAAAAAGATAACCAGAATGTTATCTTACTTATCTGAAGATGATAAGAAGAAGCTCCTAGTGATTTTAGAACGTATTGTTGCTACTATGGAAGAGAGTCATGAAAAATAGAAAATTATTGATTACCATTCTCATTTGTGTTGTTATCACTATCATATTAGGAGTGGTAAGTTTGCAGGCTTCGGTAAACCAAGCCAATGCATCGGTATTAAAAACCGATAGCATCGCTGTGCGGCCTGTTTCCTCACAAATTGTCGCTGATGGAACTGTGGCTGCACAGGATACTGCAACATTTCACTTCCAAACTGGTGGGAAATTGATTTATTTGCCACATAAAGAAGGCGATACTGTGCAAAAAGGTCAAACGATTGCCCAACTGGATCCTTATCCGTTGCAACAACAACTGACTGCTGCATTAAATACTTATAGATCAACCCGAGACACATTTGATCAGACACAACAAAATGACCAGAAAGGCCTTCTTCAAGATGCGCAACATACCCTAGCAAATCAGCAAGGTGCAGGTTTTAGTGCATTAGGAGTTGATACGAATGCAACTGATTACATTAATGATGTAGCAAAACGCATCGTAGATGAAAATCAAGCTAATCTGGATAATTCAGTTATTAATGTCCAACTGGCAAATTATGCATTACAAATGGCAACACTTACGTCTCCTTTGACGGGTATTATCACGCATGAAGATGTAACCGTTGCCAATCAAAATGTCACACCAACCACCAGTTTCACTGTTGTGGATCCGAAGACATTAGTGTTCAGAGCACAAGTGAGTGAAAATGATATTGATTTCGTTACTATAGGCAGCCATGCAGATGTGCAACTTAATGGCAATAACTCCATTTATTCAGTTGGAGGAGAAGTGAGTAAAATTTATCCAGACAAACAAACATTAGCCAATGGAAAATCTGTGTATCAGGTTGATGTGTCTGTTCCCAATTTGGCAACGACTGCGAAATTAGATCAAACAGGAATCGTAACAATCACCGGTTCTGAGAGTACTGCTGTTATGTTAGTTCCTGCCTGGACTGTTTTAGGTCATCAATCAATTTGGGTTGTTGAAAATGGAAAGCAAGTGCTTAAACATATTACGCTGGGTAAAACCCATGGAAATATGATCGAAGTAACGTCTGGTTTATCACCCGAGGACAGTGTGATTGTGAACCCAGCTGCAATTGCAGCGAAACACTATCAGATGTTGTAAAAGTTTTGGTTTCCTTCTCCTTTTAGGAGAAGGCGAGGAGGAGGTTTGAGGAGAAGAATTTTTCTGAACCACACCTTTCGCAAAACGAGGATCCTCTAAGAGGAGGAAGTAAGAAAGCGAGTATTTATGAAAAAACTATTTGGAAAACTAAAAGATCCAAAAATACGGAGAATTGTTATTGTAATTGTCTTAATTATTGCGTTAGCTGCTGGATATTTCTACCTTGAAAAAACAGCCAATCGAGTGTTCATCGATAACTCGCTAATTCAAGCACCAATTACGAGCATTTCTCCTGATACAGCTAGTAAGTTGACCGAAATGGATGTGTATGAAGGAGAAACTGTGAAGAAAGGCGATCAGTTGGCAGTGACTGATAGCCAAACATTGCGTGCTGATACTGATGGTCTTATCGTGATGGCGAATAATCAAGTAGGAAGTATTGTCTCAGCTCAATCCCCTGCCCTGCAATTGATTCAAACTTCTGATCTCCGTGTTGCTGGAACATTAGATGAAAATAAAGGGTTGGATACTATACACGTTGGGCAAGTGGTTGCCTTTACTGTCGACGCCTTACCAGGACAAACATTCTGGGGCTATGTCGATGAGATCTCCCCTACTGCGAAACAATCACAGCTTTCCTTTTCTATCTCCAGTGAACGTCCGACACAACAATTTGTCGTCTATGCTCGATTTAATGCCGCTCAATATCCTCAGATAAAAAATGGCATGTCTGCGAAAATGATTGTGTATACAGCAACAAAATAATTTTCAAAAATCCAAGTACCAATTTCCAATGAAATTTCAATGATCAAATGTTTGAAAATTGAATATTTGTGTTTTGATTGAAAATTGTAAACTGAAAATTGAAAATTATGAAAGATAAAGCTCCATCAAAAGAAAATACTTCAGCTAAGCCAGCAGGTTTTACCCGCGATATGTGGCTTATATTGGCTACTGTCATGATTTCAAGTTTTCTAGGTCGTCTTGATGGAAGTATTGTCAATCTAGCATTACCTAAAATAATCTCAGATTTTGGTATTACGGTTGCACAAGCCAGTTGGATCTCGACAGCATATATTATCGCAAATGCAATCTTTGTTCCTGTTTTCGGAAAACTAGGTGACATGATAGGGCGAAAACGATTGTATATCTTTGGTATTGTCGGCTTTACTGCGACGTCAGCCTTAGCTGGATTATCATTTAATTTCCCTTCTCTTATTTTCTTCAGGATTTTACAAGCAATTACTGTTTCGATTGATTACCCTATTGCGCTTTCTATTATCGCCTATAATTTTACTGACCGTAAATTGCGGGCGCAAGCAATGGGTATGTGGTCGGCGATTTTCGCTGCTGCTATTATTTTCGGACCACTTATTGGCGGACCACTCATTGATCATTTCTCCTGGCGATCAGTCTTTTATGTTAATATTCCGCTTGGCGCACTTGGAACAATTATGGCAATGCGCTTCGTCAAAGAAACAGTCACTGAGAAAGTGCATTTGAAACATTTTGATTTCGAGGGATCAATTCTTCTGGGCATTTCTCTTGGTACGATTGTGTTAGTTTTGGATCAAGGACAAACATGGGGTTGGGGCAGTACAAATAGTATTATTTCTTATGTAGTAGGTGTTGGTTCAATGATTGCGTTTATTTGGTATGAACAACATCAAAAAGAACCAATTATTGATTTGAAGTTTTTTAAAGACCGTGTTTTTTCTGCTGCAATCATTACCTCTTTTATTTCTTTTATGGGAATGATTGGAGGTATTTTCCTCATTCCTCTTTTCGTCCAGATCTATTTAGGTTATTCAGTTACTAAGTCCGGGTATGTCTTTATCCCTATGGCATTTGGTATGATGATGTTCGCGCAAATTGGCGGACGGCTGGTGGGAAGATTCCCTGGCAATTATATCATTGCTCTAGGAATGTTTTGGGCAGCGTTTATCATGTTCTTATTTAGTGGGTTGGAT
>Ga0068855_100006542_pt1 | contig 14171 bp, 8 predicted proteins | sample KBSCornC52_FD_66592 | JGI IMG/M metagenome (GOLD analysis project Ga0068855, IMG submission 66592) | Corn rhizosphere microbial communities from Kellogg Biological Station, Michigan, USA - KBS Corn C5-2 | ecosystem: Host-associated > Plants > Roots > Rhizosphere > Soil ... | reverse complement strand
GCGCCGCAGGCAAGAATGTTCAGGAGACTGAGAATATCGTCTTCGAAGGCGCCGAGGCTGCGGTAGCGCGGATTAACATCGACAGTCCCCTCTCGGCTGAGGAGCTGACCTCGCTGAGCGCCTCGAACGCGGACATCCTGGAGGCAACCCTCATCGCGCTGTAGAGCTCCACAAGTGAGGATGGCATAGGCGTAGGTGTGGTGCCGAATGCCGCCTCGAAAGCGGGTGCGTCGCTGATCAGGGGTCAGGCCACTCCACTTCTCCGCCGAATCATATTCGACGAGAGCCCGGCCTGTTGCCTCGCAAGCCCTTCCGGGTGTTCCACCGATCCGACAAGAGCTGCCTCGGTTGCAGAATCGTCTAAGCTCGACAACGCGGCCCCAACGTTCCGCATCAGCCCCTGCCACCTGGCCCGCTTGACCGGGCTCTTCCTGAATCGTTCTCGGAATCCTTCTTCCGACATCTCCAGCAGGTCCGCGAGCTTTGAATCGATGGTTACTTCCCGCGGCTGGAACGCGGGCTCGATCGTTGGTGCGGCGCGTCGCTGGTTGAACGGGCAGACCTCCTGGCAGATGTCGCAGCCGAAGACCCAGTTACCGATTTTCGATGCGAGTTCCGGCGGAATCGGCCCTTTCTGTTCGATGGTCAAGTAGGAGAGGCAGCGGCGGGCGTCCACCTCGTACGGGCGGATGATTGCGCCAGTAGGACAGGCGTCGAGACACCGGGTGCAGGTGCCGCACCCGCCTATCGCGGGCTCGTCCGGGGGAAGAGGGAGCGTTAGCAGAATCTCGCCGAGGAGGAACCACGAGCCGCGCCTCGTATTGATGAGCATCGTGTTCTTGCCGAACCATCCGATTCCCGCGCGCTGCGCCACCTCCCGCTCCAGAATCGGTCCCGTGTCCACGTAGCACCTGCCTTCAGCCTCCGGTGCGCGCTCTCGAATCCATGCGAGGAGCTCTCGCAGCCGTGGGAGCATCACATCGTGGTAATCATCGCCGCGGGCGTAGCGCGCGAAGATCGCCTGGTCCGGCGCGGGTTCTTCCGATTCCGTGTAGTAGTTCATCGCGACGGCAATAATCGAACGCGCGCCGGGCAGGACCTGCTCCGGGTCCAGCCGCCGCTCCGGGTCGCGGGCCATGTAACCCATCTCACCGTGCATTCCGCGCTCGATCCACGAGCGGAACTCCGCCTTGAACGAGGATGGGACAGCGGGCGCGATGCCGCAGAGGTCGAAGCCGAGCTCCGCCGCGCGCGCTTTGATCGTAGCCGCCAGTGCTCCCATATCCTCGACCACAGGTGAATCGTGGCAGGAACTCCGCTCCGCTTCCATCGAATTACACTTCATCGTCAACCGCGAATCCACTCTGAGGAGAATCCCACTTTGCTGACCGCACTCATACCGTTCGCCGTCGTTGTCGCGTCTTTCGGGTTTGCCTCAACGAAGACCGCTTTACAGGACGACCGGCCCACGCCCTTTCCTCTCTATGCGAAGGAGGTCCCCGGAGCGCGCGGGACCGGACCCGCGGACACGCCGACGCTCAGCCTCTACCTGCCGCCGGCCGACAAGGCGAACGGCGCGGCCGTCGTGGTCTGCCCGGGCGGCGGGTACGGCGGGCTGGCGGAGCACGAGGGCCATCCCATCGCGAAGTGGCTGAACGGGCTCGGTGTCACCGCGGTCGTCCTGAAGTACCGTCTCGGCTCGGCCGGCTATCGCCATCCCGTTGAGCTGAACGACGCCCAGCGCGCGATCCGCACCGTCCGCGCCCGCTCCGAGGAGTGGAAGGTCGACCCGCACCGAATCGGAATCCTGGGTTTCTCCGCCGGCGGCCACCTCGCCTCCACCGCCGCCACCCATTTCGACGACGGGAATGCAAGCGCCGCGGACGTCATAGACCGCGTCAGCTCCCGCCCGGACTTCGCGGTGCTCGTCTACCCCGTCATTACGATGGAGGACACTTATACGCACAGGGGTTCCCGCCAGAACCTGCTGGGCGAGAACCCTTCTCACGACCTTATCGAGCTGCTCTCCAACGAGAAGCAGGTCACGGCAAAAACGCCGCCCTGCTTCCTGGTCCACACGGCGGACGATTCCGTCGTACCGGTCGAGAACAGCCTGCTCTTCACCATGGCGTGCCACAAGGCAGGAGTACCCGTCGAGCTGCACGTCTTCGAACACGGCCCTCACGGCTTCGGCCTGGGAGGAACAAATCCCGTGCTGTCATCGTGGCCGGGGCTGTGCGCCAACTGGATGAAGGCCCGCGGAATCACAAAGTAGGGATTCTCACCGCGAATAACGCTAATCTACGCGAAAAGGGATCAACTCTTCTCGCCGTTCTCCGTGTACTCCGTGGTTCAATTGCCCTTGACGTTCTTCGCGCTCTTTGTGGCTTCGTGGTGAGAATCTGTTCTACGCGGGCTTTTCGATTCGCTCTCTTCCACCCATGTAGGGCCGAATCACTTCGGGGATGGTCACGCTGCCGTCGGCGTTCTGATAGGTCTCCAGGACGGCGATCATGACGCGCGGGAGGGCAAGGCCTGAGCCGTTGAGCGTGTGGACGAACTCGGGCTTTGCGCCCGGCTCGCGGCGGAACCGGATGTTCGCTCGGCGCGCCTGATAGTCCGTAAAGTTGGAGCAGGAGGAGACCTCCAGCCACTCGCCCTCACCTCCGGCTTCGCCGCATCCGGGCGCGAGAAGCTCCACGTCGAACTGCCGGACATTCGCGAACCCCTTGTCGCCGGTGCAGACCTCCACGATCCGGTAGGGGATGCGGAGGCCGCGGCAGACGTCCTCCGCGTTGTCCAGGAGCGACATCAACTCGGCGTCGGTATCCTCCGGACGGACGAGCTTTACCATCTCCACCTTGTCGAACTGGTGGCCCCGCTTGATTCCACGCACGTCGCGGCCCGCCGACATCTTTTCGCGGCGGAAGCAGGGCGTGTAGGCGACGTAGTGGAGCGGGAGCTGCGCGCCGTCCAGAATCTCCTCGCGGTGCATGTTCGTGACCGGCACCTCGGCGGTCGGGATGAGCCAGAGGTCGTCCTCGACGTCGTGATACTGGTTGTCGCGGAACTTGGGGAGCTGCGCGGTGCCGTACAGGCACTCCTCCTTTACGACGAAGGGCGGATAGATCTCCGTGTAGCCGTGCTCGCGGACGTGGAGGTCGAGGAACCATGCAATGAGCGCCCGCTGGAGCGCGGCGCCCGCTCCTTTGAGGACGTAGAATCGCGAGCCGCTGATCTTCACGCCGCGCTCGACGTCGAGGATGCCGAGGTCCGCGCCGACCTCCCAGTGCGGCCGGGGGACGAAGTCGAAGTGCCGCTTCCAGCTCTCCCCTTCGTAGCGCGTGACGATATTGTCGCGGTCATCCTTTCCGACCGGCATCCGCGGGTCGGGGATGTTGGGAATGGCGAGGAGGAGCGCGTTCTGCTCCTCGTTCACGCCGGTGAGCTGCATCTCCACTTCGGAGATTCGGTCGCCGATCAGGCGCATCTCGGCCTTGCGCGCTTCGCGGGCCACGGGGTCCTGGAGCTTCCCGATCTCCTTCGAGCCAACGTTGCGCTGGTTCCGAAGGTCGCTCACCTCCGATTCAAGGCGGCGTCGCCGCTCGTCGAGGGAGAGTACGAGATCGACCTTGCACGGGTCGTCGCCGGTCTTCTCCAGTCCCTGCTTCACGTATTCAGGCTTCTCGCGAATCAGTCGTATGTCGAGCATGGCGGGAATGGGCTCCGTGCGCGCCCGGTGGGCGCTGCCAATCTACATCACGCACGCAACCACGCCAGGGTCGAGGTGCGGACAAAATCGTCATTCGTGCCCAAGAGTTTACCAGCAATAGCCATCGGCGTCGATCACGGCGCGGGCGAGCGCCCGCTCTTGATCGAACCGCGCTTCCCCGGGGGACTGGACCGTGTCGAACGCGTCAGCCCATCGGTCCCGCATCTCCGGGTCGATTTCGCCAGCGAGGTCGCCCCCGATGGCAAAGGAGAGTGCTCGATAAGCTGCGCCGCCCTCCGACCGCACCAGCAACCGTGCCATTGATGCGTTTGCCCACCGAGTGTGCGATGAGCCGAGTTCCAGGATGCGATTCGAGCGAAGCTCGCTCGAATCCGCCGCGAAGAGGTGCATGGTCATCTCCGCAAGCGCCGCCAGTATCTGTTGATGGGTGCGGAGCTCCGGTCCCAGAGTGTCGAGCGCGGCATCGAACGCCGCCATGGCTGCCCCCCGCATTGCGTCGACTGAGTACCGGCGCGCATCGGAAAGCTTAGTTGCCAAAGTAACGTCGATACGTCCGTCCGCCAGCCGCTTCAGGACCAATGAGGCGACATTCAGGCGGTTTATCTCGTTCGTGCCCTCGTAAATACGGTTCACGCGGGCGTCGCGCCAGGCTCGGGCGGCGGGGAACTCCTCGGTATAGCCGTAACCTCCGTGAATCTGGAGGCACTCATCCGCGCAGTAGTCGAGCGCTTCGGTGCAGGCGACCTTGAGCAGCGCGCACTCGATGGCGTACTCTTCGGCAGGGTGATGCGTGATTCGTGATGCGTGAGCGGCAAAGGCGGTGTCCAGATAGCCGGCGACGCGGTAGAGCATCGATTCACAGGCGAAGAGGCGGGCGGCCATCCGGGCGAGCTTCTGCTGGATGAGGCCGAACTCGGCGATGGGCTTTCCGAAGGCGATTCGCTGCTTCGCGTAGCGCGTGGCGATGCCCAGGAGGCTTTTCGCCTGGCCGAGGGAGCTGGCGGCGATCTTGAAGCGGCCGAGATTCAGGGTGTAGAGCGCGATCCTGCCGCCCTCGCCGGGCGCGCCGAGGACGTATTCGGGGGGAACCGGCGTAGAATCGAGAATCAGGCGGCAGGTGGAGGAGCCTTTGAGGCCCAGCTTGTGCTCCTCGCGGCCGATGGAGACGCCGGGAAACGTTCGCTCCACGAGGAACGCGGTCAGCTTCTCCTGGCCTTCGATTCTGGCGAAGACCGTGAAGAGGTCGGCGAACGCGGCGTTGGTGATCCACATCTTCTCGCCGATAAGGGTGTAGCCGCCGTCCGATTGGGGGACGGCGCGGCAGCGGGCGGCGAGGGCGTCGCTGCCGGCGTGCGCTTCGCTGAGAGCGTATGCGCCGATCCACTCGCCGGTCGCGAGCCGCGGCAGGTAGCGCTTCTTCTGCTCGTCGGTTCCGAAGAAGACGAGCGGGAGGGTTGCGACTGATGTGTGGACGTTGTGGGAGACGGCGAAAGAGGGCTCTGCCGCGAGGGCTTCGGCGATTCGGGTGGTTGCGCTCTTCGGGAGGGCAAGGCCGCCGTACTCTTCGGGTATCTCCAGACTCATCAGGCCGAGCGCGCCAGCCTTGCGCAGCAGCGACGCCATGAGTCCGGGTTCCTGCTGCTGGAGCCGGTCGGCAGCCGGTAGAACCACGCCCCGAAGAAAGTCGGCCGCGGCATCGGCGAGAGCGACGGTCGTCGCGTCCAACTCTTCGGGAATCAGGATGTCGCCGGCCGCCGCGCTCTCGATGAGGAATGCGCCGCCGGGGATGAAGGGCATCTCGGACATGCGCCATTCTATCACAACAGACGGGTGGTTGAGAACCGTCCGGCGACGCGTTGTGCGAACAAGGGAGCCCGATTGCCCGCATGTGTTGTCGTTTGATGCGGAGAAGGGCCGCAATGGACCGTGCCGCGGACGAATGGATGATGGTCCAATGCGAGCTCGCCCGCCGATCTCCGCAAGCGCCGCTCCGACGTATGAGATATCCGCGGCCGATGAGAATGCCGGACATCGATTTGCAAAATGCGAGGAGCCGGGTTCGTGCTCGAAACATGCTCGGGACACATCTTTCGCAGGCCCGATCCAAGCCAGTTGTGCCGGTCCTGGCCCACCTGACAGCCTGGCGGTCAGGTGGGCCAGGGCTCGTTGGGAACAGCCGGATGGGTCACGGGCAACTGTGCTCGAGCAACTTCTGGCCGCCTGGTTGGACTAAAGCAACCAGGAAGCCCGGAAGGTCGGCTGCATGGCCTATGGAGACACTAATGGGGTGTCCCACGGAATTTGTTCCGACGAAACCCGAACCGGATGGCGCCAGGACCCATTCGTCCGTCGGGGAGCCGCCGCTGTTGAGTAACTGCAGGTGATATCGACTGCTCGTAAGCCCGGCGACATCATCGCCGCGGACGATCCGCAGTCCGATCCCAGAGATGTTGTCGCTGAATTGGCCTACGAGCGGATCGATTGCTATGTTTAGCGACACATGTTTGGTGGGATCGGCGACGCTCGTTGCTGTAATTGTCACAGGCCCCGCAGATGGTGAGTGGAAAATAAACTGCGTGCCGAATCCGGCAATTTGCTGCACGTTGCTTATCGTTCCCAACGACGCTGTGATGGTAACGTCTACGGGTTGAAATGCATCCGTCGCAACGCGCATACCTATTGCATTACATGGGGGAACGGCGTGGAGCCAGGGGTTTGCGAGGAAAAAGGAGAAGGGGTTTTTCACTTGGAATTCGGCGGTGGCGCTCACATTGGTTCCTCCTAACGCGACCGCCACACTCGCGACGCCGGGCGAGATCGCCGTCACCGTTGCGGTCTGCCCGTGCGGAACGATGGAAGCCACAGAAGCGGGGCTGATTCCCCACCCCCACAAGTTTGGATCGACGGAAACCGGGTTGCCGTTCCGATCCTTTGCTATGGCGGTGAATATCGAGCTCTCGCCGGGCGTGCCGCCGGTGACATCCGGAATGATGCGGATGCTCGCGACGCCAGCTCCGACCGATTTCGTGATACGGTCAAAGCGGGAGATGTGGCGGTCAAACCTGTTAGGTTCCTCGATGGTGCCCAGAATGTTGATCTTGATTGGATCCACACCAGCGGGCCACGGAATGGTCGCATGGAAATCACCATTCGCATCGGTCAATCCGTTGGATGGGCTGGCTGTGCCATCCCCGCTCACCTTCAGCCGAATCGGGACGTCGTGCCTGACCGGATCTCCCGCAACCGAGAAGCCCGCATTTACCTTCAGGGTTCCGACATCGCCAGGCTTGCTCCCCGAATAAGTTCTGCCGGGATCGATCACGACTTTGACACACAGGTTGTCGAGCAGGGACTGGTCGTCCAGGTGATTTGCAGTGGCGTCCAGGTTCCACCGCCTGGTGAAATCGTGAGCCGTGGAGAACGCGTTATCGGCAAATGTCACGGGATCGTTGTCCACGTCTCCGTTTATGGGGTTGGTCTTTTTCGCGATGCAGAGGTTGTTTTCCTGATCGTAGCGGAATTTAAGCATCGCGACGGCAAGAGTCCTGGACTCCGTGAGCTGCGGTTCCACCGTAAAAGTGGAGTCGTGGCTGGAGAGTTGGGCAAACAAGAGCGCATCGAGCCAGGCGTTGTATTGTAGGAACCCCAGAATAAACTGGTTATCTCCAGCTCCCGGGGCTGCTCCCGCAATGAGGGCAGGCTTTACGATCTGTGCATACCAGTCCTTGAGGATTGTCTGATAGCTCGGCCGTGGATCGCCAGCGGTTCCCGCATCGATGAATGCATCTTCCATCCTATTCTCGAACGACTGGACAAATCCGTTGTCCAGTAGATCGAGCAGCTTGCGGTTGCCCAGTCCAGCGCCGCTGAAGTGGAGAACCGAGATGGTGGCGGTCTGCCCGCTAATGAGCGCGGGATAGCGCTGCTGCCCGGCGCCGTTGCCCGAATACGCAAATCCGATGAGCTTCGATGTATCCGTGCCCGATGGAACTTGAATCGTCAGCTTCGCCGGTGCAAGAAGGTTGAGCCCCTCCGGCGTAAAATGGACGGCAGCGGAGAGGGCCGCACCGGACGGCAAGTTGGTGATGGTCTTCACCGGGTACATCCCGATCTGCGTATCCTTTTGAAGTGCACCGGCCGGAATGACGAGGGTATAAACGGTGCCGTCGCTGCTGGTAGCGGTAATCGTTCCCCCGTCAGGCGTAATCAGCGCGCCACGCGCGCTGGCGACCTCGACGTTGACGTTCGAAAGCCCCGGATCCGGCAGGCCTCCTCCACCGCCTCCGCCACATCCGATCAGGACCGTTGTCGTGACGGCGCAAAGCGCAATCCACTGCGTTCGTGCTCTGAGCATGGCTGGGACACTCCTTTCGCGAATCAGAGCGATGCCGGCCGGGACGGAAAGCAGATCGGGCGCCGGAGCGGCGTGAACCACTCGGCGCCCTTCCGCGGTTGTGTCCCAACCTCAGCCATACTAACAGACGGCCGTTAATGGAGCGTTAATGACGAGAAGGAGGCGGGCGATCGGGGGATTGCTCGAGGAGAGCCCTATCTTGTTGCGAAACGCAGCTTGCGTGGGTTATGTAGAATCGGCCGCTTCGTCGACCATGCGCTCCCAGGACCAGCCGAGACCCTCCGCATAGGCAGGCTCGAAAGCAGCCGCGCCCATTCTGTCTCGTAAAGTCGTGTGAATCGCGAGCCAGCGCCGATCCGTATCGACTCCCAGCGAGCCGTCGAGCGCCATGACGCCGCCAAGCAGGCGCGCCCTGACCCGATCTGAATTGTCCGGAAGCAATATGAACTCCGCGAGGAGGGTCGAGACGGTCTGCCTGTCCCCCTGGTCGCGCGCCACCAGCAGGGCTCTCTTCCACGATGCACGCACGGCCGCCAGATCGCCCTTCGCAGCGGACAGCATTCCCCGCCAGACAAGCTCGCTGGTAGTGAGGCCGTTCGATTCCGGAGCGGTGTCGAGCGCCTCGCCAATGAGCGCCTCTACCCGTTCGGAATGGTGCTGCCGCGCGGCAAGCTCGCCAAGAGAGAAGAGCGCCATCGAGATTCCCCACGCGTTTCCGATTTGTCGGAACAGAAGGAGGGATCGGGTTGCGGAGCGAAGCTTTCTACGCTCACTGAAGGCCCGCCGTGCGGGATCCGGTACGGCAAAACTCATGGACAACAGAGTGACCGCCTGGCCTCGCACGTCGTTCAACTGCGCGAAAACATCGAGCGCCTGCTGGAAATATCGGACCGCCGCCTCGCCGTCCCATCTGCAGTTCGCCAGCAGTCCCAGGTGTCTCAGCGCGTGCGCGACGCCCCAGTCGTCCCCGCACTCCTGGCATATCGCAATCGCCTCCCTGCACTGGACCTCCGACCGCGAGTCGCGGGCGGGCGCCAGCCAGGATGCTCCGACCAGGGCGCGCGCGCCATGGATTGTGCGCCTGCTGGTTGCGCGCGCCAGTGATTCGCTGAGCCAGCGGTAGCCTTCGCGCGGGAATCCACGCACATACCAGAACCGGGTGAGCGCTCCACTGAATTGGACTGCTCGGTCCGGATCGTTGTCCAGGAGCCAGCGGAGGGCCGCCCGCAGATCGTCGTTCGCCGCGGTGAAGCGGCGCAGCCACTCCTCTTCGGCAGGCCCATACCACTTTTCCCAGGCGCGCTCGCCCAGTGCGAGGCAGATCGCCGCATGACGTTCGTGCGCAACGATGGAATCGAATCTCGTCGGCCGGTGGCTCTGCAGGGTCTCGATCTCAGAGTTGCGTGTAATTTCAGCGGACGTCGCTGCCGCATCGCTCGATCGCGCGAGCCGAGTGAACTCGGCGGCATTCGGTTGGCCAGCCGGCGCCGGCCGGCGGTTCGCGCCTGCTCCCGCTTCTGCTGCAGCCTCAAGCTGTTCGACCGCCTGGCGCGTGGCAGGGCGAGGGAGCTCACCAAGTCCGTCACGGAGCGCGCGCTCCATATCCCGGAAGGCCCTTCTTACCGCACCCGTGTCGCGCGCCGCGGCATGGAGCCGGATCGCCGCGAGATGTCCGTCCTCGTCAAGCGGATCGATCGCGATGGCGCGGAGGGCGTGGGGCAGGGCGCGGCGGGGATCGTCCGATTCGGCGGCGAGTGCCGCGCAGTCGCGGACCGCGTTCAGATAGAGCGATTCGAGCCTGCGCCGCTCCGGCAGAATCCACTCGTCGAGGAACTCGGGAAGGAGCTCGCCACGATAGAGGTCGAGAGCGCGGAGGATGGCATCCAAGCACCGCGGGGCATTCGTCTGCCGCGCCGCGTTGAGCGCGCTTTCGAGCTCTTCCACATCCGTTTGGGTCGCCAGCGGATCGAGCCTCACCGCGCTCTTGTCCGAGAGCAGAATTCCGGACGTCGCGGCGTCGCTTGCGAGGAGGCGGCGCAGTGAGCAGAGCGTTTGCCGCAGGTTGTTTCGCGCCCGATCCTCTGCCATCTGCGGCCAGAATAGGTCGAGCAGCTCTTCCCGCAGGTGGACCCGGTCCAGTCCATAGGCAAGCCGGGCCAGCACCGCGGCCGCTTTGCGGGTGGGAAATTGAGAGATCACTTTGCCATCCGCAAAGCTCCCGAATTGCAGCTTCAGGCCGCCGAGCAGCTCGATGTGGCATCGGACGACTGGTCGGTCCTGACCTTCATAGATCGAGTCCATTACTCATGTGTTTCCTACGGCCTGGTTCGGCCCGCAGCCTGAATTCCCGCGGTCTGCCGCGGGGAATTGCTCATCACCTCATCACCCCTTCACCTCATCACCTCATCACTTCTTCAGGCTGCCGCGGTACGCCTCCAGCTCCGCCTTCGCCGTCGCGCCGACCTGTGTGAGGTGATCGAGCCACTGCTTCCGGTAGGGCCGGAGCGTGGTAACGATGGCATCCGTGATGGCGAGATTGCGGAACCACTTGTGATTCGCCGGCACGACATACCAGGGCGCCTGGTGCGAGGAGCAGTTGTTCAGGGCGTCCTCGTTGGCGCGCGTGTAGTCGTCCCAGAGCTCCCGCTCCTTCCAGTCACCCACGTTCAGCTTCCAGGCCTTCTCGGTCTCGTTCTCGCGCTCCAGCAGCCGCTGCTCCTGCTCCTCTTTGCTGATGTGCAGGTAGAACTTCAGCAGGATGGTGTCCGCGTCGAGCAGCAGGTTCTCGAAGTGGTTGATGTGGTCGTACCGGCGCCTCCACACCTTCTCCGGCACCAGGTTATGCACGCGGACCACGATCACGTCCTCGTAGTGGGACCGGTTGAAGATAGCGATGCTGCCGCAACCGGGCGTCTGCTGGTGGACTCGCCAGAGGAAGTCGTGGGCCCGCTCCTCCTCCGTCGGAATCTTGAAGGGGGCGACCCGGCAGCTCTGCGCGTTGCTGTATTGAAGCAGGTGCCGAATCGTGCCGTCCTTGCCGCTCGTGTCCCTCCCCTGAAGCACGATGAGGAGGCTGTGCATCCCCGCCTCGAAAAGCAGGTCCAGCAGCTCCGCCATCTCCGCTCCGAGCTTCTGCGTCAGCGCCTCCGCCTCCGGGCGGTTCTGGCCGTTGTGCTGGCCCGGATCGATGTCATTCAGGCTCACCTTCTTGTCGCCGTCGACTCTGTGCGCGAATCCCATGTCTCTCCTCGATTGCGTCCGTTATGATACGTCCGATGCGGTTGAAGCACCCGATCCTGGCGGTCCACGCGTTTGATCCGGCGGGCCGGCCTGTGCTACAATCCGAGAGCGCCTGTCCCGCGGCTTCCTCGTTTGGCGGGTGAGCGCCTGATTTCCATGCACATTCCCGATTCCGCGATAAGCCCCGCCACTTCCCTCGCCTGCGGCGCCGCCATGCTCCCGGTGTGGACGGTCGCCGGGCGAAGCCTCCGCGCGAATCTGGGCGACCGGCAGGCGCCGCTGCTTGCGATCGGCGCGGCCTTCTGCTTCACCATCATGATGTTCAACGTCCCGGCGCCGGGCGGAACCACCGTTCATCCGACCGGGGCCGTTCTGCTCGCGATTCTCCTCGGTCCGGCCGCGGCGGTGATCGGCATGACCGTCGCGCTGGTCATCCAGGCGCTCTTCTTCGGAGACGGCGGCGTGCTGGCGCTCGGGGCGAACGCCTTTACGATGGCCTTCGCCATGCCGCTCTGCGGATACGCGGCATATCGCGCGATTGCGGGACGATCCGAGACCGGCTCCGCCCGCCGATTCACCGCCGCGGGCGCCGGAGCCTACATTGGCCTGAATGCCGCCGCGCTGCTCACGGCCCTGTTCCTTGGAATTCAGCCCGCCCTTTTCCATTCCTCGGCCGGGCGGCCCCAGTATTTCCCGTTCGGCCTTTCGGTCACGATTCCTGCCTTGATGTCCGCGCACCTGCTCATAGCGGGATTCGCGGAAGCCGCCGTTACCGTCGCGGCGCTCCGCTACGTCGCCGCCGCGGGCATCGGAATACATAGCGATTCCGTGGCGGAGACGTCTGGCCGGGAGGGCAGGCGCCATCTGCTGTGGGTCGGCCTGGCAGCTCTGGCAGCCGTCGCGCCGCTTGGACTCCTCGCGCGAGGGGAGGCATGGGGCGAGTGGGACGCCGCCGAGATTCAACGCCGGGCCGGATTCGTGCCACGCGGATTCTCCGGCAATGCCGCAAGCGGATGGCATGGCTTCCAGCTCCTGCCGGACTACCTGTCGGACCTCGGCGCCGTGGGATACGTCTTTGCGGCCCTCGCGGGCATCACATTTGTCGCGCTGGCTGCCTTTCTCCTCTCGCGTCTGCTTCGTTACGGGGCCGGCCGCGGCGAGCCGGCTATCGTCGAAACCACTCCTGCCGTGGCGCACGATTGCGGCGGCATACCCGCGTGGCTGCTCGTGGACGATTCGACGGACGAACCGGCAGCGGGGCCATCACGGGGTAGCTCAAGCACATTCCTCGACCGAACCCTCGAATCGATTGCCGCGAACGCGCGGGACGCCCTGGCCGCCGAGCGGTGGTCGAGGACGGCCGGACTGCTCCAGCGAGTCGACCCGCGCGTCAAGATTATCACCACCCTGGTGTTCATCGTTCTCTCCGCGATCACGCACCGCGCCGCGACCCTTCTGGTTCTCTACGCCATCGCCCTCGCGTGCGCCGTCGTCTCCCGGATACCGCTTTCGCTGGTGATTCGACGGGTCTGGCTGGCCGTGCCGCTCTTCGCCGGGTTTGTGGCGCTGCCGGCGGCGCTGAACGTCGTCACGCCCGGCCGCACGGTTCTCGTCCTCAGCCGCGACCCTCTTCTCGCGGTGACGGACGCCGGGGCCGCTGTGGCCGCGATGTTCACGCTTCGCACCGGCGTCGCCCTCACGTTCGCGCTGCTCCTGACGCTCACCACGCCGTGGAACCGGCTGCTCGAAGGGCTTCGCGTGCTCCGAATCTCGCGGCCCTTCCTCGTGGTCGCCGCCATGACGTACCGCTACCTGACCGTCCTGATGACCGCCGCCTCGGACCTCTTCGTCGCGCGCCGCAGCCGAACGATTGGTAATTCCGGGCCCGCGGAGCGACGCCGATTCGTCGGCCGGGCGGTGGGCGCGCTGTTCGGCAAGAGCGTCGCGCTTACCGACGAGGTACACTCCGCCATGCTTTCGCGCGGATGGACCGGCGAGCCGCGTTCACTCGAATCGAGGGCGCTCCATCGCGCCGACTATGCCTGGATGGCCGGCACGCTCGCCATCGCCGCCTGCCTCGCGGGAGGAGAATTCCTTGCCCGGTTCCGTCCTTGATCCGGTGAAGCCGGGCTGCGCGCTGCATCCCGCGTTGGAGCTGACAGGGGTCAGCTTCGCCTATGGGCCCTCGACGCCCGCGCTGAGTAACGTATCGCTCAGCATTGGAAAAGGGGAGAAGGTCGCGCTCCTCGGATCGAACGGCTGCGGCAAGTCGACGCTCCTCCGAATCATGAACGGCCTCGCGACCCCTTCCGCGGGAAGCGTCCACGTCTTCGGCGAAAAGGTGAACCCGGCCGCCCTGCGCGGCGCGGCGTTCGCCCACCGGCTGCGCCGCCGCATCGGCTTCATCTTCCAGAACGCGGACGCCCAGCTCTTCTCCTCCACCGTGCGCGAGGAGATTGCATTCGGGCCGCTCCAGATGAATCTTCCGCCGTCGGAAGTCCGGCAGCGGGTGGCCGAGACGGCCGGGATGCTCGGAATCTCCCACCTCCTCGACCGCGCTCCCTTCCATCTTTCGGGCGGCGAGAAGAAGAAGGTGGCGCTGGCGTCGGTTCTCGTCGTGAACCCCTCCGTCCTGCTGCTGGACGAGCCGACCGCAAGCCTCGATCCACGTAGCCAGCGCTGGGTCGTCGACCTCATCGTCAGCCTGCACAGGGCCGGAAAGACCATTGTAACCGCGACGCATGACCTCGACATCGTACACGAGATAGCCGATCGGGTCATCGTCCTGGACGAGGATCACACGATTGCCGCATCCGGCCCGACAATGGACATCCTCTCCGATCT
>Ga0068855_100006532_pt1 | contig 14181 bp, 12 predicted proteins | sample KBSCornC52_FD_66592 | JGI IMG/M metagenome (GOLD analysis project Ga0068855, IMG submission 66592) | Corn rhizosphere microbial communities from Kellogg Biological Station, Michigan, USA - KBS Corn C5-2 | ecosystem: Host-associated > Plants > Roots > Rhizosphere > Soil ... | reverse complement strand
CGATTACCAGCAGGCCGCAGGGCAGGGGGCGAGCATCGATACCGATCTCGCCGCGCTCGGCGTGCTCGGCAAGGCCTATGCCGACATGAACGAAGCCGGCGATTTCGCGCTCGGGCTGGGGCAGGGGAGCCGCCTCGCCGGCGATCTCAAGGGCATCTACGGCCGAGACCTCGGCCGCCGTCTGACCCCGCTGCTGGCCAGCCTCGCGCAGGAACGCATGGCCGCCAACACCGCCGCTCCTTCCGCGCTCTACGACGATCTCAAGGCCTATCTCGTCCTCGGCGGGCGTGGCCCGCAGCTGGGCGAACACGTCGTCGCCTGGGTGCAATCGGCCTGGGTCGCACGCGGCGGGGCCGGTTCGGAAGTCCAGGCCGGCGAACTCGCCCGCCACACCGCCGCCCTTTTCGACGGCAATTTCACCCCAACCCCGGTCAACGACGGCGCGATCGAAGGCGCGCGCTCCGTCCTGCGCAGCCAGCCCGCCGCCGTGCGGGTCTATGGCCGGCTCAAGACCAAGGCGCTCGAAAGCGGCGAGCAGATGTGGACCGCGCGCGAGAATGCCGGCCCGCAGCCCGAGCTGTTCTTCGCCCCCGACGGCGCCTTCGCCCCCGGCGCCGGCGTCCCCGCGCTGTTCACCCGCGTCGGCTACGACAAGCTGTTCGTCCCCATCGTCGCCAAGGGCGCGAGCCTGCTCGAGGAGGAGAAATGGGTGGTCGGCGATGCCGCCTCGACCCAGCTCTCCCCCGCCGAAATGGCCTCGCTCCGCGCCGATCTGGAGAAGCTCTACTTCGCCGAGTTCATTTCGCGCTGGCAGGCCTATCTCGCCTCGATCCAGCTCAAGAAGGTCACCTCGCTCGCCGAGAACGTCCAGCGCCTGCGCGACGGGGCCGGGCCGCTCTCCCCGGTCAAGCCGCTGCTGAAAGCCATCGCCAAGGCGACCGATATGACCACCATCGCCGCCGCCGCCGGGGTGCAGGTCCAGCAGCCCAGTTCGATGCTCGGCAAGATGGCGATGGCGACGGCGGAGATGCACGCGCCCGATCTCTCCACCGGCCGGCCCGAGGCGGTCGCCGCCTTCCTGCCCTTGCGCACCTTCGTCGGGGGCGAGGGCGCCGCCCCGGTCGACGCCCTGCTCCAGACCATGACCCAGCTGGCCGACAAGCTGAACCTGATCTCGGTCATGCCCGGCAGCGGCGGCGATGCCGGCTCGCAGCAGGCGACCGAGGCCAAGGCCCTGATCCTCCAGCTCGACCAGAACGGCTCGGGCCTGCCGCTCCCCGCCGGCCTCTGGGCCAAGGGCGTGGCGAGCGACGCCAGCGTCGCGCTCGGCGGCCAGCGGCTCGCGCAGATGGGCGCCGCGCTCAACGCCAGCTTCGGCGATGCCTGCGCGCAGACGCTGGTGCGCGCCTACCCGGTCCAGCCCGGCGCCCCGGTCGACCTCTCGATTGCCGACTTCACGGTTTTTTTTTCACCGCAGGGCCGGTTCGCCAAGTTCGTCTCGGATGAGGTTGGCGCCTATATCGACCGTGCCGGGCCCCAATGGACCGCCAAGCCCAATGCCGCCGAGGTGGGGCTGACCGAGGGCAACGTCCGCGCGCTCCAGGCGGCGGATTCGATCACCCACACCTTCTTCGCCAGCGATCCCAACTCCGCGCGGCTGACCTACCAGATCGAGCCGGTCGCCCTCACCGGCGCGGCCTCGGTCACGCTCGATATCGACGGCCAGAAGCTGACCTACGACGGTAAGTCGCCGATTCCCTCGACCTTCAACTGGCCCGGCTCGGGCGGGGCCACCGTCAGCTTCGCCCCCGCCGCCGGCGGAGCCCCGCTGACGCGCAACTGGCCCGGCGCCTGGGCCGTGTTCCGCATGGCCAAGATGGCCGCGATCCGCGCCGGCGCCAGCCCCGTGATCGGCGAGGGCAGCCTGACCCAAGCCGGCGCCCGGTTCGACTTCCGCATCCGCACCTTCGCCGGGGCCAACCCCTTCGTGGTCGATCCCTTCGTCAAGGTCAGCTGCCCCAATTCGCCCTCCCCTGCGCCGGCGGCGGCATAGCCATCGGAGCTGCGGCGAGGCCCATCGGATCCGCGAGGAAAGAAACATGTCGGACATCGCACTCGGCCGGAAAAAAACCGCATCCGGCAACATCACGCGGCTTAACTGGGTCGGCGCGCGCCCGCCTGAGTTGATCGAAAAGTTGCTCGGGTTCGAGCCGGGCCGTCTGTCGCAAGGCTACTGGATCGGCCTTTTGATCGAGCGGATTCGGGCCAATCATGTCGAGTTCGGCGGACTGACCACGCGGTCAGGCGGCCGCCTGGGGTTGCCCGAAAAGAATCCGGTTGCCGACTGGCTGCGGCCCAAGGTCCACGACCAGATGCTCGCCGAATACAGCCAGGCGGAAATGGCGGCCATGCTGAAAAAGCTGTCCGACGATCCCCGCAATCTGTTGGGGAGCGAACGTATCGTGAAAGTCTTCCCGGTGACGCTCCACGTCGGCGCCAACCCTCAACAGGAATACCCTGCCGGCGGCGGCGGGCCGCAGTTCCGGCTGACCGACGGACACGATTTCCTGATCGCGGTTGAAGTCACCCCGCACGGTATCGCCAAGTCGGCGGAAGGGTGGAGCGTGCGCGTGGATGAAAACGCTGGCTATGATGGGCGCGCGAAATTGGCGCGCTATCTCGAAACGGTCACCGCACCGTAAGTTACGTTGGGAGTTTCGCCGTAGTCGCGGTCGCGATGAGCCAGTGATACCGCCGGCGGCTGCGATACAAATTGGTCGGGACGAGAGGATTCGAACCTCCGACCCCCACACCCCCAGTGTGATGCGCTACCAGGCTGCGCTACGTCCCGACCGGAGCGCGGCCTATAGGCAGGGCGGGGCGGCGATGCAAGCGCTCTGCTGCACCTTGTGCAAAGCTTCGCCCGAGGCGCTGATCGGGCCGCCAGTCAGGCCGCGCGTTGCCTCTGGCCGGCATTGCTGCTAACCGCCGCGCAACCGTCGCCCACCCGGGCGCAAACCGCCGACGAAAGCCCGATTTCGCCCATGAGCAACGCCTCTCTTGTCATCCTTTCCGCCGCCGCCGCGGGCACGCCGCCGGCCTGGACCTCGTTCATCCCCTTCATCGGCATGGGCCTGGTCTTCTGGTTCTTTTTGCTGCGCCCGCAGATGCAGCAGCAGAAGGCCCAGCGCGCCAAGATCGACGGGCTGAAGAAGGGCGATCAGGTCGTCACCGCCGGCGGGTTGATCGGCCGCGTGGTCAAGGTCGACGATGCCCATGTCGAGGTGGAGCTGGCCCCCAACGTCAAGGTCCGCGCCGTCCGCTCGACCATCGCCGACGTGCTCCAGCCCGGCGGCAAGCCCGCGAACGACTGACCGTCCGCTAGAAGATAAGGCGAGGATCGCCCGAATATGCTCGATTTTCCCCGCTGGAAGCAGGCGTTCTACTGGGCCCTGGCCGCCGTCGCCATGGTCGCGGCGCTGCCTTCGCTGTTCGCCTTCGCCAACCTGCGCTGGCCCTCCGCCCTGCCGCGCCCCGAGGTCAACCTCGGGCTCGACCTTGCCGGCGGCAGCCACATCCTGCTCGAGGCCAACCCCGACCAGGTCAAGCGCCAGCGGCTCGAGGCGATGGACGAGAACGTCCGCCAGAAGCTGAAGAGCGATGCGCCCGACGTCGCGGTCGGCGATATCTCCACGCTCAATGGCGTGGTCAGCTTCATGGTCCAGAACCCGGCCCAGGTCGACAAGGCCCGCGAAGCCGTCCTTCCGCTGACCCGCGGCGTGGGCATGAGCGGCCAGCGCGATTGGGACATCGGCGTGCTCGATGGCAACCGCATCGTCCTCACCCCCACCCAGGCCGGGATCGACGCCGACGTCAGCCGGGCGATGGACACGGCCACCGAAGTGGTCCGCAAGCGCATCGACGCGCTCGGCACCCGCGAGCCGACCATCATCCGTCAGGGCGCCCAGCGCATCGTCGTCCAGGTCCCCGGCCTCAAGGACCCGGCCGCGCTCAAGAGCCTGCTTGGGCAGACCGCCAAGCTCGAATTCAAGCTGGTCGACTCCACCGCCAGCCCGACCGACATCGCCCAGGGGATCGTCCCCCCCGGCAGCGAGATCGTCGCCTGCCAGGACGCGCGCTCCTGCGGCGGGGTTCCCGCCATCGCCGTGCGCCGCCTCGGCGGGATCAAGGGCGACCAGCTGACCGACGCGCGCCAGTCGAACAACAGCCAGAACAACGAGCCGATCGTCAACATCACCTTCAATTCCGAAGGCGGCGGCAAGTTCGCCCGGCTCACCACCGAGAACGTCGGCAAGCCCTTCGCGATCATCCTCGACAACAAGGTGATCTCCGCGCCCCGGATCAACGAACCGATCCTCGGCGGCTCGGCCCAGATCTCCGGCTCCTTCACCACCGAAAGCGCCAACCAGCTCGCCATCTCGCTGCGCTCGGGCGCGCTCCCGGTTGACCTCAAGGTCGTGGAAGAGCGCACCGTCGGCCCCGATCTCGGCGCGGATTCGATCAAGAAGGGCGGCATCGCCATGCTGGTCGGCACGGTCGCGCTGATGACCTTCATCCTGATCACCTACGGCCGCTTCGGGCTCTATGCGATCGCCGCGCTGATCGTGAACGTGCTGATGATCCTCGGCATCATGGCCATCGCCAACACCACGCTGACGCTCCCCGGCATCGCCGGCTTCGTGCTCACCATCGGCGCCGCGGTCGACGCCAACGTGCTGATCAACGAGCGCATCCGCGAGGAACGCCACCGCGGCCGCCGCGTCTTCCAGGCGGTGGAGATGGGCTACAAGGAAGCCAGCCGCGCAATCTTCGACGCCAACATCACCAACGTCATCGCCGCCGCGCTGATGTTCTTCTTCGGCTCGGGGCCGGTGAAGGGCTTCGCGGTCGTGCTGGTCATCGGCATCTGCACCTCGGTCTTCACCGCGGTGACCATGACCCGCATGTGGGTGGCGAACTGGCTGCGCCGCACGCGCCCGGCCGACCTCGTGCTGTAAGGGAGAGCGAGATATGAAACTGCTGAAGCTCGTCCCCGACCACACCAACATCCACTTCCTGCGCTGGCGGGTGCCGTTCTACGTGGTCAGCCTGATGCTGATGGCGGCCTCGATCGCGCTGGTCGCCACCAAGGGCCTCAACATGGGCGTCGACTTCGTCGGCGGCCAGATGATCCGCGTCACCTTCACCCAGTCGCCCGCCGCGCCCGTCGCCCAGCTGCGCGGCGAGGTGGCCAGCCTCGGTTATGGCGAGCCGATCATCCAGCAGTTCGGCAAGCCCAACGAGGTTTCGATCCGGATGAAGCTGCCGGAAGGCTCCGACCACGATGCCGGCCTCGCCGACGCCATGGCCAAGCGCATCACCGGCGACATCAAGGCCCGCCACGCCGACGCCCGGATCGACGGCGTCGATTCCGTTTCGGGCAAGGTCTCCAAGGAACTGGGGTGGACTGCGTTCCAGGCCCTTGGCCTCGCCGCCCTGGCGGTCGCCGCCTATATCTGGCTGCGGTTCGAATGGCAGTTCGGCGTCGGCGCCCTGCTCAGCCTCGTCCACGACGTGACGCTGACGCTTGGCCTGTTCTCGCTGACCGGCCTCGAATTCGACCTCAATATCGTCGCCGCCCTGCTGACCCTGATCGGCTATTCGCTCAACGACACCATCGTGGTCTACGACCGCATCCGCGAGAACCTCAAGAAGTTCCGCAAGATGCCGATGCCCGAACTGCTCGACCTCTCGGTCAACGAGACCCTCGCGCGGACCATCGTCACCTCGCTGTCGATGCTGATCACGCTCGTCGCCCTGCTGCTGCTCGGGCCGGACGTGATCTTTGGCTTCACCGCGGCGATCACCTTCGGCATCTTCGTCGGCACCTACTCCTCGATCTACATGGCCGCGCCGATCCTGATCTGGCTCAAGGTCAACCCGAAGAGCTTCGTGCCCACCGAAAGCGACATGGACCGCCAGGAACGCCTCGCGCGCGAGCGCGGTTGATTACAGCGCTGCCCTAAACCCCTCCCCCTTGAGGGGGGGATGGGAGGGGGTGTTCGGCGCCAGCGTGAGAACCCCCATCCCAACCCCTCCCCAAAGGGAAGGGGCTAGAGAACGGGGTGCCTACGATTGCCGGCTCGGGTCTGTCACTAAGCACCATGTGAGCTCGGATGGTGCCATTCGCCTTAAACCACGAGGGGCCAGGACTCGCTCAGAGCGGTCCATACGCCCGCCGAGCCAAACCCCACGATGTCCATCTGGCCATCATTGTTGACGTCCGCGAGCGTCCGATGAAAGACGCTGTCGCTGGTCCAGCCCTGGCGAGCCGTGAAGTCGTCGATCTCCAGGGTGGGCGCCGCGAAGGTTCCATCGCTTTGGGCAAGAGAGACGTAGACGCCGGCGATGCCGAACCCGACGATGTCCGCGCGGCCGTCGCCATTCACATCGCCGACCACGCGCGGGAAGGCGTCCTGGCTGGACCAGCCTTGTTCCACGCCGAAATTGTCCAGCGCGAACGTCACCTCGCCGAAGGTCCCGTCACCGTTGGATAGCGACACCCACACGCCCGCCTGTCCAAATCCGACGATATCGGCACGCCCGTCGCCGTTCACGTCCGCTACGGCGCGATGGTAGATGTTGTCGTCGGACCAGCCCTGGTCCCACCCAAAATCGGCCAAAGCGAGGACCTTATTCGTGAAGGCGTTCTGCCCAGTTCCGCCCGTTGCGAGCGTCACCCAGACACCGGCGCTGCCGAAACCGAGGATGTCTGCCTTCCCATCACCGTTCACGTCCCCGAGCAACCGCGGTGCGGCCTCCTGTGTCTCCCACCCGCCGAACCGGACGCTGAAGTCGAACATCGCGAGGGTCTGTGTGGCGAAAGTCCCGTCCGGCTGCCCAAGAGATACGGTCACCCCGTCAAATGCGAAGTCGACCATGTCCGCACGCCCGTCACCGTTCACGTCGGCCAGCTGGATGGAGCCGTAGTTTGGGCTGACAGGTGAGCCAAGGCTCAGGATGTGAGTCGCAGAGAACGAACCAGTGGGAGTGCCATAGGAAACGAAGGCGCCGCTGTTGCTGAGGCCCACGATGTCATTGAAGCCGTCGCCGTTAACGTCGCCGATCATTCTCCGGAAATAACTTTGGGTCCAACCGGCCTCCGCACCGAAGTCGTGGATCAAGACGTCCGTTGGATAGGCGAACATGGGTGGTCCTCAGATGTGGGCAAACACCTTGATAGGAACGACACGGGCACTGCAATCTTGTTGCGTCGAGTTGAAAGCTAGTGTCCGCAATGGTGGCATCTCCGGAACGGCTAGTTGGCCCAAAACGTCCCAATGGCAGCCGCCGACCTTTTGTCTGCGCAGTCCGCGCAAGTTAGCCCACGGCCAGCCCCTGCCAGTGCCGCACCAGTGCCTCGGCGTTGGCCTCCCAGCTGAAGGGTTCGGCGGCGCGCAGGACTTGGGCGGGGGTGGGCGGCTGGGCGCGGAGGGACTGGATGGCGCGGGCGATTTCCGCGCCGTCGCGGGGGGCGAAGCGGCCGCAGGCGGGGTCGGTGAGCAGTTCGCGGGCGCCGGGAATGGGCGTGGTCACCACCGGGACGCCGCAGGCGAGGGCCTCGACCCAGGCATTGGCGAGGCCTTCGCTGGCGGTGGGCAGGACGAAGACGTCTGCGGCCGAGAGGACCTGCGGCAGCTCGCCATGGGGGACCGGGCCGAGCAGGCGCAGGCGATCGGCGACGCCGAGCCGTTCGGCGCGGGCGCGCAGGGCCGCGGCGTCGGGCCCGCTGCCGGCGAGGAGCAGGATCGCGCCGGGGAGGTGGGGCAGGGCGTCGATGGCATGGGCTTGCCCCTTGCGGGCGATCAGGGCGCCGACACAGGCGAGCACCGGGGCGTCCTGGGGCAGGCCCAGCCGGGCGCGGCACTCGGCCCGGTCGAGCGGGCGGAACACCGCGCGATCAAGGCCGGTGCGGTGGATCGCGATGCGCTCGCGCGGGATCCCGAGCGCGGCCATGTCGTCGGCCAGCCCTTGCGAGACGGCGAGTAGGCCCTGGGCGGCGCGGCCGGTGGCGACGACCTGCCGCCCGGTGCCCCGCGCCGTGCCCCAGTGGTGGATGTCCGCCCCGCGCGCCTTGATCGAGACCGGCAGGCCCAGCGCCCGCCCGATCCGCACCGCCGCCGGTCCGTCCGGGTAGAAGAACTGCGCGTCGGCCACGTCGAAGGCCTGTTCGCCATGAAGCCGCCGCGCCAGCGGCAGCACCGCGCGCGCGACCGCACCGGCATTGAACCTCGCGCCGATCGCCGGGATTAGCCGGAAGCGCGGCCGCAGCACCCGCACCCCGCCGCGCTGCTCTTCGCGCGGTAGGCGGGCGAGCGCCCGGTAACGCGGGTGCAGCGAGAGCGGAAAGGGCGGCAGCCCCACGGGGCTCACCAGGGTCAGGTCCACGTCCCCGCGCTGCGCCACGGCCTCCATCTGCCGCGCCACGAACACGCCGAAATTGGGCGCGGCGTCATGGGGATAAAGCGTCGCCAGCGAGAGGACGCGCAGCCGTGGCGGCGAAGTCACAGGGGGCGGACCAGCATTTCCGCCACGCCCAGCCAGGCCGGGTTGTCGATGATCACCTGCCGCTGCCCGCGCCCGGTCGGCAGGATCGCCACGCGCCGGCCATCGCGGTCGATCAGCCGGCCGAAGGCGAAGCGGCCGCCGGGGCGGGGGGCGAGGACGTCGCGGTTGATCAGGCGGTTCCAGCCCTTCTCGTCGCCTACCTGCCGCAGCCACAGCTGGTCGCCGGCCTGGTATTCGCCGCCGCCGACCTCGACCAGCAGGGCGACCATTGGCCCTTCCTCGGCGAGCTGCGTCGGCAGGATCGCGTCGCGCGGGGCGGGCAGGGCTTCCGGGCCGCCCTCGGTCAGCCGCGCCACGACCTTGGGCTGGTCGGACTCCTCCGAGCGCACCAGCACCTGCGGCTCGACGCCGAGCGCCGCCGCGATCCGGTTCATCCAGGTCAGCGAGAGCTGGCGCATGCCCGTCTCGAGCCGGCCGATGGTCTGCGCCGTGGTCGGCGGGGTGCAGCGTTCGGCCACGTCGGCGAGCGTCAGGCCCTTCTCCTTGCGGATGTCGCGGATGCGGTTGATCATGGCCGGGCCTCCCTTGGCGCTAACCATATTGGTTTTTTCGCTTTCCTACAAGCAGGAGACCTTGGCACCCAAGAACAGCATCAGCGGAAGGGGCGAATCATGCGGCAGGAACTGGTCGAACGCGAACTCATGGTCACGGGGCCGGGCCGCGGCGGGCCGCGCCGGGGGCGGCGCAGCGTCACGGTGAACCTTGCGGAAAGCCCGGTCACCTGGCTCCACGCCCACGGCCATATCACCGACCGCCAACTCGCCGCGGGCGAATGCCTGCGCCGCGATTTCGAGGCGGCCCAGCTCGGCCCCTCGGTCACCATGCGCTGGGAACCCGTGCGGCTTTCGGGCGGCACCGGGCGGATGAATGCGACGGAACGCCAGCTCGCCGCCAAGGACCGCTTCGACGGGGCCGTTGCGGCCGCGGGCCCGGGCCTCTCGGACATCCTCTGGCGCGTGGTCTGCTCGGGCGAAAGCCTGGCGATCGCCGAACGCGCGCTCGCCTGGCCTGCCCGCAGCGGCAAGCTCGTGCTGCGCTTCGCCCTCGACCGCGTCGCCGGCTTCTACCGGGTGCCCTAGCCCCCAGCGCGCGGCAGCCGCAGCCGGACCATCAGCCCGCCAAGGTCCTCGCTTTCGCCCAGCTCCACCGAGCCGCCGTAGATCTCGGCCACGTCGCGGACGATGGCGAGGCCGAGGCCCGTGCCCGGCTTGCCGGTATCGAGCCGCGCGCCGCGGCTGAAGATGCGCGGGCGTTCCCCGGCGGGGATGCCGGCGCCGTCGTCCTCGATCCAGATCTCGCACCAGTGCGGCTCGGCGGGCTGGGCGTCGATGGTGACGAAGACCGAGCCGCCGCCATATTTGGCCGCGTTCTCGATCAGGTTGCCGAGGATCTCGTCGAGGTCCTGCCGCTCGATCGCCACTTCAGCGGTGCGGTTGCCGTCGAGGTCGAAGCGGGTCTGCTCGTAGAGCCGGGTGACGGCGCGCAGCACCGCCTCGACGCTGTCCCACACCCCCGCGCGCGACATGCCGACCGCGCGGCGGCCCACGGCGCGGGCGCGGGCGAGGTGGTGGTCGACCTGGCGGCGCATCACCGCGGCCTCGCGGATCACGGTATCGGCGAGGTCCGGCGCATGGGCCGTGGCGGCGTTCATCACCACGGTCAGCGGGGTCTTCAGCGCGTGGGCGAGGTTGCCGGCGTGGGTGCGCGCTTCCTCGGCCTGGCGCTCGGTATGGGCGAGCAGGCCGTTCAGCTCATCCACCAGCGGCTGCACTTCGAGCGGCAGCGGATCGACGACGCGGTTGGTCCCGGTGGTGCGCATCTTCTGGATCGCCCGGCGCACCCGGCGCAGCGGGCCGAGGCCGTACCAGGTCTGCAGCCCCGCCATCACGAACAGGCCAAGCCCCAGCACGATGAACGACCAGACGAGGATCAGGCGGAAGTGCTTGATCTGGTCATCCAGCGCCGTCCGGCTCTGCGCGACGACGAACCACCACTTGGTGTCGCTCCCCGGCAGGATGATCGAGCGCTCCATCACCCGCAGCGGTTCGCCCTGGAACTGGCCGCTGTCGTAGACGTGGGGCGCCGCGTCGAAATGGTTGGTGTCGATCTTGAGTGTGCGGTCCCACAGCGAGCGCGAGGGAAAATCGTCGTGGCCCTTGCCGCTGATCTGCCAGTAGAGCCCGGAATTGGGTTCGAGAAAGCGCTGGTCGCCTAGCGGGCGGTTGAAGAACACTTCCCCATCCGGCCCGATCTCGGCCGAGCCGACCATGGCGGTGAGCATGTAGCCCAGCTGGTCGTCGAAATTGCGGGTGACGAGCCCGGTCAGCGTGCGGTCGAGGCCGAGGCCGCCGAGCAACAGGAGGATCGAGATCCACCCCGCCGCGATCAGCATCATCCGCCGGGCGAGCGAGCCTGTGTGCGGGCGCGCGGGGACGCCTGGCAGAGCGTCTTCGGTCACCCGTTAACCGCGCGCTTTATCCACGGCGGGCCTCGGCCGGATCGTCAAGGCTGTAGCCGAGCCCGCGGATCGTGGTGATCACGTCGGCCCCCAGCTTCTTGCGGATGCGGGTGACGAAGACTTCGATCGTGTTCGAATCCCGGTCGAAGTCCTGGTCGTAGATGTGCTCGATCAGCTCGGTGCGCGAGACGACCTTGCCCTTGTGGTGGAGCAGGTAGGACAGGAGCTTGTATTCCTGCGCGGTGAGCTTGACCGGCTCGCCATTGAGCGTGACCCGGCCCGAGCGGGTATCCAGCCGCACGTCGCCGGCGATCAGCTCGCTCGAAGAGTTGCCCGAGGCGCGGCGGATCAGCGCGCGCAGGCGGGCGATCAGTTCCTCGGTCTGGAAGGGCTTGGCGAGATAGTCGTCCGCCCCCGCATCGAGCCCCGCCACCTTGTCCGACCAGGAATCGCGCGCGGTCAGCACCAGCACGGGGAACTTGCGCCCCTCCTTGCGCCACATGCCGAGCACGGTCAGCCCGTCGATCTCCGGCAGGCCAAGGTCGAGCACCACGGCGTCGTAGTCCTCGGTCGAGCCCATGTAGTGGCCGTCCTCGCCGTCGGTGGAGAGGTCGACCGCATAGCCGGTCTGCTCGAGCGTGGTCTTGAGCTGGCGGCCCAGGGTGGGCTCGTCCTCGACGATCAGGATGCGCATCGCACTGTCCCCTGTAATGGCGCGGTACATAACCTGGCCGGATATGGCCGGGTCTTGCTGTCAAAGCTGGGAAGCGTCAAGCGATCCGCCAAGTATCAGTGCCGCGAGATGATCTGCCCCGACCGGGCATCGACATCGACGAAGACCACCCGGCCGTCGTGGATGAACTTGAGGCGATAGGCCATGGCGGTCGGATCGTATTCCGGCCCGAGGTACTGCATGCCGGGCATGGCGGGCAGGACCATCTGCTCGATCCGCCGCAGCGGCAGTACGGCGCCCGCGCGGATGTCGCGGCGGACCTCGCCCTGGGCGTCACCGGGCGCGGCATCGGCCGCAACGGCCAACGGCGCCAGCAAGGCGAAGGCAAGGGCAGAAAGGAGGATCGGGCGCTTCATCTGCTCGGGTGCTACCCTCGGGGCGTTGAACGGATGGTGAATGTGGCCCGAGCCCCGGGCAATACGCAAGCTTGTCAGCACCTGGTCGCTCCCCTAGGTGCCGCCCCATGGCCGCCGCACCGATCCTTTCGTGGGAAGGCCTGAGCCTGCAACAGGGCTCGGGCTGGCTCTTCCGCGACCTCGACCTCAATATCGCCCCGCGCGACCGGCTGGCCCTGATCGGCCGCAACGGCGCGGGCAAGACCACGCTGCTGCGCCTGATCGCCGGCACGGTCGATGCCGACAAGGGCAAGCGCTCGATCCAGCCGGGGACCAGGATCGTCACGCTGGAGCAGGACCCGTTCTTCACCGGCTTCGCCACGCTGATGGACTTCGCGCTCCACGGGCCCGATGCACCCCCGCGGCACGAGGTGGAGTCCATCGCCGGGCAGCTCGGCATCGACATGTCCCGCGAGGCGGAGAGCGCCAGCGGCGGCGAGCGGCGCCGCGCGGCGCTGGCCCGGGCGCTTGCCTCCGAGCCCGACCTGCTCCTGCTCGACGAGCCGACCAACCACCTCGACCTCGCCGCGATCGACTGGCTGGAAGGCTGGCTCCAGCGCTACACCGGAGCCTTCGTCGTGATCAGCCACGACCGCACCTTCCTCGAACGGCTGACCAAGGCGACGCTGTGGCTCGATCGCGGCTCGCTGCGCCGCAAGGAGATCGGCTTCGGCGGCTACGAGGCCTGGATGGAGCAGGTCTATGCCGAGGAAGCGCGGGCGGCGGACAAGCTCGACGCCAAGCTCAAGATCGAGGCCCACTGGCTCGAACGCGGCGTCACCGCGCGGCGCAAGCGCAACCAGGGGCGGCTGGAAAAGCTGTGGGAGATGCGCGCGCAGCGGGCGGCCATGCTCTCCCCCCAGGGCGCGGCCAAGCTGGCGCTCGGCACCGACGACGCCAAGAGCAAGGCGGTGATCGTCGCCGACCGGATTTCCAAGAAGTTCGGCGACCGCCCGATCATCAAGGACTTCAGCCTGCGCATCACCCGGCGCGACCGGATTGGCCTGGTCGGCGCGAACGGCGCCGGCAAGACCACCCTGCTCAAGCTGCTGACCGGGGAACTCGCGCCCGACACCGGCACGGTCACTCTCGCCAAGACGCTCACCGGCGTGATGATCGATCAGCAGCGCTCGCTGATGGCGCCGGACAAGCGCGTGCGCGATGTGCTCGCCGAAGGGGGCGACTGGGTCGACGTGCGCGGGGTGCGCAAGCACGTCCAGGGCTACCTCAAGGACTTCCTGTTCGATCCTTCGCTGGTCGATGCCAAGGTTGGCACGCTCTCGGGCGGGGAGCGCTCGCGCCTCTTGCTGGCCCGGGAATTTGCGCGCCTGTCGAACCTCCTGGTGCTCGACGAGCCGACCAACGACCTCGACCTCGAAACGCTCGACCTGCTGCAGGAAGTCATCGCTGACTACGACGGCACCGTGCTCATCGTCAGCCACGACCGCGATTTTCTCGACAAGACCGTGACGGTCACCCTCGGCCTCGACGGCTCCGGCAAGGTCGACGTGGTCGCCGGCGGCTATGCCGACTGGGAGCAGCAGCGCAAATCCTCCCCGGCCCGGGGCGGGGGACCACGCAGTGGTGGAGGGGCAGCCGCAGCCAATCCCGAGCCCGCCGCGCCACCCCCGCCGCCGCCGAAAAAGGGCAAGCTCTCCTACAAGGACCAGCGCGACTACGACACGCTGCCCGAGCGCATCGCCGAATACGACGCCGCCATCGCCCGCGGCGAAGCGCAACTCGCCGACCCCGACCTCTACGCCCGCGACCCGGCCAGGTTCGCCGCGATCATGGCCGCACTCGAAAAGGTCCGCGCCGACAAGGAAGCCGCCGAAGAACGCTGGCTAGAACTGGCCGAGCAGGTCGAAGGCTAACTCACGAAAGCCCCTCCCCTGTGGGGCCTGTTGCGTAAAGGGCTGAGACGTGATTCCCTGCTTTGGCGCAGGGAGTGATTGCGATGGCGGTTA
>Ga0068855_100006531_pt1 | contig 14182 bp, 8 predicted proteins | sample KBSCornC52_FD_66592 | JGI IMG/M metagenome (GOLD analysis project Ga0068855, IMG submission 66592) | Corn rhizosphere microbial communities from Kellogg Biological Station, Michigan, USA - KBS Corn C5-2 | ecosystem: Host-associated > Plants > Roots > Rhizosphere > Soil ... | reverse complement strand
CGTTATAGATTTTGGGCAGAATGATTGGACCATCCATGCTGGCCCCGTAGCGGTGAATGCGGAAAGCCGGTTTCCCGGTCGAGAGCCTGAAGTAATTATTCGCGTTGAGCACCGGGTTCTGCATGAAATAATCCACTTGCCCGTGCAGCGCATTGGTCCCTGACTTGATCGTCATGTTGAAGACCCCGCCGGTGTTGAACCCCCAGCTCGCATCGAAGGTCGAGGTTTGAACCTTCATTTCGCTCACTACCGCCTGTGGCGGCGAATACGCGATCTGAGTGCCCTGCAGGTTCGGCGTGCCGTCCACCTGAAACTCATTGGACCCCGGTTTCGTGCCGTTCACGCTGATTGAGGACGGCGAGCCGGTATCGAAAGGCCGGACGTAGGCCGCCGATTGCGGCGTAAACGTCACGCCCGGAGCGAACGTGCCAACGATCAGCACCATGCCATCTTTGGTCGGCAGTTCCTCGATTGTCTTCGCATCCATCGTCTGCCCCAGGGATGCCGTCGACGTATCGATCTGCGGCGCAGCAGCCGTCACCTCAACGCTCTGCGATGCCGAGCCGATGTCCATCGTCACGTCGGCCGTCGATCGGTCTCCTTCGCGCAGAACCAGACCCGTCCGTGCGTAAGTCTTGAATCCCGTCTTTTCCACCGTCAGGGTGTAAGGGCCCGGCAGCAGATACGGAAGAATGAAGTCTCCGCCCGAACCGGTAGTCGTGGTCGCGTGAACGCCGGTGGCAGTATTCAGCCCGTCGACCTTCGCGCCGGCGATCGCTGCGCCGCTCTGGTCGTTCACGCGCCCCAGAATCGTACTCCGCGCTTCCTGCGCTGACAACGGCGCGATTGTCCAGAGCAGGCCCAACAGAACTGCTCCACTTGCCCAACGAAATTGCATGGTTTCCCCCTTATTCCCCGGGTTTGCCTTCCAGCTCAGTTCCCCGCCCCACATTACCTGCCAAGTCGCGTAGACTCGTGTGCTACGAGTTGCCATTGCCCGCCGTTCTCCACGTACACGTGCAGCGTGCGTACCCGGAACATCGGCGCGTTCACCAGCTTGATATCAGCGAACGCCGTCAGCACCGCAGTTTTGCCATAGATGCTGATGTGCATATCGTGATAGGTCATCGACTCGTAGTGCGGTGGTCCCGTCATCACCGACGTGATGTACTCCGCTTTCGTCTGCACTTTTCCACCGGCATGGCAATAGCTGAGATCATCGGCCAGAAACTTGTTCAGGGCGTCGCGGTCCTGCTTGATCGCCGCCTGATACCACCCTTCAGCCACTTCGCGTACTGCGTCGGCCGGATCGGCCATGAGTGCGACTGCCTGTCCAATGATGACGAAAGACAACAAGACCGTCGAACAACGAATCACGCGAACTGCTCCTCAGTCATACCCCTGTTGTTGCCGTCCGGCCGAACCGTGCGGCGTCAAGCGGACTTTATTGAATCTCTGAGCCGATCGGCAGGCAAAATGAAATCGCCGTGGGCGTTTCTAATAGCGAAACAACAACCTGGACCGGGCGCGCCGCGATTCTCAGTGAATCAGCACCTGTGTAGCTGACATTTCTAGGGTTTGCGCCTGGCAGGCGTGCAGCCGTGCATCCTGAAAATGTTTCTCTCTGGTAAACGCTTTGGTTCAATTGAATGGCTCAGCATTGGCGCGAACCCATCCGATACGATGCGGGATCCACTGCGAGCCGCAAACTTGACGCTCATTCCGGCGAGGTGATATATCAGCGAAGGACGGATGGTAGACAGACGATCGTATGCACTGGACTCCGTCAGACGTGCGTGCGAAGTGCTGCAGGCGTTCCGGTTCGAAGGCGAAGCATTACGTCTTCGCGACCTCGTCGCCAGGACCGGCATAAACAAGACCACAGTATTCCGGCTGGTGCGCAGTCTCGATGAAGGCGGCCTTCTCGAGGCGTTACCGCTCGGTCAATATCGCTCGAGAGTCAAGCCCATCCAGTTGCGGCAAATCCATCTCGGATACGCCGCGCAGGGCTCGGACCTGTTGTTCTCGCGCGAAATCACCATGAGTCTCGCGCGCGCGGCGGACAAGGAAAAGATCGCGCTCCTCTCGCTGAGCAACGAGTTCAGTCCCAAAGCCGCGGTACGCAATGCCGACAAGCTGATCAAAGCGAAGGTCGATCTCGCGATCGAGCACCAGACGTTCGAAGAAGTCGCGCCGATCATCGCCGAAAAATTTCGCGAGGCGCGGATCCCGCTGATCGCGATCGGCTTTCCCCATCCTGGTGGGATCTACTATGGCGTGAACAATTACGAAGCGGGTCTGCTTGCTGGCCGGGCTCTCGCGCGCTGGGCCAAACAGCGGTGGGATGGAGCGGTAAGCGAAATCATCGTCCTCGGCCGTCCCATGGGCGGCAGCGTTCCGCATCTCAGAGTGGTGGGAATGGAACGGGGAATCAGCGAAGTCATGGGTGACTATGCCACGCGCATGGTCCATCTCAATGGCGATGGTCATTTCGACGGCGCAATGCGCGTCATTCGGCGCCATCTGAGATTCGGCGAACGCGGCAACGTGCTGGTGGCCGCCATCAACGACCCAAGCGCGCTCGGTGCGCTTCGCGCCTTCGAAGAGGCCGGAATGATCCAGTCCTGTGCAGTCGTCGGGCACGGCGGATCGACGGATGCAAGAGCCGAACTCCGCCGTTCCGGCACCCGCCTCGTCGGTTCCGTTGCCTTTTTTCCTGAGAATTACGGGCCTGACCTGATCTCAATCGCGACCGGAATCCTCGGCCACAAGCCTACGCCAAATACGGTGTTCATAGCCCACCGGCTCCTGACGCCGGCCAACGTGAATCATTATTACCCGAACGATTCGGTTTTCTCGGAAGGGGACGCCGATCTCAGACACGTCGATTAGGCAGCGCCCCGTCAGTCGATTGCGCGCCGTGGGTCAACGCCGTGCATCAGGATCAGCGAAATCAGGCACACAGTCGCGCCGAGAAGAAACGGCGAAGTCCTCCCGAACCCGTGAACCAAACCTCACCGGAAATGAGAGTAATCGCGGCGAAATCTGCCCGGCTTACGCCTTCAGTTTCGTGACGAGGTCTGTCTTGCCGCCCACATCGGTGAGCCGGAAGTCGCGCCCCAGATAACGGTACGTCAGTTTCGTGTGATCAAGTCCGAGAAATGCGAGCAGGCTGGCATGCAAATCATGCAGGTGGACCGGATCCTCAGCGGCGCGCAGGCCCAATTCATCCGTCGTGCCGATCACTTTCCCGCCCTTCACGCCGCCGCCCGCCACCCATACCGTGAACCCGTATGGGTTGTGGTCGCGGCCGGAGCTGTCGCCCGCGCCATTTCCGCCGCCATCGCACGTCGGGCTTCGTCCGAATTCCCCGCCCCACGTCACCAGCGTCGAATCCAGCAGCCCTCGCGCTTTCAGATCCGTCATCAAAGCAGCTACTCCGATATCCGTTTCGAGCGCCCGGTCCAGGTGGTTCTGGTCGCAATGTTTGTGGCCGTCCCAGTCGGTTTCGTTCATTCCATCGCCGGACCAAACCTGAACAAAGCGAACACCACGCTCCACCAGTCTCCGGGCCAGCAGACAGCGTCCACCAAAGCTCGCGGTCTTCGGGTTCGGATGATCGAGGCCGTAAAGTTTCTTCGTCGCGTCGGACTCTTTGGAAAGATCCGTCGCCTCGGGCGCCGCCATTTGCATCCGGAACGCGAGCTCGTAACTCGCCATGCGAGCCGCAAGTTCAGAATTGGAATTACGCTCCTCGAGATGCTCCTCGTTCAGCTTGCCCAGGGTGTCGAGCATGTCCCGCTGCTCGTCTTTCGACATTCCGGCCGGCCTGTTCAGGTTGAGAATCGGGCTCGGCCCGTTCCGAAGCGAAGTGCCCTGATAGACCGCAGGCAAGAAGCCCTGGCCATAAACCGCCGGACCCGTCCTCACGCCGCCCTGAAGCAGCACCACGAAACCTGGCATGTTCGCGTTCTCGCTTCCGAGCCCGTACAATACCCAGGAGCCCATGCTCGGCCTGCCAATCCGCGGCCAGCCGTTATTCATCAGAAACTGAGCCTGCGAATGCGTGAACCCTTCGTGGTACACCGACCGGATCACCGCGAGGTCATCCACGCATTTTGAAGTGTGCGGGAACAGATCCGATACTTCAATTCCCGATTCGCCGTATTTTTTAAATGTTCGTCGCGAACCCAGAATTACGCTTTCCCGAAACTTCGAATCCTGGAAATCCACATCGCCGAAACTCTCCGGCGGATGCTGGCCGTTCAGCTTTGCCAGCATGGGTTTCGGATCGTACGTATCGACGTGGCTCGGCCCTCCCTGCATGAAGAGTGAAATCACGCTCTTTGCCGTCGCAGGCATCGGCGGCTTCTTCGGCGCGAGGGGATTCACCAGCGCGACTTCCGCCGCCATTGATCGCGTCAGATCGCTGTTGAACAGATCCATTGCCGCCAGCCATCCGATGCCGAGCCCGGATTGCCGAAGAAACCTGCGACGGCTCGCGTTTTTCAACTCGGCCGGATCCGGACGGTCGGAATACGGAAACGGATTAGTCGACATATATGAACTCGTTCATGTTGAAGATCAAAAGGCACAGACGCGGCAGCGAGTTTCTCGAAAGATAATCGAGAGCCAGTTTCTTCTCGTCGTCTTTCGGCATGCGGCCAAAAGCCCTGTGCCAGGCATCATTCACCTGCGCCTCCGGATCGTTGCCACTTTCCTTCAGCACCAGGTCCGCGAATTTGTCCGCCTGGGCTACGGAAAATTCGCTGTTCATCAGAGTCAGAGCCTGGGGCGCCACGGTTGAGGTATCACGGCGCGGACAACTCAACGCGGTATCCGGCGAGTCGAATGTCTGCAGCATCGGCAGCGTCATCGATCGCTTCATCTGCAGATAAATCGTCCGCCGGTTGTACTCACGAGGATCCGGATTGGGCGGCCACAGATTCGGCATGCGCGCCGCCTGGATCTCCTCTTTGGTAAGCGGAACGATGATCCCCATGCCGCCCATCTTGAGGTTCAGATTCCCCGAGACATCCAGCATCGTGTCCCGAACCTCGTCAGCGTTAAGCCTCTGCCGGTTCATCCGGCTCAGCAGAAAATTTTCCGGATCTTTCTTCAGACCGTCTGGATTCGCCACCGATGATTCCCGGTACGTATTCGACATCATGATGAGCTTGTGCATCTGCTTGATGCTGTACCCACGGCTCGCGAACTCCGTCGCGAGCCAGTCGAGCAGTTCCGGATGCGTCGGCGGGTCTCCCTGCCGGCCAAAATCATTCGGCGTGCGGACGATGCCCTCGCCGAAGTGTCCCTGCCAGATCCGGTTCACCATTACCCGGCTCAGCAGAGGATTATCCGGAGATGTAAGCCACAGCGCCAGAGCCTTGCGCCGCTGCGGAACAAACGGACCGCTCTTCGGCTCTTCGATCGACGGCCCCGGATTGAGGAAAGATGGAAACGCGGGCTCCACCTTTGCTCCCACGCTTTTGAAATCCCCCTTGCCCAGAATGTGGGTCTCCGGCATGAACTCCGAATGCGCCAGCACATTCGCCGTCGGGTAATGATCCGGCAGCCGCGCATACAGTTCACCCAGCTTCTGGAACATCGCAGCGCGCTCGGGGGTCATCGCGCCCGGCGTTCGCGCGGCGGGAGCCTCGCCCTGCGGGTCCGCGGCGCCCCTGGCTGTCGCGTCTCCGCCTCCACCAGCATTGGCGCCACCAGCATTGGCGCCACCAGCATTGGCGCCGCCGGCCGCCCTTCGGCCGCGTCCGCCACCGCGAAGCATGTGCTTCATGGCCTCGGCCTGCGCGATCAGCGGCATCGATCGCGTATAGGTCAGAATGTCAAACTGACTGACAATTGGGATCTCTCGCTCTTCGCTGCCCGCGAAGAACGCGCTGAGACTGTAATAGTCCTTTTGCTTGATGGGATCGAACTTATGGTCATGGCATCGCGCGCACCCTACCGTAAGGCCCATAAAAGCGGCGCCCGTTACGTCAGTCGCATCGGATTCCCACTCCGCCCGCCACTGATCCCCGTAATAAGTGAACTCAATCGGGAATGAGCCAACCGTATACATTCCCGTCCCGATGCGGCGGGTCACATCCTCCTGCTTTTTCGCGGGGAGGTGAATTCCGCCTTCCAGTTCCAGATTGTCCGGCCAGATCTCATCCGCGGCAATCTGTTCCTGAACGAAAGTCGTGTACGGCTTGTCCTTACTAAAGGAATCGATCACGTAATCGCGATAGCGCCACGCATTCGGAAAGAAATGATCGGTCTCAAATCCCGATGTATCGGCATACCGAACCAGATCCAGCCAGTACCGGCCCCAGCGCTCTCCATAGCGTGGCGACGCCAGATAACGGTCAACCAGTTTCTCCCATGCATCCGGCGAATCATCTTTTACGAATACATCCACTTCCTTCGGATCGGGCGGAAGGCCAAGCAGATCGAAACTGGCGCGCCGAATCAGCGTGCGGCGGTTTTCTTCCGGACTCGGCCGAAGACCTTCTTTCTCGAGCCGGGCCAGAACAAACGCATCAATCGGATTCTTTACCCACGAGGAGTCTTTCACTGCGGGAACGGCCGGCCGAACAGGTTTCTTGAACGACCACCACGTCGCTTCCTGAACCGGAGCGGCCGTGGCGCTCCAGGGCGCGCCCGAATCGATCCACTTCCGAATGGTTTCCACATCGGCCGCTGAAAGCGGTTTGCCGCTGGGCGGCATTTTCAACTCGCCGTCACGTTTGACCGCGTGAAACAGAAGGCTGTCAGCCGATTTTCCGGGGATAATTGCGGGCCCGCGAATTCCGCCTTTCAGAAGCGAATTCCGGTCGCGTACATCCAGATTGGACATATGCGCCTGGCCATGGCACATGGAGCAGTTGGCCGCGAGAATCTGTTGCGCCGAAGTATTGGATGAGGCGGGCTGTGGCGCGGCGGCGATGGAAACAACACCGGCGCAAACAATCAGCCCCACCGGAAAGTACTTCATTCGTTCTCCCAGGATGGCACGTTTGAGTGCGCATTTATTCTGTCAGGAATGGCGAACAGAAGCGACTATCTTTGTCGCCAGACCGCAGTGTTTCGATGTCCGAAACGCCCGATCGCAGGTTAGGAATGTTTTTAAACGCCTTGGCTTCAGCGACTTAGCGCTGGGGGCCGGGTACACCCGACGCACATTGGCTTAAAGTAAATGGTCCACTTGCCAGGATCCGGATTCCGCTGGCGGAATGCGATTCACCCGAAAATATGCCCTGCGGTAACCGCTTTGCCCGATCGCATCCGAGGCGTACAAACCGGGCTGCCAGCATTCGCATGCACTCCTCCCCGGCATGTTGTTTCACATCATGAAACGCTGCTTCCCCGCCAATGGATCGATCGCCGCGTGCAAAAAGCACGGTCAATCGTTGAACCCACAGTATCTTTGTGCCATTCGCCGCGCTCAGTCCGATTCTCTGACTGAAATCACCCTGCCCCCCCTGTCCCGACTTGCCCGAAAGTGGTCGCGCCAATAGACTAAAAATTCCGCCTCAATTTGAGCTGTCCCTCAGAAAACCGTTATGCCGACCTTTAAATTTCAGCTGAATGGCCAGGAAACAACCGTTGAATCCTGGGATCCCAATCAGCCCCTTCTCTACGTTCTTCGCAATGATCTCGAACTCCACGGCCCCAAATTCGGCTGCGGCATGTCGCACTGCGGCGCCTGCACCGCCATCATGGAGGGCAAGGCCACCCGCTCCTGCGTCACCACGGTAAAGCAGGCGGCCGGCAAATCCATCACGACCCTCGAAGGCCTGGGCACTCCCGAGAAGCCGCACCCGATACAGGCTGCCTTCATCGCCGAGCAGGCGGCCCAGTGCGGCTACTGCGCGAACGGCATGATCATGACCGCCAAGTCCCTGCTCGATGCGAATCCCCACCCCACTGAATCTCAGGTGAAACAGGGATTGAGCGGCGTCATCTGCCGATGTGGAACCCATACCAGAATCCTGCGCGCCGTACTTCGCGCTTCCCGCGCCTGAGGACCCCAATGAAATCCACTATCCTGCGACGCGACGTTCTCAAAACCGGCGGCGCCCTCCTCGTCGGGTTCGCATTCAATACCGGGGCGCCCCAACCCGCTTCGGCGCAAACGGGCAGCGGCCCCGTCCATCCCGGCAAGACGGTCGATATCCATGAAGTAGACAGCTTCCTCGAAATTCACCGCGACGGCTCCGTCACTATTTACACCGGCAAGGTGGATTTGGGCACCGGCCTTCGAATCGCCGTTCGCCAGATGGCCGCCGAGGAGCTGGGCGTCCCGATATCGCGCGTCGATCTGGTCGAGGGCGACACCTCAGTTACACCGGATCAGGGCCGCACCGGCGGAAGTTCGGGCCTCGTCCAAGGCGGCGTCGGGGTTCGCCAGGCGGCAGCGACAGCCCGCGGCCACATCCTCGATCTCGCCTCGCAAAAGCTCGATCGCCCGCTTTCCAGCCTCACTCTCGCCGAAGGCAAAATCACCTCGAGTGCCGGCGGACCCTCAGCCTCCATCTCAGATCTCGTCGGCGACAAGCGTTTCGAACTCAAGGTCGATCCCAAAGTCACCCTCAAGGATCCCCACACCTACACGATCGTCGGCAAACCTCTTCCGCGGCCCGACGTCCCCGGCAAATGCACCGGCAAACACACGTACGTTCACGATTTCAAACTCCCCGGAATGCTTCACGGACGCGTCATCCGCCCGCCCCGTATGGGCGCGAAGCTCCTCTTCGTCGATGAATCCTCCGTCGCCGGCATTCCTGACATCCGCGTCGTCCGCATCAAGGATTTTCTCGGCGTTGTCGCCAAAAACGAATGGGCCGCCATTCGCGCCGCCTCCGCCCTCAAAGCCAACTGGAGTGACTGGCAGGGGCTGCCCACCGATACCGAACTGCCCCGGTTCATTCGCCAGTGCGTCGTCGATCACGACGAAAAACCGGTTTCCCGCGGCGATTCGAAATCGGCGCTCGCCTCATCACCGCAAAAGTTCTCCGCCAGTTACTACTACCCCTACCAGGGCCATGCCTCGATTGGCCCCTCCTGCGCAGTCGCCGATGTCAAACCCGACTCGATCACGGTCTGGACCGGCTCCCAATCCACGCATCTCTTCCGCACCATCTTCTCCGAGAGCTTCGGGCTTCCCGAATCAAAGGTTCGCCTGATCTATCTCGATGGCTCCGGCTGCTACGGCCAGAACGCCCATGAAGACGCAGCCGCGGACGCCGTCATTCTTTCCCGCGCAGTCGGCAGCCCGGTCCGCGTGCAATGGATGCGCCAGGATGAGCACGGCTGGGACCCCAAAGGCCCACCTGAAGTCATCGATATGCGCGCCACTGCGGCGCCGGATGGCAGCCTCACCGCGTGGGAAACGGAGTTGTGGGTGCCCATGTGGATCAACACCAAAGGCACAATTCCGCTCGTCGGCCTTGATGCGGCTGGCATCAAACAACGGCAGGGCCGCTGGCCCGGGAGCGTCGACGAAAATCTCGATCCCCCTTACACAACGCCGAACGTCACAGTCACCGTACATCGCCTCAAAGATTCGCCCCTCCGCACCGGACACGTGCGCGCACCCGGCAAGGTCGCGAGCGTTTGGGCCGTCGAAACTCTGACGGACGAAATCGCGGCCGCCACAAAAATGGACGCCGTCGCATATCGTCTCCGTGGTCTCACCGATCCACGCGCCACTGAGGTCGTCAGGCGCGCTACCGCAATGCTGAACTGGCAGGAAAGGCCATCTCCAAATCCGGCCTCATCCGGGACCGGAGTTCTCTCGGGCCGCGGCATCGCTTACGTCAGATATCGCGGAGCCGAAAACTACCTGGCCATGGCGATGGAAGTCTCGGTCGACACCGCCACCGGCAAAATCGCTGTCAAACGCGTCACCTGCGCTCACGATTGCGGCCTCGTCGTCAATCCCGACGCTCTCAAGAACCAGATCGAAGGATCCATCATCCAGTCCCTGAGCAAAATGCTGTATGAAGAAGTGAAACTCGATCACTCGCGCGTCACCAGCGTTGACTGGGCCTCCTATCCCGTGATCCGCTTCCCGGATGTTCCTGCGATCGAGGTGGACCTAATCGACCGCCCCACGTCCCCCCTGCATGGCGCCGGCGAAGCTTCCATGACTCCAGTTGGCGCCGCCCTCGCGAACGCAGTCTTCGACGCCGCGGGCATTCGCGTCCGAACCGTTCCCTTCACTACCGAGCGGGTGAAGGCGGCACTGGCCAGCAAACGCAGCTAACGGGAGAACTTCCTGATGAGTTCAGGTAACGGCGCATCACAAAACGGTCACCCGTCTGTCCGCGAGCGGATCGCGCTCACAACAGGCGGCGGCAGCGGCATTGGTCGCGCGGCCGCTCTCGAACTGCAGGGTGCTGGCTATACCGTCGTGGTCTCCGGACGAAGAGCCGAACCGCTCGAGGCAACGGTTCGCATGGCGGATCCGTCCGGCGGCAGAATGCTGGCGATTCCCGCCGACGTGTCGAACCCGTCATCCGTAAACAGCCTCTTTGCCCGCATCCGGGAGGAGTTCCATCGCCTCGATGTCCTGTTCAACAACGCAGGCCTCAACGCCCCCGGCATCCCCATCGAAGATTTACCGTTTGAAACCTGGAGTTCTATCGTCAACGTGAATCTCACTGGCGCCTTCCTCTGCGCCCAGGCCGCCTTCCGGCTCATGAAAGACCAGGACCCGCGCGGCGGCCGCATCATCAACAACGGTTCCATCGCCGCCGCCGCCCCTCGTCCCAACCACGTTCCCTATACATCCACCAAGCACGCCATCACCGGCATGACCAAGTGCTTCTCACTCGATGGCCGCAAATACGACATCGCCTGCAGCCAACTGGATATCGGCAACGCGGCCACCGAAATGACGGAACGCCTCAACGCCGGCGTGCTCCAGGCCGACGGTCGCAAAATGCAGGAACCGCGCATGGATCTCAAACACGTTGCCGAAGCAGTGCTCTACATGGCCAACCTGCCACTAGAGGCCAACGTTCAGTTCATGACCCTAATGGCGACCAAGATGCCTCTGATCGGTCGCGGCTGAGGGCCGTGACTTCCTGTCAGGGCCGAGTAAAAAATAGACCACTGAAACGGCGGGAAAGCATACCGTCTCTTTGCGTTCAGGTGTGAAGCGATCGGCGGGCAGCGCTTAGGCCGGAGTGCAAGCAGCTTCTGTCAATCGCGGGCCGGGAGGCAGTCCGTCAGGGTAAGGTTTTCGGCGATCGCACGGTCTTTCAGCCGGTAGCTTTCGCCGTTCAGTTCGAGAATGTGAACGTGGCTCGTAGCCGGTCCAGCAGCGCTCTGGTGAGCCGCTCCGACCCGAACGTCCTGGTTCATTCGTTGAGCCGGGAGAAAAGAACGAAACGCAAATCGGGCGCGCGTTGCGCGAACTGGGCATCCAGTAGATTGCAGCGTATTCTGCGCAGCCTAAAGGTCGCGTCGAGCGCTCGTTCGGAACTCTGCGGGACCGCTGGTAAAAAGGCTGAGAATGCCGGGCGCTGCATGGCTTGGCATGCGAAGCGGCACCTGGAAGAGAGCTTTCTGCCCGAGTGGATTCGGTGGTTCGTGGTAGACCCGGAATGTCGCTGGCCTTGAGCTAATCCTTTCGGCCACCCATATTAACGAGTCTCTTCCCGTATCCGCGCCTGATTCTGAATAACATATTGAACAATACTCGATACGATCCGGTCACGGCCGGTTGGCCGCAATGGGGTATGAAAACTGGCAGCGGGCGTCGACATCCTTTTCGCGGTCATCACGGCATCATCGTTGAATCTAAAGGGCAAGTTTGTACAGGTTTTCGAAGGAACAGCCTGCCGTGTATGGACATTGTAATTTCGGGAAGAATCGACGGTAAATTGAACTCAACTGAACAGTGCAAACCGAAAGTCCATTTAGCATGAGAAGTTTATGAGGAGTGACTGGCTGCCGATTGGCAAGTGCTCACGCCGCGGGTAGATGACTGAAACAGAATGATGTGGTGGGCGGTCGCAGGCTGGAACTGCGGACCTCCTGCTTGTAAGTTGCCTAACCGCAAAATGACTGATTTACTCGGGGTGATACGGAACGTGATTAAGTGCTTTCCAAATGGGAAGTTCACCGCCCACGCCGTTCACCCCGTCTCTTTTCGTGTGAGTCAGTATCGGGCCATGATTCGGGAGGAAATTACATCCGTTGCGTCACAAACCGCGTCACACTCTGTCTTCTTTAACGCAACTGAGCTAGAGAGCTGATGTCGTAGAGGTGCGGACGGGCAGATCAGGGTTTGGGTCTGAGGCGTTCTTCCTTGTACTTCTTCGAGACGCGAAACTCTGCATCATGTTCAGCTTTCTTCTTGATACGTTGATCAAGAAGTGCAAAGTCCTGCTGCTGAAACTGCATCGAGTATTTCTTACTGAACAGCAGAGTAGTCGAGTGATCCGCCCGCTTGCGAATAGAAACTGTTACTGTAATTTCCGTGGGACTATTACCCCGGTTGTCGCGATACCGAGGCTCAGCCTGATAGAAGAGCACGAACGCCGGCGTTACCGGAGCAACACTGCCCGATTGCATCAATTCCACCTTGTTCCCGTCGCATTCGAACAGGCGAGTCTTGTTCTGAAGCCGCGACTTAATTGTATGAACTGTCAGCTTGTCAGTCCACTCTGATTTGAAAGCCGTTGCTGACAGCACCTGCGTAGCCAAATAACAACAATAGATTTCCATTCCTCGCCAGGTAAACTCACCCAAATGCGATTGTTCTACAGATGATTCTTCCAGTTTCTGATTCAACTGCCTGGGTTGGGGAACCATATTGAGTGGGTCGTTAGGCCCCCCGAGAGAAAGGGCCATGAGGTGGCCGCGATCCTCAGGACGGCCTTCCAAGTCTCGGTTGGGTACATCTGGAGTTGACCGTCCCGGTGTTGAGACGGGCACGACGACGCCTGCAACTGAGATCGGTCGTTCCAGATGATCGTCCTGAACTTTTCGAGCATCCGACTGGGCCCGCTGCACCTTCGCGTCTTCGGTTGTGATGAGAACGTTGCCAGCCCAAGCGGGCCGACTGCTGCCATCGTAAAGACTTTTGAATTGATAACTGCCCAACGGGTTTCCTCCTACCAACGCTAAACCTCACGACACCGAAGCTGAGCCCTAACGCAGCCTAACGGCCAAGACTCAGTGCCACAGTGTAACAGATCGCGCCAATTTTGACCCAATCGCTGCGGCAGTGCTTTGTATTGCAAGCCTTGCAATTCGTCTGTTTTTCACGCATTCTCTCCCTTCACCCGTACGCCCGCCTTCACCCTTCCTTGCTTATTTGAATTTCGAGGGGGAGGGAATTTGCGTGAGATTGCAAGCGGCGGCTCGGCAGTAGCGTGTAAGGGGTCGCGTCAGCCACTTGCTCGTATATAGGACATGCCGATGATCGCCCTCCGAAAGAAGCCCGCACCGCGCGATGTAGCGATTTAGTCCGTCACCGATGTTGGATCGAACCTCCACCGATGAGAATTCGTGCGCTTGCAGATTAACATTGCTCCGATCCCAGCAACATTGTGTAGCCTCAGCGACCCGCGACAAAGAGGACATGATGTACCAGTCCCGCCAAGTCTGCCCACAAATGGATAGTCGGCGAAGTCTTTGGTAAGCGCATAAAGTGTCCCGCTGATGACCATTGCGCCAGCCCTGTGTACTGTTGCAATGCCAGCGAGAGCGATCACCAAAACAAAACCAATTAGGATCGGCCACATGGAAGACGGGGAACTGACACGTGCACCATGAGCCAAGTCATGACAATTGCTACACGTTTTTAATAGCAAAGCTGCCGCCCAGCAAAGAAGGGCGAAGACGGTTGCTACAGTCGCGATGCTTGACCGCACTAACTTTACAGTGGGATACCATTTCTTCTGCCACATCAAGTCGCCCAAGGCATCCGGCGGATCCGAACGCTGGCTGATTAGCTCCAACATTTCTCTGTGCAAGTCACCGGCGACCTGTACGGCGAGTTCCGAACATGACGTGAAAGGAACTACTATCGTGTGCCGCTCCCTGAGAATCGATAGCCAGTTGGACAAGAGGTCGTCTGTCGCTTCAACCGTGTCGCCCGTTAGCGTTTTCTTCTCATAAACCAAAGCAACGCTATCCCAGGCTGAATGCTTGTTCGTACTCC
>Ga0068855_100006529_pt1 | contig 14183 bp, 13 predicted proteins | sample KBSCornC52_FD_66592 | JGI IMG/M metagenome (GOLD analysis project Ga0068855, IMG submission 66592) | Corn rhizosphere microbial communities from Kellogg Biological Station, Michigan, USA - KBS Corn C5-2 | ecosystem: Host-associated > Plants > Roots > Rhizosphere > Soil ... | reverse complement strand
GCTCAACTCCGTGGCGACCGGCGCCGGCGTCACCGCCGGCTCCGTCGGAAGCTGCTGCTGTTCGCCCTGCGCGCCGCCTTTCTGCTGGCGCTGCGCGGCCTCGGTCGCGCGGAAGAGCTCCGCGAGGGGGCCTTCACGCATGCTGGCGCGATTTCTCGCCACTGAGCACCTCCTTTGCGAGGTCGCGGTACATCGCTGCCGCGTCTCCCGTCGAATCGTAGGCGAGCACGGACTGTCCCTTGACCGGTGCTTCGGCGAAGCGAACGGTCTTGCGGATGCGGGTGTTGTAGACGAGGTCGCCGAAGCTCTCGCGCAGGATCTCGTCCGCCTCGCGCGAGTGCGTCTGCCGCTTGTCGTACATCGTCGGCACGATCCCGATGATCTCGACCCGCGGGTTGAGGTTCTCGCGCACCATCGCAAGCGTGTTCTCGAGCTGGACGAGCCCGCGCAGCGAGAGGTACTCGGTCTGTACCGGGACGACGACGCCGGTTGCCGCGACGAACGCGTTGATCGTCAGCAGGCCGAGTGACGGCGGGGTGTCGATGAGGATGTAGTCGTAGCGTCCCTTGATGGGCGCGAGCGCCTTCTCGAGCGCCCGTTCGCGGCCGATCTGGCTCGAGAGCGCCATGTCCGCGCCGGCGAGGTCGATCGAGGAGACCGCGATGTCCACCTCACGCGTCTCGATCACCTCCTCGATTGCCATGCGGTGCACGAGCACGTCGAACATCGACCGCTCGATCGCGTCCGGATTCAGGCCCTGGGACATGGTCAGGTTTCCCTGCGGGTCGAGGTCGACCAGCAGAACCTTGAACCCCTGCTCGGAGAACGCGACACCGAGGTTCAGCGTCGTCGTCGTCTTCGCGACCCCGCCCTTCTGGTTCGCGAGCACGATCACCGCGGTCTCGACCGGTGTTTCCTCAGGCGCGGCCACGCTCGCAGGGCGAACGTTGGGACGCGGAAGGAGGCGCGCGAGACCCATGTGGAAGCGCATTTCGGTTCGGCTCAGCTCATTCCTTCCGCTCCCTTCCGAAGTTTCGACGCTGCGGCCCGCGCCCGCGCATCACCCTCCGCCCGCGCCCACGCCTCGGCCTCCGGCACGAGCGCGCGCAGCTCCGCGAGCAGCTCTCGGTCGGCCCCGCCCAGGAGCCGGCCCGCGCGAAGCTCGTCGATACGCGCCAGGCGCGCGATCACCCGATCTGTCTCGTCCATGTACCGACCGTAGCCCGAGAGGCGTGACGTGTCTGTGCCGGCTCTGTGCCGATTCCGTGCCGAGTTCGGCGCGCCGGTTCAGGCGACGACGCGCAGCACGGACGAGGGCCGCGGGCGGAGGCCGAGCAGCGTCTCGTCGAGCGCGCCGACGAGCTCGGCGCGGTTCCCGTGCAGCAGCGTCTCCACGAGCGCGCGGCGCACCGCGTCCCGCGCGTCCCGGCCGAGGCGCTCGGTGCGCAGCGCGTTGACCAGCTCGCCGCGTTCCGGACCTTTCTCGCCGAGCAGAACGGCTGCGCGCATGGAGGCCGCCCACGCGCCGTCGTCGCACCCCAGCAGGCAGGTGAGCCCGTCGCGGACCTGCGCCGAGCGAAACGGCTCGTCGGAGAAGAGGGAGAGCTCCCAGCGGTCGAGCGCTTCGCCGAGCTCGCGGTCCGAGTCGGCCAGCGTGAGCTGCGAGCGCAGGTCGGCGGCCAGTCGCGCGCGCACCTTGTCGAGACGCGTCGCATCGCCGCGCGGCTGCGTCGCCGCGATCGGCAGAAGCGGTGAGACACGGAGCGGCCGGAAGTCCAGCCGCTCGAAGACGACCGGGCCGGCCGCGATCGCGCCCGCAGTGGCCAGCCGGAGGGCAGTGACCGCGTCGGCCAGCTCGGCCGCTGCGTCGGGAGGCTCGGACTCCTGGGGCTCGAGGTCGCGCTTCAGCTCGAGCACGAGCAGCCGGTCGACGTCGCGGCCGAACTCGGAAGGCAGCAGCCCACGCGCCTCGGGCCACAGCTGCGAGATCTCGCCCGCGACGATCGGACGAAGCCCGACGCCGCCCCCGAGGTCGGCGTCGTTGCCGGCCGAGAGGCCGACGACAGGCGCGAGCGCGACGTACGTGCGGGCGCTTCCGAAGAGCGTTCGCTCGAGATCCGCGTAGGCAGCGTCGAACGCGTCGTCGTGCCAGTCGAAGCCGCCGCAGCGCTCGGCCGTCCAGGTCAGCATCGGGAGGAGGATCGAGCGGAAGAGCGCATCGTCGCCCGAGTCGCCGATGCCGGAGTGTGCGCGCGCGAAGATCGCGGCCGCCGGCTCGCGTTTCAGGTCGTCGATCGCGTTGCGCGTGTCGGGAAGCCGGCGGAGCGTCGGCGCCTGCTCCTCCACGAAGCCGCGCACGAGCGGCCGGTACTCGTACAGCGACGGCCCCTCGCGCGTCGCGTGCTCCTCGAACGAGAAGGGCACCTGCGCGCCGCGCTCGGCCGCGAAGGCGGCGAGGCAGAACGAGCGCAGCGACTCGTAGAGATGCGGTGCGCGGAGCACGCGCCTATCTACGCGCCGCGCGGATCGTCTCCTCTCTGGCAGCCGGGGCACCAGTACGTCATGCGGTTGTCGTCGCCCTGCCCCCAGGAACGGATCCGCACCGCGCAGCGCGGGCACGGCCGCCCGGCGCGCCGGTAGACCTGGTGGCCGCCGCGGCGTGCGCCGTCGACGGAGGCGCGCATCATCGCCGCAGCCAGCTCGAGCACGCGGCGACGCTCCCCGGTGGACACATCGCGCAGACGCCGCCACGGTGAGAGCTCCGCGGCCCACAGGGACTCTGCGAGCCACATGTTCCCGATCCCCGCGACCAGCGATTGATCGAGGAGCGATTCGCCGAGCCACCGCGTCTGGTCGGCACGGCGCAGGCGCGCGAGCATCTCGTCGATGCGGGGCGGCCGGGAGAGGATGTCCGGCCCGAGTCGCGCGATCGAGCGCGCGTGCAGCTCGAGCACCGGCCCGTTCCAGAGCACAGCTTCGGTGCGGTCGCCGCGCAGCACGAGCCACGGTGTTCCGGCGCGACGCTCACCGGCGGGCCGAACCGACCAGCGGCCGGACATGCGGAGGTGCGAGCGCACGACGACGCCGCCGTCGAAGCGAAGGAGCAGGTTCTTCCCGATCGCCTCGACCGACTCGAGCACACGGCCGTCCACGCGCTCGGCGACCCGTTCGGCCTGCGCACGCGGATGCGGCGACGAGGCGGCGATCCGCTGTCCGACGAGTGCCTGCAGCCGGCGCGCCGCGCGGTGGAGCGAGTCACCCTCGGGCACCGATCGAACCTAGCAACCGTCAGACTGGCGCCATGAGCCGCCGGCGGAGCCGGATCGCGCCGTGATCGACCTGCGCGTCCCGATCGTCCAGGCCCCGCTCGCGGGCGGGCCGTCGACGCCCGAGCTCGCAGCGGCGGTCTCGGACGCGGGCGGCCTCGGCTTCGTCGCCGCCGGCTACCTCGCCCCCGACGCGCTTCGGGAGCAGCTGCGGCGCGCCCGCGCGCTGACCCGGTCGCCGATCGGCGTCAATCTGTTCGTGCTCGAGGACCGTCCGGTGGACGACATCGCCGTCGCGGCCTATGCGGACGAGCTCGCAGCAGAGGGTCTGCTCCTCGGCGAGCCGCACTTCGACGACGACGCCTTCGCCGAGAAGCTCGCGGTCGCAATCGGCGAACGCGTGCCCGTCGTCTCGACGACGTTCGGCTTCCCTTCCCGTGACGCCGTCGACGCGGTGCACGCCGCAGGCGCCGAGCTCTGGGCGACGGTCACGACGCTGGAGGAGGCACGCGCAGCGCGCGACGGCGGCGCCGACGCCCTCGTGCTGCAGGGAGCCGAGGCGGGCGGCCACCGCGGCTCGTGGAGCGACGCCGACGGCCCCGACCTGACGACGATCGAGCTCGTGCGGACGGTCGCGTCGGACGTGAACATGCACCTCGTCGCGGCGGGCGGAATCGCCGACGCTCGCGACGTGAAGCGCGTGCTCGCAGTCGGCGCGACCTACGCGCAGGCCGGGACGGCTTTCCTGCTCTGCCCCGAGGCGGGAACGAGCGAGCCGCACCGGCGCGCGCTCGGCTCGGGCGGCGAGACGGCCGTCACGCGCGCGTTCACGGGACGCCGGGCGCGTGGGATCGTGAACCGCTTCATGCGCGAGCACCCGAACGCACCCAGGGCCTACCCGCAGGTCCACCATCTGACGGCACCGCTCCGCGCGGCGGCACGCGCGGCGGGCGACACGGATCGCATCAACCTCTGGGCGGGAACCGCGTTTGCCCGGGCCCAGCCGCTGCCGGCCGCCGAGGTGGTCGCAGCGCTAGGTTGCCCGTAGCACCGCGCGGCGCGGGCCGGCGAGGAAGCCGGCCTCGACGAGGAGCTGCATCGCATCGGTGTCGACGACCGGCTCACCGTCGAAGCGCTCCACGGCCAGCCGCTTGACGCCGCCACGCCGAACGTGCGCCACGAGTGCCACGAGCGCCGGTCGCAGCCACGCATCGCTCGGGTCGCGCAGCGGCACGAGCGAGCGCCCACCGCGCTCGACGTACAGCACCGGCTCGCCGCCGAGCGACACCACGTAGGCGCCTGCGACGCGCGCCGCCCTCGCGCCCGCGCGCTTCGGCCACGGCAGCGCTGCACCGTACGGCTGCGCCGGATCGGCGGCGGCGAGCACGAGCGCGTCGGGCTCCTCGTCCCGGTCACGCAGCTCGCGCAGGCGCTCGACCGCGCCCCCGAGCGCGAACTGCGCGCCGCCGAGCCCCTCGACGAAGTAACCGCGCCGGCAGAGACCGAGCGTCTCGAGCGCGCGAAGCTCCGCGTAGACGGCGCCGTACCCGCCGGGGATCCCCTCGGCGCGCACGCCGTCGCGCGTGACGATCCCCTGCCGTTCGAGCAGGAGCTCGGCGAGCGCCCGGCGGTCCGGCGAGCCCGCAAAGAGCCGATCGGTGCGCGACCAGCGCCCCGCGGTCGCGGTCGGGCCCTGGACACGGCGCCGCGAGAAGCGGCGCGGGCGGCGCTCCTGCTTCGGCGTGCCGAAGCGGCGCGCTGCGCGGAGCGGCGTCCAGGCGTCGTTCGTCGCCTCGCCGGCCCAGACGAGCTCCCAGAGGGCGGGCAGGAGCAGCTCGTCCTCGAGACCGGTGGCTGCGCGCAGCTCATCCCAGAAGAGCGCGCCCGAGAGCGCGCCGCGGATCGCGTCGTGCTCCGGCGACTCCGGTGCGGGCGTCGCGGGGACACGGCCGAGCGCCGCCGCGTCCTCGCGGAAGTAGAGCGCAACGCGGTCCTGCCCGGCACCGACCCAGACGACCTCGCCGCTCGCGGTGAGCGCGTCCAGATGCTCGACGCGGTAGTTGGGGACGCGGCGCGGCAGCACCTCGCTCTCCCAGAGCGCAACCGGCAACGGGAGAGCCTGCAGGGGCACGAGCGCCTCGCGCAACGAGGCACGGCGGTCGACGCCGTGCCAGGACGGCAGGAAGCGCGCGAGCGCCTCGCGCTCGACGGGCTCGACCTCACGCCGGAGCGCGGCGAGCGACGCGCGGCGCAGCCGCCGGAGCACGTCGGGGTCGCACCATTCGCGCTCGCGGCCGCCGGGACGAAGCTCGCCGCGCACGAGCAACTCCTCTCGTTCGAGCGCGGCCAGCACGTCGGTGACGTCGCGGCCGAACCGCTCGCCGGCCTGCGCCGAGGTGAACGGGCCGCGACCCTTCGCGTACCGCAGGACGAGCTGGCGCAGCGACTCGGGGCCACCCTCGAGGAAGACGTCGGGCAGGCCCGAGGGCGGCATCGCGCCGAGCGCGTCGCGGTAGCGTCCGGCGTCCTCGACGGCGATCAGGCGCACCTCGCCGGCGAAGCGGATCTCGAGCGCGCGCCGCTCGGCGACGAGCGGCTCGGCGAGCACGGGATCGTATTCGCCGACGCGGAGATCGCCGCGCAGGCGAAGCTTGTCGTGCAGGTGGTCCGGCGTCGTCGGATCTCCCTGCAGCTGCCGCTCCACCTCCTCCACCGCGTCGGCGTCGAGCAGGTCGCGGAGCTCCTCCTGGCCGAGCAGCTCGCGCAGCAGGTCGCGGTCGAGCGACAGCGCCTGGGCGCGGCGCTCTGCGGGAGGCGTGTCGTCCTCGTACATGTACGTCGCGATGTAGTCGAAGAGGAGAGACGCCGAATACGGGGACGCGCTCTGCGTCTCGATCTCGACGAGATCGAGCTCATGCGTCTGCAGCGCCTGCAGGAGGCCGCGTAGCGCGGGCAGGTCGAAGACGTCCTGCAGGCACTCGCGGTAGGTCTCGAGGATCACGGGGAACGAGCCGTACTTGCGCGCGACCTGCAGGAGCGACTGCGCCTTCAGCCGCTGCTGCCAGAGCGGCGTGCGCTCGCCGGGCCGGCGGCGCGGGATCAGCAACGCGCGGCCCGCGTTCTCGCGGAAGCGGGCGCCGAAGAGCGCCGTTTCCCCCACCTCGGCGACGACCAGGTCCTCGACGTCGCCGGGGTCGATCATGAAGTCCTCGGTCGGCGGCGGCACGTCCGACTCGGGGAAGTGGAGGGCGATGCCGTCGTCCGACCAGATCGACTGCGCCTCGATCCCGTGTGCCTCGCGCAGCCGTGCGGCGATCGCCATCGCCCAGGGCGCATGCACGCGCCCGCCGAACGGCGAGAGGATGCAGACACGCCAGTCGCCGATCTCGTCGCGGAACCGTTCCACGACGATCGTCCGGTCGCTCGGGACCGCGCCGGTCGCACGTTCCTGCTCGCGCAGGAACGCGAGCAGGTTCACGGCGGCGCGCTGCTCGAGGTGGAAGTCCGAGCGGAGCCGCTCGGTCGCCTTCGCGTCGCCGAGCGCGGCGAGCTCGCGCGACGCGGCGCCGATCTTCTGCCCCAGCTCGTACGGGCGTCCGACGCCCTCGCCCTTCCAGAACGGAACGGCACCGGGCAGTCCCGGGGCGGGCGAGACGAGCACGCGATCGCGGGTGATCTCCTCGATCCGCCACGTCGATGCCCCGAGCAGGAACGTCTGCCCGGCGCGCGCCTCGTAGACCATCTCCTCGTCGAGCTCGCCGACGCGACCGCCGCCGTCGACGAGGAAGACACCGAAGAGGCCGCGGTCGGGGATCGTCCCCGCGTTCGTCACTGCCAGCCGGCGGGCGCCGTCACGCGCGCGGATCACCCCGCCGGTGCGGTCCCAGACGATGCGCGGCCGCAGCTCCGCGAACTCGTCGGACGGATAGCGGCCCGCGAGCATGTCGAGCACGTTCTCGAGCTGCGCGCGCGAGAGCTCCTTGAAGGGATAGGCGCGGGTCACGAGCCGGTGCAGGTCATCCACCGCGATCTCCTCGCCGGAGGCGATTGCGACGATCTGTTGGGACAGGACGTCGAGCGGGTTGCGCGGGATCTGCGTCTCTTCGATCGCGCCGTCCCGCATGGCGCGTGCGACGACGGCGCTCTCGAGCAGGTCGGCGCGGAACTTCGGGAAGATGCGACCCTTCGAGACCGCACCGAGCTCGTGGCCGGCACGACCGATCCGTTGCAGGCCGCGTGCGACGGACTTCGGCGACTCGACCTGAATCACGAGGTCGACCGCGCCCATGTCGATACCGAGCTCGAGGCTCGACGTGGCGACGAGGCACGGGATGCGTCCCGCCTTCAGATCCTCCTCGACGAGCACGCGCTGCTCGCGCGCCAGCGAGCCGTGATGCGCGCGTGCGACCTCTTCCTCTGCGAGCTCGTTCAGTCGGAGCGCAAGTCGTTCGGCGAGCCTGCGGTTGTTGACGAAGACGATCGTCGAGGTGTGCTCGCGCACGAGCTTCAGCACCTCGGGGTAGATCGAGGGCCAGATCGACTGGGCGCCGTGCTCGGTACCGCTGTCCATCTCCTGCCCGTCGGCGGGCACGGGCTGCGAGAGCGACGCCGTCGAGCCGAGCTCGCGCATGTCCTCGACCGGCACGACGACCTCGAGGTCGAGCTCCTTTCGGCTGCCGGCGTCGACGATCTCGATCGGCCGGTCGCCGCTGACGAAGCGTCCGATCTCCTCGATCGGGCGTTGCGTCGCCGACAGGCCGATTCGCTGCATCGGGCGCTCGACGAGCGCCTCGAGCCGTTCGACGGAGATCGCGAGGTGCGAGCCGCGCTTCGAGCCGGCGATCGCGTGCACCTCGTCGAGGATCAGCGTCTCGATGCCGCGCAGCGTCTCCCGCGCCTGCGAGGTGAGCATCAGGTAGAGCGACTCCGGCGTGGTGATCAGGATGTCGGGCGGCTCCTTGAGGAGCTCCCGGCGCTCCTTCTGCGGCGTGTCGCCGGTCCGCACCGCCACCCGCAGCTTCGACTCGAGACCCGCAAGGGGGCCGCGCAGGTTGCGCTCGATGTCGTAGTTCAGCGCCTTCAGCGGCGAGACGTAGAGGACGCGCAGGCCCTCGCCCGGCGTGGCGGTGAGCCGGTCGATCGCGTAGAGGAAGGCCGTGAGCGTCTTGCCCGAGCCGGTCGGCGCCTGGATCAGCACGTGCGCGCCCGTCGCGATCGCCGGCCACCCCCGCTCCTGCGCCGGCGTCGGCGCCTCGAACGTCCGCTCGAACCAGGCTCGAGTCGCGGGCGAGAACACGCTGAGCGGACTCATCCGCCCAGGGTACTCGGCGCCCGCGTGCCGGGCGCGCGCCGTGAGTAGGATCCTGGGCGTGCCCGAGGCGCTCTACTTCACGGACGATCCTGCCGCCTGCAAGCTTCTCGCCGACGACCCGTTCGCACTGCTCGTCGGCTTCGCGATCGACCAGCAGGTCACGGTGCCGAAGGCGTTCGCGGGGCCGTACGTCCTCAAGCAGCGCGCCGGCACGCTCGAGCCGAAACGGCTCGCGGCGATGGACCTCGTCCCGTACTTCGCGGAGAAACCGGCGATTCACCGGTTCCCGGCCGCGATGGCCGAGCGCGTGCGCGAGCTCGCCGCGGTCGTCGCCGAGGACTACGGCGGCGACGCGTCGCGCATCTGGTCCGAGGCGGCGGACACGCAGGACCTGCGCAAGCGGATCGCGTCGCTTCCCGGGTTCGGCGAGATGAAGATCAAGTCGCTCGGCGCTCTCCTTTCGAAGCAGTTCGGCGTGAGGGCGGCGGACGGGCTCGCTCCGGGCCACCCGACCCTCGGGGACGTCACCTCGCCCGAGTCGCTCGCCGAATACCAGGCGGGGAAGCGCGCCCACAAGGCGAAGCTGCGTGCCGGAAACGCCTGAGGCGTTCTGGCAGCGCACCCACGACGCCCTCCGCGCGCCGCCGGTCGAGGAGTGGGAGACGTGGCCGTTCACCGGCCCGGTCGAGCCACGCGAGCTCGCCCCACCCGAGGACGTCGAGCGTGCCCGCGCCGGTGCCGGCGGCAAGGACTGCCGGCGGTGCACGGCGGGCATCGAGAACGCCCTCTGGTTCGACGACAACTGGGCCGTCACGCCGCTTCGCGAGCCGACCGGCCTGCCGTGTGTCGTGCTCCTGGAGACGCGGGCGCATGTGGACTTCCACGAGCTGCCCGACGAGCTCGCGCGCGAGCTGGGCCCGCTCATGCTGCGGGTGCAGCGGGCGGTCGCTTCGATCGGCGAGATCGGCAACGTGCACGTGTGCCGCTGGGGCGACGGCAGCGAGCACTTCCACATGTGGTTCATGGCACGACCCGCGCGGATCCCGCAGCTCGCCGGCTCGTTCGCGGCGATCTGGGACGACATCCTGCCACCGCTCCCCGAGGCGGTCTGGCGCGCGAATCTCGACCTCGTCCGCGCCGAGCTCGGCTCGTAACAGACTGTTACTTGCATGAGTGTCCGGCCTGCGGCCGCGCGCGGGCGGAGCCGCAAGCGCGGGCCAGACCGGCCCTGTACCAGGCTGGTACTTGCGCGAGCTCGGCCTGCAGCAGCGCGCCGGCGGAGCCGCAGCGCGGGCCGAACCGGCCTTGTAACAGACTGTTACTTGCGCGCGCGGGCGGCGCTTCGGCCGCGGAGGGACTTCAGGGCCGGGCCGAGCGGCTGCCTTCCACGCAAGACCGGCTCGAAGAGATCGCCCTGGGCCGCGACTCGCTCGAGTGCGATCGCCATCGTGAAGTCGCGCGGGCGAACGTCCTCGGCCAGCTCCTCCCAGCGGAGCGGCGTCGAGACGGGCGCCCCAGGCTTCGGGCGGACCGAGTACACGGAGGCGATCGTCTTCCCGTGCCCGTTCTGGCGGTGATCGACGAGCACGCCGGCGCGCTTGCGCTTCAGCCACTCGGTCGTCACCTCGCCCGGATGCGCCGCCTCGAGCTCGCGCGAGAGCAGCTCCGCGAACTCGTACGTCTCGTCGTAGGTCGAGCGCCGGGCGATCGGCACGAGGATGTGGATGCCGTCCGCGCCGCTCGTCTTCACGAACGACTCGAGCCCGAGCTCGTCCAGTGCATCGTGCAGATAGTGGGCGACGCGGATGCAGAGCGCGAACGCACCGTCCTCCTCGGGCGGATCGAGATCGAACAGCACCCAGTCCGGCCGCTCCGGCTTGTCGACGCGCGAGTACCAGGCGTTCATGTCGATGCAGTGCATCTGCACCATCCAGAGCAGCGCCTCGCGCGAGTTGACGAGCGGGAAGTCGACGAGCCGCGACTCCCCCTTGCCGCCGCGCGGCCACGTGCGGAACTCCCGTGTCGGGATCCACCCAGGTATGCCCTTGGGCGCCTGCTTCTGGAAGAAGGAGCCGCCGGGGAGCCCCTCGCGCCAGCGTTTCATCGTGAACGGCCGGTCCTTCAGATGCGGGACGATCGCGCCGGCAACGCGGTCGTAGTACTCGAAGAGATCACCCTTCGTGATGCCGTCGTCAGGGAAGAGCACGCGGTCGGCCGACGAGAGCTTGACGTCGTGCGTCATCTCGTGGTCGCCCAGATGAGGGTCGCGCGGTTCGGGATCGCGTAGGTCCCGTTCGGAAGGAGCGCGGCGAGACGAGCGACCACCTCTTCCCCGTCCTCCCGGCTCGCGATCCAGCTCACCGAGCGCAGGTTGTCGAGCACGCCGTCGCGGTCGAGCACGTGGTCGTGACACTCCTCGACCCGCTCGCTCACCTCCGAGAACAATCCCGAGGTCGATAGGAGCTCCTCCCAGGCAGGCTCGTCCTGCCACCTTTGGAAGGCTGCGTCGTGGAGCGCCTCCACCTCGGCCCGGAAGGCCGCGGGCAGCGGACTTGGCCGGTCGTCGTCGGGCCCGTTCCAGAGGACCGCGAGGACGCCGCCCGGCCGGAGCACACGGGCGATCTCGGGCAGCGCAACCGACTTGTCGAACCAGTGGAAGGCCTGAGCGACGAAGACGCCGTCGACGGACGCGGCGTCCAGCGGGATCCTCTCCGCGCTACCCGCGAGCGCACGAACACCCGGCACGACCCGTTCGAGCATCGCCCGCATGTTCGCGAGCGGCTCGACTGCGGTCACGTCGCGGTATCGCGCGGCGAGCAGGCGCGTGAGCTTTCCCGTTCCCGCACCGAGGTCGAGCACGGCCGCGTCGGCGCCGAGCGCGAGCCGGTCGAGAAGCGCAGGCGGATAGGAAGGTCGCGTCCGCTCGTACTCGTCGGCGACGCGGTCGAAGCTGAGCTCGCGCCGGTCGTCAGCCAACGCCGGCAAGCAGGAACGTGCGTTGTTCCTTGAGCATCTCGCGTGCGATCACGAGCCGCTGGATCTGGTTCGTTCCCTCGTAGATCTGCGTGATCTTCGCGTCGCGCATCATGCGCTCGACCGGATACTCCTGGATGTAGCCGTAGCCGCCGAGCACCTGCACGGCGTCGGTCGTGACCTCCATCGCGACGTCGGTGCAGTAGAGCTTCGCCATCGCGGAGAGCTTCGTCAGCTCCGGCCCGGTGCTGTCCTCGTCGATCATCCGCCCCACCTTGTAGAGAAGCCCGCGCGCCGCTTCGCACTTCGTCTCCATGTCGGCGAGCATCCCGGCGATCAGCTGATGCTCGCCGATCGGCTTGCCCATCGTCTCGCGCGCGCGCGCGTACTCGACGGCGTAGTCGGTCGCGCCCTGCGCGAGCCCGAGCCCCTGGGCGCCGATCCCCGGACGGGACCGGTCGAGGACCCGCATCGCGATCCGGAACCCGTCACCCTCGGCGCCGAGCAGGCTCGCCGCCGGCACCCGGCAGTCGTTGAAGAAGATCTCCCCCGTCGTCGAGCCCTTGATCCCCATCTTCGGCTCGATCCTCCCGACCTCGAACCCGGGAGCGTCCGCCTCGACCACGAACGCGGAGATACCGGCGTGCCCGGCCTCGCTGTCGGTCTTCGCAAAGACGACGTACACGTGCGCCACACCTGCGTTCGTGATGAACCGCTTGCCGCCGTTCAGCACGTAGCCGTCGCCGTCGCGCCGCGCCGTCGTGCGCATCGCGGCGCTGTCCGACCCGGAGCCCGGCTCGGTGAGGGCGTACGCAGCCAGCCATTCCCCGCTCGCGAGCGGCGGCAGGAATCGCTCCTTCTGCTCGTCGCTCCCGGCGAGCTTGATCCCGAGCGACCCGAGCTCCTGCACCGCGATGATCAACGCGCTCGTCGCGCAGACCTTCGCGAGCTCCTCGATCGTCACGAGCGTCATCAACGAGCTCTCGCCGATGCCGCCGTAGCGCTCCGGGTACATGATCCCGAACAGGTCGTTCTGGCGGTAGGCCTCGACCACGTCCCACGGAAACTCCGCCGACTTGTCGATCTCCGCCGCCCGCGGCGCGACCTTCTCACGGGCGATCGTGCGCACGAGCTCGCGGATCTCGCGCTGCTCGTCGTTCAGCGGATCGAAGGCGCTCATTCGCGCGACCAGTCTAGAGACTGGACGTCCCGGTCCTCACCGTCCGGTCACGCGTAGAAACCCGCACCCCGGATCAGACACCTCCCCGACGGCGTCGCCGCCCGCGCGTCCCAGGATGCTCCCATGAAGCGCATCGCACTCATACTCACCGCCGTCGCGCTCGGCGCGGCCGCAACGGCCGCCGCGGCGACGCCGGCCGTCACGATCACGATTCGACACCAGACCAGGCACTGCCACAGCTGGTCGGTGGACGGAAGCACCTGGAAGGCGACCCAATCCGTGCGGCTTGCCCGCGGGGCGTCGGTCCTCTTCCGGAACAACGACGTCATGCCTCACCGGCTCGTCGAGCTCAGCGGTCCCGCGCTGAGGCTCCCGAGGGCCGCGAACATGCACGTCATGGGAGCGACCTTCAAGCTGACGTTCCCCAGGGCAGGGACCTACCGGTTCAAGACCGTCGCAGGCGAGGACTACATGGCCGGCGTGAAGACGACCGGCGATGACAACGATCTCGTGCTCACCGTCAAGGTGACCTAGGTGTAGGACCCAAGCAGGTTGGTTCTGCTCGCGGGTGGTTGGTGGTCGAGTGCTGAGTGTCGGCGTCGATGGTTGTAGTGCCAGAGCCAGCCGTCAAGGGCGCGGCTGCCCGCGGCGGTCGAGGCTTCTCGTCGAGCAGCACTTCGGCGTAGGCGAGCCGTGAGTAGTCGTCGACGGCGACGTGGACGTACTCGTAGCCGACGGTGTTGCGTCGCTTGCGTGTCCGTCGAGCAGCGTGGCGTTGTAGTGATGTTTTGGGCCGGTGACCCGCCAGCCCGCTCCGCCTTTGATCCTGCCGAGCTTCTTGATGTCGAGCTGGACGAGCTCGCCAGGGCGTCTCCGCTCGTACCGCCGCGGCTGCTCGAGCCCGATCCGGCCGAGCTTGCCGACACCCTGACGGCGCGGCACAACCGACACCGTCGACAACGGCATCGTCAGCGTCTCGGCGATCTCCGCCGCGGTCATCCGCAGCCCCCGCAACGCCACGATCACGGCCACCCGCTCCGGCCGCGTGCGGTTGGCGACCCGACGCGGCGCCGACGAGCGATCAGCGAGGCCGGCTACGCCGGCCTCCCGGTAACGGCTCACCCACTTACGCGCGCAGCGCCTGCTCACACCGGCCGCCGCTGCCGCCGCGGTCAGCGTCCAACCCTCGACGACTACCCGCTCGGCCAGCACCCGCCGACCGCTCCAACTGAGAGCCTCGTTAGCGTGAAGCTCCATCCGGTGACCTCCTTGGGTCTGAGCTGCCTTCGTCAGCGCTCAGCCTCCAAGGAGGCCCGGATGGAACCAACGTGCTTAGGAACTACACCTAGGCGAGCGCACCCGCCGTGCGCTGAAGGCGAAAGGCCGCCCCGGGGGCGGCCTTACGCTTTTAGATCCTCCCGGGCGTGATCCTCGAGAACGGCCTCATCCGCAC
>Ga0068855_100006527_pt1 | contig 14184 bp, 12 predicted proteins | sample KBSCornC52_FD_66592 | JGI IMG/M metagenome (GOLD analysis project Ga0068855, IMG submission 66592) | Corn rhizosphere microbial communities from Kellogg Biological Station, Michigan, USA - KBS Corn C5-2 | ecosystem: Host-associated > Plants > Roots > Rhizosphere > Soil ... | reverse complement strand
GGGCTCGCCGCCCATGCCGGCCGCCGCGTCCGGTTGCGGCACGGGCACGCGCTTCTTGCTCGTGCCGTCGGAGCAGCTGAGCACCCAGATCGCGGTCACCAGGGCAGCCCCCAACCAAGACCCCAAGTTTCGCAGGCGTCGCTTCGGTGCACTTTCCATAGTCGGCAATCCGTGCCGCGGGGCGGGCGCCGCCGTCAAGGGGGCGTCACGGGCCCGGCGCTTTGCCCGCATTTGCCGTGCGCCGCGCGCTTTTCCCGGTCCACCAGGAACCGGTACCAGGTGTGCCCTGCCCATACTACGCTGCCGCGGGTGAAGTTCGATCGCCTCTGGCTCGGAACCGCGCTCGGCCTGGCTTTGCTCGTTTCGAGCTGTCGCCCGCGACGCGGCGCACACGCGCCGGGCGCGGGCGCACCCGACGTGAAGGCCGTGTGCTCGAGCGGCGCGACGCTCGAGCAGCGCCCGTACAAGTACGAGAACAATCAATGGGGCTCGGGCAAGGAGCACGGCCACTACGAGCAGTGTTTGCTCGAGCGGACCGTCGCCGGCCGGCGTGAACTCGGCTGGTCCTGGACCTGGCCGGGTCAGGATTCGTCGGTCTTTGCCTACCCGGAGATCATCTTCGGTTGGAAGCCGTGGACCGGCGGTCGCTCCTCCGATCACCGCTTCCCGCTCAAGCTGAGCGAGATGCAGCACCTCGCCATACAATACGAAGTCGAGACCAACGCTACCGGCAGCTACAATCTCGCGCCCGAGGTCTGGCTGATCAGCGGCCGCTCCGGCGCAAATACTCCGAATCCGGCGCTGATCACGGCCGAGGTCATGTTTTGGATGGAAGCATCGGGTGTCGCGCGCCCAGCGGGCGTCGTCGTCGATCAGCCGGTCGTCGCCGGTGTGCGCTACGAGCTTTGGCAGCTGGACCACGCGGGCGACAATGGCGCGGGCGGTTGGCGGCTCTTGTCCTTCAAAGCACCGAGCGTAGAACGCGCCGGCATTTTGCCGGTCGACGAGCTCTTGCGCTACCTCGTCCAAAAAGGCCTGGTCGGTGCCGAGCAATACGTGGCGAGCGTCGAATTCGGCAATGAGATATCGGGTGGAACTGGCACCACTTGGGTCAAAAAGTTCGCGGTCGACGTGACGCCGTAGTCACGCCCGGCGCCCGCGCTCGGCGCGCGCTGACCCAACCTGGAAACGCGTGCGAAACGGCGCCAAAGCCGAAACAAGCCATGCTTGCCCGCGGTGCAGCTCGACGCTCTGCAATCGCTGGCATTGTCCGTGGCCGCCGCGCGTTCACCGGATTCCGTGCTTCGGGAAATGGTGCAGGGCCTCGGCATGTGGGACGGTGTGGCGCTGGCGCGCGTTTGGTTGCTGCACCAGCCGGAGATCGGCACTCCCCACCTCGAGCTGAAAGCGAGCATCGGCGCGTCGCGGGTGGACCCGTCACGGCGCTGGAACCGCACGGACGGCGCGCATCACGAGATCCCGCTCAGCTATGGCAAGGTCGGCCAGGTCGCAGCCAACAATCGCGCGCTCTTGCTGCAGCGAGGCACCCCGGATTGGATTTTACAGCCGGAGTGGGCGGACGCCGAAGGCATCGAGAGCTTTGCCGGGCAACCGCTGTGCTTCAAGGGTCAGGTGCTGGGCGTGGTCGCATTCTTCAGCCGCCGTCGCTTGGAAAAGCGAGATTTGGACTGGCTGCGCGTGTTCGCCGATCACGCCGCGGTGGCGATCGCCAATGCCCGCGCGTTCGAGGAGATCGCGCGGCTCAAGGAGAACGCCGAGCGCGAGCGCGACTACTTGCGCGAGGCCGTCCGTTCCGCCTTGAAACAGGGCGAAATCATCGCAGAGAGCCCGGCCATGCGTGGGGTTTTGGCGCAAGTGCAGGCCGTCGCGCAGAGTGACTCGTCGGTGCTGATTTTAGGTGAAAGCGGGGTCGGCAAGGAGCTGATCGCCGCGGCGGTTCACGACTTGAGCCCGCGCCACGACGGTCCGCTGGTGAAGGTCAATTGTGCCAGCGTGCCGCGGGAGCTATTCGAGAGCGAATTCTTCGGCCACGTGCGGGGCGCGTTCAGCGGCGCTTCGCGGGACCGCCAGGGCCGCTTTCTGCTCGCCGATGGCGGCTCCTTGTTCTTGGATGAGGTGGGGGAGATCCCGCTCGAGCACCAGAGCAAGCTTTTGCGCGTTCTGCAGGAACGCACGTTCGAGCCGGTCGGTGACGACCGCACGCGGCGCGTGGACGTGCGCGTGATCGCGGCCACCAATCGTCCGCTCGAGATCGAGGTCGAGAGTGGCCGATTTCGTCGCGACCTGTTCTACCGGCTGAGCGTGGTGCCGATCGTCGTTCCGCCGCTCCGTGAACGCCGCGAGGACATTCTGCCGATGGCTCGCCAATTCTTGGCCGCCACTGCGGCCCGCCTGCACTTGCCGGGGCGCGCCTTGTCAGCAGCCGACGAAGCCATGCTAGAGAGCTATGATTTCCCCGGCAACGTTCGAGAGTTGCAGAACCTGATCGAGCGCGCGCTCGTGCTCGCGAGCCACGCCGGCTCGGGGCTCAGGCTGCAACTCGGGAAGGGCGTCACCCAGCCAGCCGCGTCGCCGCCGACGAGCAGCGAAGAAGGCCAAGGCGCGGTGCTGAGTGAGGTGCACTTCCAGGCCCTGGAGCGGCAGAATCTCGAAAACGCGCTCGCTCGTTGTGGCTGGCGGATCGCGGGCACGCGCGGCGCCGCGCAGCTGCTCGGCTTGAGTCCGAGCACGCTGAGCTACCGCATGAAGCAACTCGGCATCGCGCGTCCGGCGCGCCGTTAGCACGCCGAGCGCAGCTGTTCTCGATCCCGAAACACGACGTGCGCGCTGTTCACGAAAGTTGGCGCGTGCACTCGCGAGAATTCGCGAGTCACCATTTGTTGTGTGTTTCGGCTCGCGACACCGTTTTTGAAAATTGCCGAAAAACGGGCGGAGCACTAGCGGGCTCGAGCTTGGCATGCGCCTCGCAATAGCCCCGAGCAAGACAAACGCTCGCGGCCAGCGCGAGCTCAGCACTCTTGGAGGAACGCACATGCCGAAGGTTGAAGTCGCGCCCAACAAAACTGGCGATTACCTGGTCGACTACGAAGAGAAGGTGTTCGAAGACGTTAAAGCCGCGCCCGGCGAAAAGGCGCTCGTGACCTTTCACACCGTGGCCTTCGAAGGCTCGATCGGCCTCGTCAATCTGCTCCAGGCCGTGCGCTTACAGCGAAAGGGCTTCGAAACCTCGGTGCTGCTGTACGGGCCCGGCGTGACCTTGGGCGTGCAACGCGGCTTCCCAAAGCTCGGCGATGAGGCCTTTCCTGGCGCTCAGAACTTCAATGGTCAAATCAAGAAATTCATGAGCGAAGGCGGCAAAGTGTACGCTTGCCGCTTCGCGCTTCAGGCGCTGTACGGGCACGGCGAGGGCGCCTTGATCGAAGGCATTCGCCCGATCAACCCGCTCGACGTGCTCGATTTGATCCTGCTCCATCGCAAGAGCAACGCCTTCATTTTGGACACCTGGACGCTCTGAGCGGCGCCGCGCTCCGCCCTCGCCCGGCTCGACACGGGTCTTGGGGTTCGAGCCTCTTCTCCAGACCACTTTCGCTTTGGGAGCGTCTTCGTGAGCACTTCGAAAATCGTTCGCGCGGCAGCAGTGCAGCTGAGCCCGGTGCTCTACAGCTGCGAAGGCACGACGGCCAAGGTCTGCGAGGCGATCGCGGACGCGGCGCGCCAAGGGGCGGAGCTCGTGGTGTTTCCGGAGACGGTCGTGCCGTACTACCCCTACTTTTCGTTCATCAAAGCGCCAGCGGTAATGGGCGGAGAGCACCTGCGCCTGATCGAAGAGTCCGTGACCGTGCCCGGGCCGGTCACGGACGCGATCGCGAACGCTGCCAAGCGCGCGGGAGCGGTCGTCGCGATCGGGGTCAACGAGCGCGATCACGGCACGTTGTACAATACTCAGCTGCTGTTCGACGCCGATGGCCGCTTGCTTCAGGCGCGGCGCAAGATCACCCCGACATACCATGAGCGCATGATCTGGGGGCAGGGTGACGGCTCGGGTCTGCGCGCGGTCGACAGCGCCGTCGGGCGAATCGGCGCGCTCGCTTGTTGGGAGCATTACAACCCACTCGCGCGCTACGCGCTCATGGCCGACCACGAACAAATCCACGTGGCCATGTTTCCGGGTTCGCTCGTGGGCGACATTTTCCGGGAGCAAATCGAGGTCACGATCCGCCACCACGCGCTCGAGTCAGGCTGCTTCGTGGTCAACGCCACGGGCTATCTCGATCCGGCGCAGGTCGCGGAAGTGGCCGGAAATAGCGGGCTCGAGCGCGCGCTGCGCGGCGGCTGTTTCACTGCGATCGTCTCGCCCGAGGGCAGCTTGCTCGCGCCACCGCTGACCGACGGCGAGGGCATGGTCATCTGCGATCTCGATCTCGGCTTGGTCGCCAAGCGTAAACGCATGATGGATAGCGTCGGTCATTACAGCCGGCCCGAGCTTTTATCGTTGCTCGTCAATCGCGCGCCGCAACCTCACGTCCGCGAGCTGCCGAGCGAAGCTCCGAGCCCACAACCAACGAGGACTAGCGATGAATCGTTTATTGCCCGTCGTGAGTCAGCGCCCAGCGACGAAGCCAGCCGCGAACTATCCTGAGCTCGTGTCCGAGCTGCAGGCGCTCGGCATGCGCTGGCTGGATCAGGCCGGCCCGGGTTTGAGCCGGGCCGGCGGCGCGGGGCCTTCCGATCACAAGGCGGTCACGATCGGCGAGGAGACGGTGATGGTGCCGATCCTCAATCACGCCTCGTCGCGCTCGCCGTATGCCGCGCGCGTCCAGGGCAATTCCGCGCTCTTGCTGCGCGGCGAGGAGGTGATCCTGGAACTCGATTTTCCGAAGCAGCCGCGTTTTTACGAACGCGTCACCGCCGACGGCATCCCGTATTGGAAAATCGCCACCTTGCACGGGCGAGACGTGCTCGCGACCACCGTGCTCCAAACCTGCACGCGCTACGGAAATCGCGCCACTTCCTGTCAATTTTGCGCGATTGGCCAATCGTTGGCCAAAAAGAGCACGATCGCCGAAAAGAGGCCGGCGCAGCTGGCCGAGGTCGCCAGGGCCGCAGTCGAACTCGACGGCGTGCGGCACCTGGTGATGACCACAGGCACGCCGCAAAGCGACGATCGCGGCGCGCGTGTGCTTTCAGACGCGGCGCGCGCGGTGCGTGCCGCGGTCGATCTGCCCATCCAAGCGCAGTGCGAACCGCCTGCGGATTTCGCTTGGTTCTCCCGGCTCGCGCAAGCGGGGGTGGACAGCCTGGGCTTGCATCTGGAGGTCGTGACCGAAGCGGTCCGACAGCGCATCATCCCGGGCAAAGCCGAAGTGCCGGTGTCGCGCTACTTGGAAGCATTTGCGGCGGCTGTGAGCGTGTTTGGGCGAGGCCAAGTCTCGAGCTACGTGTTGGCCGGCTTGGGTGACAGCCGCGAGGCGATCCTAGACATGTGCGCGCAGCTCGTCACGCTCGGGGTTTACCCGTTCGTCGTGCCGTTCGTGCCCATCGCGGGCACGCCGCTCGCGAACCACCCAACGCCGGAGCCCGCTTTCATGGCCGCGCTGCTCGGCGACGTCGCGCGCCTGCTCGCCGCTTCGGATTTGCGCAGTTCGGAGGTCAAGGCCGGTTGCGCCCGCTGCGGCGCCTGCTCGTCGTTGAAAGCGCGCGAGGCCGTCCATGCTTGACCGGGTCTATCCCTGGGGCAGGCCCGTGCGCGCGCACACCGCCGCGCGCATTTACGCGACCATTGCCAGCGAGCGCTGGCAAATCGACGCTTATTTTCGGCTGCGACGCGAGATCTTCGCCGAAGAGCAGGCCTTGTTCAGCTTCTCCGATCGCGACGAGCTCGACTCGGACGCGACGCCGATCGTGGCGCAAGGCGAAATCGCCGGCATGCCGGACGGCGTCGTGGGCGTGGTCAGGATTTATCGCGCCGCAGCAGAGCCGCACACCTGGTATGGCGGTCGGTTGGGCGTGAGTCGAGCGTATCGCCGCGTCGGCGCCGTCGGCAGCGCGCTGATCACGGAGGCCGTCGCCACCGCGCATGGCTGGGGCTGCCGTCGGTTTTTGGCCACGGTGCAGGCCGCGAACGCCCGCTATTTCGAGCGCCACCACTTCCGGCGGCTGCGGCCGATCGAACTGCTCGGTCACGCGCATTTTCTGATGGAGGCCGAGCTCGAGCACTACCCGCCGCAGCTCTCGAGCAGCTTTCGCACGAGGGCATCATGAAGCTCGATCCGGGCGGGCTCGAGGCGCTGGTGCGCGAGCTTCGCGGGCGTGCCGAGCTCGAGCTCAAGCGCGACATTCAGATCGCCGCGCGCGCCTTTGGGCGCACGGCGCGGAGCGCCTGGTTTCCGAGCACCACGCCGATCTTGAACGGAGACGACGCCGCCGCGCTGCCCGACGGCGAGGGCTACGTGCTGTTCGCCGCGGAGGGCATGCGCAGCGAGTTCTTGGCCGCCGATCCCTGGTTTTGCGGCTTTTGCTCGGTGATGGTCAACTTGAACGACATCGCGGCCATGGGCGGCCGGCCTTGGGCGATCACCGATGTCTTGTTCATGGGCTCGGGCGAGAACGAGCGCGTGCTGGAGGGCATGGTCGCGGCGAGCGAGGCGTTCGGTGTGCCGATCGTCGGCGGACACACTTCGCGTGTGGGCGGAAGCTCGTTTCTGGCCGTATCGGTGCTCGGTCGCGCGCGACGGCTGATCTCCGGGCACGCCGCGCGCGCCGGCCAAGTGCTGCTCGTGGCGGTCGATTTGCGAGGCACCTTTCGCGGCTTGGGCGGAAACTTCAACGCCGCCACGACGGCCTCGCCAGAGCAACTCCGCCGCCAGCTCGCGCTGCTACCAGAGCTCGCCGAGGCTGGATTGGTCGCGGCCGGCAAGGACATCAGCATGGCCGGCGTATGCGGCTCTTTGCTGATGATGCTCGAGACCTCGCGCGTGGGCGCGCGCTTGGATTTGGCGGCGCTGCCCGCTCCCGCTGACGTCGACCCATTTCGCTGGCTGAACGCCTTTCCGAGCTTTGGCTTCGTGCTGAGCGTGGAGCCGAACGCCGCGGCCGAAGTCGGCGCGCGCTTTGCGGCCGTCGGGGTGACCTCGGCCGTCGTCGGGCAAGTGACCGACGAGCCCCAGCTCGAAGTCACCTTCGGCGGCGAGCGCGCTCGGTATTGGGACTTGTCCGAGCCGCTGACCGGCTTCGGCGTCGAGCGGGCGAGCTGATCGTGATTTCCATCGGCCTATTTACCTATTCGAGCAAGCCCCGCGGCAGCGTCGTGCACGCGGCGTGCTTGGCCGAAGCCCTCGCGCGCCGAGGGGCGAACGTGACCTTGTATGCGCTCAGCAAGCCCGGTGACACGTTTTACCGCGAGCTTTCGTGTGCGCTGCGGCTGATCCCGGCGGGCCCGGCGCCGAACGAGACCGATTCGCTGATTCGGCAGCGGGTGCGCGAATTCCAGCACGGACTCCTGGCGCTGACGCCGCGGCACTCGATTTACCATGCTGAAGATTGCTTGGCCGCGAACGCGCTGGTCGCGGCACGCGAACAGCTCGGCCACGCGCGCATCGTGCGCACGGTGCACCATGTCGAGCAGTTCGAGAGCCCCTACCTGAGCGCGTGTCAGGAGCGCTCGGTGGCCGGCGCAGATCTGGTGCTCAGCGTCAGCGAGGCAACCCGCCGTGACGTCGAGCGCGCCTTCGGTCGAGCGGCGCCCGTGATCTCGAATGGCGTCGACTGGCAGCGCTTTGCTTCACCCGTTGGCGAGCCCGAGCGACGCCTGGCGGAACGGCTCGGCCTTTTGCCCGGCGATACGCTGATCGCCAGCATCGGCGGGGTGGAAGCGAGGAAAAACAGCCTCGCGGCGCTGGAAGCCGTGGCGCGCGCATTTGCGGTACAGCCAAATCTGCGCTGGGTGATCGCGGGCGGGGCCAGCATTTGGCAGCACCCTGAATACGTTGCCGCATTCGCCGCGCGCTTGTCGACGCTGCCCGCCGCACTTCGAGCGCGGATCACCGTGCTCGGCACGGTGAGCGAGTCCGAGCTGACGGCGCTGTACAAGCTCAGCTCGATCTTGCTCTGCCCGTCGCTGCAAGAAGGGTTTGGGCTGTGCGTGCTCGAGGCCATGAGCGCGCAGAGCGCCGTGATCGTGCCGCGCGGAGCGCCGTTCGACGAGTACCTCGACGGACAATCCGCGCGCTTCGTCGATCCGCGTTCGCCGGCGGAGATCGCGCAGGCGCTCGTCGGCCTGCTCGCGGACCCAGCTGCGCGCGCGACGCTCGGCGTACGCGGCCAAGAACGCGCGCGCCGCTACTCGTGGGACTTGGTCGCCGAGCGGCACCTCGCCCGTTACGAAACCCTGCTCCGACGCGCCGATTTGCTCGCGGAACAGCCTCGAACATAACCCCGCTATTGGAGTCTCCTCATGCCAGAGATGCATTTTCGCGTGCGTTGGCCGAACGGTGCGATCAGCGACTGCTATTCGCCTTCGTACGTGATCGAAGAACACCTAGAAGAAGGTCGGGCTTACGCCGTCCACGATTTCGTGGCGCGCGTGCGCACGGCGCTCAACATCGCGTCCGAGCGGGTGCAAGCTCGCTACGGCTTTGCTTGTAGCTCCGCGCTGGATCAGCTCGCCGCAATCGAAGACAGCGCGCGCGGGCTGTCGCAAAGTGAGCTGCTCGAGCCCGTCACGGTGCTCGCTTTTACGAAGCACGCGGCACGCGACGCGCGCGCCAAGCCGAAGACGCCCGAAGAGCACACGGTGGTCGTGGTCGGCGGCGGCCAGGCCGGGCTGTCGGCGAGTTATTGGCTGAAACAACGGGGCATCGAACACATCGTACTCGAGGCGCGCCGCGTCGCTCACTCCTGGCGCGACGAGCGTTGGGACACCTTTTGCCTGGTCACACCCAATTGGCAGTGCGATCTTCCGGGCTACCCGTACGCAGGCCCCGATCCCAAGGGCTTCATGCTGAAAGACGAAATCGTGGCCTACGTCGAAGGCTATCGGGCCGCCTTCGATTTACCCGTGCGCGAAGGCGTCCAGGTCGAATCCCTGACGGAAGTGCCCGGTAAAGCGCGCTTCGAGCTCCAGACGTCGCAGGGCGTACTCTCCGCCGAACAAGTCATCGTCGCTACTGGCTGTTATCATCAGGCGAACATTCCGAGCTTTGCGCGCGAAGCTCCCGCAAATGTCGTCAACCTGCATTCGTCGAATTACAAGAACCCCGAATCTTTGCCGGAGGGTGCGGTGCTCGTCGTGGGTAGCGGTCAATCGGGCTGCCAAATCGCGGAAGATTTGCTTTTGGCTGGTCGAACGGTGCACCTCGCGGTCGGCAATGCGCCGCGCTGCGCGCGCCGCTACCGCGGGCGCGACGTGGTCGAGTGGCTGGCCGAGCTCGGATACTACGACATGCCCATCGATCGGCACCCGAATCGCGAGCAGGTGCGAGACAAGACCAATCACTACGTGACCGGCCGCGACGGCGGTCGCGACATCGATCTGCGAAAGCACGCGCTCGCCGGCATGAAGCTGTTCGGTCCGCTCGCCGGCATCGAAGCGGGCGTCGCTCGCTTCAAGCCCGAGCTGAAGCAGAACCTCGACGCAGCCGACGCCGTGTACCGCAGCATCAATCGCACGATCGACGCATTCATCGAAAAAAGCGGCCTGAACGCGCCGGAAGAGCCGGATTATCAGCCGCCCTGGCAGCCCAGCTCCGAACCAACGACTTTGGATCTGATGCAAAGCGGCGTCTCTGCCATCGTTTGGTGCGCCGGATTTTCGTCCGACTTCGGCTGGGTCAAACTCGACGTGCTCGATGCGCGCGGCTTCCCGCGCCACGAGCGCGGCGTGACAGCCAAAGACGGCCTGTATTTTCTGGGCTTGCCCTGGCTTTACACTTGGGGCTCCGGACGATTCTCGGGCGTCGGGCGCGACGCGCTGCACGTGGTCGAGCAGATCGCGCGCCGCCTTTCTCCGAGCGAGCGCCAGCCAAACGCCGCCGCCGTGCAGCTCGCGCCCTGAAGGCGGATCACAGGTTTGTTTTTTGATGGTCACGCGTCACGGCGCGCGCCGGCACAGCCTTCGGCGGCGCGGACGACTGCCTCACCTCTCTGACTCCGGCAGAATGGTGCCCCTCACCACCAGAGCGCCGCGCCGGACCAGGCCGCCGCAAGCGGCGCCGCTCCGAGCAGGCAGGGCTGGCACGCCACGTGCGCCCTCTCGCCTGACTCGAACCGACGACAAGCCCACGCGATGCGACGCTCGTCGCGCTCTGGCGTGCGCGCTCTGGGCTCCCTCCCGCGCGCGCGGCGGCTTGGCGCCGCGTCCGCGGTTGAGGGGCCCGGCGCGCGCAGCATCCCGCAAGGGATGCGAGCACGCACGGCCGTTCCGCACCGCCCAGCGCAGGGAGCAGCCCTGGTCAAGCGTCCCGGCGCGCGCCGGTACCGCCTTCGGCGGTAGAGTGCAAGCTCGCTCAGAGCGCGCTTATCTCGGCGAGCACGTCCGCGACGTCGCCCGAGATCTTCAGTGTGGCCAGCTCATCCGCGCGCGTCGTACCGCGGTTCACGATCGCGATCGGCAGGCCCAGGCGGCTCGCTGCGCGTGCAAAGCGGAAGCCGGAAAATACCATCAACGAGGAGCCGACAATCAAGAGCAGGCGCGAGCGCTCGAGCGCGGACATCGCTCGTAGCACGCGCTCGCCCGGCACGTTCTCACCAAAAAAGACCACGTGCGGTTTGAGCATTCCGCCGCAACTCGCGCAGTCGACGAGCTCGAAGCGATCGTAGTCGACGTTTGCGAGCTCGGCGTCGCCGTCGGGCTTTACGGTAGCCGCAGCGCTCGCGAACTCGGGATTGTGCAAGGCGAGCTCCGTCTGCAGCGCCGCGCGTGAAGTAACGGCGCGGCAACCCAAACAGATCACCTGATCGATCCGACCATGCAGATCAATCACGTTCGCGCTGCCGGCGCGGTGGTGCAATCCGTCGACATTTTGCGTCACGAGCAGTGACAACGCGCCGCTTTGCTCGAGCGCGCTCATCGCATAGTGCGCGCGGTTCGGCACTGCGCTCGAGATCACCGGAAAGCCCAGCATGCTGCGCGCCCAATAGCGACGGCGAGTGGCCTCCGAACCGACGAATTCGCGATACTGAATCGGCTGCCGGCCCTTCCACGCGCCCTGCTCGTCGCGGTAGTCGGGGATGCCGGAGTCCGTGCTCATGCCGGCGCCGCTCAGCACGAATACCCCGCCAGCTTGGACGCGCCGCGTGAGCTCGGCGACCGCATCACTCCGGGTTTCGCTCTCGCTCAGGGCCTCGCTGCGCACCCAGCAAGGATTGGGCTGAGAGCGCGGCTCGTCAAATCACTCGAGCCGGAGCGGCCTCGCTGGCATGCGAAAACGGGCAGCGCGCTGCGCGAGGCGATTTCAAGTCGCGGGCAGGGGCGGCGGCGTGCTGCTCGGCTGCCGCATGCTCGCGCTCGCCGCCGGCGGCGGTGGCGGCAAAGGCGCCGGAAAGCCGACGTAGCTGGTTTTGGCGGTGTGAATGGCGAGCTGCGCGATCTCGCGCAACAGCGCGGGTTCGACCAGCGAGGCTTCGACACCGAGCGCCGGCGCTGTTTTGAACGACCCGACCTCGCGATCGTCGCAAATGCGCACGACGGAGTAGCTGCCCCGCGCCAAGCGCACGATGCGATAAGTGACCCCCTCGAGACTAACCATACCTTTGACTTTTCTTGACATGTATTCAGGCACCTCAGGCGCGCATTGCCCCTCTACTTACAACGCGCGCCATTGTCCGATGGTGCATCGGTTTCCGTGTCCGCCGCGTCGCCGCAGCGTGTCCATCTATGGCAGAACTTCACGCGCTGTCGACCAAAAGCGCCCGTTGCTCGTCTGAGTTTCTGCGCTTCGCGGCCCAGCGGCCCGCTCGTGCAGCGGTGCTCGAATTCGGCTCACCCTGTGGGGTGAAGGCGCAGTCACGACCGAGGCGCCTGTCCCCGCATTGCATCGTAGGCGGAAGTGGCTAGCGCGCTGCGCTTGCGCTCGTGAGCAGCGAGGTGAGCCGTTGCGCAAAAGCGGCGGGGTTCTCGAGCGGCGAGCCTTCGGCAATCAACGCTTGATCGTAGAGCAGCTCGATCCAGGCGGCCACGTTTCCGGGCTCGTCGCGGTCGCGTTGTTCGAGGTTCTGGATCAGCGGGTGACCGGGGTTCAGCTCCAAAATCCGCTCTTGTGGCGGCATGCCCATTTGCCGCGCCATCATCAGCCGCTCGATGTGCGGCGCAATGCCACCCTCTGGCACGACCAGACAAACCGGTGAATCGGTGAGGCGGGTGGAAAGCCGAACTTCACCGACCTTGCTCGCGAGTACGGCCTTGAAGCGCTCGACCAACGGCTCGGCCTGCTTCTTCTGCTCGTTCTCGGCGGCGCGCTGCTCTTCCGTCAGCTCCTCGTCGCCGAGCTCCAGATTCTCGTCCATGGCCGAGACCAGCGGCTTGCCGTCGAACTCACGTAGGCTCGCCACGGCGAACGGATCGACGCCGTCGGTCATGAACAGCACCTCGTAGCCGCGCTTCTTCAGCGCTTCCAGGTGCGGGCTCGAGTCGAGCAAGGCGCGCGAGGTGCCAGTCGCGTAGTAAATCGCCTTCTGGCCGTCTTTCATGCGCGACACGTACTCGCCGAGCGTGGTCAGGCCCGACTGAGTGGACGACTCGTAGCGCACGATCTTGGCGATGCGCTCGCGATGCTCCTCCTCGAAGTGCAGGCCCTCTTTGATCACCGCGCCGAAATCGCTCCAGAACTTGGCGAACACGGCCGCATCTTTTCCGGCCAGCTCCTCGATCATGGACAAGGAGTGATTGACGACCTGCTTTTTGATCACGCGTACGAGCTTCGAATCTTGCAAAATCTCGCGCGAGACGTTGAGCGGCAGATCTTCGGAATCGACCACGCCACGCACGAAGCGCAGAAAATTCGGCAAGAGCTCGGCGCAATCATCCATCACGAACACGCGGCGTACGTGCAGTCGGATGCCGTGCTTGGCAGCGGGGTCGTACAGATCGAACGGCGCGCGCTTGGGCAAAAACACGAGCCCCGCAAACAGCTGTGTGCCTTCGACCTTGAAATGACGGTGCGCGAGCGGCGGCTCGAAATCATGAGTCAAGTGCCGGTAGAACTCGGCGTATTGCTCTTCGGTGACCTCGCTCGGCGTGCGTTGCCAGAGCGCGCTCGCCTGATTGATGCGCTCGAATGCAGGCTCCGCGGTTTGCCCATCCTTCGCCTTGGGCGTCACGCTGAGCTCGATCGGGTGCCCGATGTAGTCCGAGTAGCGGCGCACGAGCTCGCGCAAGCGGCTCTCGCTCAAGAACTCCTTTTGCTCGTCCTTGACGTGCAAGACGATGGTCGTGCCGACCTCGTCGCGCGCCCCCGGCTCGATGGTGAAGGATTCTTGTGCGTCCGAGCTCCAGTGATGAGCGGCCTCTTCACCGGCTCGGCGCGTGATCACGTCCACGCGATCCGCGACCAGGTAAGCGCTGTAAAAGCCCACGCCGAACTGGCCGATCAGCTGCAAACCCTGGTCGCCGGCTTCTCTGGCTCTGGCCACTTTGGCCAAAAACTCGCGCGTGCCCGAACGGGCGATGGTGCCGAGGTTCTGCTCCAGCTCGGTCGCGTTCATGCCGATGCCGTTGTCCGAAATCGTGAGCGTGGACGCCTTGGGATCAGCGCTGATCCGGATCTTGAGCTCGCTGTCGGCGGCGAGCTCGGGGTGGGTCAGGCCCTCGAAGCGGCGCTTGTCGAGCGCGTCCGACGCGTTCGAGACGAGCTCGCGCAGAAACACTTCTTTGTGGCTGTAAAGGGAGTTTACGACCAAGTGCAGGACTTGGCTCACTTCGGCTTTGAAAGAATGGGTCGTGGCGTCGCTCATTTTGATTTGGTTCCCCGGCTATGCCCGCCGCAAATTGGCCACTCTGCTCGGGCTGTCAACCCGCGCCGAAAACGCCGCCGTCTGCGGCCGGAAATCGGCTAAAACTCGGCGGATGAGCAAGCTCAGCGTGATCATCGGCAGCACTCGGCCGGGCCGGGTGGGGCTGCCGGTCGGACAGTGGTTTTTCGAGCAGGCCAAGCGCCACGGCAAGTTCGA
>Ga0068855_100006522_pt1 | contig 14191 bp, 13 predicted proteins | sample KBSCornC52_FD_66592 | JGI IMG/M metagenome (GOLD analysis project Ga0068855, IMG submission 66592) | Corn rhizosphere microbial communities from Kellogg Biological Station, Michigan, USA - KBS Corn C5-2 | ecosystem: Host-associated > Plants > Roots > Rhizosphere > Soil ... | reverse complement strand
GAGGTGATGGAGATCGTCGAGAAGGCCAGCCCGAAGGACGACCAGCCGGAGAGCCGGCGCCGCAGGGTGGGCCGGTAGCCGAACCCGGCGACGACCGCGTCGTCACGGTCGTCGAGCTCGGCGGCAGGCACGGCGGCAGGCACGGCGGCTCCGGACGTCGGCGGGCGGGAAGATCGCCAACCTAGCGGGCTGCGATCGGGGCGGGCAACGGTGGGTAGGGCGAGACTGGAGCGGGATGGACGGGTTCGTGGCGAAAGGGCGGGCATGAGCACGGCTTCGGTGCGGGCGTGGGAGATCGCGGCCGAGTCGCTCGGGCTGCCGACCTCGCCGCGCCCCCGACCGAACCCGGCCCTGTGGCTGTGGTTCGCGTACTGGGGGCCGCTGCCGGAGCGCTACGCGACGTGGGTGCTCTACGACGGCACCTGCTCGACCTGGGTGTTGCGCTACCTCGCGCGCGTGCTGGCCGCCGCCACGCTGCCCGTCACGCTGATCGCGGTGCTGCTCCCGGCCGAGGGGCAGGTGCGGGGCTGGACGGCCTTCGCCGCCGGCGCCTGCGCGGTGCTGTTCACGGTCGTCTGGATCAACGAGTCGACCGAGTACCGGCTCGCCCGCGCCGGCTGGGGGTGGGACGTCGGCCCGGCGCTGCGGGCGAAGCGGGACGAGATCGCCCAGCGTCTGCGGGAGTGGTGAGCGCGGCGCTCAGGTGAGCCGCCGCCAGCCCTCGGCCTCCCGCACGTACTCGACCGGGTCGCCGGTGATGGTCAGGCAGTCGGTCAGCCAGTACGTCTGGTCCGGCGACCAGCCGGCCAGCAGCGACGCCGCGCCGTTGACCGGGACGGGCCGGCCGGCGGTCGTGAGCCACCCCCAGGTGGAGACGTGCACGGCGTCGAACTCGGCGGCCACCGCCGGCCAGTTGGGGATCACCCACTTGCCGACCCGGCCCGTCGCCCGCCGCCAGTCGGGCGAGCGGGACTCGGTCACGTCGAGGGGATAGTCGCGGGCGAGCTGGGCCCAATCGTCCGGGCCGTGCACTTCGAATACCCGCGGTTCGCGCCGGGCGCGCAGCGGCCAGGCGCGGGCCCGGTCCCAGCCCATCTCGTCCTCGACGAACCACAGGCCGAGCGGGCCCCGGCCGGGGACCGCGCGCGTCGTTGACACCGGGCCGTGGGCGACGATCGGGGCCGACCACCAGACGCCGCTGACCTCGACGCCGTCCGCCGGCTGCCACTGCGGGCCCTCGTCGAGTTCGTTCGCCAGCCAGGTGGCGAGGGCGTCGGCCGCCCCGGTGAGCCGCGGCGTCGCCGCCCGCTCGTCGCCGTGGAGCAGGTCGACGTGCCACTGGTCGTCCAGGGCCGCCGGTGCCCGCCACCAGTCGATGTCCGGCCCGCGCAGGGCGCGCTCGGCCCAGGGGCGCAGCTGCTCGTCCGGCACGTCGGTGTCATCGGCGTCCAGCGGGGCCTGCCAGTAGGCCGCGAAGTCGACGGCGTACCCCAGGGCGGTGAAGGCGTCGTCCTCGTGCCCGAGAGCCGCACACAGCGCGCGTCCGCGCGGCGCGGACAGCAGGTCGTCGACTCGGCTCACCGCCTCATCGTCGCGGGACGGACAACATCGATTAGCGGCCGTATCCCCCTCGGGGCCGGTCGATAGGGTGCGGCGTGTCGGAATTGCGGACCGTCCTTGCCACCCGCGAGGTACCCACGCTGCTGACGACGTCCCTCATCGGCCGGCTGCCCACGGCGATGGCGACCCTGGCCGTGCTGCTGCTCGTGCGCGGGCAGGGCGGCAGCTACACCCTCGCCGGCGCCCTGGCTGCGCTGTTCACCGCCGGCACCGGGGTCGGCCAGCCGGCGCTGGCCCGGCTGGTCGACCGGCGCGGCCAGCTGAGGGTGCTGGCGGCCTCCGCCGTGATCAGCACCGCCGCGTTCGCCGCCCTCGGCGCGGCCGGCGCGCACCACCCGGCGCTCTCGGCGGTCGCCGCCGCCGTCGCGGGGTTGGCGACGCCGCCGCTCGAGCCCTGCCTGCGCTCGCTGTGGCCGCACGTCGTGGCCGGCGGCTCGGTGCTGCGCGCGGCGTTCAGCCTGGACGTCGGCGTACAAGAGGTGATCTTCGTCGGCGGCCCACTGCTCACGGTGGCCGCGGTGAACCTCGTCGGCGATCCGGGGGGCGTGCTCGCGTGCGCGCTGCTCGGGCTGGCCGGGACGGCCGGGTTCGCGCTGACCGCGGCGTCGCGCCGCTGGCGGCCGCACCCGGTCGAGACCGGCCCGCACGGCTCGCCGCTCAAGCACCTGGCGCTCGTGCGGGTGTTCCTCGTCGGCGGCGCGGTCGCGGTGCCGGTGGGCTCGCTGCCGATCGTCGCCGCCGCGTTCGCGGCCCGGCACGGCCACCCGTCCATCACCGGCTGGGCCCTCGCGGCGAACGCGACCGGGGCGCTCGTCTCCGGGCTGTACGGCGCGATCAAGCCGCCGGTCACGGCCGGTCGGCGCGCGCTGACCCTGGCGGCCCTCGCGCTCGCGGTGGCCTACCTGCCGCTGGCGATCCCGCTGCCGTTCGGCCTCTGGCTGCTCGCCGCCGCCGTCTCCGGCCTGCCGCTGCCGGTGCTGCTCGGGCTCGCGTTCGGCCGGGTCAACGAGATCTCGCCGCCGAACCTGGTGACCGAGGCGAACGCATGGGTGATCACCGCGTTCACCGTAGGCATGTCCGCGGCGGCGCTGGTGTCCGGCGTGGTCACCGACCATCTCGGTGCGAAGGCCGCGGTGGCGACGATCGTCCTCGCCGGCTCGGCGATCGCCGCCGTCGTCGCGCTCGCGTCAGCGGAACGCGTCGAGCCCAGTGAGGTGTGAGCCGAGCACGAGCGTGTGCACCTCGTGCGTGCCCTCGTAGGTGTAGACCGTCTCGAGGTTCACCGCGTGGCGGAGCACCGAGTACTCGGTGGTGATGCCGCTGCCGCCCAGGATCGACCGGGCCTCGCGGCAGATTGCGAGAGCAGCGCTCACGTTCGAGAACTTGCCGAAGCTGACGTGGTGCGGGGCGATGCGGCCGGCGTCCTTGAGCTCGCCGAGGCGGCGGGCGGTGAGCTGCGCGTGCTGGAGCGATACGGCGAGGTCGGCGAACTTCTTCTGGGTGAGCTGGAAGCCGGCGATCGGCTTGCCGAACTGCACCCGCGAGCCGGCGTAGTCGAGGGCCGCGGCCAGCGCGTCGCGGGCGGCGCCGGTCACGCCCCACACGATCCCGTACCGGGCCTCGGTCAGGCAGCCGAGCGGCGCCTTGAGGCCGCGGGCCTCGGGCAGCCGGTTCGACTCGGGCACGCGCACGCCGTCGAGGATCAGCTCGCTGGTCACCGATGCGCGCAGCGAGATCTTGTGGTGGACGTCCTGCGCGGCGAAGCCGGGCATGCCGCGCTCGACGAGGAACCCGCTGACGCCCTCCTCGGTGCGGGCCCAGACGACCGCGACGTCGGCCAGCGAACCGTTGGTGATCCACATCTTGTTGCCGGTGAGCACCCAGTCACCGCCGTCGCGGACGGCCCGGGTGCGCATCGAGCCGGGGTCGGAGCCGGAGTCGGGCTCGGTCAGGCCGAAGCAGCCGATCAGCTCGCCGGCGGCCATCCCGGGCAGCCAGCGCTGCTTCTGCTCCTCGCTGCCGTAGGCATGGATCGCGTACATCGCTAGCGACCCCTGGACGCTCACCAGCGAGCGCAGCCCGGAGTCGATCGCCTCGACCTCGGCGCACACGATGCCGTACTGGGTCGCGGTCGAGCCCTGGCAGCCGTAGCCCTTCAGGTGCATGCCCAGGACGCCGAGCGCGCCGAACTCCTGCGCCAGCTCCCGCGCCGGCAGCGTGCCGTCCTCGAACCACTGCTGGATGTGAGGGCGCAGCCGGTCGTCGCTGAACTTGCGCACGGTGTCGCGCAGCAGGCGGTCCTCGTCGGCGAGGTCGTCGTCGAGGTCGAGGATGTCGAGGCGGTCGAGAGCGTCGGTCATGGGGTGGACGGTACGCCGGGAGCCGATCCGGTCGGCGTGGGCGTGGCCGGCGGCACCGTCACCGTCACGCACCGCGCGGCGTTGCCGCGGCCGGCCCCGAGGTTGGTGAAGGTCAGGCAGAACCGGTGCTGCCCCGGCGCCGCCGGGACGTCCAGCGCCAGCCGGTGCGCTCCGCTCAGCCGGTACCGGGCGTTGACGTCGGCGCTGGGCCGGTTCGCCGTGCCCCGGCCGACCACGGCGCCGTCGCGGGTGGCGACGTAACGCAGGCTCGTCCCCCGCGCGTCGACGTCGTACGCGAACCCGCGCAGTTGCACCGTCCCGTCCTTGGCGGTGCCGGTGACCGCGCCCTGCGGGTCGTGCGCCGCCAGCGAGCCGAAGTGGCCGCCCAGCGCGGCGACGATCGCCCGGCGGGCCTTGCCGGTCAGGTACGCCGTGCGCGGATGCCACCCGAACTCGATCGTGATCGCGATGCCGTAGCGGTGCGTGGTGTACCAGCCGGTCAGCGAGCCGTGGCAGATGCTCCAGCAGCGGAACGGCTTGCGCGGCAGCCCGAGGTTGCGGGCCAGCCGATTGCGGAAGGCCTTGTCCAGCGCGCCGCCGTCCGTCGTGTCGACGCCGTACAGCGGTTGGTGCAGGACGACCACGTACCGCGGCCGCAGCCGCAGCAGGAACGCCTGCATCGCGCGGGTCTCCGGCTCCGAGCGCGGCCGGCGGCCCGAGTAGTACTCGCCGGTGAGCCGGGCCCACCGATCGGGCCAGTTGCGATTGAGATCGACCCGGTGCGCGTTCTGCCGCCGGTGGGCGACGGAGCCGTCCGGGTTCATCGTGGGGATCACCCACAGGTTGATGCCCTCGACGCTGCGCGCGCCGTGGACGATGCTGTTGGCCAGCTTCACGCCGGCCGGTTCGTCCCCGTGGATCTGGCCGATGATGAGGACGGGCCGCCGGCGCGGGTCGCCGAGGTGGTACGCCACGATCGGCCGGTGCCGCACGCTGAAGCCGATCACCTGCTTGCCCAGCAGCGGGGTGGCGGCGGCCGCCCGCCCGGGCGCCAGCGCCCCGAGGGCCACCAGCACGCTCGCGAGGACGACGGGCACCAGCAGCCCGGCCCAGCCGCGCCGAACCCGGGCGATCATGATCGAACCGTAACGCAGTGGACGGCCCGGACGACAGGGCCGGCCGGGCCCGCTGCCTTACGCTTTCGGCATGCCGTCCCCGCTCGAGTTCGACCCCATCGACCGCGCCGGCAACCTCTGGGCCGAGCACTGGCCGGACGAGGAACCGGGCGTCTACGCCTCGATGCGCGCGGTCACCTCGATCATGCGGGCGCAGCAGATCCTCATCGGCGAACTGGACGGCATGCTGCGCCCGTTCGGCATCACGTTCAGCCGCTTCGAGGCGCTGGTCCTGCTCGTCCACTCGCACGACGGCGCGCTGCCGCTGTCGAAGATCGGCGAGCGGCTGCAGGTGCACGCGACCTCGGTGACCAACGTGATCGACCGGCTCGAGGCGGCCGGGCTGGTGCGTCGCGAGCCCAACCCGCGGGACGGTCGCGGCACGCTGGCCGTGATCACCGAGGACGGGCGCGACGTGGCCGAGAAGGCGACGGCCACGCTCAACGCGGCCCGCTTCGGCCTCACCGCGCTGCCGGCCGACGACCTGGCCGCGCTGTTCACGATCCTGCGGCGGCTGCGGGTCGAAGCCGGCGACTTCAGCGCCTGAGGGACGATGCCAAATACGCCTCGATGACGACGTTGTAGTCGTAGTCGGCGCCGCCGAGTTCGGCACAGGTCGTCAGCACGACCCGGTTGCGGACCGTCGTGTCCTCCCACGACGCGATGCCGCCGAGCAACGCCTTGCGCACCGCGTAGACGCGACGGACGTCGTAGGTGAGCACGCCGGTGCGCGTGCGCAGCACGATCCGGTAGCCGTCGAGCGCGTGCGCCGGGTAGACCGGGACGCCGTCCAGCTTGACCGGCCGCGCGTGCAGGATCTCGCGGGTGACCGGGGCCGAGGCGCGGTTGAGCACCTCCTGCGGATCGACGCTCCACGAGTGGCCGAACAGGTAACTCGTGACGGCGTCGCTCGCGGGCTTGCCGCCGAAGCCCTCGCGCACCCAGCAGATCGTGTGCCGCTGCTCGCCGGGCGGGTCGTAGGGGCGGACGTTGGCCATCGCGCAGACGTGCGCCTTGATCGTGAAGCGCGGCCCGGTGAGCGTGAACGCGGTCGGCGCGGCGGCGGGCACGGCGTCGTGCGGCACGGCGGGCGCGGGCGTCGTCACCGCGGCCGTGGTGGTCGGCGGCGTGGACTGCGGGACCGGTTCCGCGCTCGTCGATGTCGGCGCCGGCGCGGCGGCGGCGGGCGCGTGGCCACCCCGACTGAGCAGGACGGCGGTGAGCACGCCGGCGCCGACGACGGCCGCGGCGCCGGCCGCGACGAGCACGCGGCGACGGCGCCGGTGCGGCGAGGGCGGGTACGTGACCATGACCGGCTCAGCATAAGTCTCCGACCGCCTCCCGACCGATGATCAACCCGCTCGCTGCCACACCGGGGTGGGGCTACCGGCGAGTTGATCACTGCGCGAGGGGACGGCGCGCCCGTGAGTGGCGAAATAGTCGGACGTCCTAGTAAATTTGCTAGGACGTAGCCGCCATCCGGGCCGGTTACCCGTCGGTAGGGTTGAGTCGCATGGACGCTGAGGAGATCGCCGCCGGACGCGCGCGCTGGCAGCAGCGGTACGAGCAGGCCCGGAAGGCCGACCGGGACTTCACCACCCTGTCCGGCTCCGAGGTCGAGCCCGTGTACGGCCCGACCGGCGGGGACGACCGGATGGAGCGCATCGGCTGGCCGGGGGAGTACCCGTTCACCCGCGGCATCCACCCGACCGGCTACCGCGGCAAGCCGTGGACGATCCGGCAGTTCGCCGGCTTCGGCAACGCCCGGCAGACCAACGAGCGCTACAAGATGATCCTGGCCGAGGGCGGCGGCGGGCTGTCGGTCGCCTTCGACATGCCCACCCTGATGGGCCGCGACTCGGACGACCCGCGCGCGCTCGGCGAGGTCGGCCACTGCGGCGTCGCGATCGACTCGGCCGCGGACATGGAGGTGCTGTTCGACGGCATCGACCTGCAGGCCACGACCACGTCGATGACGATCAGCGGGCCGGCCGTCCCGCTCTTCTGCATGTACGTCGTCGCCGCCGAGCGCCAGGGCGCCGACCCGGCCAAGCTCAACGGCACCCTGCAGACCGACATCTACAAGGAGTACATCGCGCAGAAGGAGTGGATCTACCCGCCCGAACCGCACCTCAAGCTCATCGGCGACCTCATGGAGTACGTCGACGCCAACGTCCCGGCGTACAAGCCGCTGTCGGTGTCGGGCTACCACATCCGCGAGGCCGGCTCGACCGCCGCGCAGGAGCTCGCGTTCACCCTGGCCGACGGCTTCGGATACGTCGAGCTGGGCGTCTCCCGCGGGCTGGACGTCGACCGCTTCGCGCCCGGCCTGTCGTTCTTCTTCGACGCGCACGTCGACTTCTTCGAGGAGATCGCGAAGCTGCGGGCCGCCCGCCGCATCTGGGCCCGGTGGCTGCGCGACGTGTACGGCGCGAAGACCGACAAGGCGCAGTGGCTGCGCTTCCACACCCAGACCGCGGGCGTCTCGCTCACCGCGCAGCAGCCGGAGAACAACATCGTGCGGACGGCCGTCGAAGCGCTGGCCGCGGTGCTGGGCGGGACGAACTCGTTGCACACCAACGCGCTCGACGAGGTGTTGGCGCTGCCATCGGCCAAGGCGGCCCAGATCGCTCTGCGCACGCAGCAGGTCATCGCCGAGGAGACCGGCGTGCTCAACGTGATCGACCCGCTCGGCGGCTCCTGGTACGTCGAGGCGCTCACCGACCGGCTCGAGGCCGAGGCGGAGGCGATCTTCGCCCGCATCAAGGAACTCGGCGAGGACGGCACGATCACCTCCGGCCTGCTGCGCGGCATCGACGAGGGCTGGTTCATCGGCGAGATCGCCGACTCGGCGTTCCGCTACCAGGTCGCGCTCGAGAAGGGCGACAAGCGCGTCGTCGGCGTCAACGTCAACACCGGCGACATCGGGGAGCCGCTGGAGATCCTGCGCGTGTCGCACGAGGTCGAGCTCGAGCAGCGGGCCGCCGTTGCCCAGCGCCGCGCCGCCCGCGACCAGTCGGCCGTCGACGCCGCGCTGGCCCGCATGGTCGAAGACGCCGCGGCCGATCGCAATACGCTGCCGGCCATGCTCGACGCCGTCCGCGCCGAGGCGACGCTGGGCGAGATCTGCAACGCCTTCAAGCCGATGTGGGGCGAGTACCGGGAGCCGGCCCGCTTCTGACCGTCGGTTCGACGCCCGCCCGCTATCTCTTGCGAAGACGCGCGCTCAGTCGGTCGCTAAGGCGCCGCCGGCGGCGAGCCGGGTCGCCGGGCCGAGCAGGTCCTGGACGGTCCGCCCGTCGTGGAACTCCCCGATGGCCTGCATCTCCCACCGGCTCTTGCCGGCGCGGCGCAGCGCCGCCATCACGACGCCGGTCGAGTTCTGCCCGCTCGACAGCTCGTAGCGGACGAGCTCGGCCCCGCTGCGCACCTCGACCAGCCGGCAGAAGGCGTTCTTCACCTCGGTGAACCGCTGCCCGCGATACGAGGTGATCGTGAAGACCAGGCTGGCGACCTTCCCGGGCAAGCGGTCGAGGTCGACGTAGATCTGCTCGTCGTCACCCTCACCCTCGCCGGTCACGTTGTCGCCGTTGTGCCGCAGGGCGCCGTTCCACTCGCCGCGGTTCATGAACCACACCAGGGCCAGCTTCTCGCCGCGGCCGTCGAAGGCGATGACCGAGGCGTCCAGGTCGATCGCGGCGTTGCGCTTCGCCGGGTCCCACCCGAGCCCCATCATCACCTCGACCAGCGGTGGCGCACCGGTCTTCACCAGGCTGACCCGGGCGCCCTTCTTCAGGCTGACCCGGCCGCCGTCCAGGTTCGGCACGTCGAGCGCAAGTGCCGGCGATGGCCCGGGTGGCGGGGTCGGCGCGGGGTCGTCCACGGTGATGCCGAAGTCGGTCGCGAGCCCGGCGAGCCCGCTGGCGTAGCCCTGGCCGACGGCCCGGAACTTCCACCGCCCGTCCCGCCGGTACAGCTCACCGCTGATCATCGCGGTCTCGTCCGCGGCGGTGATCGGGAACTCGGCGAGCTCGGCGCCGCCGGCGAGGTCGGTCACCACGAGCCGCAGGCCGGGCACCTGCCCGAACGTCCCGCCGTCGGCCGAGGCGGCGAGGACGACCCGCTCCACGTCGGCCGGCAGGGCGCGCAGGTCGACCTCGACGGCATCGACCGTCCCGTCCGCACCCGAGCGCTTGCCCGCGTGCCGCACGCTGCCGCTGGGATGCCGCGCCTGGTTGTAGAAGACGAAGTCGACGTCACCGGCGACCCGGCCGTCCGGGTGCAGCAGCAGCGCCGAGCAGTCGACGTCCGGGACGCCCGGGCCGCTGCGCCAGGACAGCTCGGCGCGGACCGCGGCGGCATCGACGGCGACGTTGGCGCCCTTCGCGAGCGTCGGCATGCCGCCGAGCGTACGACGCCGCGTCCGATGCGAGGCCGTGATCACCGCGGCCTTTGCGCCAAATGGGGCGTGAGACTCGCCATGAGCGCGGCACCGGCGACCTGCGGCGCGCTAGAGTCGCCGGCGCCGACCACCCGAAGTTCAGCACGTGGCCGGCTGCCGGAGGAAGGCCCGCATGACCCTCGACACCCCTATCGAACCGGTGCCCGTCGCCGACCCGATCGTGCGCCCGGGGCCGCTCGCGTGGATCTGGTACGCGATCGGCGGCCGGCTGGACGCCCGGCATCGCGGGTGGGTGCTGTACGACGTCACCTGCCGCACCTGGCTGCTGCGCCACTTCGCCCGGCTGGCGTTGATCATCACGCCGCTGGTCGCGATCTACCTCGCGCTGATGCCGGTCTCGCTCGACATCCGGCTGCTGACCGGCCTCACCTTCGGCGGCGGCCTGCTGATGTTCGGCCTGGTGAACACCCTGATCGACACCGACCGTCGCGCCGTGCGAGCCGGGTACGGCATGGGCCTGCCGGCGCAGCTGCGCTCGACCAACTCGGTCGATCGGCAGCGACTGGCCAGCCACCAGCGCCGTGAGCGGATCGCGCAGCGGCAGGCGCGACGCCGCTAGCCGTCCGACCGGCGCCGGTGCAGGCTGAAGCGCTCGAACACGCTCAGCTCCCCGGTCGGCTTGTTCACGTTGTAGTACGTCACCGACATCGTGGTGCGCCCACCGGGCCGCGAGCCCGGGTCGACGGTGAACGCGGCGAAGCCGTACGGGTGCTCGACGTCGCGCACCGCGCTCCAGATCGCCTGTTCCTTCGTGAACGTCGACGTGCGCTTGCCGTTGGCGCCGGCCGTCGCCGACACCGAGGTGATCACCTTGGCGCTGCCGTCGGCGAAGAACGTCTGGTTGGACGTCCCGGATACCCCACCGCCTCCGAGGATCAGGTGCACGGTGCCCATTGACGCGTCGATCTCGTCGGTCGCCGTCGACACCGGGTTCGGCGTCAACGTCTCCGAGCCGCTCACGACTCCGCGCACGGCCAACGAGCGCTCGTAGTCGTGCTCGTGCCCGCACAGCACGAGGTCGACGCCGTACTCGTCGAAGATTGGGCCGTACGCCTCGCGCAGGCCTAGGTCGGCGCCGTTGAAGTCGGCCGAGCTGACCATCACCTGGTGCATGCACACGACGACCCAGTCGACGTGGCGCGAGGCGAGGGCCGCGGCGAGGTCGCGCCTGAGCCACGCGAGCTGCCGGCCGCCGGAGTAGCCGCGCACGTAGTAGTCGCCGCCGTCCTGCAGGCACTGCTCGTCGTTCTGCAGGACGACGACGTGCACCGACCCGACGGTGAAGGAGTACCAGAGCCCGTCCAGCTCGGCATCGGTCTCGGTCGAGGGCAGCTCGAAGTAGGTCTGGAAGGCGCCGAAGCCGAGCGGGCCGTTGCCCTTCTCGATCTCGTGGTTCCCGGCGGCCGGCATCCACGGCCGGAACCGGGCCGACCGGGTGTTGTTGGTGAAGAAGTCGTTCCAGGTGCGGACGCGGTCCGGGTCGAGGTTGGCGTAGCAGAGGTCGCCGTTGAGCAGGTGGAACAGCGGCGCGATCGTCTCCACGCCGTCCACCGTGTCCTTCGAGGCCGGCGCGGTGTTCGCGTCGAGCGCGACCTTCCCGGTCGCGTCCCAGGTGACGTTCGGGGTGGCCTGGTCGCCGAAGCTGGTGAAGGTGAACGCGGAGCGGCCGCGCGGCGCCGTGTGGAACGTGCCGGCGTCGGGCGCGGCGCCGTCGTGCTGGGCGGCGTAGAGGTAGTCGGTGTCCGGCGCCAGCCGCTCGAGGCGGGCGTGGTGCACGTACACGCGACGCCCGGAGACGCCGTCGGCGTAGCTGCGGGTCTCGGCCTCGGCGACGCAGCCGAAGCCGCCCTCGAGCGTGCCGTACAGCACCCGCGGCCGCTGCACCGGCGCGGCCGTGAGCCACGAGACGACCATCTCGCGAGCGGGGTCGCTGCCGAAGGTCAGGTGCAGGCCCTGCACGGGCGTGACGCCGCCGGCCGCCGGGGTGGGCGCGGGGCCGGGCCGCCCGGCCGCGGCCGATGCGGTGCCGAGCAGCGGGACGGCGGCGGTGCCGGCGCCGGCGGCACCGAGGAGGCCAAGGGCGGCGCGGCGGGAGAGGTTCTTCTGGGGCACGCGCCGACGCTAGGGACGTTCTGGAAGCACCGGGTGAACGGCGCGTAGCGGACGTCCGACGACGGGCGGTCAGAACGTTCCGTGCCGTCCTTCGCCGGCGCGGAACCGACCGGCCCCCTCGACGCCCTCGGCCCGCAGCGAGGCCATCCCCAGTTCGAACTCGCGGGCCAGCGCCGCCGGCTCGTCCGTCCCGAGCGAGTCGTAGGCCGAGCGGCGGTCCGAGCGCAGGCAGGCCTGCGGGAAGGCGGCCAGCTCGGCGGCGAGCGCCTCGGCCGCCGCCCGCGCCCCGCCCGGCGGGACGACCCGGTTGGCGAACCCCATCGCCAGCGCCTCCTCGGCGCCGACCGCGCGGCCGGTGAGGATCAGGTCGAGCGCGCGGCCGAGGCCGACGATGCGCGGGAGCCGCACGGTGCCACCGTCGATGAGGGGCACGCCCCAGCGCCGGCAGAACACCCCGATGACCGCGTCGGACTCCATCACCCGCAGGTCGCACCAGGCGGCGAGCTCCAGCCCGCCGGCCACCGCATGGCCGGCGATGGCGGCGATGACCGGCTTGGTGAGGACGAGCCGCGAGGGCCCCATCGGCCCATCGGCGGACGGATCGGGGTCGAGATGGTTCGACATCTGCTTGAGGTCTGCACCCGCGCAGAACGTGCCGTCCACACCGGCGAGCACGGCGACCGCAGCGGTGTCGTCCCCGTCGAAGGCCCGGAAGGCCTCGGCCAGCGCCTCGGCGGTCGGGCCGTCCACCGCGTTGCGGGCCGCCGGACGGTCGATGAGCACCGTCCACACGGGCCCCGTCGTTTCGATGCGCACCGACACGCGACGACGGTATTACCCAGCCAGTCCATAGTCTCCGTGACACGTCTGGGAAACTGGAACCATGCGTCCCGGAGCTGGCATGGGGGGAGCCCCCGCAGGAGCTGGACGGCCCGGAGGTGCCGGAGGGCGCCGCGGCGGCCCGCCGGCTCCGCCGCCGAGTCCGGCCACCATGGCGGCGATGTCCGGCGCGATCGACCTGGCCGCGGTCAAGGCGCGCTCGGAGGCCGCGGCCCGCGCCGCGCAGGCCCCGGCGCCGGCGGCGACCGACTACGTGACCGCGGTGACCGACGCGAACTTCCAGGCCGAGGTGCTCGACCGCTCCTTCCAGGTCGCGGTCCTGCTCGTGCTGACCTCCGAGCGGGTGCCCGCGGGCGTCCAGCTGGTGGCCGACCTCGAATCCGCCGTCGGCGCGGCCAACGGCGGGGCGGTGCTGCGCACGATCGACGCCGAGGCCAACCCACGCATCGTGCAGGCGTTGCAGGTGCGCGCCGTCCCCGTCGTGTTCGCCGTCATCGGCGGTCAGCTGATCCCCGGCTTCGAGGGCGTGCTGCCGGCCGACCAGGTGCGCGAGTTCGTCGACGCCGTCCTGCAGGCCGCCGAGCAGCAGGGGCTGCAGGCCCCCGCCGGTGAGGGGCCGGGCGGCGACGCCCCCGCCGAACCCGAGGTGCCTGACGACCCGCGGTTCGTCGCCGCCGAGGACGCCCTGGCTGCCGGGGAGTTCGAGGTCGCCGCGCAGCGGTACCGCGCGATCCTCGACCAGGAGCCGGGCAACTTGGACGCGCAGCTCGCGCTCGGTCAGGTGCAGCTCCTGCAGCGGCTCGAGGGCGTGGACGAGAGTGCCCTGACCCGGGCCGACGCCGCACCCGACGACGTCGAGGCCCAGCTGGCCGCGGCCGACCTGCTGCTGGCCGGCCGCGACGTCGACGGCGCCCTCGACCGGCTGTTGAAGGCCGTCGCCCGGTTGGCCGGCGACGACCGCGAGCGGGTGCGCAAGCGCCTCCTGGAGTTCTTCGACCTGCTCGGGCCGGACGACCCCCGCGTGCCCGCCGCCCGGCGGCAGCTGGCGAGGTCGCTGTTCTGATGGCCCGTCCGCTGCCGCGTCCGGTCGAGGGAGCCGGGCCCGACGACGCCCGGCGCGTCCGCCACCTGGTCGCCGTCAGCGAGGGCGATCCGCTCGCCCCGTTCGTCCTGCGTCCGGACAAGAGCCACGTGTTCGCGCCGGACGGCTCGGCCGCCATCGGCTACAAGGTCAAGGTCGGGCTGGCCGTCGCCTCCGGCGACCCGGTCGGCCCGTTCGAGGGCTGGGCCGATGCCATCGACGCCTTCGTCTCGATGGCCCGGGCGCAGGGCCGCCCGGTCGCCGTGTTGGGCGCGGGGGAGCGGGCCCGTCCCCTGTGGGCCGCCCACGGCCTGGGCCAGCTCGCCATCGGCCGGGACGTCGTCCTGCACCGATCCGAGTACTCGTTGCAGGGCCGCCGGTTCCGCAACCTGCGCCAGGCCATCCAGCGCTCGCGCAACTCCGGCGTGCGGGTCGAGATCCACCGCGAGGGTGATCTGCGCAGCGAGCTGGTGCTCGAGCTGCGCGGGCTGCTCAAGAACAGCCGGCGGGAGGACCCGCGCGGCTTCTCGATGATCCTCGG
>Ga0068855_100006520_pt1 | contig 14191 bp, 12 predicted proteins | sample KBSCornC52_FD_66592 | JGI IMG/M metagenome (GOLD analysis project Ga0068855, IMG submission 66592) | Corn rhizosphere microbial communities from Kellogg Biological Station, Michigan, USA - KBS Corn C5-2 | ecosystem: Host-associated > Plants > Roots > Rhizosphere > Soil ... | reverse complement strand
ACCACAGTGATTCCAGAAGAGAACGGCAGTTCCCCGGCCATGGCGAGCGGCAAGAAGCCGAAGGCTAACAAAAAGACCCGCGTTGCGCCACGTCGCGCCAACGTTACGCCCGCCAAACCCAAGTTGGCCCGCAAGGTCGCACCCGCCAAGAAAGCGCTCAAAGGACGCGCGAAGCCCGAGGTTGCCAAGGCAAAGGTGCGCGCGATGGGCAAGACCGCCAAGATTCTCGACTTGCTGAAACGCCACGGCGGCGCAACTTCGAAAGAGCTGATAAAAGCTACTGGCTGGCTGCCGCATTCGATTCGCGGCTTCCTGTCCGGCACAGTAGGCAAGAAAATGGGATTGACCGTTATCTCCACCAAGGGCGACGATGGAGAGCGAACCTACTTGGTCCAGGACTAACACTTCGTAGGTCCCCTTTAGGGCCGCCGGTATTTTACCGGCGGCTTTTCCTGTTTACGCCGCTTCTTGAAAGTCACCTTCACCAGCATCACCAAATAGAAGTGTCGGTGTCCGTCCCATCCGCCCAACCAGCAGATTTGCCAATCGTCGAATCGAGAGCCCAGTTCCACTGAATGGCGAAGACTAAGAAATTTCGTCTCCATAGGTCATCCGTCACTCTTTGCGAAGGGAAAGGCAGCCGCTCCTCCAACACCTGAATCTTCAGGTGCGCCCATTGAAGTTCGCGTTCCAGCATCTGAATGCGCACCTGCGGCTCAATCGTTGCCATTGGGGAAGCTCTATTGTAAGGGAGTTTCTAAAAATACGCGAGAGATTTTACGCGCTTTTTCGATACCAGTTGCGTTGCCTGGTGTGCTTCACATCCAGTCCGTTCACCAGCATCGCCAACTCTTCCGATCGCAGCGTGACGCTGTGCCTGGCTTCCGCTTCCGGCCAACGGAAACGGCCCTTCTCCAGACGCTTCGCGCACACCCATAAGCCGCTGCCATCCCACACCAGCGCCTTCAATCTCGTCTGGTTTTGTTGGTGAATAAAAACAGATGACCGCTCAGCGGATCGTGACCCAACTGATCGCGCACCGCTCCATACAAGCCTTCGAATCCTTTTCGCATATCGACAGCTTCGATCGCGAGATAGATCTTGGTGGCCGGTCCGAGGCCGAACATGCTTGCATCCGTTCCGGATCAGGCCCGCTCGGCGACGCGGATCAGCCGAGCCAGTTGTTCTTCCTCGAATCGCCAGCAGCTATCGATGCTCCGCCCGTTGGTCAAGCGAAGTGTAAAGCTCTGCGCCGTGGCTTCCACTCCCGCGACTTTCACCTGCACCAGTCGCGGCTTGCGTCGCATCCGCTGCCGCCAATAATCGAGCGTGGTGACCGGGATGGCGCGCTGGCGGCAGAACTCGACTCGCGTCAGACCGCTCACCTGGAACTCTTCCACCACCCGCTTCATCTCTGACCCGCGCCCGGACGGCTTGCCCATGCCCGACCATCTTCCGCTGATTAGGCGCCATCTTCAAGATGGGTGGTCACACGCTTACGTTCCATCCCGGGTGATGGCCACAGCAGCGGGAGGCCCCCCACGTCCACCGTGGCAACCACGGTGTTGCTCGACGTGTTGATCGGCGCTGCGGACGGTGAGTGTGCCAATGCTCGCCACATTAGGCGCGCGTTCCGTCCGGGGTGATGGCTACTCCCTACGTGTCTCGTCCGAGACACAGGCGATCCAGTCGTTGGATGGCGCAACGTTTTCGGGTCTCTCTCGTTGGCGGTGCTTTGCAGGCTGTTTTTCGCCGTCTGGGCTCAGAGGCAGTTCCAGATGGTAATCAACCATTCCGGTAATCACCAAGCGAGAGCGGACTACTGAGACTGAATCATTGCATGAGGGCTGTCCGCTGCTTGCTCCCGTCCGAAAGTGTGGCATTCTGCCATCGCCGGCGCTATCATCATTCTGTGCGATTGTTAGTTGTGGAGAATGAACCCAAAACTGCGGCTTTTTTGCGAAAGGGACTAGGCGAACAGGGATTCATGACGGACGTCGCAAATGATGGTGATCAGGGTTTTGAGATGGCCCGAGCGTCCGATTATGACCTGGTAATTCTGGACATCATGCTGCCGGGGCGTGATGGATGGTCGGTTCTCTCGAGTCTGCGCAGCGCCGGAAAGCGTATGCCGGTGCTCTTTCTCACGGCTCGCGATTCTGTGGCCGAGCGGGTGCGCGGACTTGAGATGGGCGCAGACGATTATTTAGTAAAGCCCTTTGCATTTTCCGAATTGCTTGCCCGCATTCGCACAATCATTCGCCGCGTCCCGCAACTTCGCAGTCACGTCCTGCGGTTTGCAGACATTGAACTCGATCCGATAAGTCATAAGGCGTTCCGGGGCGGAAAACGACTCGATCTCACCTTAAAGGAGTTTCTGCTCCTCGCATTATTTGTAACCCACCCAGACGAAGTCCTCACGCGCGCCACGATTGCGGAACAAGTCTGGGATATGAGTTTTGACACGGGGACAAACATAGTAGAGGTGCATGTTCGTCGCCTCCGCGCGAAAATGGATGATCCGTTCGAGCGAAAGTTGATTCGCACCGTTCGTGGAGTCGGCTATGTTCTTAAAGATTAAGCGTCCGCTCAGCCTCAGTCTCCAACTAAGCCTCTGGTACACGAGTGTTTCCTTTCTTCTCCTGTTGCTCGGCTCAGGCTGGATGTATTTGCAGTTGGTTCGGGCATATGACGCAAGTGAGGCCGATTTCCTTTTGCGAAAGGCGCTTACACTTAAGGAACTGGCGCGTCAGCAAGACCTTCCTATTTTAAAATGGGAAATCGCCGGATCCTATTTAGACGGGCGCACGCGGCCTCGTGCTGGGGCTGCCCCGTCAGCGCCTTTCGCTTTGACGCTCTCGCGTGTACTGTCGCCGGACGGCAGTATTATGATTGAAACGGACAGAATGTCCGAACAAATACCGATGCAAAGTTTTCCGCTTGAGGGTCCACTCAATGGAACTTACCGCGGCAGGCTCTTTAGAATGCTAGCCATGACCAGCGCGGAAGGCTTCCGAATCCAAGTTGCCAGGGACTATACGCTACAAGAGAACATAGTTGCTTCGTACCGCCGTAAGCTCTGGAGTTTTCTAGGGATTGGGTTGCTTCTTTCGGCCCAGGCCGGCTTCATGATCGCTCGCCACGGTATGCGCCCGGTCGAAGGGATTGCAGGCACTTTGCAGCGAATTGGCTCCAGCACGTTGGGAGAGCGAGTCAAGACGGAAGGTCTGCCGGCAGAACTCTCCTTACTTGCTTCCACATTCAATAAGACCCTGGATCGGCTCGAGGATGCATTCGCGCGAATGGCTAGCTTTTCGTCCGATATTGCGCACGAACTTCGCACGCCCATTGGCAATTTGCGCGGGGAAAGCGAGGTTGCTCTAAGCAGAGCTCGCACAGTCGAGGAGTATCGCGACATATTGGAATCGTCGCTGGAAGAATATCTACGGCTGTCCCAGATAATCGACCGTCTGCTGTTCCTCGCTCGCGCCGAAAATCCAGCGACCGAAATTCATCGGGAGCCGGTTGACGTGGGGATGGAACTCCAAAAGGTGTGTGAATTCTATGAGGCAGCCGCTAGCGATGCCAGTATTGGCTTGGACATCGTCACACCGCCCTCGTTTATAGTCGGTGTGGATCGTACACTTCTCCAGCGAGCACTAAGCAACCTGATCGAGAACTCGCTCGCGCATACTAGCGCTGGTGGGCATATTCGACTGGAAGCGGTAAGAAGCAACGGATCGCTATTGATCTCAGTGGCCGACGACGGCTGTGGGATCGCCACCGAACACTTGACGCGAGTATTCGATCGTTTCTATCGCATCGATAGAGCTCGATCTCAGAATAACGGCGGAGCGGGCCTTGGACTCGCAATCGTCAAGAGCGTCGCCTCGATGCATGGTGGCGAAGCTGGAATCGATAGCACGGTCGGCAAGGGTACGCGCGTCACTCTCAGGCTCCCAGTCGCCTGAAAAACATCTGGTTTTAGAGAAGTCTGGTCGTCCCGGCCACATTCGGGTTGTGAGGCAAGCGGTCATCGTCCACACGTCGAGTCGGTCATTTGGAGTGCGGTCAAATTGATCCGATCATCGCTCGGGTTTTTAATCAGCAAGCCTTTTGCTTCCACCTTATGTCCTTTCTGGGCATCAGGATGGTACGCGGCGACATCCATCAATCCAAACTTCCGGGTTCCCGGTGGCTTGGCTTCCCAGGCTTTCAGTTGCTGTGCGGTCGAATTGTTCGGATCTCTGGTCCGGATCGGTTCACTCGCCAGGTTTAGCACCCAGCTGTTATCGAAATTTTGCACGAGACAGCCGAACACATCGACTAATGTTCCAGCCGGCACCTCCAGCTTTCCTGATTTTTCTTCGATCTGAATGTTCGGTAGAGCCTCCATCGTTAACTCGTTAGTCCCGACAGGGAAATCGTTAGCTTGGAGGATGAACGTCAGAATGTCGAGGTAAGCCCCATCGCTGAGGCTCGCGGGAGCGCTTCGCGGCATCGTGGTTTTAATGGTAGTGTAAAGGCTCTGAAGGTTGTCTTCCCGCCAATTCTGCATGAAGTTCTCGCTTTTGAGCACACCTTGGTAGCCGCTAAGGTCGTCTTTGTGACATTTAGCGCACTCGTCCAAATACGCGGCATTTCCGCGTTGTGCCTGGGCCGCTGTATAGACTCCCTCCCAAACGTTGATCGTCGAGGGTTTCTGCTCATTGGAGCTGACCGCCTGCGGCATTCCGAAGGAACTCCTGGCAATGAACGACACCAAGACGAAGGTGCATATCGGAAGTCTGTTACACAGCTTGAGTCCGGACACTGGGTTAATATACATCCGAATCTCAAGAACTTGCGTTGCGAACATATTGTTCCGTCGAGACCGCCTGATTGAGAACCGGAGTGTTGCGCTATGGCAGGTCGGACTTCCTCGTCGGGCCGCTGCGTGTTGGAGATCCTAGGACCGTGGATATTCCGGCCTGGGTCATCGCTTTGCGAAGCACTGCTGCCGTAGCGGGCGAAATCCCCCTAAGGTTTCCCTCCAGGTAGACACCTTCGGAAATCCTCAATGGCGTCCAACCTGACTTGTTCGGACGGCTCCAGATCTCTATTTTGGCGCCGTTATCGATCAGGAATTGCGCAGTGGAAGTAGCCGTTTTGTAAGCCGCTCCGTGCATCGGAGTCTCTCCGTTATTATCGACTGCGTTCACATCGCCACCCAGTTCGATGGCGAGTTTCACGGCATCCAAGACTTCACTTTCGGTTCCGGGGTCTTCTCCAGGAGATTTAGTGCCCACACCTGCCGCAGCCGCTATTGGCGTCGTATTATCTATATTGGGCATCAGCGGATCAGCCCCGAGTTGCGCCAATAACCGCATCAAGGGAGCGTCCGCGGTTCTGGCTGCCATCAAGAAGGGGGTCGCACCAATCATGTTAAATTCGGTGTACCCCGCCTCCCCTCTTGCAGTCATCCGAGCGTTCACATTCGCTCCGTGAGCCACTAACCTTTTTACCAATTCAAGACTATCCATGTTCCCCGATCCGCGCGGTCCGGGATTGTTAGTGCCAGTACCTGGCTTTCGCACCCACGTAAGCTCGTGTAGAGCGGTCCAACCCTGGGCTGCGGCATTCGGGTCAGCGCCTGCGTCAAGCAGCGCTGCAGCCAGCTCGTAATGAGCGTTTGCGACCGCCAGCACCAAGGCACTGGGTCCGATCACCTCTCGATCCGCAGAAATTAAGGTCTTGACATCCGTGTCGTGCGGCGCACCGTTCACTACATACTTGGGACGTTTTTTGTAACCGTTCAAGGTCTCATTTACATTTGCTCCACCTTTAAGCAGGGAGCGTACTACTGCGCTGCGGCCTTCCCTAACAGCAAATAGCAGCGGCGTAAAGCCACCTCGTGAACGAGCGTGAATATCGGCACCGTGCTCAATCAGCGAGTCGACAACCTCGGTATTGCCTTCGGCTGCCGCCCACATGAGGGCCGTTTGTCCATGCTCGGTCTCCTTGGCGTTAACGTCCGCTCCTCGAGCCAGAAGCAGATTCACGACATCCACTTTGCCGGTTCGCGCCGCCGTCATCAGTGCGGTTTCTCCACCAGGTAGCGCCGTATTCGGATCGGCGCCAGCCTTAAGCAAGAGTTCGACCATAGGCGCGCTTCCGTTGATGCAAGCGAGCGAGAGCGGCGTCGCTCCATAACGATTTGCGGCTTTCGCGTTGGCGCCGCTCCGAATCAATAGCTGAGCCGTCTCCAGGTCGTCCCAGCGCGCCGCCCAATGCAAAGCCGTGGTGCCGTCTGCGCCGGGGGTATTTGCGTCAGCATGCTGGTCCAACAAGCTGCGTGCGGAAGCCCTGTCGCTGTTCTTTACGGCATCTACCAGTCGGGCGTTGGGACTGGCAGCCAGAAGACTCACCGCACCTAATATTAGGGGAACTGAAAATCGACCCACAATGGCACTCTCGTATCTCATCGTTGCCTCCTGGCCCGGCCCATAGGGGAATCAAATCGTCAGTAGCTCTTCAACCCGTGCGCGGCTGTCGGCGAAACTATCCTGATGCACCCCAACCTTATCCAGTAGGGTCAAATGCAGATTCGCTAGCGGCTCCGGATCCTCATATTTGATATGACGACCACCCTTGTGCGTCCCAACTCCCCCGCCGGCAAGAACGATCGGCAAGTTAGTGTGGTTGTGAACATTGGGATTACCCATGCCGCTGCCACAGAGATATAATGAGTGATCTAACAGCGAGCCGTCGCCGTCGGGCGTAGATTTCAATTTACCCAAGAAGTAAGCGAAAAGTGAGACGTGATAGGCGTTAATTTTCGCTATTTTTGCCAACTTCTCCGGATTATTATTGTGATGCGACAACGGGTGATGTCCCTCGGAAACGCCAATCTGCGGGTAGGTGCGGGCACTGGTCTCGCGCGCCAGTTGGAAGGTGATCACGCGGGTGACATCGGATTGAAGGGCCAGCACCTGCAAATCAAACATAAGCTTGGCATGATCGTCGTACGATTCCGGTACGCCGACCGGGCGATCCATATCGGGCATCGGCGACGCTGCGCTTTGTTCTTCCGCCTTCTGAATACGCCGCTCGAGCTCCCTCACGGTATCCAGATACTGGCTAACTTTTGTGCGGTCATGCGCGCCCAATTTGTTCTGGAGGCGCGCAATATCTTCAGTCACCCAGTCGAGCATGCTTCCGTTCATCTTCAATTCCGTGATCTGGTCTGCTGCGCTGCCTCCGTCACCGAATAAGCGTTCGAAGACGACTCGTGGATTGGCTTCGGAGGGAAGCGGTGTCGTGGGTGAGGACCACGAGAGATTGTTTTGATACACGCAAGCGTAACCGTTGTCGCAGTTTCCCACCGGCGTCAGCAAATCCATGGCAAGTTCGAGAGATGGAAGGCGGCTATCTTTACCAAGGTGCTTTGCAGCAATCTGATCGACCGTTGTGGCTAGTTCGTAGTCGCTGCCCTCGGTCATTTTCGCTTTAGCAGCGCTCAAAAAGCCGCAATTGGAGCATGCATGGTTGCCGGGAGCATATGAGTTCTTTAGCTCAAAGTTTGTCATGACCGTTAACTGATCGAGATAGGGAGTCAGCGAGTGCAAGCTCGGCGAGAGCTCCGTGATTGTGCCTACGCCCTGCGGAGTCCACTGCGCTATATTGGAACCCATCGGGATATACACGAATCCTAGTCTGTGCACCGGCTTGGCGACGGTCGCCGCCCGGAGCGAAAGCGCGGGAATCATAGCATCCAGCAAGGGCAGCGCCAAGCTGACACCGGCCCCCCGCAAAAACGTTCGCCTTGCTAGCGCCTTTTTCGTAACGATCATTGCGATAACCTCATTTGAAATGGTGTACTCTTAACGATTCCGAGAATAAGCGAAGAAAAACGGTTGTCTTCGCTGGCCGCGCCTCGCACAACCCCGCGGACCGCCGCAGAGTCGTAAGGTTCTAGTCCCCGACCTAAAGCGTATGTCAGCAGTTTCTCAGTCATCGTCGTGACAAAGATCTCAGGACGACTCAGCAAAGCCTGACGGAGTCCGGAGGCTCCCGTAAACTGACCGCCGTCCGGCAGGTTTCCCGAGGCGTCGACCGGCGCTCCTTCATCTTTAGTTCGCCACTGTCCGATTGCGTCAAAGTTTTCCAGTGAGAAACCGACCGGGTCCATCAATTTGTGACAGCCAGCGCAGGGCTGATTGGCACGGTGCTCAGCCATACGTTCCCTCATCGTCAGAACCTTACCAGCGGAACCATTATCCTTCAACGGCGGCACATTTGGCGGAGGGGGCGGCGGCGGCAAGCCGACAATATTGGTCAAAATCCATTTTCCCCGAATTACGGGCGACGTGCGATCGGGATAGGATGTCACGGTCAAAATACTGCCTTGACCGAGCAGTCCCCCACGCACGCTATTCTGATCCAAATTTACGCGACGGAACTGGCTGCCATACACGTTTGGAATCCCATAGTGCTTCGCAAGCCGTTCATTCAGGAATGTGTAATTCGCTTTCAGCAGTTCGAGCACATTCCGGTCCTCGCGCATAACGTTGTTAAAGAAGAGTTCCGTTTCACGCCGCATGGCTTGCCGCAGGTTGTCATCGAAATCCGGAAACAGCCGCGGGTCCGGAATGATCGCGGCTAGATTGCGGAGGTACAGCCACTGATCGGCGAAGTTGGTGACCAACGCGTCAGAGCGGGGGTCCGCCAGCATTCGACGCACTTCATGTTCGAGAACCGCCGGTTCTTTCAACTTACCGTCAGCCGCCAAATTCAAGAGTTCGTCATCCGGGATACTGCTCCAAAGGAAGAACGACAGGCGGGAGGCAATCGCCAGTTCCGAGAGGCGATACGCGGTATTCGGCGCGATATTAGCCGGATCCCGTTCAATTCGGAACAAGAACTCGGGACTAATCAACAGCGCTTGCAGAGCCCGTTGGATACCGTTTTCAAAGCCTCCCTGAAGGCGCGCCTCCTTGTAGAATTTCATGGGGGCTTGAAGGTCGACATCGGTAACCGGCCGGCGGTAAGCATGCCGCGCCAAAATCGAGACAATGCGCTTCGCGCAGGGTTCCTCGTCGGAAGCATTCTTCGGGCTACATACAAAGATTCTGCGGCGGCTAGGCGTATTCCCGGCACCGCTCGCATCATAGGGACCAATGATATTGACTGAATACAAGGCGGGCTGAATGCGGGGATGGCGATCCAAATTGAAATGAGCCTCGTATGGTTGGCGTTTGGTTTCCAGGAGAGCCGAGGGTTTCTTGAGGAATGTAGCTCCCAACTCGTGCGGACCGGCCTTGATCGGAATGCGGACGTAAAGGTCCTTGTCGACCAAGTCGTGACTTTCACCGCTTGGAGGCGGTGTTACCGTGAACAATTGGATTCGCTCACCATCCAAAGTCAGTTCGACTTGATGCGGCTCGGAGAGACCTTCAACCTGCTCATTACGGTCCCGCGTCAGCCGAAGCTGTATCCGATATTCGGCATCCAGCGGAAACGTATAGCGTACGACCGTTCCTCCTCGCGTGCCAAACGGCAACTCATCGAAATGCTTCTCTTGGGTCAGGTCAGATGGGATCACAATGATCTCGCCACTTGGAGAACGAACGGGGCTTCCTACTGCTAACCGGCTGATCTTTCGAGCGGCTGTCAAATAGCGCTCCATCAACGTCGGCGACAGGTCTCCCGCGGTGATGTTGTCAAAACCATAGCTCGAGTCGTCACTCGGCAGGAGAGACGCGACATCGACATCAAGCGCCAGAAGATCACGAATCGCGTACCGGTATTCGGTCCGATTGAGCCGGTGAAACGTGTCGGTTCGCCCGGGATTGGGCTTGACGGCAGCGGCGGCATCGAGTGAGGTTTCAAGGTATGAGACGAGGGCGTCGTAGCTGCGTTCATCCGGCCGCGGTAAGCCGGCGGGCGGCATGTAACGGGCGCGAACTTTGCGAAGAACCTTTTCCCACACTTCTGGGTCTTGGTCGACGTTCTCAACGCTCGCCGTGTTTAGCGCAAGACCAGCCGTCTTTAACTTATCGTTGTGGCAACCTATGCAGTACCGATTTACGAGGGCACGCGGAGAAGAGGCTGAGGCCGACGGCGTACGCTCAGGGGTCTGTGATTGCTGCGCCGTAGCGGTGGTAAAAAAAATGCTGGCGATCGAGAGGCAAGCCAAGCGACGAAAACACGACGCAGCCCGGCTCATAAAGGCCCTTTCCATGATATTAGTATAGGAGCTATTCGCATACTTCGGCCTTAAGATTTCGTAATTTGGCGATGCAGAGCCTCTCGGTTCATTTAGACCGATGGATATTAGCTGGCCACGGCAAGTTGCGCCGAGTCAAGTTCATGACAGCGCCAAACATTGCAATTTTGAGAGGTTCCAACAAAATCTCGGTACGTGATTGACAAATATCTCATCACGAGATTAAGATGTATCCGCCGCGCAAGTTAGATTGGTGAATTTTTTCGGGCGGGGCTCGACCGGGGTCACAATGGATCGCACACGCTCGGAAGTCCATTCTCAAGCCGGAGTTTATTCAGGGCAGGGATAAAGGTCGTTACCGCTGAACGGAACTTGAATAGTTTGCTGGAGGGATAATGTTTAGACCAAGTTCAGTAGTTTCTCTGCTGTTAGTTTTGCTTGCTTTGACGCCAGCAGCATTCTGTCAGCTCACTACGGCGACTTTCTATGCAATCGTAACGGACTCGTCGGGTGCCGTCGTTCCTGGCGCGACCGTCACGCTAACTCACAATGGAACCGGCACTGTGACAACTAAGCAGACCGATTCCTCTGGTGAAGCTGCATTCGACTTTCTGCGCGTTGGTCTTTATACTCTCGCGATTGAGGGTTCGGGATTCAAGAAATATCAAAGCACTGGCCTTGAGTTGCTGGCCGGCGAGAATGTTCGCCGTACGTTCGCTCTGCAATTGGGGGATGTTTCGGAGACCGTGAGCGTTGAAGCCACCGCACCGCTGGTGAATACCGTGGATGCCCATCAGCAGGAGAATTTTTCGGGCGCGCAAGTCACAGAGCTGCCGATAGCCCGCCGAAATTATTCCAATTTGCTCGCTTTGGAAACTGGGGCGTCGACCGCCACTTCCGGCGGCACCTCGGTCCGCATGAACGGGCTCGGGAAAAGTGGCAGCAACATCACGGTGGATGGGGCGGACGCCACGGGTAACCCCGAGGCGCGGATGACCTCAATGTATCAGGGGTTCAATTATATCGATACGATAAGCATAGAGGCCGTGAATTCGGTGCAGACCGTAAAAGGTGTTGTTCCCGCCGAGTACGGGGAGACGCTGGGCGGGTATGTAAACTTGATCACGAAATCCGGTACAAACCAGTTCCACGGTAGTCTCTTCGAGAACTTTCAATCGCAGGATCTGAATGGACGGAACCAGTTTCTGACGAAGAGAACACCCCTAACATTTAATCAGTATGGGGGGTCCGGCGGTGGCCCCATCAAGAAAGACAAGATCTTCATCTTCGGTGCTTATGAGGGCTACCAGGAGGCCGCGTTCGTGCAGGTCAATGGCAACGTCCCAACCCAAGCATTCCGTAATCAGATGCTAGCCGCTCAGCCTATCTATAGCCTCGTTTTGGGCAATATGCCGCTGCCCAACCAACCGGTTGCTGCTGGCGCCAATACGGGATTATTTCTCGGATCCAGCGCAAGCCATGCGCACGAAAATCATGCGGTTATCAAAGGCGACATCTATTTAACCGACAAGAGCAGTCTTGCCCTGACCTATACACGTATGCGGCCGTACAAAGAGCAGCCTACCTTCTACATAGGCAACGACCGCACTTCGTCAGGTTATGAAGACCGGGGAGCTGCAAGTTACGTCATCGGGGGCGCCGCCTGGAGCAGTGAAACTCGCTTTGGTTACAATCTGACCGCTATGAATCGACTGGATGCCTTTTGGAACGCTCTCGACCCCAATCATACGGAGACCGCCCCAGGTGGAGCGCGCGTTCCCCAAATTCAAGGCCCAGGGTTTACCTCCGCTGGAAGCGAGGACTTTAACCTCGGTGGACCTATCTGGACATTAGAGGAGAAGTACGCCCTTACGAAGGGCGGCCACTCTTTCAAGTTTGGAGGCAAGTGGAGCAAACGTGATGGCGGTCGATATGATATCGCAAACAGCTTGGAGCAATATTCAACCCTGGCGACTCTACTGGCGAACACCCCGGATTCAATTACGGTAAACTTTGGAAATAATCCTTTTTCCTATCGCATGTTTGAGATCGGTCTCTTCGCGCAAGACGATTGGCGGGTCTCGCCCAAACTTGTAGTGAACCTCGGTATCCGGTACGACTATTATTCAAACTTTGTCGCAAAACCGACCACCAGTGCCCCGGCTGGCTTCTTCAACCTGAATGGTCTTCTCGATAGCAAGTTTGATTTTGGACCGTTTCGTCCTACATCTGACCCGTTTAACAGCGATCCGCTCAATTTGGGACCTAGGCTCGGCTTATCCTACAACCCCGACGGCAAGGCCCAAACGGTGATTCGCGCCGGATTCGGAATTCTGTCTACCCCGCTTATTCCGATGAATTTTACTCGGGCCGTTGCGGCCTCTAAGTCAATACCGTTTCGCTCGAATTTCAGCAAAACGGAAGCTGCGAAGGACGGTTTGATCTTCCCGGTGTACAACCAGGATGTTGCCTCGATAGTTAACTCATCCGGCCAAATTCAAGTTGCGACCCTGGTTCAGCCGACAATACAGGCTCCGTACAGCATGAACCTATCTTTAGGGGTGCAGCATGCCCTGTCGTCAACCTGGATGCTTGAGAGCGCTTTTGTGGGAAACCGCGGGGTGCATCTCACAATGATCCGAACTTTCAATTCGGTGGATCGAGTGACCGGGCTGCGCCCCAATCCCAATCTGGGGTCAGGAGACTACGTCGACGATTCCCAGAACTCAGTTTATTACTCCTGGCAGACGTCGGTGCGGAAGCGATTTGGTAACCATTTATCGGCAGACTTTCACTACACCTGGGGCAAAGGGCTCTCTTACACTGGCGGCGATATCGGCGCAGTTGCCACGGGAGACGCCGTGAATACGGTTCAGAACTTCTGGAACTGGCGAGAGGAGCGTGGCCCATCGGCCGGCGACGTTACACATTCTTTTAATGCCAATGTGGTATATGAGCTGCCACGTTTTTCGAACTTGAACGCCCTTACCCGGTCGGTGATCGGAGGCTGGCAGCTTTCTAGCGTTTTCACTGCGCAGACGGGACAAGCTTTGCTGCTTTCCCAAACCTCCGGCATTAGCCCCAGTCGTCCGGACTACATTGGCGGGAATGACATTTTGGGGAACTACGATAGTACATTGCAATACTTAAATCGCACAGCTTTCCTTCAGGTCCCCTTAAACAAAGTGACTGGAGGCACCATCCGGCCTGGAAACGTCGGCAACGGAGCAATTCGTGGCCCGGGCCTTGTGAATGATGACCTTTCGTTGGGAAGGAACTTCCACCTCTTCAAGGAACGGTTCATTTTTCAGCTCCGGGCCGATGCGTTCAATGTTTTCAATCACACTAACTTTACTACGGTCGACACGGAAATCACTCACAGCACTTTCGGCCGGCTGCTGGCCACCGCTGGGGCGCGGGTTATTCAGTTGAACGCACGCCTCTCCTGGTAACGCCTACCCGATCGAAGGCACAAAGCGGGGCGAGTCCCTGAGATGCGCTCTTTCCGCCAGTATTGGCCATTTCCCGAACCTGTCGGCCGCCGGCAGTTAATGGGACCGCGGCAGTTCGAAGTGGTTTTTATTTGGCTCCGCAGATACTGGCAAGTTCCTACTCGCCCGGGCAGCTACATCCGGTCTCCCTGGTAACGGCCGACTTCACCGGGGATGGTAGACCCGATCTAGCGGTGGTGACCAGAACGATATTCAACACTACCCCGATCGTCCCGAGCAGCGTAGTGATCCTGCTGAACAATGGGGACGGCACGTTTCGCCAGGGACCAACCCTGCAAATTGATTCGACCATCCAGGCGACCGCAGTGGCGGCCGGCGATTTGAACGCAGACGGGAAAATTGACCTCGCCATTGACCTGCCTCGATTATTTCAGCCAGTCATAACTGAGGATTTCAAGACCGCCGCGAACTCGTTGGGGGTCCGGTAACCCAGACTGCTGTGGGGCCGTTCGCCATTGTACTCATCTCGCCA
>Ga0068855_100006519_pt1 | contig 14191 bp, 9 predicted proteins | sample KBSCornC52_FD_66592 | JGI IMG/M metagenome (GOLD analysis project Ga0068855, IMG submission 66592) | Corn rhizosphere microbial communities from Kellogg Biological Station, Michigan, USA - KBS Corn C5-2 | ecosystem: Host-associated > Plants > Roots > Rhizosphere > Soil ... | reverse complement strand
CGCCACTCATATCCCATCCTTCGCCAAGCACCAGGACCACGACATCCGAGGCTCGTGCCAGGGCATCAGCCTTGGCGAACTCCGTTGCAACCTGTTCCGGGGTCCAGGGCTTACCCTTCGGAGTGCGGTCCAGCGCGAGGAATGGAGAGGGAAACCGGCGCATCGGACGCTGCACACCGGGCGCCACCTCCACCCGAATCGATGCACCGGCCTGGTCTCGCACTGCGGCCGCGATGGTCCGGGTCTCCTCCAGGTTGAAGTCGAACGCCCAAGGACCCAAGGTATCGCGTTGGGAGTCGGCATAGGGCCCGATGACGGCAATGGACCGCAGCCTGGTACGGTCGAGAGGCAGGATTGAGCTCTCGTTCCGCAGCAGCACGGCTGAACGCTCCGCGGCAGCGCGTGCCAGATCCCGATGTTGTGGGGACTGCAACACTTCCGCGGCGTGTGTCTCATCCGGGAACGGATTTTTGAACAGCCCCAGCTCGAACTTTGCCTGCAGGATGCGCCGCGCCGCCTTGTCGATCAGCTTCTGCGACACACGGCCTTTGCGTACCGAGTCAACCAGGTTTGGGGTGATGGGCTTACCAATGGACATCTCCATGTCGAGGCCGGCCGTCAAGGCCCTGATCGCGGCGTCCTCGGGATCGCTGGCAAATCCATGTTTGGTGAGATTCCGCACCGCATCCGCATCGCTGATCACGAAGCCGTCGAAATGCCAGGTCTTGCGCAAGACGTCGGTCAATAGCCAGCGGTTGCCTGTGGCCGGCACACCGTTGAGATCCATGTACGCACTCATTACAGCGGCCGCGCCCGCCCCTACCGCCGCCTTGAATGGAGGTAGATAGACGTTCCACAGTTCGGCCGGACTCAGATTCACCTCTTCGTAGTCCCGTCCCCCAGTGGGAGCGCCATATCCCGCAAAGTGTTTGACGCTGACGAGTACATGACCCGGCTGCACCTGGGCGCCGCCTTGGAAACCTCGGACCTGTGCCGCAGCCATCGCGGCGCCCAGATAGGGATCCTCGCCTGCGCCTTCCACCATCCGACCCCAGCGAGGATCACGGGCGATATCGACCATCGGTGCAAACGTCCACTGAACTCCCGCAGCACGGGCCTCCGCTGCTGCGGCTGCCTGTACGGTAGTGACCATTTCTGGATCCCACGATGCTGCGAGTGCCAGCGGTACTGGAAAGATGGTGCGATACCCGTGTATGACATCCAATCCAAACAGCAGTGGGATATGCTGCGGCGACTCTTCCACAGCAATCCTCTGCAGTCGGTTGATCGTCTCAGGATTGCCGAGGGTCGCCACCGACCCCAGCTGTCCGGAGCGGATCTCGCTCTCGAGCGCTTTGCCTCCGAAATAGAACGCCTGAGCCAGTTGGCCGACCTTCTGCTCGAGAGTCATTTTCGCCAACAAGGCATCCGCCGGGTCGGCCGCGACCGCACGCAGGCTAAACCCTGCTGACAGGGCCGACAGTAACGCCAGTATCTTCAGGCCTCTCATGGCATGAGACTCTTGAATCCGAGGAACCGATTTGCCAAGCGCTTGCTCCTTGAGGTCTCATTCCGGCCTGACCAGCGTACTGGAGGATCAGGTGCGCGGTCAATAAAGGAACGATATCGTATACTTTTTCCTCTCAAGAGGACTGGATGATCTATGAGTTCCAAGCGCACCGTGCGCCGTACAGCACAACAACCCAAGGCTCGCCTGTTGGCGGGCGGCCGCTTGGGTCGGCCGACGCAAGATGAGGCGAAGGTCATTCACTCAACTGTCATCGAGGCGGCGCACCACCTGTTTCTGCAGGAGGGATACAGTGCGGCGGCCATGGAAGCGATCGCCAAACGCGCCGGAGTGTCGAAGAAGACGCTTTACGCCCGGTTTCCCACCAAGGCGCAGTTGTTCACGGCGGTTGTGGAGGCCCAGGTCGCCGCGTGGTCGACCAGGGCCGCGCAGTACGACAAGGCCATCGGGAAGACGCTGAGCGAGCGGCTCGAGCACCATGCCTTCATGTTCCTCGAGGTCGGCTCTCAATCTGAATCCCGGGCCTTTGAGCGGCTCCTTCTCGGGGAGGTACGACATTTTCCCGAAGTGGGTCGCATCTACTACAAGACCGCGGTCCAGTTCGCGCTCCAACTCATCGCGAACGAAATCCGCGGCGCAGCCGAGCGCGATCGCATCCCCGTACGTGACCCGGACCACGCTGCGCGAGTATTCCTGGAATCGCTGTCAGGTTGGTTGACTCTCCAGGACTTGACTGGCGCCAAGACCTCTCGCAGCGCGCGCCGCCGCGCAGCCCGCTACCGCGTTGCCATTTTCATGGCAGGTCGTGCCGCGTGGTAGCAGTCAGGAGCTGCACAGGACCCATCAAGCCGGATGGACGCAGCGATGCACCCGCCTGATAGGTGGGAAAGGTTGTAAATGTAACCTTGTGCGCGCCCGGTTGCGCATCCCCGATCAGCCGATTCACCCACAAGTCAGCGACGCGAATTTCCAGGGTATTCTTGCCAGGCTTCAGCAACTCCCCGATCGCTACTCGAAAGGGGGCTTGCCACACCGTACCGGCTGGTTTTCCGTTGACGCTGACTTCCGCAACGTCGCCGACGCGTCCCAGATCCAGCCACAGTGGTGCGCCCCTCTTCAGGCCGTGCGGGCGCGAGAACGTTTTCGTATAGGTCGCAATCCCGGAAAAATACTTCACGCCAGGATCGGAATTGTCGGTGAGGGATGTCAGGGCGGGGAGTTGAATCATTTCCGGGGCGCCACGCCCTGCCTGAAATCGCACCGACCAGGGGCCATCGAGCTGGCCCACGCTGATGTGCTGCGGCCTGTCCAGGCTCGCCGACCTGGCGACCGCGGGTTCGCGGAAAACGATGAAGCAGGATTCTTCTGGAGCCAACTGCAAAGGGATCAACGTTTCTTCGCCGGCAATACGATAGGAGATGGGTTCCACGGTTCCGCTGTCAGCGTGCCAGATCTGCGGCAGTCGATCACTCACGCGGAAGTGCGCCTCCAGCGATTCTGCGTGGTCTTTGCGGTTATCGATGTAGTACAGATCTCCATTGTCCAGCCTCCGGTGCACAAACAGCACCTCACTGTCAGCTGCCGATGTGGTGTAGCTGAAATCGGGCGGCAGCCCGAGGTCGGTCAGAGCCGCTTCGACCTGTTGACCGGCAATCACCTGGCCTTTGCCCAGCCGGCTGACCGGACCTCCCGGCCAGAGAGCGCGCACCAAGCGGTCGAACTCCGTGGGGTCATCGTGGAGACTCGGGGAGACGGTCGGGGCATTACCGATAACGACGGCGCCAGCTTCGACGAGCTGGGCGAGGCGCTGCAGAACCGGCACAGTCATGCGGCGACTGGACGTACCCAGATAGATCGCCCGGTATCTCGCGCCGCCGCGGCTGATGATGTCGTGACCTTCAACTGACAAGGCATTCTGCAGCATGTCAGTGTTTATGAAGTCATAGGCATAGCGCCTGGGCTCATCCCCGTGCAGCGTGGTCAGCGGATCCATCTCGCCTACAAAATAAGCGACGTCTGCCACATTGCGCCCCTGTTGTAACAGGTAGCTCGTGCGGGAGATGTATTGGATCCAAGGGCCGGCCATGTCGGCCCACGTCTCCAGGCGGGTGAAGTATTGGCCGAAGGTGGCCAGCGAGAGTCCGGGAGCCTTGTCGATCGGTTGATGCACCGAGGTGTGGATCACCGGCCTGTTGATGCCGTTGGCGAATTCCAGATCGATGATGCGCCGCAGATCCGAGGGTGCGAAAGCCCAGGGTTTCATGTTGCTGGTCATCGACTCGGCCGCAACAAATTCGCGGCCGTAGACGTGGGCCACAGACGCGGCACCCCGCATGTCCGCTAGAGCACTCGGCTGCGGTCCCTGCTCGCGCGGGAACGTCCAGAGCGCGGCCATAGGGATATCCGCGTGAGAGCGCATCGTCATGTCATCGCCGAGCGAGACAGCTACTCCTTCCAGGGACTCGCCGTAGACCTTCAGACCGACCTCGTGAGCCGAGCGCGCAATCTGACCGTAATGCTCACTGGCAATGAGATCGGCGAGAGTCTTGCGATAGTCGTACAGAAAGGCGTCACTCTGCGCTTGTGAGCCGACAACGACTCCGGTGAGCGTCGGCAGCCACGGCTTCGGGTCATAACCACGCAGCCGCTGGAATTGCTCGAGCAAGTGTGGGGTCCAGTTCGAGGGTCCGACCTCAATGCTGTCTGTGACCAACGCCTGCAGTCCCTGCGAACCGAACAGCGCGGGAGCTCCGGCCGCCGCGCGATAGAGCTCGAGGTAATGGTCGATGTAGGCGTGCACTGCTGTGGCGTCGTACTTGTCCACCTCGAGGCCTGTCGCCTCGGCTGCGGCCGGATGGTTCGTGACTCCCAACAGCGAATAGCCGAGGCGCAACACTCGCCAACGACCCGGGGGCGCAGTCCAATCGAGGACTCCCGCGGGGCTCATGTGGGCGGAAATGTCCAATACCGTGTCCGGGCTGACACCGCCCTCCTCCGCGCGAGTCTGCTCAGCCAACACATCGTAACTCTTGGCTATCTCGAAGCCGGCTTTGACCTCAAACCGATTGACACGGCCAACGCAGGACAGAAGCAGCTGGGCAATGCGCACCTGGCTTGGGGGATGTGCGGAATGCGAGGCCGGGTTGGAAGCCATCACAACCCTGAATTCACGGGCCTTCACTGGAGCGAAACTGACTGTGGTCGGCACGGAAGTCAGCGGCATCTCCGCCAGCGTGCGCCAGGCTGCGCCCTCATGGACCTCCAGTCGCGGCAAGACCGCTGGTTCGGAAAACATCGACGTGGCGTTGCGGATGAAGAGCGTCGCCGAACGCAGGGTTTGCGGGGTATCGTAACTGACCAACACCGTGGGTGGCTCGCCCGCAGCGCTGCTGGCGACCAGCGCGCTCGTTTCCAGGCTGTCATCCACTAATGCCGCCGCATCCACTGCTTGACCGGATGCACTCGTGAAGTGGGGATCCGGAGTTGCCGCCCTATCCTGTACCGGATACGCCAGCACCGCGACATCACCGAAATACGTATCTTTCTGACTGCTCAGCGCGAGCGCCTGGTAGGGGCCCGTGACCCTCGGGGGCTCGGGCAGTGGGCCTTTGAAGTGACGCCCTCCTTGGATCTCAACTTCGCTCCAGACCAGCTTTTTCATGGCGTCCGCCGCCGGGACCCAGGGGCCGCCACTCTCACTCCACCCGGGCGAGGACGCTACCGCCACCTCGAGCCCGAGCTGGTGGGCGGTTTCGACAGCAAAGTGAAAAGCGTCCTGCCATTGTGGTGTCATGAACACCAGACGCTGATCAACCACCTGGCGTTGCCCGAGGCCCACGTCGAAGTTCTGAACTCCGCCGATTCCCACCCGTGCCATCCACGAGAGATCCGACGCGATTCCGTCCTTGGTAATGTTGCCGTTCATCCAATGCCACCACACGCGGGGGCGAGCGCTGTTGGGCGGATTCGCGAATCCGGCGGCAAGCTCATCGGGGGCGCCATCGTGGGCTGACGCAGGCCCTGTAGGAAAGGCTGCGAGGACCATGAGCACGAAGCATACAGGGTAGGCAGCCTCAGGCCGACGCGAGCTCACCGAGCCGCTCCAGGAACGCTCAACAGACCGAGTCCGGCCAGCCAATTTTGCAATAGAGTCGGCCATATACTGAGGCTCGGCACGGTCATACCCAGGCCCCCACCGTGGCGTCCCTGGGCGAAAATATGCATCTCCACCGGTACGTTTGCGGCCTTCAATGCTCGATACATCGTCAGCGCATTGTCGACATCCACGAGTTCGTCAGTTGTAGTGTGATAGATGAAAGTCGGTGGCGTCTGCGCGGTCACGTTTTCTACGGGGGAGATCTGGCGCAATGTTGCGGCATCAGGGCGTGTCACAATGAACTGCTGCGCGTTCCAGCCCGGAGCAGAGCGGTCGGTGGCGGCGTAAGCCAACACCGCGAAATCGGGGCGACTGCTCACGCGGTCCACAGGGTCCGCTGCCTGGGGATTACCCGGATCGAACAACGTCTCCGTCATTGCGGCCAGGTGTCCGCCCGCTGAAAAGCCGACTATTCCAATGCGATCCGCGCTGATCCCGTAGTCCTGCGCATGCGTGCGGACCCAGCGGATGGCGCGCTGCGCGTCGTGGAGTTGCACCGGATGACGATATCCGGCGCTCGCAAGGCGATAGGTCAATATAAACGCGACGACACCGTGTGCAGCGAACCAGTCGGCAACCTGGCGCCCCTCGAGCCCCGTGGCCAGACCCTGGTAGCTGCCGCCTGGAGCAATGATGACTGCAGTACCATTCATGGGTGCGCCGTCGGGTCCTACGAAGGTTACTGCCGGTATGTCTCGTGGGCTCTTACCCAGGGCGTCCGGTGCACCGTCCGGCCAGAGCGGCAAGGTTTTCAACTCCAAGGCGATCCGCGGATCCGGCGGGGGCGCGGCCAATCGCGACTTCCGCGGATCCGCCGAGCTCACGGCCCCTGGGGTATGAGCCAATTCCGTATCGATCGCCCGCAGCCGGTCATCTGTCAGCAGATTGGGCACGTAGGCCTGCAGTGCCCGCAGAGTCAGGCCGCGAGCCTGCTCGATCTGCGGGTTCTTGAACATCGCCGGGATCTCTTTCTCCAGGACCTGCCTGGCGGCAGGGTTGTCGAGCAATTCCGCGATCGAGGAGTCGGAAGTCAGCGGATGTGCAACACCCGGGGAGGCAGCGGTGTCTCGTGCCATGGCAGGTGTTGGGGCGGTCAGGATACAGGCTGCGCACAACCCGAGGAGTGCCATGGCGTGCAGTGTTTCGCGTATGAGACGCATCGGTCCCCTCCTTTTGGGCATTAAGGATACGGTACCGTTTACTTCCCGGGAAGTCCACCGGCGCTCCTTTCGCGCGGCGCCCTCAACCCAACGGATTCTTCCGCGCAATCTGTCCGAGATGGGCGAGGCTTGGCTTGGGCGTGCGCGCGAACGTTTTGCGGTCGACCGCAACCAGGCCGAAGTGCGGATGGAAACCGAGCAGCCACTCGAAATTATCCAGTAGTGACCAGTGTATGTAACCGAGAACCGGAACGCCCTCGGCCATGACTCGGCGCATGCTGGCGATCGCTCCATCGATGTAGCGCACGCGCTGCGTATCGTCATGGGTGACGATACCGTTTTCAGTGATCAGGATCGGCTTGCCGGTGCCCTCGTGGATATATCGGACGGCATTTCCCAAGGCCTCCGGATAAACCTCCCGTCCCAAGACATCCTTTTCAGCCTCTTTCGGGGGCTTGACCGTCCCGTTGGGACCGATCACTTCCCGGTTGTAATTCTGCACGCCGACAAAGTCACAATTTCGCCTGGCCGCGTCCATCCAGGCTGCATAGACGTCGTAGCGTATTTCGTCGATGCGTGTTCCAGGCTCGCTGGCCTGAAAATCCACCACCGCCAAAGTAACGCCGACAGGTAGGTCGCTGCGCGCAGCCTTGATCGCTGCAAAACCTGCATCATGAGCAGCAATCAGGGTCTGCAGGTACTGATCGCTGTCCATAACCGTCATGTAGGGCTCGAAGCGATCCGAACCCATGCGCCTGGCTGCCGCGGCCTGCATTTTGGTCTTGGCCGCCAACAGGGACGCCATGAACGGCTGCCCCCGAAGCAGACGGTCAACCTGCGGCTCGTTCAAGGTGCAAGCGAGCTCGATGCCTTGGGCTATTTTGCGTGCGGCCCGGTCGCAGAAACGGGCGAAAATCTGTGGCGCGTCTGCTCGCAACCAGCCACCGCTGGCTGCAAACCAGGCCGGAGTCGTGTAGTGGTTGAAGGTGACGACCGGCCGGATGCCTTTGGCATGACAACAGTCGACGACGCGAAGGTAGTAGTCCAGGGAAGCCTCGGAGAACTGCCCCTCATTCGGCTCGATACGCGCCCATTCGAGTGAAAAGCGATAGGTATTCAAGCCCGCTGCGGCGATGAGCCCGATGTCCTCCGCGAACCGATGGTAACTGTCGCACGCATCACCGGAGCGCTCTGCGAACACAGTCGGCTTGACGTTCTCCATGACCCAATAGTCCGAGTTGACATTGTTGCCCTCGATTTGATGTCCCGCGGTGGCAACACCCCACAGGAAGGACTTCTGCCCTCGCGGGCCAGCCGCCCTCGCCTTCGGCCATGCCTGGGAGGCCGCCACGGCGCCCGACAGGGCCCCGGCCAACACAGCTCGCCGCGTTACGTTTCCGATCTCATTAGTCATTGTGCACTGCCGATGTTGGACTGAGCATGCGAATTGCCGACCTTTTCTTCCAGTGTCATTTTGGCCAACAGGCCAACACGGAGGGCTGTATCGGTTTGCGCCGCCCGGGCGGGATTACCCACCCCCGAGGGCAGCGGCGATCAAGAGAGCAACGGTGTTGCGAGTCAGGGTACGGGAGATCGACGCCCACGGTCAATAAAGGAACGATTTCGTATATTTAATGACAACGCTGCCACAGCCCCCCCTGGAGCAGCCCTTCCTGAGGAGGCCAGGATCGAGCAGAAAGTCGGTGCCCGGTGAGCACAAATGGGGTGGCGCCGCCGGTGAGATCAGGTGGAGCATCCGCAAGCGCATCGGCTACGAATGGAAGTTTCCAATGAGAGCATCGCTCCTCCTGACCTGCCTTGCCGCCCTGGGGACACTACTGCCCGGAATCGGAGCCGCCGCCGAACCTGCGCCGGGTGCAAACGCCGCGCCCGCACCGCCTGCCCCCGCCCCCGCAACAACGGCCTACAACACCACGGACACCGACATCGGCACGCTCCTGGACAACCCGAAGACCCGCGCAATACTGGACAAATACCTGCCCGGCTTCAGCAAAGCCGAACAGATCGATCAGGCGCGGAACATGACGCTCAAAGCCGTCCAACCGTACGCTGCCGATACCGTCACGGACGAGGCGCTCGCGAAGATCGACGCTGATCTGGCCAAGCTGGCGGCGGAGACGCATTAGCGATCGGGCTTGATGGCCGGACTCGGGTCCGCGTTGGTTTGAGCCGCGCTGCCTCCTCTCGCCGGTGTGGAGGCAATCCGCACTTTCTATTCAATGGCAGTTCAGACCGGCGCAAAGCTCACCCTGAGCGGCCCCGTCCGTACGGCGGCCAACTCCGCGGCGTTTGCATTCTCCGTGCATGTTGCTGCAGCGGAGCCGCCGCGCAGAATCGATGTGATTGACACGTTCACTTTCAACTCGAACGGCCAGATCGGCGCGATGCGCGCATTCTGGGGACCCGAGAACGTCCACAACGCTTGACATGAACCCGAACGCAGCTGCGCCAGGAGGGAATTTCGTGAATAGAATGAAAGACAAGATTTCCATCGTCACCGGCGGAGCGCGCGGAATGGGAGCGGCGACCTCGCGCCTGTTCGGCGACGAAGGTGCGACCGTCATCATCGCCGATCTGCCGGATAGTCCAGGCGAGGCGCTCGCCCGCGACCTTGCGAACGGCGCACTGTTTCACCCACTCAACGTGGCCGTCGAGGCCCAGTGGGAGAAATTGGTTGCAACTTTGATGGAACGCTACGGACGCATCGACGCGCTGGTCAACAATGCCGGCGTCGTCCATTTCTGTGGCCTCGAAAATGTCGCCGAATCGGATCTCGACCGGGTATTCGGCGTCAACATAAAAGGGCCCTTTTTCGGTCTCAAACACGTTGGACGTGTCATGAAGGCGGCCGGACGGGGGGCAATTGTCAACACATCCTCCATAGACGGGGTCCGCGGCGCGAGCGGAGTGAGCGCCTACTCCGCCAGTAAGTGGGCCGTCCGAGGCCTGACGAAATGCGCTGCCCTCGAATACGGGCCGTACGGCGTCCGAGTCAATTCAGTGCATCCGGGGGGTGTTGACACCGCCATGGGCAATCCCCAACAGCTTCGTGGCCAGCAACGCAATGCCGGCTACGAGCGGGTTCCTCTCCAGCGGATCGGCGAGCCCGCTGAGATTGCAGCGGCCAGCCTTTTCCTGTGCTCGGACGAGGCCTCCTATATTTGCGGTGCGGAGCTGCTCGTCGATGGCGGCTGGGCAGCCGGTTGGTATCACGCGGGATTACCCGGCGCGCCGCCCAGCCTGCAGACTCCAGGCCCCTAGTCGTCGGTTCCGCACGAGCGGACGCAGCGCACGTATAAAGTCGAGCTCACCGTTCGCTGGTAAGGACAGCTCGGTGATGGCCAGTCACCACAGCTGTCCTTGCCGATCGAATAGAGCATCACGGGTTTCAGGTGCAAACGAACCGACCGCAGCCGGAAGTCTCCAGGAACGCCGGATCTGCATCGATCGCGCCGTCAATTCTTGATGGAGAATTGCACAGCCACCGTCCGCGGGGGGTCCGGATAGGCGAACGTAGAACCGTTGCCTCCGGTCAGGGGATTACGGTACGCCGCCGTAGCCTTGTCTGCGAGGTTGCGGCCAATAACGGCGACCTCCCAATGTTCATCCTCTGGACCATATCCCACGCGCAGGTCGTACTTGGCGTACCCGGACTGTTGCAGGAGCGGGTCTGCAGTCGCTACAGTGAAGAACTTGGATGTGAAGTACACGAGTGGATCGACACGCAGCAATCGGCCGGCCAGCGGCAACGCAATGTTGGCTCCGATATTGCCACTGAACTCAGGGGAGTACGGCCGACGCTTACCGGTCAGATCCTGTACGCAGGCCGGGCCGATCAGCGCGGTTTGCTCCATGGTGCACACGCCGTTGGTGTAGTCACGATACTTCGAATCGAGATAGGCAAGATCCGCGTTGAGGGTGAACATGGGAGTGGCTCGGAAGCTCACTCCGAGCTCGACACCCTGGGCACGCGCCTCCGCGGCATTCGCGACCGTGCTGACCGAGATTCCGCCCGGGAATGTGATCAGGGTTTCCTGAAGCCCTCTATAGTCGCTGCGAAATACAGCCGTGTTGAGCGTCAGCCGCCGATCGAGCAGCGACGTCTTCAAGCCGACCTCGTAAGCATTGACACTCTCCGGCCCAAAGGTGGCCCCGTCATTGGCACCGCTGAAGCCGCCCGCTTTGAATCCCTTTGAGTAACTCACGTATCCCATGACACCCGGCGCGAAGTCATACTGGACACCCGCCGAAGGCATGAACTTCTTGTCGGTGCGATAGGGAACGGCGAAGTCATTGAGATTCGTTGCGAAGATCTGACCAAACACGGCTTGCGTCATCGGGTCGAACGGTACGAACTTGCTGAAATCGGCGTCCGGTGCGGCGCCAAAACCATCGTATCGATGGGCTGTTTTGTGAACGACGGTGTAGCGCGAGCCGAGGTTGATCCGCATCGCCTCGAGAGGATGGAGCGTGACGGAGGCGAAGCCCGACCAGGTGTCATCGCGATAGCGCTGACCGTTGGTTCCGGAGACAGGCGTCGTGGCATCTGTGGTGCCCAGCGGATTGAACAGTCCAAACGGCAGGAAGTAGGCACCAAAACCGTTGAAAATATCGTTTTTGAGATGCGAGTAATAGGCGCCGGCCATGTATTCGAACGGCCCGTCCGTCTGCGATTGCAGGCGGATCTCTTGACTGATCTGGGTGACTTCCTCGGTGTAGGGCGAGACTGCCTGGCTGTAGTCGTCTACACCGCCGGCGGCCACAGGTACCAGCTCAACTCGTGAATCGTAGTTGTGATGAAAGTAGCCGGTGATCCCCACCAGGGCAACGGGGCCCAGGTTCAGGGTATTGGTGAGGCCGGCTTCCTGGAAACTGTAGTCAGCGTGGTTGGCACGTGCATAGCTGTTGTATTTGACATCGCTCCCCAGCGGACCGCCGTTCTGAGCTACCAATAGCGGACAGGCAAAGTCGGTGGGCCCGGCAAACGGCGACGGGCAGTTGAGCACGGTCATGGAGATCGCATCCCGACCCTGGGAATGGCTGAAATCGAACCGAAATTCGCTATGGAAGGCATCGCTCGGCTGCCAACTTGTGGAGATGCGCCCCTGGTAGTCGCGGTTGTGGGGCGCTTCATTGCCGGTCGTGCGATTGTCGATGTAGCCGTCCATTCCAGAGACGCGCGCGGCCAGGCGCACTCCGAGAGTCTGGGTAAGGGGTCCGCCCACCCCGCCCTCGACGTCGTACTCTCCGGTCTCGGCTTCGTAAAGAGTCGACGCGTTATATTCGAGCTCGTGGCCGGGTTTGCGGGTCGTTATGTTGATCGCTCCGGAAATGGCATTGTTGCCGAAGAAAGTCGTCTGCGGCCCTTTCAGGATCTCTACCTGGGCGATGTCGAACAGGGCCGCGTGGGTCGAGCGCGACCGGCCGCGATACAGGCCATCCACGAAGGTGCCCACGGACTGCTCGAATCCAGAATTCTGACCTGAGCCCACACCGCGGATGTTGAGCAGGTCGGTGAGTGGACCGGAGACAATTTTGACATCCGGCAAACGCGCGCTGACAGCCTCGATCGAGGTCAGATTGACCCGCGCCAGGGTCTCGCCGCTGACCACGGAGACCGACACAGGAACGTCCTGTAATGGCTGAGAACGCAACTGAGCGGTCACGACGACCTCACTCAATTCGGATGTTGCCCCGTTTGCCGCGGTGTTGGCCGGTGTCTCGTCCTGCGGCGTCGCCTGGACACTGCCGATGAAACCCGAAGTGATCGCCGCGACCACGCAACTTGTATTAATGCGCCTGACCATTCGCCCCCCCTAACGCCCGGCCTGTTGGATAGGATGAGAGCGTGCATCCCAGGATGCGTCCTGTCGCCTACCTATCCCAGCAACAGGCAACCGGCTCAGGTGCGCTGGCTCGTATCCACCTTGTCGTTGCGTCCCTCCGTCAGATACGGGAAGCGTTCGACGGTCGCGCGCACCTGTTTGATGCGCCGGCCGTGATCACCCCATTCAACGATGACTTCATTGCCGATTTGGGCTTGGTCGACATCGATACAGGCCATCGAAATGACTTCGCGAAAGAAGTAGCTGTAGATGGTGCCGGAGGAGTAGCCGATGCGCTTCCCGTTCGCAAGAAGATGGTCTGCATGTGCCAACCAACCTGTGGTGCTCCAGGCAGGACTGGTCGGCAAATCCAGCGTCTTGTACTCCTCTCCCGGCTGCAGCAGCGAACGATAAATTTCCACAACGTCGTCCGGATTCCAGCGCAGCGTCGCAACGGTGCGCCGGGGATCTGCAAGCTCTTTCTCGATGGGCTCGCGCCCCATGAAATCATGATTCAGGCGGACGGCCGACGACCAACCCACCTCGACGGGCGTTCTGTAACGCGCGCGCATATTCTTTGGGTCCACACTGCCCGTTACGCTGTAGGGCGGGAAGGAATTCCCGAGAAACTGGCTGAGCCCGGGATACTCGAGCATCGAGGGGAAAAAGGTCCACATGATCTGGGGAAACCCACCTTCCACGTGGTTCACGAGATAGGTACGCCAGCCCAGCCGTTGAATCCCCACACCCGCACCGGCTTTGAAGATGGCGTCGTAGACATCCGCGCCCTCCTCGATCGGACCGCGAACTTCGTAGGCAAGATTTCCGGACATGCCGATGCGTCCGATCTCCACTGGCTTGCCGGCAATCTTCGCTGCGCGAAAGCGCAGAAATTTGATGTCGCTCAGGTCTTCGCCCGTGGCCCGCTCGAGGGCTTGCAGGGAGGTCGGGCCGGCGACCTGGAATAGATAGCACCTCGGGGTGTCCACTTTCACCCGCAGCTTTGAATTGAGTGCGTGGAACATCGGCCAGGGACCGCCTGCGTAGAAGCGGATGTCCTGCTCGTCGTTGCGTTGCAGGATGCCATGGGTGGCGATCAGGCCATCCGGCGTGCACATGATGGCGTGCTTCATGGCACCCACTGAATACTTCTCGAAGTTGTTGACACATAACGATTCGAAGAAGGGGATGACATCCGGACCGCTGAAATTGAATTGCGTGTCCGACAGGCCTCCGTGGATGTAGCAACCCTGTTTCCAGGACAGGCTCTCGGTTTTCCACCCTGAAAACTCCCAGGCCCACAATCGGTTGGCGTAGACCCAGTAGGTGGCCGCCTCATCGTAATAGGGCAGTCCGCGCAAATCCGGGAGCAGCGGGAGCGTCATGGTGTCTCAACCTCAATAGCCTGAAAAATTGGCGTCACGTTGCGGTAACACCGCCATCCACCATCAAGGGATGTCCAACAACGAACGAAGCCTCATCGGATGCCAGAAACAACACG
>Ga0068855_100006517_pt1 | contig 14194 bp, 13 predicted proteins | sample KBSCornC52_FD_66592 | JGI IMG/M metagenome (GOLD analysis project Ga0068855, IMG submission 66592) | Corn rhizosphere microbial communities from Kellogg Biological Station, Michigan, USA - KBS Corn C5-2 | ecosystem: Host-associated > Plants > Roots > Rhizosphere > Soil ... | reverse complement strand
GCGCCCGAGCTTGCGCAGCGGATCGATCTTGAGCGCCGGCGTATGGCGCGCGTCGCCGGTCGCGAGGAAGAACGGGCAGGCCTCGGCGCAGCGCCCGCAGTGGATGCACGATTCGAGATGGAGCGCCGCCATGCGCGTGAGGTCCGCACTCACGCTCGCGCGCGCGGCCTCGAGCCGTTCCGCGTCGGTGCGCGCATTCACGCGCGGTGCGCTGAGGTCGTTCATGTGGCCGCTCCCTTGTGCGCGAACGACGCGGCGGTCGAGCCGCGCGAGAGGAAAACCAGGAACGCGTGCGCGAGCTTGCCGAACGGCAGCCACGCGAGGAGCGCCTCGGCCGAGAGCAGGTGGATCGCGACCGCCGCCGGATGCTCGGGGATCCACGGATACGGCGCGTCGAGCGGCAGGTAGATCGCCGCCATGCCGGTGAGGAACGGGCCGAGCGTGAGCGCCCAGCTCGCGTAGTCGTCGGCGCGCGAGAGGAGCCGCGTCACCGGAGAGGCCAGGCGCATCATCAGCGCGAACGCGAGGCCGAAGAAGCACACGCTCACCGCCGCCCCGAAGAGCCAGCCGGGCACCGCCGGCCAGGAGAGGCCGGTGAGCTTCCTCACGAACTGGATGTGCGGCGCGAAGCCCACGATCACGATCGCGAGCGCCATGTGCCACGCGAGCGCGTTCGCGCTGGCGCCTGCGGTCTTCCTCGGCAACGTCGTGCTCGGCCACAGATGCGCGAGCACCGCGCGCAGGACGCCGACGCCACCGTCGCGCGGGCGCGAGAGATCGCGCGAAGCGCGCAAGCGTGCGATGGAGAGCAGCCGCCACGCGGTGCCGAGGACGAACAGCGAGACCGCGACCGCGAGCGCGGGTCCCCGGGCGAATTCGAGCAGATTCATTGGAGGCTCCTCTTTCCGATTCTCGGTCCGCGACCGGTTGCCGTATTGATGGCCATCAAGCGCCCTGTGATATAAGCGACGCGAGCGGCTCTTCGCTCGACATCGACACCGGGGAACGAATTGCCGAACGTCCGGCTCGCTTGCATGCTCGCGTGCGCCTTTCTCGCCGCCGCTTGCGGGCTCGCGCGCGATTCGGTTCCCGCCGAGCGCCTGCCGCGATTCACGCCGCTGCAGGGTGCCGCGCCGCGCATCGCGCTGGTGCTCGGCTCCGGCGGCCCGCGCGGCTTCGCGCACATCGGGGTGCTCAAGGTGCTCGACGAGATGGGCATCCATCCGGACCTCATCGTGGGCTCGAGCGTGGGCGCGATGGTGGGCGTGCTATACGCCGGGGGGTATGACGGGAAGTCGCTGGAGCGCCTCGCGAAGGACCTCAACATGCTGAGCTTCTACGAGCTGCGCGAGATCCTGAAGAAGCGCGGCACCGGCGTGCCCCTGCAGGACTACGTCGACCGGAAGCTCGACGGGCGCACGCTGGAGGAGCTGCGCATCCCCGTGGCGGTCGCCGCGACGCGGCTTTCGGATCGCAAGCTGGTGCTCTTCGACCGCGGCGACGCGGGGCTCGCCGTGCGCGCCTCCGCCGCCGATCCGGACAATTTCGAGCCGGTGCGCATCGCGGGCGACAGCTATGCGGACGGCGACGAGCTCTCGCCCGTGCCGATCCATGCGGCGCGCGAGCTGGGCGCGCGCTTCGTGATCGCCGTGGATGTGTCGGCATACCCGCAGACCACCCCTGCGGGCGTGCCGCAGGCGTGGATCGACAAGGACGCGCGGCGCGCCCGGCAGATCCGCGCGCAGGCGCCGCAGGCCGACGTCCTTCTGCATCCGGACATCGGCTACTACGCCGGATTCAGCGAATCCTACCGCCGCCGCGTGATGTCGACCGCCGAGGCGTACACGCGCGCGCACATGGGCGAGATCCGCAAGGCGCTCGAAGCGTTCGAGGCGAAGGAGCGAAAGGTCAGCGCGGCGCGCGCCGGTGCACCCCTTGCGCCACCGCGCGATAGAGGATGCTCGAGCGCGAGCCGCTGCGGCAGAAGGCGAGGATCGGGCGCGGCAGCCGCTCCAGCAGCTCGGCGAAGCGCGCGACATCCTCCACGCTGATCTGCGCGGGATTCACCGGCAATCGCTCGTACTGCAGGTTCGCTTCCTCGGCGGCGGCGCGCAGCTCCGCCTCCGGCGGCTGTCCCGGCTCGCGCTCGAGGCGGTTGTTGATGACGCTGCGGAAACCGTGCGCGGCGAGGCTCTTCACCTGCTCGGGCGAGAGCTGCGGCGCCACCGCGAAATCGTGGGCGAGATACTGGATCGGAGCGCTCATCTCACTCCATTTTATACGCGGCGTGGCAGGCCACGCATTGCGCGGTGAGGGTGGCGAGCTGCGCGAGGGCCGGCTTGGGATCTCCCGTAGCTCCCGCGTTCGAGGCGGCGATGGCGAAGCGGCTTGCCGCCTTGTGCATCGCCATGCCGGCCTCCTGCATTCCCATGGGCATGTACGGAGCGACCTCGTGGGCGCCGTGCGCCTCGAGCGAGGAGAGCCCCAACCGGTGCTCGGCGAGGTCGGACGCCTCGTCCCACGCTCCGCGCGCCATCGCATCCTGGATCTTCTGCAGCGTGGCGAGGTGGTCGCGCATGTTGGCGAGCGTGTGCTCCTTCAGCGCCAGCGGGAAGCGCACGGCTTCGCGCGTGTCGGGTGCGGCCTGCATCGCCGCATGCATCGAATGCATGTCGGAATCGGGTGCGGCGCACGCGGCGAGAAGGAGCAGGGCCGACGCGGCGGTCTTCTTCATGGCGTCCCTCCCTAGCCGAAGCGCGCGAGGAGCTCGGCGGCGTTCCTGATGCGCTTGTCCACCGCCGCCCTCGCGCCGGCGCCGGGCTGCGCCTGGATCGCGCACGCGAGCACGTTGAAGAACGCCTTGTCGAGCGCGCGGCGGCCCGCCGAGATCTGCTGGGCCACCTTCTCGCAGTCCTCGCCCGCCTCGATCATCGCCTGGATGCCGCGCAGCTGCCCCTCGATCCTCTTCAGCCGCAGGATCAGTTCCTTCTTGTGCCGCTCGTCGCCGATCGCCGCCATGTTGACCGTCCTCAATCCGGGGTCTTCCCGATGCGTCCATCATAGCAGAGACTTGGAATGTCGGTACTATACCCCCCATAGTATCGGAGGCAAAAGCGGCCCGGAAGGCCGAGTCGCACCGGAGACCCCATGACCACCGAACGCATCGTCCGCATCTTCGCCGCCGCATTCGCCATCGCGCTCGCGGGTTGCGGCGGCGCCAAGGCGCCGGCCGCGCCGCCCGTCCCGGCCGCGCTCGCTTCCGCTCCCGTGGAGCTGCGCGAAGTCGAGCTCACGCGCTCGGCCGAGGCGGTGGTGGAGGCGGTGCGCCAGTCCACCGTCTCCTCGCAGATCGCCGGGCGCATCGTCGACCTGCGCTTCGACGTGGGCGACCGCGTGAAGAAGGGCGACGTCATCGCGCGCATCGACGAGCGCGCCGCCACGCAGGCGCTCGCGGCGAGCGAGGCGCAGGTGCGCTCCGCCGAGGCGAGCCTCGCCAACGCGCGCGCGCAGTACGAGCGATCGAAGCAGCTCTTCGCGCAGAAGTTCATCAGCCAGGCGGCGCTCGACAAGGCCGAGGCCGACTACAAGTCCGCCGAATCGCAGATGCGCGCGATGCTCGCGGGTGCGGGCCAGGCCGCCACCGAGAGGAGCTTCGCCACCATCGTCGCTCCCTACAGCGGCGTGGTCTCCGCGCGCTACGTGCAGCTGGGCGAGATGGCCACCCCCGGCAAGCCGATCATGACCGGCTTCGATCCTTCGACGTTGCGCGTCACCGCCACCGTCGCCTCGAGCGACATTGCGGCGATCCAGTCGGGGGGCAAGGTGCGCGTCGAGATCCCCGCGCTCGCGCGCTGGATCGAGGCCCGCGGCGTCACCATCGTGCCGTCCGCCGATCCGCGCACGCATTCCACCGAGGTTCGCATCGACCTTCCCGAGGACGTGCAGGGCGTGGTGCCCGGCATCTTCGCGCGCGCGCATTTCGTCGTCGGCCGGGCGCCGCGCCTCATGGTGCCGCGCCAAGCGGTGCTGCATCGCAGCGAGCTCGTCGCGGTGTACGTCGTGGGCGCGGATGCACGGCCGCAGCTTCGCCAGGTCCGCCTCGGCAGCGTTTCCGACGAGCGCGGGATCGAGGTGCTCGCGGGGGTCCAGCCCGGCGAGCGTGTCGCGCTCGATCCGGTGAAGGCCGGCATGGCGGCGGCCCCCGCGGCGATCGCCTCGGCGCCGAGCTAGGAGGGCGCTCGTGACGGGCGGCATGGGCATCTCCGGGCGCATCGCGCGCTACTTCCAGGATTCGCAGCTCACGCCGCTCGCGGCGCTGGTGGCGGTGCTCCTCGGCGTCTTCGCGGTGCTCGCCACGCCGCGCGAGGAGGAGCCGCAGATCGACGTCACGATGGCGAACGTGTTCGTGCCGTTCCCGGGGGCCTCGGTGCGCGACGTGGAGTCGCTCGTCGCGACCCCCGCGGAGCAGGTGCTGGCGCAGATGAGCGGCGTCGAGCACGTGTTCTCGGTCTCGCGTCCCGGCATGGCGCTCCTCACCGTGCAGTTCAAGGTGGGCGTGCCGCGCACGGAAGCGATCGTGCGGCTGCGCGACACCCTCGCCGCGAACCGCGACTGGGTCTCGCCGGAGCTGGGTGTCGGCGAGCCCGTGATCAAGCCGCGCGGCATCGACGACGTGCCGGTGGTGGCGCTCACGCTCTACAGCGTCGATCCCGCGAAGGGCGCCTACGAGCTCGAGCGCGTGGCGCACGCGATCGAGGCGGATCTCAAGCGCGTGCCCGGAACGCGCGAGGTGCAGACGCTCGGCGGGCCGGGGCGCGCCGTGCGCGTGCTGCTGGATGCCGATCGCATGAACGCGAGCGGCGTCGCGGCGCTCGACGTGAGGAATGCGCTCGCGCTCTCGAGCGCCGCGCTCCCCTCGGGGTCCCTCGTGCGCGACAACCGCGAGATCGTGGTGGAGACCGGCAACTACCTCGAGAGCGCGGCCGACGTGCGCTCGCTGGTCGTCGGCACGGTCGAGCGCCGTCCCGTGTACCTCGGCGACGTGGCCGACGTCGTCGACGGTCCCGGCGAGCCCGTGAAGTACGTGTGGACCGGCACGGGCCCTGCCGCGCGCGAGAAGGGCATCGCCGATGCCGGCGAGCGCCCCGCGGTGACGATCCAGGTGACCAAGAAGCCGGGCGAGAACGCGGTGAACGTCGCCGAGCGCGTGATCCGCCGCGTGGACGAGCTCCACGGCACCGTCATCCCGGCCGACGTGCACGCGGTCGTCACGCGCGACTACGGCAAGACCGCGAACGACAAGGCGGTGAAGCTCATCGAGAAGCTCATCTTCGCGACGCTCTGCGTGGTGGTGCTGGTGTTCGCAGCCCTGGGGTGGCGCGAGGCGCTGATCGTCGGCGCGGCGGTGGTGCTCACGCTCTCCAGCACGCTCTTCGCCTCGTGGGCGTGGGGCTTCACGCTGAACCGCGTCTCGCTCTTCGCGCTCATCTTCTCGATCGGCATCCTCGTGGACGACGCGATCGTGGTGGTGGAGAACATCCACCGGCGGCGAGCGCTGCAGGAGGGGCCGCTCCACGGCATCATCCCGGACGCGGTGGACGAGGTCGGCGGGCCCACCATCCTCGCCACGCTCACCGTGATCGCGGCGCTCCTGCCGATGGCCTTCGTGACCGGCCTCATGGGCCCGTACATGAGCCCGATCCCGATCAACGCGAGCCTCGGCATGCTGATCTCGCTCGGCATCGCGTTCACGGTGACGCCGTGGCTCGCGCTCAAGCTCCTCGCCGCGCACGGGCACGCGCACGCCTCGGCGCTCGACGCTCGGCTCGAGCGCTTCTTCACGCGCGTGCTGACGCCGTTCATCGCGGCACCCGCGGCGCGCCGCAATCGCCGCCGCCTCGCGCTCGCGGTCGCCGGGCTCATCGGGCTCTCGGTGGGGCTCGTCGCGGTGAAGCTCGTGGTGCTGAAGATGCTGCCCTTCGACAACAAGAGCGAGTTCCAGGTGGTGGTCGACATGCCCGCGGCAACGCCCGTCGAGGTCACCGCGGCCGCTCTGCACGAGATCGGCGCGAAGATCGCGACGCTGCCCGAGGTGACCGACTACCAGGCGTACGCGGGCAGCGCCTCGCCGATCAACTTCAACGGCCTCGTGCGCCAGTACGCGTTGCGCAGCGAGCCCGAGCAGGGCGACCTGCAGGTGAACCTCGTCGACAAGTCGAAGCGCGGCAGGAAAAGCCACGAGATCGCGCAGGCGGTGCGCCCTGCGCTCGAGGCGATCGGCGCGCGTTGGGAGGCGAAGGTGAAAGTGGTCGAGGTGCCGCCGGGGCCGCCGGTGCTCTCGCCGATCGTGGCCGAGGTGTACGGCCCCGACGAGGCGGGAAGGATCCGCGCCGCGAAGCAGGTGCGCGCCGCGCTCGCCGCAACCCCCGGCGTGGTCGCGCTCGACGACACGGTCGAGGATGCCGCGCCGCGCATCCGGCTGCGCGTGGACCAGGCGAAGGCCGCGCTCCTCGGCGTCTCGCGCCGTGACGTCGCCGAGACGATGCGCATGGCGTTGAACGGTGCGGATGTCGCTCCCGTCCACGACGGCACGAGCAAGTACGAGGTGCCGGTGCGCGTCGTGCTGCCTGCCGAGCGCCATGGCGACCTCGCCGAGATCCTCAAGCTCACGCTGCGCACGACCGACGGCTCGCTCGTGCCGCTCTCGGAGCTCGTGCGCGTCGTGCGCGACGATCGCGACCGCCCGGTGTATCACAAGGACCTGCTGCCGGTGGTCTACGTGGTCGCGGACGAGGCGGGCAGGCTCGACAGCCCGCTGTACGGATTGTTCTCCGCGCGCTCGCGCATCTTCGCGAAAACCGGGTCCGTCCCCGCCGAATACTTCGTGCGCCAGCCCTCCGATCCGTACCGCGCCTACGCGGTCAAGTGGGACGGCGAATGGCAGGTGACCTACGAGACGTTCCGCGACATGGGCATCGCGTATGCGGTGGGCCTCATCCTCATCTACCTGCTCGTGGTGGCGCAGTTCCGCTCGTATCTCGTGCCGCTCGTGATCATGGCGCCGATCCCGCTCACAGTGATCGGCGTGATGCCGGGCCACGCGCTGCTCGGCGCGCAGTTCACCGCCACCTCGATGATCGGGATGATCGCGCTCGCCGGGATCATCGTGAGGAACTCGATCCTGCTCGTGGACTTCGTGAACCAGCGCCTCGCCGAGGGCGTGGCGCTCGAGCAGGCGATCGTGCAGTCGGCCGCCGCGCGCGCGAAGCCCATTGCCCTCACCGCGCTCGCCGCGACCATCGGCGCCGGGTTCATCCTCGACGACCCGATCTTCAACGGGCTCGCCGTCTCGCTCGTCTTCGGGATCGTCGCCTCGACGCTCCTCACGCTGGTCGTGATCCCGGTGCTGTACTACCTCCTGTCTCGCCCGTTCCGGTGACGCTCGTCAAGGAGCGCTTGATCCTCCGCAAGGGGGCCGGGCGGCCCGCGCGCTAGATTCGGCAAGGCAATCCGTATTCCCGGGGAAACCATGACCGCCAAGCAGATCGTCTTCCAGGACGACGCCCGCGCGCGCATCGTGTCGGGCGTCGCGCAGCTCGCCCGCGCCGTGCGCGGCACGCTGGGACCCAAGGCCCGCACCGTCATGCTGCAGCGCGCGTTCGGCGCTCCCATCGTCATCAATTCCGGCGTGGTCGTCGCGCGCGAGGTGGAGCTCGCCGATCCGCTCGAGAACATGGGCGCGCAGATGGTGCGCGAGGCCGCGGCGAAGACCTCCGACGTCGCGGGCGACGGCACCACGACGGCGACGCTCCTCGCGCAGGGGATCGTCATCGAAGGCATGAAGCACGTGGCGGCGGGCATGAATCCGATGGATCTCAAGCGCGGCATCGACCTCGCGGTGGAGGCCGTGGTGGCCGAGCTGAAGGCGATGGCGAAGCCGTGCGCGACGCGAACCGAGATCGAGCAGGTCGCGACCATCTCGGCGAACTCCGACCGCGCCATCGGCGCGATCGTGGCCAACGCCATGGAGAAGGTCGGCAAGGAGGGCGTCATCACCGTCGAGGACGGATCCGGCCTCGCGAGCGAGCTCGAGGTGACCGAAGGCATGCAGTTCGACCGCGGTTACCTCTCGCCGTACTTCATCAACAGCGACAAGCAGCGCACGGTGCTCGAGGACGCGCTGGTGCTGGTGCACGACCGCAAGATCGCGACCTTGAACGAGCTGCTGCCGTTGCTCGAGCTGGTCGCCAAGGGCGGCAAGCCCCTCCTCATCGTCGCCGAGGACGTGGAGAGCGAGGCCCTCGCGACGCTCGTCGTGAACGTGCTGCGCGGCGTGCTGCGCACGTGCGCGGTGAAGGCGCCGGGCTTCGGGGATCGGCGCAAGGCGATGCTCGAGGACATCGCCATCCTCACCGGCGGCAAGGCCGTCTCCGGGGAGGCGGGCTTCAAGCTCGAGAACGTGAAGCTCGCGGACCTGGGCCGCGCGCGCCGCATCGAGGTGGACAAGGACGCCACGACGATCATCGGCGGCGCGGGCGACGCGAAGAAGATCGAGACGCGCGTCGCCGAGCTGCGCGCGGTGTTGAAGGACACGAAGAGCGATTACGACCGGGAGAAGCTGCAGGAGCGCATCGCGAAGCTCGCGGGCGGCGTCGCGGTGGTCAAGGTGGGCGCGGCGACCGAGATGGAGATGAAGGAGAAGAAATCGCGCGTGGAAGACGCGGTGCACGCGACGCGCGCGGCGGTCGAGGAGGGCGTGCTGCCCGGCGGCGGCGTGGCGCTGCTGCGCGCGCGCTCGAAGCTGGAGGGCCTGCACGGGGAGAATGCCGACCAGGACGCGGGCATCCGCATCGTCCACCGCGCGCTCGAGGAGCCGCTGCGCCAGATCGCCGACAATGCGGGGGCCGAGCCTTCGGTCGTGGTGAGCAAGGTGCTCGCGCGGACCGGAAGCTTCGGCTACAACGCGCTCACCAATGCCTACGGAGACCTGGCGGAGATGGGCGTGCTCGATCCGTGCAAGGTGACGCGCACGGCGTTGCAGAACGCGGCGTCGGTGGCGGGCCTGATCCTCACCACCGACTGCATGATCGCGGAGATCCCGCAGAAAGCCGGGGACGTACCCCATTTACCCATGGGCGAAACGGTATAGGCAGCGCTGCGCTTTATCTCTTCCAGGTGGCGCGCAGGAGGTTCTCGCCCTTGTTGTACGTCATGTCGAGCGAGCCCTTGAAGGCCTCGTGCACCGCCATCGCGATGCCGCGCGCGAGGTGCGCGTCCGTAGTCCTCACGACGATGCCGTCGGCGACGTGGTCGACGCCCATGATGCGCTGCAGCGGATGCTCTTCCTTCGCGCGCGTCTCGCGCGCCTTCACGAGGTTCAGGATCTCGGTGCGATGCTCGGCGAGGAACGGCCCCTTGAGCGTCACATAGCCGCCCGGGAACTCGTCCTCGATGCGCTGGCAGGCGGGGCACTTGTGCGCGTGCGCATCGGCCGGCGCCTTCGCCCAGGTCCAGCGCCCGCTCTGATAGGAGGCGCCGCACTTCGGGCAGCGCGTCGGCTCGGGCAGCTTGCTCGTCTCGCGATAGCTGTCGTCGCGGATCGCTTCCAGGAGCTGCTCCTTGCGGAACGTGCGGAACTGCGAGCGGCCGGTCTTCATCGCTGGGCCTCCGTGGCGGCTTTCGCCGCGTCCAACCTCGCCTGGCGCGCGGCTTCCGCCGCTTGAACGAGCTGGTGGCGCATCGCGAGGAACACCTCGCGCACCGCCATGTACACGTCATCGCCGCTCTCGTGGCTCGCGACCAGCTCGTGCCCGGGAATGCGCACCTTGAGCGTCACGGCGTAGGGCCGGCCCTTCTTCCCGGCCGCCGCCTCGTGCGAGACGCTGACGCGGACGTTGAGGATGTCCGCGTAGTGCGTCTCGAGCCGCTCGGCGAGGTCGCGAATGCGCGCCGAGAGCGCCGGGGAGCGGCGGATGTTGTGCAGCGTGATCTGCGTCGATTGCATGGTTTGCGTCGCTTTCGTCAGTGTTCCTGTTGCGTCATGCACTCGGCCTCGCGCCCGCGTACGACGCGATGCCCGGCGGCCGGGCCGCGCGTCTCGGTCACCACGGTGCGGCTGCGTTCGACCTCGTCGCCGTCGTAGAAGTAGAGGACGACCCAGTCGTGCACGCGCCCGAGCTTGTGGGCGAGCGCGGTGTTGGAATAGAGCGCGGTGAAGTGCCACGGGCCGCGGCGCGTGTGCATGACCGGAAGCCAGGCATCGCGCTGCGGGTTGAATCGTTTCGGTGCGATCGTGCGCAGCGTCCCCGCCGCCGCCTTCTCGCGGTACTCGCGGTCGACGTCGAGGAGATCGTCGATGTTGGGCTCCTCGGCACCCGGCGCGCGCCGCGCCGCCGTGGGACCGACGCGCCCGAGCGTGTCCGCGAGCCACGCGCGCCACGCGGCCGTGCGCCGCGAGCCCACGCCGGAAACGCGTTCGAGCGTCCCGTCGTACGCGGCGGCTTCCAGCGCCTCGAGCGAATCGACGTGCAGCTCGCCGTGGATGCGCCGCGCGAACCCGGGCCCCAGCCCCGGCACCGTCTGCAGCAGCTTCTCGGGATCGGCCGATCCGCGCAGCCGCTCGAGCTGGGCCCAGCGCCCGGTCGCGAGCATCTCGGCCACCGCCGAAGCGATGCCGAGCCCCACGCGCGGAATGGCGTCGAGCCCGCGCACGCCTTCGGCCTCGAAGATCGCGCGCGCCGAGCGCGGATGGCGCGCGATCGCGTCGGCGGCGTTGCGGTACGCGCTCACCCGATACGGGCTCGCGCCTTGCGCGTAGAGCAGGTGCGAGGCCTCGAGCAGGCGCTCGGCGACCTGGCGGTTCTCCTGCGCGACCGCCGGAAGCACCCGCGCCGGATCGCGCAGCTCGCTTCGGTCGCGCGCCTGGACGACGCTCATGCGCAGTGCCTCACCGGCCCGGGACCGTGGCGCAGGATCGACGCCACCTCGGCGTCGTCCACTTGCGGGAAGTCCTCGTAGAACTGGCCCACCGCGTGGAAATCCGCGGGCGCCTCGAGGCAGACCACCTCGTCGGCGTAGCGCGCCACGGCTTCGAGCGCTTCCGGCGAGGCGACGGGCACCGCGCACACCAGCTTCTTCGGCTTCCTCGCGCCGGCGCTGTGCAGGGCCGCGATCATCGTGGCACCCGTCGCGAGGCCGTCGTCGACCACGATCGCGACGCGCCCGGCGATCGCGATCGGCTCGCGTCCGGGGGTGTACGAGGCGCGCCGCGCCCGCAGGATCTCGAGCTGCGCGCGCTTCTCGCGTTCGAGGTAGCGCGCATCGGCCCCGGCTTCAACCGAGTGGCCGGCGATGTAGCACCAGCCTTGCTCGTCGATCGCGCCGACCGCGAACTCCGGGTTGAACGGCGCGCGAAGCTTGCGCACGAGGACCACGTCCAGCTCCCCGCCGAGCTCGCCCGCGATGGCCGCGCCCATCGGAACGGCGCCGCGCGGCACGGCGAGCACCACCGGCCGGTCGCCGGCGAAGCCCGCGAGCGCGCGCGCGAGCCGGTGGGCTGCGTCGATTCGATCGCGGAACGGCATGTTCACCTCGCCTCGTTGTCGAATCCATTCTGGAGTGCCATGCCGTGCGCCGATTGACCGGGATCAACCACCACCGACGACCCCGAGGTACCTTGGAGTCCAGCGGGGAAGCCATGGATTCGACGATCATTCCGGCGAGGGGCGCCGCCCGGCCGCGCGAGCGCGCGGCGCGTCTCGTCGATGCCTTGCGCAAGCCCAAGTGCTATCCGCATCCCGCCTCGTCCGTGGAGGTGATCGAGACGCACATCTCCTGGGTGTTCCTCGCCGGCGAGCATGCCTACAAGGTCCGCAAGCCCGTGCGCCTCGCATTCCTCGACTTCTCGACGCTGGAAGCGCGGCGCCGCGATTGCGAGGAGGAGCTGCGCCTGAACCGGCGCACCGCCGCCTCGCTGTACCTCGACGTGGTCGCGATCGCCGGCGATCCGGCGAGCCCCCGCATCGGCGCGGCGGGGCCGGTCCTCGAGTACGCCGTGCACATGCGCCGCTTCGGCCAGGAGGCGCTCTTCGACCACATGGCGCGAGCCGGCGCGCTGGAACCGTCGCACGTGGACGCGCTGGCGCACGCCGTCGCGCGCTTCCATGCGTCGGCGGCGCGCGCGGGCGGCGCAAGCGGCTACGGCACGCCCGAACGCGTGCTCCAGGATGCCCTCGACAACTTCCACGACATCGAGGCGCTCGAGGGCGACCAGCGGCGGCTCGCGTCCCTCGGCGGCCTGCGCGACTGGACGCTCGCCGAGCACCGCGCGCTCGCGCCGCTCTTCGCCGAGCGCCGCAGCGACGGCTTCGTGCGCGAGTGCCACGGCGACCTGCATCTGGGCAACGTCGTGCTGCTCGAAGGCGAGCCGGTCCCGTTCGACTGCATCGAGTTCGAGCCGCGGCTGCGCTGGATCGACGTGATGAGCGAGGTCGCGTTCACGGCGATGGACCTCGAGCGCCACGGCCTCCCCGGCCTCGCCGCGCGCTTCGTGAGCGCATACGCGGAGGCGACAGGCGACTATCCGGGCCTGCGGCTGCTGCGCTACTACGCGCTCTACCGCGCGATGGTGCGCGCGAAGGTGGCGTGCATCGCGGCGCACGAGGCGGGCATCGGCGAGGCGCGCCGCAGGCTCGCGCGCGAGGAGCTCGCCGCCCATCTCGCGCTCGCCCATCGCCTCATCCGCCGCGCGCGTCCCGCGCTCGTCCTCATGCACGGGCTGCCGGGCTCGGGCAAGACGTGGGCGTCGCAGCGGCTGGTCGAGGCGCTGCGCGCGGTCCGCGTGCGTTCCGACGTCGAGCGCAAGCGCCGCCACGGCCTCGCGGCGTCGCAGGCGAGCGGCTCGCCCGCCGGCGGCGGCCTCTACACCTCGACGGAGAACCGGCTCACGTATGCGCGGCTGGGCGAGCTCGCCTCGTGGATCCTCGCCGCCGGCTATCCGGCGATCGTCGACGCCGCGTTCCTGCGCCGTGAAGAGCGCGACGCGTTCCGCGCGCTCGCGAGCGCGGCGGGCGCCTCGTTCACGATCGCGAGCTGCAGCGCGCCGCCGGCCGTGATCGAGCGCCGCGTCGAGAGCCGCGCCGGGCAAGGCGCCGATGCCTCGGAAGCGGGCCTCGCCGTGCTCGCGCTGCAACGCGACCGCGCCGAGCCGCTCGGCCGCGACGAGATCGCGCACGCGGTCGTGTTCGACACCTCGGGCGGGGCGGACGCGAGCGCCGCCTGCGCGGCCGTCGCGCGGCGGCTCGGTCCCGTGGGACACTGAGGCGATGCGCTACTTCGACGTCTTCAACGGCGATGCCGACGGCATCTGCGCGCTGCACCAGCTGCGGCTCGCCGATCCGCTCGATTCCGGGCTCGTGACGGGGCTCAAGCGCGACATCGCGTTGCTCGAGTCGGTGCCGGCGCACTCGGGCGACATGGTGACCGTGCTCGACCTTTCCCTCGACCGCAATCGCGCGGCGCTCCTCGCGCTCCTCGAGCGCGGCGTGCACGTGCGCTACTTCGATCACCACTACGCGGGCGAAATCCCGCGCCACCCGGACCTCGAGGCGGCGATCGACGTTTCCCGCGACACTTGCACCAGCGCGCTCATCGACCGGCACCTCGCGGGGCGCTTCCGCCCGTGGGCGGCGGTGGGCGCCTTCGGCGACGGGCTGCCCGACGTGGCGATGGAGCTCGCGCGGCCGCTCGGCCTCGACGCGGATCGCCTGGTGGAGCTGCGCGAGCTCGGCATCAGCATCAACTACAACGCCTACGGTGCGAGCCCGGCCGATGTCCTCCTGCATCCGCGCGAGCTCTACTGCATCGTGAGCCACTACGAGGATCCGTTCGAGATGATCGCGCGCGAGCCGGTGGTCGAACGGCTCGCCGAGCAGCGCCGCGGCGACTTCGAGCGTGCGCTCGCCGTAGCACCCGCCAAGGCAAGCGATGCGGCCGATGCGTACGTGCTTCCCGAGGCGCCGTGGAGCCGGCGCGTGATCGGAACGTTCGCCAACCGCCTCGCGGCGCAGGCGCCGGAGCGCGCGCACGCGGTGCTGGCTCCCCTGGACGGGCAGGCATTCGTCGTGAGCGTGCGCGCGCCGCGCTCCGCCCGGACGAGCGCCGCGGAATTCTGCCGCCGCTACGCCGCCGGCGGAGG
>Ga0068855_100006513_pt1 | contig 14198 bp, 10 predicted proteins | sample KBSCornC52_FD_66592 | JGI IMG/M metagenome (GOLD analysis project Ga0068855, IMG submission 66592) | Corn rhizosphere microbial communities from Kellogg Biological Station, Michigan, USA - KBS Corn C5-2 | ecosystem: Host-associated > Plants > Roots > Rhizosphere > Soil ... | reverse complement strand
ACAATAAGGACACCGTTACATTAAGTGACAACAGAGTATCCGGTGATGTGTTTACAGATGCTTATACAGCAGCGACTTTCAATAATAAAGACGTAGGAACTGCTAAGCCAGTTTCAGTTAGCGGTATAAGCATCGGTGGTACTGATGCAGGTAACTATACTGCTAATACTTCGGCAGCTACTACAGCTGATATTACTGCCAAAACACTTACCATTACCGCAATCGGTATCAACAAGGTATACGATGGCAATAACAAAGACACCGTTACCTTAAGCGACAACAGGGTATCAGGTGACGTATTTACCGATAGTTATACATCAGCTACATTCAATAATAAAGACGTGGCTACTGGTAAGCCGGTTTCTGTAAGCGGTATTTCTATCACAGGTACCGATGCAGGTAACTATACCGCCAATACCTCAGCAGCCACTACAGCTGATATTACAGCTAAAGCGCTTATTGTAACCGCAACTGGTATCAACAAAGTGTACAATGGCAATAACAAAGACACCGTTACATTAAGCGACAACAGAGTATCAGGTGACGCATTTACTGACGCCTATACCGCCGCCTTATTTAATGACAAATACGTGGGTACTGGTAAGCCAGTGTCAGTTACAGGCATAAGCATCAGCGGAACAGATGCAGGTAACTATACCGCCAATACTTCGGCAGCCACCACTGCTGATATTACAGCCAAAACACTTACCATCACCGCAACCGGTATCAACAAAGTATACGACGGCAACACCAAAGACACAGTTACACTAAGCGATAACAGAGTATCCGGTGACGTATTTACCGATAGTTATTTATCAGCCACTTTTAATAATAAAAACGTAGGCACATCCAAACCAGTTTCCGTAACTGGTATCAGCATCAGCGGTACAGACGCCGGTAACTATACAGCCAATACCTCAGCCGCGACTACCGCCAATATCACCGCCCTTGCCATCACCGGCAGCATCACTGCTTCGAACAAAGTATACGACGGCAATACCGCCGATACCATATCAGGCAGATCCTTAACCGGAAAAATAAGCGGCGATTATGTAAACTACATTGGGGGTACTGCCAACTTTGCCGACAAATATGTAGGCACAGGCAAACTGGTAACAGCAACCGGCCTCAGCTTAACCGGAGCAGATGCAGGCAACTACACCGTAAACACAACAGCTACTGCAACAGCCGATATAACACCGAAGTATGTTACAGCCGCCATTATAGCGAACAATAAACCATACGACGGCAATACCACAGCAACAGCAACAGGTTCCATTCCTTCAGGAATTATCAGCGGTGATATGGTTAATGTAAGTGTAAGCAATGCCAATTTTGCCAATGCCACTTATGGTACCTGGACGGTAACCGCCGATGTTGCCCTGGGTGGTGCACAAGGTGGCAATTATGCACTTACTTCAAACACCGCTTCTACTACCGCGACTATCACGCCAGCCGTAGTAACAACTTCGGTATCCGTTGGACCAAATCCCCAACAGTATAGCGATACCGTAACCTATACCGCAAAAATTGCCGGCGGGGCACCAATGATAGTAAACGGACCTCAGGCAGCGCAATCAGTAACATTCAAGGTAGGTACACAAACAATTGCCACTAATGTACCATTCACAGTTTCAGGCGCCGATCTGATAGCAACCTATGTCGGGCCATTGCTTGAGCCTACGCCTTTTGGTACTGCACCAACCGGACAAATGGCGCCCGGTGCACATACTGTTACTGCTTCTATTACCGGCGCTGATCCTAACTTTAGTTTAAGTAATGCAAATCCAACGACATCATTAACGATAAACCCGGAAGATGCACGTATTACTTATACCGGACCATTAAACGCAGCAACAACCAGCACCACTTCAACTACGGCTACAGTAACGTTAAGTGCTACCATACAGGATATAACAGCTACTGCAGATGCAGGAACTGATAACTCCGCAGGCGACATCAGGAACGCAACCGTAACATTTATTAACAGAGATAACGGCAACATTATTGCCGCCAATGTACCTGTTGGCCTGGTAAATACTGGCGATACAAAAACGGGAACGGCCGTTTATAACTGGACCGGTGTAGCCGTAAATCAATATACGATAGGAATTATTGTGAACAATTATTATGGCAGAAACACTTCAGCCGATGACCAGGTACTAAATGTTTATCAGGCCAATGGCGACTTCATCACAGGCGGCGGATACCTTACATTAACCAATTCAAACGGACTGAAAGCAGGCGATGCAGGATCGAGGGCTAACTTTGGATTCAATATAAAATACAATAAGAGCGGTACTAATTTGCAGGGAAATATCAATGTAATCGTTCGTCGCACAGAAGGTGGCGTAATGCATACCTACCAGGTCAAAGGCAATTCCATGACTTCGTTATCCGTTGATCCGAGTGTATCAACTGCTCATCCATACCCAACTGCGCTATTTAACGGTAAGGCAAGCATACAGGATATTACCAATCCGTTAAGCCCCATATCAGTTGAAGGCAATGGCACACTGCAGGTTAATATGACAGATGCAGGCGACCCGGGATCCAGTGATAAAATAGGAATCGTGGTATATAATAAAGCTGGCGGCGTTTGGTTCAGCAGTTACTGGAATGGCACCGCCACTGTTCAACAAATATTGAATGGCGGTAATCTGGTAGTACACGGAAGCGCCTATGGCGTTACAGCCCGTTCTGCAGATGTAACTACACAAGCTGCAACTCCTGCTACTATTCCGGCACCTGATCATTTTGCAGTGAAGGTATTGGGCAATCCTGCTGTTATGTACTTCAATGTGCTTGTTGAAAGCAACAGAAACGATGAATTTGAAATGAAGATTTACGATATTATGGGCAGACAGGTCCAAACGGTAAGAGGTACACCGGGTACGCCGATCCGCATTGGAGAAGCTTTCATGAAAGGCCATTATATACTGGAAGTAAAACAAGGTAACAATTATAAAACACTTACGATAGTAAAGATCTAAGTATAGCCATAACACGCAATGATTATAAGATGAGCCACTTCCCGACAGGCTATAGGGGAAGCACGGCTCATCTTTTTTCATTAAATTACCCCGCAAAGGAAAGGCGCTGACAGGTAATATTGCCCATCCTGCGCCTATGTGTTATGGAGCTTCAAAAAACTACCGGATATAAAATTATATATGACTGGCTGGCCAATAAAGGATCGCACCCTTTTCAGTTTCAGGAAGAAACATGGCAGCATATTATTAATGGCAAAAGCGGACTGGTAAATGCACCTACAGGTTGTGGAAAAACCTTTTCTGTCTTTTTAGGCGCCATAATCGATTTTATTAATCATCATCCCGACAACTGGAAATCGAAAACCCATAATGGTCTGCAACTTTTATGGATCTCGCCCTTGCGCGCCCTGGCGAAAGACGTTGGCCGCGCCATGGAAGAAGTAATTGCAGAACTGGGCATGGCGTGGAAAGTTGGTATTCGCAACGGTGATACCGACATCAATGAACGGCAACGGCAAAAACGGCAGATGCCTGAAGTACTCATTATCACTCCCGAAAGCCTGCACCTGCTGCTGGCGCAAAAAGGCTATCCTGCTGTTTTTGAAAAACTAAAAATTGTTGCAGTAGACGAATGGCATGAACTGATCGGTTCAAAACGAGGTGTTCAGGTTGAACTGGCTGTATCACGACTCGTATCGATTCGAAATGCAGGTTTACCCGTTAACAATTCATCTCTGCGGATCTGGGGCATCTCGGCAACGATTGGAAATCTGGATCAGGCCAGAGAAGTTTTATTGTCATCACTAGGCAATAACCAGCCTGTTACCGTTAAAGCCGAAATACGCAAAGACATCATAATCGAATCTATCATTCCCGATGAAATAGAAAAGTATCCCTGGTCTGGCCATCTTGGGCTTAAACTGATCCATAAAGTACTGCCTATTCTTAACACCAGTACAACAACACTCATCTTTATCAATACAAGGGGCATGAGTGAACAATGGTATCAGGCATTGCTGAATGCAGCGCCCGATCTGGCAGGCGCTATCGCTCTTCACCATGGCAGTATTGAACAGGAATTACGTATATGGGTAGAAGATGCATTACACACCGGTAAGCTCAAAGCCGTAGTTTGCACAGCAAGCCTTGATCTGGGTGTTGACTTTCGCCCGGTTGAAACTGTTATTCAGGTAGGGTCGCCTAAAGGAGTTGCGCGGTTTTTACAACGCGCCGGAAGAAGCGGTCACCGTCCGGGTGATGTTAGCAAGATCTATTTTCTGCCCACCCATTCGCTGGAACTGGTAGAAGCAGCCGCCTTAAAAAGCGCTATTGAAGAAACCCTTATCGAAAGCCGCGAGCCCATGCTGCTTTGTTTTGATGTACTGATACAATATTTAAGCTCGCTGGCTATTTCAGATGGGTTTCGGCCAGAAGAAATATATAAGGAGATCAGATCAACATATTGTTACCGAGACATGAATGATGATGAATGGGCTGCCCTTTTACAGTTCATTACCTCAGGCGGCAATGCTTTACAGCAATATGATGAATACAAAAAAATAGAGGTCATTGATGATGTATATCGCATAACCAGCCGCCGAATTGCTATGCGCCACCGCATGCACATTGGCACTATTGTAAGTGAAGCCATGATGAAAGTGAAATTCGTGAGCGGCGGATTTATTGGTGTTATCGAAGAAGGTTTTATAAGCCGTTTAAACCCAGGTGACGTATTTACATTGGCAGGCCGCAATCTTGAACTGGTATCTGTTAAAGAAATGACCGCCCTGGTTCGAAAATCGAATGCTAAAAAATCATTGGTCCCAAGCTGGCAAGGGGGTCGAATGCCTTTGAGCGCCAATTTGGGTAAGAAGTTGCGGGAAACGTTCAATCTGGTTAGAGGCCCCGAATCGGCAGTCGGCAGTCCGCAATCGGCAGTTAGAAGTCAGAAGAATAAGCAGTCATTGCCGATTCACGACTCACGATTCACGAAATTGCCGATCGAACTGGAAGTATTGCAGCCTTTGTTCAATCTGCAGGCACTGCTATCGCATGTTCCCAAAGCCAATGAATTACTGATCGAGCAAATAGAAACCAAAGATGGCTTCCACTTATTTGTTTTTCCCTTTGAGGGACGGCTTGTACATGAAGCCATGGCGGCCATACTGGCATGGCGCATCAGTAAAATAACGCCTATCACTTTTTCCTTTGCCATGAATGACTATGGGTTCGAATTATTAAGCGATCAACCCATTCCTGTTGATGATACCAATGTGTACGAGTTATTTACTCCGGATAATTTACTGACTGACATTCAGCGTAGCGCCAATGCTACTGAAATGGCAAGGCGTAAGTTCAGGGATGTTGCTGTGATCGGCGGACTGATCTTTCAGGGCTATCCCGGCGAACAAAAGAAAGCAAGACATTTACAGTCTTCGGCTTCGCTGCTGTTCAATGTATTTTCGGAGTATGAGCCGAATAACCTGTTATTGCGGCAGGCTTATCAGGAAGTATTTGATCAGCAAATGGAAGAAGTAAGATTGCGTAACATGCTGGAACGCATACAACAATCGAAGATCGTCATAACTTTTCCACAACAGCTAACACCATTTTGTTTCCCGATTAAGGTAGACAGTATGCGGGAAAACCTCACATCTGAAAAACTGGAAGACAGAGTAAAAAGAATGCAGGCGCAATTGAATGGGGAGTCCTGATTGTAGATGAATGGCTCGAAGTACTGGCTGGATGGGGAGTGTTCTGAACCCTGAAGTGAGTGACACAAGAGGCGATGATAGTAGTACTGCAGCTGGTCAATAAAAAGAAAAATGCCTGCTTTTTATTGCCGCACCGGTAAGCACAGATAAAAAAACAGGCATAGTAATTTTACCTCACAGCTCTAACCAACAACAGGTGAAACTTTCAAAGGATTGAAAAGGTTATGGATAATGGCACAAAAAACAATTTCCATAAGCTAGGGATTAATACGTGCTGAAACAGCCAGGCCTTTCCAGGTATTGATTGGAGGGTACGAATGTTTTCAAAGGGCTGAAACGTGCATGCCGGAAATGAGACGTGTTTTTACAGGGACCGTATTGATAAATGAGTAAAAGGCGAAAAGAAAGTTGATTGACATTGGATTTTATTGGTTATCATAGAATACCAGAATGACTTTTGGACGGTTGATAATAAAGGACTTTTGAACATCTAAGGTTGCCATCCTCGTCAATCAACTTCTCATACCAAAAGTACTTGTGGATAACTATGTGAACAAGAGCAGAATTGCCCTATTTTAATTATGCAGTATTTACCACATTAATTCGTAGAATATACAGCCACCTGCGTATGAATAACATGTATATGTTAGTAAATATTCGCCATTAAATTAGTTTTACGTATATTCCGAATTATAATAATTTCGTAAAATTGCTATAGTATAAGTCACGAAAATTTAAGATTTTGGGGGGCGAAAATTCGGCTTAAGTTTGCAGACATTTTCAATCCCTTATCTTATAAAAAAAATACAACCCGCATGAAAAAACCTGACACCGAAGGCGTTATTAAAGTAGCTATTGCTGACGATCATGCCCTTTTCAGGGCTGGCGTTCGTACAGCGCTGGCTGCCAAAAGGGATGTAGAGCTGATTGCCGAAGCCGATAACGGAATGCAGCTTCTAAATCTGCTCAGACACATTGAACCAGACATCATTCTGCTGGATATCCAGATGCCAATTATGGATGGTATTCAAACACTCCCTGAGATTCGTAAAATTCGTCCGGAGGCCAAAGTCATTATTCTTTCCATGCACAACGATCATTCGATGATCAGTAAGCTCATGGAAATCGGCGCTAACTCTTATCTCACCAAAAATTCAGATTCGGAAACAATTTATCAGGCCATTAAAACCTGCTACGAACAGGAATTCTTCTTTAATGAGCTGACCAACAAAGCATTGCTCACCGGCTTACGTACCAAACGTACAGATATAGCCGGTCCGCAGGATGTAAATTTGTCGGAGAAAGAAATCCGGGTGCTGAAGCTGATGTGCGAAGAGAAAACTACCAAGGAAATTGCTGATATTGTTGAGATCAGCCCCCGTACCGTGGAAGCTATCCGCGATAAACTCAAAACCAAAACCGGAGCCAAATCAATGGCCGGCCTGGTTATGTACGCGGTTAAAAATGGTATAATCGAACAGAATTAGATAGGTTAGTCAGGATCGTATTCAAGTCCGAAAGCAGGTACATCCCGGCTTTCGGATTTTTTTTGGAGCTAAGAGAATATAAGAGCAAAAGAGATAAAGAGATTTGAAAAAAACTTCTCTTTTTTCTCCTTTTACTCCTATACCCTCTTAGCTTTACAGAACTTCATCTCATGAATTTATACCTATATTATAATGGAGAAATTCTGCCCGCCGATGCACCATTAATAACCGCGGGTAACCGCGGATTGCGCTACGGCGACGGACTGTTTGAAACCATTAAGGTAACAGACGGCGCCATGCCACTGTTTCAGCTGCACATGGAACGCATGCTTCATGGTTTATCGGTTTTGCAAATGGAGCTGCCGCCATCTTACACTCCGGATTATATTCATGAAACAATAATCAGTTTATGCCGTCGCAATAATACTTTACCCGCTGCGCGTGTAAGGGTAACCATTATCAGGGGTAACGGAACACTCTATTCAAGCAGTACACCATATGCTTCCGTAATCATTCAAAGCGAACCTTTGGGGGCAGATTACCTGACGCTGAATACAACAGGATTTACCATCGATGTGTACACAGAAGTACAAAAAAGCTGCGACCTGCTCGCCAACCTGAAATCGAATAACTATCTGCCCTATGTGATGGCCGCGCTATATTGCCGTAAACTGCAATTGAACGATTGCCTGCTGCTGAATTCTCATGGCCGTATATGCGATGCTACCATTGCCAATGTTTTCTGGATTCACAACAATCACATATTTACACCGCCATTATCTGAAGGAGGCGTAGCCGGTGTAATGCGAAAACATTTATTACATGAGTTGCCCAAAGCCGGTTTTGCGGTTCATGAAAAATTATGTACCGTTGCCAGTCTGCAGGCTGCTGACGAAATTTTTCTTACCAATGCACTCTATGGCATCCGATGGGTACACCAGTTCGGCACAAAAATTTACTCAAATCAATTTATTAAAGAATTGTATGAGCGTTTTATAAAAAACAGCATTCCATCGCAACTGTAAAACCCATAAACATCTTCTGGTTCCGTCGCGACCTTCGGCTGTATGATAATGCGGCATTAAACTATGCATTAAAAAGCAATAATCCCGTATTGCCTGTTTTTATATTCGATAGCAATATACTGGATCAGCTATCTGAAAAAGCCGACCGCAGAGTAACATTTATTCATACTGCATTAACCCAACTGCAACAGCAGTTGACAGATACAAAGTCTTCCCTGCAGGTATTTCATAGCACTCCTTTACAGGCATTTAAACAGCTGGTTAAGCAATATCGCATTGAACAGGTATTTACCAATCACGATTATGAACCTTATGCAAGGGAAAGAGATGATCAGATAAATGATTACCTGCAACAGGAGGGCATTGCCTTTAACACGTATAAAGACCAGGTGATTTTTGAAAAGAATGAAGTAGTAAAAGATAATGGCAGCCCCTACACCGTTTTTACTCCTTATAGTAAAAGATGGAAAGCAACACTGCAGAATGCTGATCTGAAATTGTACCCCACCGAAAAGTATTTCAGTAATTTTTATAAACATAAACCACTCCCAATACCATCGCTGGCATCTATTGGTTTTAAATCAACAGATGGATCATTTCCATCAGCGGAGATCGATAATAGCATTATTAAACAATACGAAAAACACAGGGATTACCCAGCTGTTGAAGGCACCAGCCGCATAGGTATTCACCTGCGTTTTGGAACTATCAGTATAAGACAACTGGTGCGAAAAGCACAACAGCTGAATGAAACGTATCTCAATGAATTGATCTGGCGCGAGTTCTTTCAAATGATCCTTTGGCATTTTCCCCGGGTAGGCAAAGGCCGGTCATTCAAACCCGAGTACGATTTTATAAAATGGCGTAATAATGAAAAAGAGTTTGAGCGCTGGTGTAAGGGTAATACAGGTTATCCTATTGTAGATGCAGGTATGCGCGAATTGAATGCAACCGGTTTTATGCATAACCGTGTTCGTATGATCACGGCATCGTTTCTTACCAAACATTTGCTGATCGACTGGCGCTGGGGTGAAGCATATTTTGCAGAGAAGTTGTTGGATTATGAGCTCGCGAGTAACAACGGCAACTGGCAATGGGCAGCAGGTTGTGGTTGTGATGCAGCGCCTTACTTCAGAGTATTCAATCCTTATATACAAACAAAAAAATTCGACCCGCAACACGTATATATCAATAAGTGGGTGCCTGAATTAAATGAGCTTACCTACCCTGCACCAATTGTTGAACATGAAGTGGCCAGGGAGCGATGCTTGGCGGCATATAAGAAAGCCTTGCATGAGAAATAGTAGTATCACTCGCGTTCCGCAGCTACCCTGATAGCAGTACTTCTTAATTTAAAATAGTAATCATCGATATCCCTGCCCGACCTAAAGGTAAGAACAGATGCATAATGATCAGGATCATCGGAATAAGAAACGCTGGCTTTATCGTATTTACTTCCTGATGCAGGAGAAGAAAAATATGCGCTGAAAAGAATTTCTTCTTTATCAAAAAATAGTATTTGACCCGTTGAATCGCATTTGATCTTTTGTTTGGGATCGCGTTTACCACTGATCAGTTCTTTATAGATATCGATTTGCGATTGATCATTAATGGTTTCTGCAAGTGTATCACCGTGGTTGAAGAAGATCAGTTTTACTTTATCCACATCCTTTAGCATATCTGCAAAATATCTTTTGCCTTTGTTTCTATGCATAAGGCTGCCGCAGGAAAATAACGTAAGTAACGCTAAACCAAGGGAAACTTTTTTCATATAATTACTTTTAAGTACGGCATCAGGCGACCATATAGCTTTCAGCAAAGCGCATACCGAAATAAAAATTGGGAAAAAATAGTCGGGAAAAGTGTGTCACACTTAACCTGGCTTCGAAAAAGAAGTGTGGCACACTTATAGGAATATTACTTCCTGCTGTGCTTTTGTTTGCTTCATTTTTCTGTAAATATCAAGGAAGGTATGCACGGCGGCCTTTCCATCTTCACCCAATGCAAGAGAATAGTTATTCACATACAGATCGATATGCTGGCGCATAACCGATTCACTCATTTCCTGTGAATGTTGTTTTACATAATCTGTTATTGCGGGATAATGTGCAAAAGCATATTCAAGGCTTCGTTTGATCAGTTTATCTATCTGTTGCTGCAAGGCTGCATCAAATGTTTTTTTCATTACAATACCACCAAGGGGAATGGGGTTACCGGTTTCGCGTTCCCAGTATTCGCCCAGATCGATCAGTTTATGTAATCCTTTTTGCTGATAGGTAAACCGGTTTTCGTGAATAATTACACCGGCATCTACTTCACCACTTAATACAGCATCTTCAATGGCCGAAAACACCATAAACTTCTTTTTGGTGGCGCCGGGAAATGCAAGAGAAAATAACATATGCGCCGTAGTATGTTCACCGGGAACAGCAACAGTCATATTACTCACATCCTTCGCCAGCGCTGAATGCTGTTTATTTTTTCCTTCATATTTTGAGATCAGCAATGGCCCCACTCCTTTACCGAGAGCGCCACCGGCATTCAATACAACATATTTATCAAGTAATAAAGGCAATACACCATAACTGATCTTACTTACATCGAGCTTACCCTGCAGCGCCCATTCGTTCAGTGTTTGTACATCTTCCAGCACAGGCTTTACTTCAATTCCTTCTGTATCTATCTTTTTATTTACAAGGGCATCGAATATGAATGTGTCGTTCGGACAAGGGGAAAAACCAAGTGTTAATGTCATAATTGTTTATTTAGGATCTCTATCAGCTTTTCGTTCAGCAAATGTATCGCGTCTTTCATTTTCCATTTCGATTTATCGCGCTCCCCTACCAGGTTCGACACTGCACGTAACTGCACAAAGGGTATTTTTTCTATCAACGCTATATAATGAAATGCAGCGCCTTCCATCGATTCAACAACCGGCTGATATTTTTGTTGCAGCTGTTTTATGCGGGCGCCGCGTGTAGTTATTTCATTAATAGTAACTGCTTTAACCAGTGGCAGATTGAAGCGTTTTAAACTTTCCGCATCGGGATTCACCAGGCTTTTGCCGGTATAGGGCGTTGTGATCTGCGGAAGGCCCATATCAAATACATCTTTAAATTCATTACTTTCTTCTACACCCAGATCGCCGGTAACTTCTTCACTTATCAAAACCATACTGCCCGGCAGATAAGAATCTGAAAAACTGCCCGCTACCCCGGCCTGGATCATATAGTCGGGCCGTCGTTCTGCAATGGTTTTTGTTATCCAGTAAGTCGTACTCATAGTGCCGATACCGGTGATAAGTACCTCTATTTTATTGTTTCCTATTAAACAATCCCGTTCTGCCAGAAAGTTTATGGCAGGTTGAATTTCAAAGTTTGTGGCTGCGGTTAACAGAATATACATGCTGCAAATCTAAGGTGCCTTATCTTTGCGCCAAATTTTCAGGAAACAAATGGTGTATCTGACTCGTGTTGAGCATTTTAATGCGGCCCATAAACTTTATAACCCCAACTGGAGCAAAGAGCAGAATGAGCAGGTTTTTGGCAAATGCGCCAACGCAAACTGGCACGGACATAATTACGAACTCTATATAACCGTAAAAGGCCGTCCTAACCCTGATACTGGTTTTGTATTTGATGTAAAAGAGTTAAGCCGGATTATTAATCAATATGTTATTGAACAATTAGACCATAAGAACCTGAATGTGGATGTTCCTTTTATGAAGGGCCAGCTTTGTTCAACCGAAAATCTGGCAATTGCTATCTGGCAGCAATTGCAGCCACATTTACCCGCGGATGTGCAACTGCGTGGAATTAAATTATATGAAACGCCCCGGATCTTTGTTGAATATTTCGGAGAATGAGATCAAAGAAAGGCGATGAAGTGCGAAATAAACCGGATGAATACACGGGTTTTGTATGAACAAATAAAAACAGAACCTGTTATAATTTCGGCAAGCCATTGATTTTCGACAATTTGGCAAGGCAACTACAGCACTTTGGGATTCGTATCTGTCTAAACATCTTGTGTTGGTGATAAACCGCTGTAAAGCATTAATACTTTGTATATTAAATCATGAGCAAGAAAGTAGCTGTTTTCCGAAAGGAACATTTTAATGCGGCGCACCGCTTATACAATCCTGCCTGGGATATGGCTAAAAACGACGCAGTATTTGGCAAATGCAATAACCCCAGTTTCCATGGGCATAATTATGAAGTAGTTGTGAAAGTAATTGGTGAGCCCAATCCCGAAACAGGGTATGTAATGGATATGAAGCTGTTAAGCGACCTGATCAGGGACCATGTACTGGAAAAATTCGATCATAAAAATCTGAATTTAGATACCGAGTATTTTAAAACGCTGAACCCCACCGCAGAAAATATTTGTGTGGTGATCTATGAACTCCTGCGTAAGGAAATTGATGAGCATCTCGATCTGCAGGTACGCCTGTATGAAACCGAAAGAAATTTTGTTGAGTATCCGGTTGGCTAGTAGTAACTGGTTAGTACCCAGTAAAGAACAATCGTTGAATATTGAAAATTGAGCATAGAACATTCAATATTCAATTCTCAATATTCATTATATACCAAAACTTCTTTATTAACTAAATCCACGGAGATGGCCTACAAAAAAGTTGAAGAATATGAAGGTAAAATAATGCCGGGGCTTATTCACCACTATCGTGAAGCGCTGGCCTTACTTGGCGAAAATCCTGACCGCGAAGGATTGCTTAAAACGCCTGAGCGGGTAGCAAAAGCTATGCAATACATGACGCAAGGCTACGAAATGGACGCAAAAGCCATTTTGAATTCAGCCAAGTTCCACGAAAACGTGAGCGAAATGATATTGGTGAAAGATATTGAGTTATACAGCCTGTGTGAACACCATATTCTTCCATTTTTTGGGAAAGCTCATATTGCATATATCCCCAATGGATATATTACCGGCCTTAGTAAACTGGCACGCGTAGTAGACGTATATTCCCGCAGATTACAGGTACAGGAACGCCTGACCACCCAAATTCTCGATGCCATTAAAGAAACCCTGCAACCGCTTGGTGTAGCAGTAGTTATCGAGGCATCGCACCTGTGTATGATGATGCGCGGCGTACAAAAACAAAATTCTGTTACTACCACTTCTGCCTTTTGGGGTGAATTTGAAAAAAATGAAACCCGTAGCGAGTTTACAAAGCTGATTTCATCACGATTGCATTGATCATAGACTGAAAGTCCGGAAGACCGAAAGTTCGAAAGAATCATATTAATTATTGATTTTCTTTCCGACTTTCGGTCTTTTCTGTCTTTCGTAGTTCTTATTCTCTTTTTTGGTTAGTTAAACAGTTTGTGGCATTTTTGTTTTTTAAACCCCCTTTAGAGTATGACACATGCTTTTGTGTTCCCGGGGCAGGGTTCTCAGTTTCCGGGGATGGGAAAAGACCATTATGAAAACAGCGCTTTTGCGAAAAGATTATTTGAACAGGCGAATGAAATTGTGGGGTTTCGTATTTCGGATATCATGTTTAGCGGCACCGACGAAGATCTGAAACAAACCAGGGTAACACAACCCGCCATATTTCTTCATTCTGTTATTGCCTTTAAAAGTATTGACAATGCACGCCCCGAAATGGTAGCCGGCCATTCACTTGGCGAATTTTCGGCCTTGGTGGCCAATGGCGTGCTGAGTTTTGAAGACGGACTAAAACTGGTAAGTATCAGGGCCCAGGCCATGCAAAAAGCCTGTGAGGTAAATCCGTCGACCATGGCAGCGGTATTAGGTCTTGAAGACGCCAAAGTAGAAGAGATCTGTGCGGCAGTACAGGAAGAAACCGATGAAATCGTTGTACCGGCCAATTATAATTGCCCCGGTCAGCTGGTAATCAGCGGCACTACCAAAGGAATTCAGGTAGCTATTGAACGCCTGAAGGCTGCCGGCGCCAAAAGAGCTTTGCTTTTGCCGGTAAGCGGCGCGTTTCATTCT
>Ga0068855_100006512_pt1 | contig 14198 bp, 14 predicted proteins | sample KBSCornC52_FD_66592 | JGI IMG/M metagenome (GOLD analysis project Ga0068855, IMG submission 66592) | Corn rhizosphere microbial communities from Kellogg Biological Station, Michigan, USA - KBS Corn C5-2 | ecosystem: Host-associated > Plants > Roots > Rhizosphere > Soil ... | reverse complement strand
CGTGTTCGATAAATGGAAAAGCGGAAGGCATGACAAAGAGTATAAAGTCACCTTTTACGCCGACCCCGACAAAGTGTATTCATTCTGTAAAAAGCTAAGGGAGTGGACTAAAATGATCCGCTTCTTCGAGAACAGTAACAAAGCTGAACTTACTAAAAAGGCCAACCATCTGCGAATGATGGTAAACGGGTGGCTGAACTATTACAAATGGGCTATGGATGCCTCACACGGATTTATGAAGCTAAGAAGACAGTTTGACAACATCCTGTATAAAGCTTACGAAGACGTGCATAGGCACAGAGCCAACCGCTACGATTTCTTAAACAAATATGTCGGTAAAGTGGAACGGAAAGGACGAATGGTTGACCGTTACATCTTGGGAGACGTAGCATTTGGAATATTTGACGTTAGCGCAGATGTCGCTTGGAGAAAAGTACAAGGCGCAAGAAGTCCCTATGATGGTGATATTGATTACTGGAGTTCTCGTAACTCTGTGTTATCAGGCACTATGTCAGAGAAGATTTACAAACAACAGAAAGGGTTATGCCATCTCTGTGAAAGTAAACTACACTGGTATGAAGCATGGGAACGGCACCGCCTTAATGGAAACAAGTATGATAACAAGCTGTCAAATGTTCGATTAGTTCACTTGCGTTGTCATCGGAATTATCTCCGGATAAATTGAAACTGGGGAGCCGGATGCTCTGAAAGGTGCACGTCCGGTTCTGTGGGGAAGGTCGAAAGGTGACTTTTGACCTCACCCTAACCGCTGAACGCTGCCATGCGCAACCATACGACCGCCATTAAAATCAGGCATACCGCCTCGGCTAACGACCGACTGAAACAGGCGCACACCTTAATGGGCATTTCCCACAAAATGGGCGAAGAATTGGAGGAGTTGTTTAATCACTGGTCAGCTATCCGCATTACGGATAAGCAGGTGAAAAAACTGATACAGGTCGCAATGGCTCCTAATAAAGAGGTCATCCAAAACTTGGAATTGGGCTTACTGGATAAACTATCCACCACCTACACCAACATCGTGGATAATGCCTTTGCCTATGCGATGGGTAACCAAACACAGCAAATGGAAACTACCGCAGGCACTTTGTTCGGCGCATATAATGCCATTACCGGGTACTATCAGAACGTCCGGAACTTCAAGGATGGGGATGCTAAATTCAAATCCATTATGGACGGCACCGCCAGGCAACGGGCACAGGTGGCCTTTGACCTTTGCGGAAATTTTGCCAAAAACGGAACGGATGCCTTGAACCTGAATTAAAGATTAAACGCAGGGGAGCGATCCCCTGCATTTATTCACCTTAACGATTTTATAAAATGCAACCCTTAAATATGATGAACAACGTGGCAAAGGCAAGGGTTTTACACAACCTGCTAAGACTGGAGATACCTGAATTTTTAGGTTATCTCAACGAGTTGACCGAAACGGTATTAAATGGTCAGGAGCAAATTCGCAAGAACTGGAATAATCAATTTATGTCCCTTGAAATGCGGTTTGAATTGGCTGAACGGGTGCAGGCTATTTTGGACAAATACCCTAAAGATTTGTACCGTTCCCCAAATGTTTTTGCTGACCAGTTATTCGATGGGCATCTGGCCATTTTTACCCGCCACGCCCTGACCACTTATGTGCAATTGGACAAGCACACTGACCCGAAATTCAAACCCGCAGTTGAACTTTTATTTACTTAATATGAAAACGAACCATCATTATACCGTTCCCTGTGCATTGTTGCTAATCGCACTTTGCCTGTTCATTCGCTATACCATTAACAGGCGCAGGTTCAATCGCAGAGGGGTAGCGGGCTTACAGCATTTTAGCAGTTACCATCATTTTGCAACCGTTACCACCATCGAAAAAATCATACTGATTGCCGGAAATCTCTGCGGATTAGCGGGGTTGTTCTTACTGGCAGTCACAGGCTTTAACCATCTAAAATTATAAGCCATGAGCATTTTAGCATTAAAAAGTGAGCGTAAAGCTATTACAGTATTAGCAAAAACCCTGCGATACTTTAGTAAAACCATGCTTCTAAGCATGAGTGCAATAGACGAGCAGGATGCCAAACAGGCTGAAAACCTGATAAGGGGAATTATTGAAAGCAATGGTTATGAAACGCTCGAACGTAACGGCCAAACCATTATTAAGAAAACCACAAAAATTTAGAAATTATGAAAACGCAATTTTTTCAGCAGATAGCAGGCTTAGGCTTTAAAGGCAATTTCCTGCTCAATATCAATCAGGACGAAACAGGGATTTTAACCGTTTCCGCAGTTCTTAAAAAGGGGAACATCACCGCTACCGCAGGCAACAACCTGCCCCCGATGCTTTTTAAAGGAACTGCCGTAGAACTGGACGAGGGATTTTTTGAGCAGTTCGCACAGCCAGTAAAGCAGACGGCAGGTATCATCAACAACTTGGAAGAATACCAAAAACAATTGGAAAAAGCCAAAAAGAATACTAAGAACAGCAACGATAAAACCACTAAAAATACGGCGGCTGACAACGATGACGATACGGACGATGAACCGCAAAACTTGTTTACCCCGCAGGTAGATGATGCACAGGCCAAAGCAGAAAAGAAACGCCTGTATGATGATGTGATGGAGAAAGTAAAGGAACTGGCGCAAAATACCAAGTATGCCGAAGCGTTGGCGCAGTTACCTGACCCTGCCGATTACCCCGACAAGGCCGAGGCTATCGAAGCGAAACGTCAAACCTTGCAGGCAGGAAAAGATGCCTACGACAAATTAACCGCCAGTTTTAACGATTAACTATTTGCTATGAAAACAATGATTTTACCGAGGGTTTTCCTGCACAAAGAGAACGGGCAGGAAATTCGTTTGACAGACCCCAATGATACTTTCACCATAACCGATGTACAGAATTTTTTCGCAGGTACTTACCCGGTATTGACCAATGCCAAAATCATCGGGCCTGAAATTAAAGACGATGAAGCCGTGTACCGTTTTGAGAGTACGATGGGAACGAAAGGATAGCCATGAAACAGCGAAAAATTAACAGGATAATCAAAATCAAAAAGAAAGGCGACCAATGGAAGATACAGCAATTGTTCGGAGAACTGGCAGGACGGTTAGACCGTCTGCCCGATGCCGACGAGGTAAGGCGCAACCCGTTAAGGAGCGCACCCGCTTGGCTAACGGAAATGGTTTTTTAAACCATAGCTTTCAACCCTTTTGGTCGTTTGATGGGAACAAGAACAGGGTAGCAAGGGAGTATTTTCACTCCCTTGCCAATCTCTGTGGTTTCTATCAGCTACCCTTACCGCAAACGGATTTACCATTCCCGCAGAATATTTACCAAACTTGGCAGGAAGTCGCCAAACAGGTGAGTGAGGTAGACCGCAACCATCATTGTGTCATTATTCAAGACAAGGGGAAAAGTGCCGTTTTGGGTGTGGTGAAAACCTATGATTTAAGCCATTGCTTATTTTATATTCCTGTTCGGGCATACTGGCTTTGGTCACAGTCCGCAAAGTATGAGCGCATCACCGAACTGGTAACGGTCATATTCGCCTACCTGCACCAAGTGGTAGATATTCCATTTTATGCAGAAAACGGAACTTTCATGGATTGCCAATACGATACGTTGGAACAATGGATAAATGAAACCGAATATGAAAATGAGAACGATGCCGAAGAAAAGGAATGGCGGGAACATCAGGAAAATACCCTGTATGAAATGAGGCGGGCAGGTGGTCACATGATGCCCGTTATTAAAAACCCGGTTTGGTTAGCTAAAATGGAGCAGGTAATTACTGCCTATCAGCATCGTGATAATTACGAACTGGAATGGGAACTGTTGGCCATCGGGTTTTTACAGCTTTACCAGGAGTACCCTAAGCGTTCGGTAACAGACAGCATCCGAGATGATTTGGTTTATCCGGATGAAGAAGAACGCATAACGGTTGAACAATATATCAGTTTCTATTGGAGTGACAGGGATTGTTTTCAGGACGAATTGATGGACATGATCAATTGCAGCTTTCAGGAAATAGCGGTACAGGATGAACCAACTATTATCGATTGTTTTGATACCCTCCCCAATACACAACGCAAAGATTTTGATTTTGAAACCCGCCTGTTTGATTTGATTGAACGTTTGCGGGATTTATTAAACGATTACGACCATGAAGAACATCACCCAAAAGTTTAACAGCGGGTTTGAGCCTTACAAAGCCTTGCTGATATACAAGCATGAAAAAGAGCAGGAAATCAATCAGTTCCAGCGTAACGAAGCTGAAACAGAGATTTACGTGGAAAGCTATGACATAGGCCGCAATGGAAAGCCAATCAATGCCCATCCGCTATCAGTAAAGGAAATGAATACGTTAAATGCCTTACTGCAAACCTCACAGGAACTACAGGACAGCTATTTAAAATCCAAAGGCTTGCTCTCTAATAAAGTGTTATTTGTCAATCAGCAGGCGAATGGCTATGCGGTATGGTATACCCCGCCACAGGAAGTAACCCTATTCTTTGTTGATGGTTTACAAATCCCATCAGGTAAGTTTCATATCCCTGCCATGCTTTGGAAAGCCGATGCTGACACCCTGTATGTCTACGCCTTAAAAGGTAAGGCCAAGCCCAATGAGAACACCAAGATTTGCCACGCCCCTTACCTGAATATTTATGGGAGTGGTCAGGTATGTATGGGAACGGTGCAAATCAACATAGGTAAAACCACCTGCTTAGAGGATTTTATGGCAACATGGGAGCGTTATTTCTTCAACAGCAATTTCAGCCATTCTATCAGCGGGAACAACAGCACCAAAACGAACACCACCGAATTATGGCGCAATCTTGCAGGTTCAGGTAAGCCTTTTCCACAAGAGGAATTATTGGCCAGTCATTTGACCCTAAAACAAATCATCCGATGAAAAAGCAAAAAGTAAATAAACCTGCCGTACACATCGTACAAAAGGAACTGTTACAGCCCTACAATCCTGTTACCATCAACCTGATTGGTGCAGGGGGTACGGGCAGTCAGCTACTAACCGCCCTCGCAAGAATGAACCATGCACTAACCGCATTAGGCCATGCGGGGCTATTCGTGAGGGTATTTGATAATGACCAGGTAGATATCGCAAATTTAGGCAGGCAATTATTTACCACTGCCGAATTAGGCCAGTACAAATCCGTTGCCCTCATTAACCGTATTAACCGTTTTTTTGGCACAAACTGGAAAGCGGAAACCACCCGATACGATAAACAATCGTTAAAGGACAGGGATTTGGCAAGTGCCATAATCACGATTTCTTGCGTAGATACGGTAACCGCCCGTTATGAAATAGGCGAGATGCTGCGATACCTGACCAAGAACTATAGCGGTCGTAACCGTGTAAAATACTGGATGGATTTCGGTAACAGCCGTTCAAGCGGTCAGGTCATTTTATCTACGCTTGAAAAAATAAAACAACCTGCATCGGAATTATATCGTCCCGTAGAAAGTCTGCCTTTGGTTACCGAGGAATTTAAAGAACTCTTAAACACTTCGGAACAGGATGATAATACGCCAAGCTGTTCATTGGCCGAGGCGCTCACCAAACAGGATTTGTTTATTAACTCGGCATTGGCGAATTGTGGGGCATCCCTGCTTTGGCAGTTATTCCGTGAGGGCATATTATTCAATCGCGGATTTTTCCTGAACCTTGCCGATTTCAGAACACTGCCCTTAAAAGTTGCCTGACAAGACTATTTAGACCTCGCCGGATTGTCCGGCGGGCGGGCATACGCCCGCCCGTTTTCGCCCCGTGCTTTCGCTTTGATTAGTGTCGATCGGTGAAATCACGGGGTGCTGCATTTCAACAGACCAGGCAAAAAAATTTGAGCGAAAGATCATTGTTGAATGCGTTCATCGCGTTGCCATTCAAAAATATGCCTGCGCGCATCACTAAGACAAAATAGGGCTTTACGTTTGGCCGATTCCAGATCATCTTGCCAGGATGGCCACGGATGGCTATATCCGGTCGGCTGATGAACAATACTGATATGCCAGCGTCCTTTTGTTTGCGGGGAAAGATTAAGCATAAAATCACCGGCCTTTGCCGCATAACCACCCAATGGCATCGTAGACCATTGCAAGCTATCATTTTCTTCATCTTCCACATGCTGTAAATAGGTTAGCATATTAACGATCACTTTCATTTCTCCCGAAACTGCCGTATCTCCTGCCAACATTCGCTGGACACTTCTGATGATGGCGTCATGTGAGCGATGATCGCCCCAGGTTCTCAGTCGGCTGGCCAGCTCACCAGGAGTAAGCCCTAATTCATTGCATCGGGTGATAAAATAACCCTGTTCATCTGTTAACTCCATATTTAAAGCATTTATGAAACAATTATACGTCATTATGTCGTTAAATAAAATCCATACATGGAATTATTTATTAACATATTTGTGATACTAACAGAACAATTTGTGTTTTTAGTGTCCGGTTGTCCCAAAATGATGACCTTTGTTTAATTAAAATAATACGTATATGCCGATCCAGATCTTCAGAAATTTAGAAATACCTTCTCTTAGCTTTGACTTTAGCGAAGAATATTGGCCGATTATCAGCGCCCCGGTAAAAGAGGCTTACGGAGAGGGTGAAGTGAAGAACGCACCCACCGTGCAGGAGGCTCTTAAACTGGCTTTTGCCAAGTGCGGTGAACTATTCATGGGCATAATTGCTAATGAAAAACGTGCATCCTTTTATCTATACGTTCAGCACCTGCTGGAAAATACGATTGATATTTTTAAGTCGATGCTGGGTGGTAACGAGTTCCCCGAAATTAACAGGAGTGATTTTGCCAACATCAGAAGAACGCTCAGAATTATTTTGGAGCAATCCACTACAGTAGACCTTAACGGAGCACCTGATTTTAGAGCAGAGATCACGCAAAACCGCCAGTCGTATCATGAAACTATTGACAGGTTGCTTTACCTCGGTTATCAGGCTTTTGTTATCAGCCAGGAGATCGCCCGCAGCCAGCTATTCCCGAAGTCGGGAAATTTCGATATTGATGCCGAGGGTTTATTAGGAATGGGTACGGAACCCGCCTATAAACCTATTTTCGATTACCTGGAAAGGGATATTCCTAAACACAGTGAAAGTGTAACGCTGTATAATACGATTGAAGAACTGATCGCAGTTTGGCGGAATATGGGGGTGGAATACGGCGAAATGACCAGCTTTTTCGCGGAACAGATCAACAACCCGCAATTCCGGTTTGCGCTCATTTTAAAGGAGAGTTTGTATGAACAAGCCAAACAGGCATTTGGCGAACATGGTGATATTGTACTTAGTTTTTATGATGGTTTAACTGTTAGCCGCAGAAACGTGTTAAGTTTTGAAGATTGCATATTGCGTAGCCAGGATATGAACCGCATTATGTACCGGCCATTAGTTGAGACCAACGTAGATAACCAGGTTTACATTATGGCGGGCTTCAACAGGTGGCTGGAATGCCTGAGCACCTTAACCACTAATGCCTTACCCTGGGGTCATGTGGCCAATGAATGGAATCAGCATAAGCCGATCAAAAAATTTGTGCAGCATCTGCAGGATACGCACGACGATATTTTGGAGGACGACGCCGTTGAATTGTTAAAAGCCGCTCAGGTACCTTACGATAAATCTGTTAAAAGCTTAAGACAGCACAAGGGGGATAACTTCCCAATCGAAAAGCTAAAAGGCGTCGGCGAGATCGACTTAATTTTTGCTGATACCGTAAACCAAATCCTCTACATTGTGGAGTGCAAACATAACAAATCCCGTTTCGATTATTTTAACTGGAAACGGGATTACTCCGTGTTTAAGGATAAATATGAAACTCAGCTCAACAACAAATTTACTTTTGGCAAAGAGCAAACCGAACGGCTATTGATCCATCTGGAAGTGGTGAATGGTGTTGCGATCGAGGATAAAGCCAATTATACTGTTCAGGGTATATTCCTTATCAATGCACCATCACTTTATATGTATGATTCGATATTTCCTACATTGACACTTCACAACCTGCAACAATTGCTGAACCGGGAATATGTAATACCAAAATTTTCGCTCACTTTACCAGATGGCAAGGAACTACTTGTAGAGCAACCTTATTTTACTAATTTGGCTAAGCTCATTTAACCTAAACCATGAAACTAATGTACAGAGGAGAATTTATTTTTCATCCAATAGGACAAGGCTGTTTTTACACGGGTGAACTTTTCAATGATAAGGAAATGATGTTCAGCTTTGTTTATGACTGTGGCACCAATTCAGAACAAAGCTATATACGTGATGCTGTAGCAGACTGGCCGGTAAAATCAGACGGTCAAAAGATCAATGTTTGTATGATCTCTCATTTTCATAACGACCATACCAGCGGTATTCCTCAATTGCTTAAAAATACCCGTTGCGACCGTTTAGTGATCCCGTATTATGATCCTTTCCAACGGTTAATGGTTTACCTTGAATCCGGTTATGATGATGACGAATACCGTCGAATGATGCAAGATCCTTATGGTTATTTTACCGGTGAAGGTTTTGATATAGGTCAGATCATCGTCGTCCGTGGGGGAGGTGCCGAAACTAATATCCAGGAACGCAACCCTAAAGCTCCATTACCTTCAGAGGGTAGTAATATTAATCCGGAACAAATTGATCTTTACAAAGAGGATGAATATTATCAGGATAAATACGAGCAGGATGATGACTTAAATGAATTATTTTTTGCCCAGTTAAAAAGCCAGGAGCCAGATGCCGATCCGGAAAGGATAAAGATCAGGCATTTGCCGTATCAGCTTCGCACACCACTCTACAAATTCATCTTTTACACTTTAGCAGAGGAAGATGGTTCCGATGTTGAATTAAAACGAAAAACGGCGGCATTAAGGAAGGAGGTTGACGAGTATTTTGCAGCGGCAATACGTAATCCCTCATCCGGGCTAACTACCTTCCAGGATCTTTTTAATGCTAAACATATCAAGGAGATCGCCCGAATATACCGGGGTATATTTGGTGCTGATAAAATTAACGGCACTTCTTTAGCCGTGTTCCATCGGTTCGCGCTTGAACCAGGAAGCTACGATGTTTTTCAGCGCCATCACATAGGTATGCGCCATCTTTATCATGTTGACCGCAAACATGCAACGATGATGACCAGTGACCTGGAACTGAACACCAGGGAAAAACTCAACCTATTTCAGGATTACTATCATGTCCATTTGGACGAAGTTGCCTATTTTCAAGTGATGCATCATGGCTCGGACAAGAACTGGCCATTTGGAGTACCTGAAAGCAGGCTGCACACTTTTCCCGATTATGTGATCAATCATGGCGTTGGCCGTAAACATCACCCCGGTACTGAAGTCACCAAGTTATTGCGCTCGGTTAAACCTCACAACACTTTACTGAATAATGAATTGACGCGACTACACTATTCCATTTACTACGGCAGGATATAACCATAGTAATAATTGTAAAATATCATTACGTTTGTTCCCTACAAAGGCGGAACTCTCCGCCAATTGTGATAAGGTTTAGGTAAAGCCCTTTTTCGGAAGGGCTTTTTTATGCGGCCTTTTCTGCCTTGATCCTGATCCTTTTACTTTTCACTTCGCCGGACAGCACCCGGTTAATATCATCGATGCTGTAATACAAAATCCCACCGATCTTAGTAAAAGGGATAGTACCATTGTCTCTTAAGGTCTGTAGAGTATTGTCGGAGACTTTAAGCATGTTTTTAACCTGGTAGCTTTTCAGCCATTTCTTAGGTTCTTCAATGGCATGACCTAAAAGGTTTTTGATCTGATTCAATAATTGCTGGCCAAATTCCTGCAAATCTTCTTTGGTTATGATTTCTGCTGCCATAATTCATATTATTTGAGGTAAACTGATACAAACTTGCAGGATAATATTAAAAAGGACATCCGACACCATCCGACTCGGATAGCAAATATTTTGTATTTGGTTTTGTGAAGAAAATTGAAAAGAAATCGAAATGAATTGTGTACGCAGTGCGTACACAATTCATTTCGATTCAAATTTGCCAAAGCAAATTTTTAAGGGCTGGCGATAGAGGCATCATTATTCCCTAACTCTTTTTGCTTATTGATTTCTTTCTCAATTTCGCTGGCCAGTTGTTCAGCCGATGGCAAATAGAGTTGATATTTGGAGGCAAAAATGTTACTATGTTCCGGTAGCGTAAACTTGACCACCGTATCATTTTTCTCCAGGCAAAGTAAGATACCTACGGTTGAGGTTTCATGTTCCAGCTTTTCAATGCGGTCATAGTAATTGACATACATCTGTAATTGTCCTATGTCCTGATGCGTGATCTTGTGGGTTTTCAATTCGATGATAACAAAGCATTGCAGCAGCCGATTGTAAAACACCAGGTCAACAAAAAAATCATCGCCATCCAAATGAATCCGCTTTTGCCTTGCGACAAAAGAAAAGCCATTGCCAAGCTCCAACATAAATTCCTGAAGGTGGGTGATCAAAGCATTTTCAAGGTCCTTTTCATAATAAGCGGCCTCCGGCTTCAAACCTAAAAATTCCAGGATCATTGGGTCCTTTACGATATCCTTGGGTTCCAATGGCGGTTTTTCCTTCTTCGCCACCGCCAATACGCTTTCCTTATCGGAACTAATGATCAAGCGTTCATAAAGTTGACTTGAAATTTGTCGTTCCAATTGCCTGCCAGTCCAATGATTCTTTAGACTTTCTTCTGTATAAAATTCCCGTTTTTCAGATTCTCCTAAACTGGCGAGCGCCCTGTAATGCGTCCAGCTCAATTGTGCACGCAGTGCGTGCACAATTGGAAAACATCTGTAGAACTGCCGAAACAGGTTTAAATTCCTTGATGAGAAGCCACTGCCAAATTGGGGTTGTAATTGGTCAGAAAGGTATCCGATCATTCTATCGCCATAGGTAGCCCGATCCTTACCATGTTGTTCTTCTTCAAATATGCATTTACCAATATGCCAATACATTATTACCCGTTCGTGGTCAATGGCTCTTACAGCCGAAACCCTGGCCTTATCAATTATCGTTTTGATCTCATTAATCAGTGCTATATCCGTTCTCATACCAGTTCCTCCTCCAGTTTTTCTTCCGAAACTTCAGAATTGATTTTTAAGCGAGCGTTTAAAGCTTGCATATCCCTGTTGACCTTTTTATCTTTCATCTTTGCATAGATCTGTGTAGTGGTTAATTTGGTATGTCCGAGCATCTTGCTGACGGTTTCCAGCGGTACATCATTTTCAAGAGTAACCGTTGTTGCGAAAGTGTGGCGGGCGATGTGCGTTGTCAAAACTTTCTCAATGCCCGCCAGATCACCGATTTCTTTTAAATAGGCATTCATTTTTTGATTGCTCTTTACTGGCAGTAACCTGTTTTCGACAATTCGTGCATCATGTTCCGAATAACGTTCCATGATCTCTAAAGCTTGTGGTATCAATGGAACATTAGCCTCAATCGCAGTTTTGGTTCGGGTAGTTTTGATCCAGGTTACGCCATCGGCTCCCGTTACTACATGCTGAGGGGTTAGCTTGTCTACATCTACAAAAGCATAACCGGTATAGCAGCAGAACAAAAAGGTATCGCGGACCTCTGCTAATCGTTTAACTTTAAAATGGTATTCAGCCAACTGATTGATTTCTTCCCATTCCAGTTCCACACGGTTGACTTTATTATATGTGCATTTAAAAAGGTTAAATGGATTGTGGCTCATCCACTGGTTATTGACAGCCAGGTTAATGATCTTTTTGAGATTTTTGATATACCGCATTGCGGTATTGTGTTCTATCTTATCCTCAGTTTTGAGGTACATTTCCAAGCCGGTAACGAAGGCGTAGTCGATAGACTCCAGGTAAACATCCGGTTTCTTATACCTGAACGTAATATACTCCGCAGTTTTCTTGCGTACAGTTTTATACTTCGTTAGCGTGGCCCGAACAAAATCCTTATCCAATAATTTTTCCAGATCATTATTATGTTCGTCGAAGACTTCTAATAGCATCCGGTGCTTTTCTTCCTCCCCGGTAAATTTGCGTTTGATCTTTTCGGCAGTGATAAAATCTTCGATCCGTTTCAAATCTTCAAATGCCCGGCGGATACCATAAAGGGCATCATTGATGCAAGCGTTAACCTCTCGGGTATCCTGACCGCTGCCTTTTAAGTAGCCGCTTTCCGCATCCCATTTTTTAGGGTCTACTTTTCGACCAAGGGAAATTTCACTGCGCTTGGTTAAGTAGGTAATTCGCGCATATAACGGAACCATACCTTGTGAATCTGTTTTTCTTTTATCAGTCCAGATCAGGACTGAAAATTTCTGTGCATTTTTCATTTGAATGAATTTTAATACCTGATTAATAATCTGGTCACGAAAACTCGCTTTTCGTGACTAATTTTCACTTTGTCAAGTGCTTTAAAATCAATCAATTAACACCTTATTCGGTGACCTTTTTTGGACAATTAAAATAGGTCACCGAGTTAGTCACCAAAACCATAAAAACCGGCGTTTTTGACGGGTCCCGAACCCTGCGGATCATAATTTCCGCAAGGTTCTGATATGGTTTGATATCGCCTCTGATCAAGGTACTTTTTAAACCAAAAATTTGATATAAAATGAGGTTTTTTGAGTCCAAATTTTATGATTACAAATAATTGATTTACAATTAGTTAATCATTGATTTGGCGACTAAATTAGGGGTTCTGAACCAGTCACCGAATAGGTCGCTGGCTGAGTCATAAATGCTGAGGTACTATGCGGAATTTTGTGTATAAAAAAAGCGCTTAGACCGGTAATCTAAGCGCTTTTGATGTGCCTTTCGGCTCTTTTAGCGGAATGGACGGGACTCGAACCCGCGACCCCATGCGTGACAGGCATGTATTCTAACCAGCTGAACTACCACTCCTCCGTTTGGGTGTGCAAATATACAAACCATTTTATTCTACACAAATTGTTTTTTCAAAAAAGTTCATTATTTTGAAAATTAAGCACTTTTTTGTGCGGTGTGCCTTTTTTGGTGGCTGTAAATTACTGATATTCAACATTAAATCAGGAATCACAAAATATAAATCCTGTAGAAATTTAATAGTAGTTAATTCACTTCAAAGCTAAAATATTGGCTTGCGATGTCACCTTGTAACGTAACCCCTTGTACAATTCCTATATATTTCCCTGTTTGATCAGACGTATAAAACGACAACTGATTTTTACCAGCGGCTGAAGTATTGATATCCGGCCCCCAATAAAGCAGGTTTCTGAAATCGGGTAACCTGTTTTTTACTGACTGTTCAGTGTCATATACCGGAGAATAAAACTCACGTTGTAATTGCAGACCTTCATAATCGAGCACTACTGCCTTTGGGTCTATTTCAACACCGCCAAGATCGCCCTTATAAGTTGTAAAGCTTAAGATTCCTTCGTAAACAGATGGTCCCCAATAATACCGGTACGGAACATCTTCCAGCTTACGAACTTTCAACGGGTCAATACCCATAACCTTATCTATGTTAAAAACAGGTACGTCATCAAGCATCACTAAGGGGTCGCCATCTAAAAATCCATTACCATTCAATACTTTGATGTGATACCGTTTTTGCGATCTGTTAACCCAAACCTCCTTTACATACTCTCTCAATACCTCTTCCATTGTAGTAAAGCGGGTATAGTTATCCAAAAGGTAGGTTTTATAGGGGGTTGTATAAAAACCCGAACTATCAACCTGCGGCTCATAAAAGTGCTTGATCTTATTGCCTAAATAAATATTTTGAACCTGCGTGCCCAGGCTTCTTTCTTCAATGGCGCTTTGCATGCCCCGGGTTAGGTTAAATTTTAACATAGGGGATTTTGCGAATTGTTCAGAAAAAGGGCTTAAAATATCAATATGATAGGTGGTATCCCGTTCTGAATTGGTTTGAACTACTATTTCGCCGGGACCATAAAGTTGTCTTGTATTAAAAATCAACCTGCCTGTCGAATCGCTTTTTGCGGCATACAGCTGTACCCGTTTTCCCGGGACACTTAAATAAGCTACTACATCTTTGGCAATACCACCGGTTTGCGTATTGGTTATTTTACCGGTAATCAGGTGCCCGTCATACTCTGGCAAAAAACTAAATGCCGCCTGTTTATTACCAAATACATTATCCCATTGAAACCTTCGCCACC
>Ga0068855_100006510_pt1 | contig 14202 bp, 7 predicted proteins | sample KBSCornC52_FD_66592 | JGI IMG/M metagenome (GOLD analysis project Ga0068855, IMG submission 66592) | Corn rhizosphere microbial communities from Kellogg Biological Station, Michigan, USA - KBS Corn C5-2 | ecosystem: Host-associated > Plants > Roots > Rhizosphere > Soil ... | reverse complement strand
AAGGGCGGCAAAGACCAAATGCAGCGGCTGCAGCGGTTCGGACAGCGCGCGCGCGGTCAAGGCGGCTCGGGTGAAGGGCACGGCGCGGGCGAGGAGCCCGGCGGTAAGAGCGGTGGTCAGAAGCAGGATGGCCCGCTCCGTTTGGGCAACGGCTCGGGCGGACCCTCGGTCGAGATTCCGGTGCCGCAGACGGCACGTGGTGAAGGCCAGCAAGCCGCGGGCGACAAACCCGGGAGCGGGACCGAGCCAGGCGCCGGAAAGCGTGCTGGCACGGGTCACGATCCGAATTTGGCCGGCGCTGCTACCGATCTGAAGGGCAAGACGGTCGACGTGACCGCCGCCGGCGCCGACACAGGCCAAGGCACGGCCTCCTCGCAAGTCATTTACGGTGCGGCGGAGCGCGGCTTCGTCGGGCGTGGCTACAGGCAGGTGTTCACCGATTACCAAACGGTCGCCGAACAAGCGCTCAGTCAGGATGAAATTCCTTCTGGCTACCGTTTCTACGTGCGCCGCTACTTTCAGCTCATTCGGCCGCGTGATTGAAATCGGCCGATTTCCCCCATTCCCCCGATACAGGAGCCCGAGATGACGGATGCGGATCAAGCGCGCGAAGAGGTGAGCGACTTTCAAAAGCGAATTGGTGCGCTGCGTGAGGAGATCGGGCGGATCATCGTCGGCCAGCGCGACGTGATCGACGGCGTGCTCTCGTGCGTGCTCGGTTCGTCTCACGCCTTGCTCGAAGGCGTACCCGGTCTCGGCAAGACGATGCTGGTGCGCACCTTGGCCGGTGCCTTGGGCCTCGAGTTCTCGCGCATCCAGTTCACGCCTGACCTGATGCCCGCCGACATCATCGGTACGGTCGTGCTCGACGAAGGCGCGACTGGCGCGCGCACTCTCGAGTTCCGTCGTGGTCCGATCTTCGCGAACATCGTGCTCGCCGACGAGGTCAATCGCGCGACCCCCAAGACTCAGAGCGCGCTGCTCGAAGCGATGCAGGAGCACCGCGTCACCGTCGGACGAACGACGCACGTGATCGAAGAGCCCTATTTCGTGCTCGCTACGCAAAATCCGCTGGAAATGGAGGGTACTTACCCGCTCCCGGAAGCCCAGCTCGATCGCTTCTTTTTCAAGTTGGAAGTGCCGTTTCCGACGCGCGACGAGCTCCACGCCATCATCGATCGCACGACCACCGACAAGCACGCGGTGGTTTCGCCCGTCCTGAGCCGAAGCGAGATCCTCGAGATGCAGGCTTTGGTTCGGCGTGTCCCGGTCGCGCGGCACGTGCAAGATTACGCGATTCGCGTGTTGCAGGCGACGCACCCGACCGGTGAGGAAGCGCCCGAGCTCGTGAAACGTTTCGTGCGCACGGGCGCATCGCCGCGTGGCGCGCAAGCCATGCTCCTCGGTGCCAAGGTGCGCGCACTCTTCGGCGGGCGCTTCGCGGCGTCGATCGAGGACGTGAAGGCCACGGCGCTGAGCGCTCTGCGGCACCGCGTTCTGCTGAGCTTCGAGGGCGAAGCAGAGGGCGTGGCGTCCGATCGCGTGATCGCCGAAATCCTCAAGAAATTGCCCGCTTCCAAGGGCTGAGGCCAGCGTGGGGCTTCTCGACCTGTTCCGTCGCGACTCGGCGCCCCGCGCGAGCAAGCGCGAGCACCAGCTGTTCGACGACGAATTTCAGCGCAAGCTCGAGATGCTCGCGCTCGTGAGCCGGCGTGTCTTCGCGGGTCGCTTGCGTGCCGAGCGGCGCAGTAAAAAGAAAGGCAGCGGTCTCGAGTTTGCCGACCACCGCGACTACGTGCCAGGTGACGATTTTCGGTCCGTCGACTGGAACGTCTATCAGCGGTTCGGAAAGTTGCTCGTTCGTCTGTACGAGGAAGAAGAGGATCTGAGCATCTACTTGATCGTCGATTGCTCGACCTCGATGGGCTTTGCTGGAAAGAAAAAATTCGATCAAGCCCGGCGTCTGTGCGCCGCATTGGCCTACGTGGGCCTCGCCAATTTGGATCGCGTGACGATCGTGGGCGTCAACGACGCGCTCGTCTCGCGCATGCCGACGACCCGTGGAAAGGGCAGGATTTTCAAGGTTTTCGAATTTTTGTCTCAGCTCGAGCCGCGCGGCGTCACCGATCTGGGTACGGCGCTCAAGACGTTCGTCGCGCAGCACAAGCGCCGCGGCCTAGCGGTTCTGTTCAGCGATCTCTACGATCCCGCGGGCTTCGAAGCGGGCATCAACATGCTGCGCTTCAACAAGTTCGAGCCCTATGTGGTCGAGCTCGTCGACCCTGCCGAGGTTCGCCCTGCGCTCAAGGGCGACGTGCGGATCTACGATTGCGAAACCGGTGAGGAGCGGGAGCTCACCGTTACCGACAGCATGCTCGACAAGATGCAACGGGCCGCGCTCGACTACCGCGCAAGTATCGAGCGCTTTTGCGCGCAGAAGCAGGTGCCGTATTTCCCGGCCGACGTGAACACTCCGTTCGATGAGCTCGTGTTGCGCGTATTTCGGCGTGGAGGGTTCCTGCGCTGATGGTCTTCGCCGGTTTGCCTTTGGCACAGCTCTTGATGATCGCGGGAGCAGCGACGGCGCTGACCGTGCTCTTGTACGTGCTCAAGCTGCGCCGGCGGCCCGTTCCCGTGCCTTTTGCGCGGATTTGGGATGCGGTCTTTCGCGATCGACAGGCGACCGAGCTCTTTTCCAAGCTGCGCCGGCTGTTGTCGTTGCTGTTCCAACTCGCGCTGCTGGCGCTCTTGATCCTTGCGCTGGGCAATCCGAAGCCCAAGACGTCGATGCTCGAAGGTCGACACCTCGTAGTGCTGGTCGACGGAAGCGCGTCGATGAAGGCGATCGACGTGCAGCCCAGCCGGATCGAGGTGGCCAAAGCCGAGGTTCGAAAACTGGTGCACGGCCTCGGCAGCGCGGACCGCGCCTTGATCGTCGAGATGGGATCCTTGCCGAGTCCATTGTCGACCATGAGCTCGGACGTGACCGAGCTGGATCCGGCGATCGATGCTTTGAGCGCGTCCGACACGCGCGCTGATCTCGAGCGCGGGCTTTCATTCGCCGTCGACAGCTTGCGTGGTCTGCCGAAGCCGGAAATCGTAGTCGTGAGTGATGGCGTGCTCGGCGACATGAGCGAGCTCGAAAAGCACATCGATTTCGGCGGCGCCTCGCTGAAGTTCATGCCCGTCGGCAAATCCGGGAATAACGTCGCAATCTCGCAATTTTCGGTGCGTCGCTACCCGCTCGATAAGTCGCGATCCGAGGTCATGTTGGAGGTGGCAAACACCAACGATCAGCCGGTGCAAATCGAGCTCACGTTGCTCGGGGACGGCACGATCATCGATGTGAGCCGAATCGCGCTCGGACCGAACGAACGCCTGCCGCGGTACTATCAAGACCTCGCCGGGGCGAGCCGCACCTTGGAAGCGAAGATCCGGCTCGCCGACGGGCGCTCCGACGATCTTCCAGCCGACGATCACGCCTTTGCGCTGATGCCCGAGCGCCATCGCGCGCGCGTTCTCTTGGTCTCGCGTGGCAATACCTACCTCGACGCTGCCTTGTTGTTGGACGAGTACCTGGACGTGACGACCGTCCCGCCCGGTAAGCCCCTGCCGAGCGAACACTTCGACGTCGCGATCCTCGACGGTGTGGCGGACACCTTGCCAGACACCGTCGGTGCTGCGCTGTACTTGAACCCACCCGAGGACGGATCGCCCGCGAAATTGGGTCATGCCATCAAAGACTTCGGGTTCGACACCTGGGACAAAAGGAGCCCAATTTTGCGTTTTTTGGCGCTCGGCGACGTGCAGGTCGCCGAAGGCCATGCGTTCGCGCCCGGACCGTCCGATCACGTGCTCGGGGCGAGCGAGCAAGGGCCAATCCTCGTGTCGGGTGTTCGGGCGGGGCACAAGTTCGTCGCGCTCGGCTTCGATCCGCGAAACAGCGATCTCGTGTTGCGCGTTGCTTGGCCGCTGTTCGTGTTGAACGCGATCAACGCGTTCGTCGAAGAAGACACCGGCTATGTCTCGTCCTTCCGTACGGGTGACGTCTGGCGCATTCCCGTACCAAGCTCCGTCGATTCAGCCACGCTGATCGATCCTCGCGGAGGCAAACACACCGTACCGGTGAAAGAAGGGCGAGCCGTGTATTTGGGCGAGGAGGCCGGTTTTTACAAGCTCCTTGCCGGCTCCGGCAGCGAGGCGGTCAGCAGCGAATTTGCCGCAAATCTCTCGGATTTGGCTGAAAGCAGCATCACACCGGTCAGCGCGCTGTCGCTCGGCAAGGCTAGAGCCGAGCCGGTCGTGCTCGGTGCGCCCGGCTCCAAGCGTGAGCTCTGGGTCTACCTGCTGGCCGCGGTGGCCGCGCTCTCGGTCATCGAGTGGATCACTTATCACCGGCGGGTGACGGTGTGAGCAATCGCGTCGCACGAGCGGTCTGGGGAGCGTTCATTGCGCTCGTCGGCGCCGTCTTGTTCGTGGTCTATCGACACTACTTCACAGGTGCGAACGGCGCGCTCCGCTGGATCAGAGACGGGATTCACTATGAGCTGCTCGAGCCGAGCGCGCTCGGGCTGTTGCTCGTCACGCCGCTCCTGCTCTTCGTGCTCGGCCGCTCACTGGCCGATTTGCCGTGGCCCCAGCGGGCGCTGTCGGTCTTGTTCAGGATCGCGTTTTTGGGCCTGATCGCACTGGGGTTGTCGCGCCTCGTGCGCTCAGAAGAGACGCACAAGGTATGCACGGTGCTGCTCGTCGACGTGAGTGACTCGGTGCCGGACGCTGCACTTGCGGACGCGCGCCAGACCATCGAGCAATACGCGCGAGCCAAGTCGCCCGATGACCAACTGAAGGTGGTCACGTTCGCCGAGCGACCGCGACTGATCGAACCCTATCAGGGCGAAAAGCTCACGCTTCCGAGCGTCGCCGAGCTCCGACACCATGCCACCGGCGGCAAGCCGCTCGGCGCCGGCACGGATATTCGCGCGGCCTTGGCACTCTCGTACGGCCTCTTTCCGCCTGGCTTCTTGAAGCGCGTGGTTTTGCTGAGTGACGGCCTCGAGACCGACGGCGATCTGTTGGCTGAAGCCAACCGCGCGCGCGGCTTTCAGGTGACGTTGTATGCGGTGCCCTATCGTCGCCCGCCGCCCGGCGAAGTTGCCGTGCGCTCTTTGACGGTGCCTGACAAAGTCGACGTGGGGCAAAGCTTCGAGATCGTGGCGGACGTGTACGCGAGCCGCGCCGCCCACGGCAGAGCTCGGCTGTTTCAGGGCGAGGCGCTGAACGGTCTGGACGGCGTGCGTGAGCTCGAGCTGAAGCCCGGCCGCAACGAGCTGAAATTCCAATCGGTGGTGCGCGTTGGTGGGGAGGTCACCTACGCGCTCCGTTTGGACGAGCTCAGCCAAGACACCTTTCGCGACAACAACGCCTTCAGCGTCACGGTCGACGTGCCGGGGCGTCCGACGGTGCTCTACGTGGAAGGCCAACCGCAGCGCGCTAGTTACTTGATGAGCGCGCTCAACGCGCAGCAATTCGACGTCGACGTGCGCGCGGCTTCGGCGTTTCCTGCCTCGCTCCGTGAGCTAGAGCGCTATGATTTCGTGATCGTCTCGGACGTGCCGCACGAGGCGTTCCCGCTGCCCGCGCAGGAGCTCGTGGAGCGCTACGTCCGCGACTTGGGCGGCGGCTTTCTGTTCGCGGGCGGGGAAGCCGGGTACGGACTCGGCGGCTGGGCGCATTCCACGATCGAGCGCCTACTTCCGGTGCGCATGGACGCGGAGCATCGCAAGGAAATGCCCGGAGTGGCGATGGTCCTGGCCATCGACCGCTCGGGGTCGATGACGGGGCTCCCGATGGAAATGGCCAAAGCGGCGTGCAAGGCCACCTTGTCGACCCTGCAAGGCGACGATCTGCTCGAGGTGATCGCCTTCGATTCGTCGCCGGTCGTTTACGTCAAGATGCAGCCGGCGCGCTACCGCAGCCGAATCCAAAACGACATTCAGCGCATTCAGCCAGGCGGTGGCACCGAGATCTTCTCCAGCTTGGATCTCGCGTACCGCGACCTTTCAGTCGTGCAGGCGCGTAAAAAGCACGTAATCTTGCTGACCGACGGCCAAGCGCCGAGCCAGGGCATCAAGGATCTCGTGCAAGCGATGCTTTCCGAATCCATCACGGTCACCACTGTGGGGCTCGGCGAAGGCGCCAATCAAGATTTGCTTCGCTCGATCGCCGACGGCGGTGGCGGTCGCTTCCACGCGGTCCCCGATCCGAACAGTTTGCCCAAGATTTTCACGCGCGAAACCGAGCTCATCGCCCAGCAGGCGGCGGTCGAAGACTGGTTTCCGGTCGAGCAAGTTGGGCCGGCGGATTTCTTGAAAGGGATCGCCATCAACGCCGCGCCGCTGCTTCACGGTTATGTCGCGACCCAGCTCAAACCACCGCCCGCGCAGCTCATCTTGCAGAGCGAACGCGGAGACCCGATTTTGGCTCGCTGGCGCGCGGGGCTCGGCTGGTCACTCGCCTGGACCAGCGACGTAAAGAACAACTGGTCAATCGATTGGCTGCGTTGGTCCGGCTTTTCGAAATTTTGGGGCCAGCTCGTCCGCGAGCACATGCGCGTGAAGCATCGCCGTGAGCTGGACATGAAGACGGAGATGCTCGGCTCGGACGTGCACGCCGTGGTCGATGCATTCACCGCCGACGAGCGCTTCGACAACGGCATCGTCTCCAAGCTGATCGTGACCGGGCCGGGAGCCGCGGGTTCACGCCGCGAGCTGGCGATGCACCAAACCGCGCCGGGTCGCTATGAAGCGACCTTTCCGCTCGATCAGTACGGCTCGTTTCTGCTTCGCGCGGAGCACGCAAAGGCGGCGGAAAATGGCGAGCTGAAGCCCCTGGCCATGAGCTACGGGCACGTGACGAATCCCTATCCGCGTGAGTACGCGAGCTTCGATCCGGATCTGGATCGCCTGGCACGCGCAACGCTCGCGGGCGGCGGCTCGATCGACCCCGACCCGAAGCGTGTGTTCGACCCCGCGGGTCAGAAGATCGTTTCTTACAGCCCGCTTTGGCATCGCTTCGTGCTTGCGGCGGTCGTCTTGTTCTTGCTCGATCTACTGGTGCGCCGCGTGCGTCTGTTCGATCGCAAGTTCCTGCCGCGTCAGCGTTGACCGAAGGTCATTGCGCCGAAGCGCTCGAAGTAGCGTCCACGTCGCCCGTGCATTTGCCCCACACGCCGTCCCAGCTGCACGTTTGGTGACCCGTGGCGCACCACACGTAATTGCCCTCGACACGCTTGATTCTCCCGCAGTCGACGACTTGGTCGGGCTCGTCGCACGGGCAGCCTTCCTCGTGGTTCTGGCAGACGCCGGCCGAGCTCGGCGTCGGCCGGGTCTCGGGCGAGGCTTCCACGGACATGGGGGGCGGCGGGTCGCCTGCGCCGGAACAACCGGCGGCGAACAAGCTCCACAATGCCCAAGTGCCCACGCTGAAAAACCGATTCATGATGCGACGCTCCGATCCGGAAAGAACGGTCGTCGTTGGCTACGGTTAACGCGGTCCGCTTCGAGGCTCGCTGATTTGTGAGCAGCCACCAGACGTTGTGCGCGCGTGTCGTGTGCTGAATGTGCTGCCGATCAACGCCGCGCGGTCTCTTCTCGAGGCGCGCCTCGTCTCGAAACGAGTCAGTTCTGTTCGACGACCACGTCGCCGGCAGCGATCGAATACAGATGATCGCAAGCCGCGTTCGGCTGCGCGCCGCCGCGCACACCTAGGTCGACCATGTCGTACAACGGGGAATTGAGCTGCGGTTCGTCACGCCAGCGCGCTTCTTCCTTCATCGTCTGCTCGTTGAAGTAGAACAGCGTACGCCCGTCGGCGGAGATGCCAGTGGGCAAACGCCGAGCGCTGGCCGTGCCGTCGAGCGCCGCGATAACCCGCGTGGGTGCGGTCCAAACTTGGCCCGGGCTGCGCGTCGAAGCGACGACGGTGGATGCGCCGCCGGGTGCCGTGGAGCTCAAAAACAGCTGCTGATCATCGGGCGAAAGAACCGGCGCGCTGTAAAGGTTGCCTGAATAGATAGGGCCTTGGTTCACGGTCGCGAACGCTTCTTGGTCTGGCTCGCTCGGGAACGCCGAAGTTCGGTCGGCGCGAGTCAGCTCGCCGAGCGCGCGCTGATCGCTGCTGACCACGACTAGGCGTTTGCCGTCGGCACTGAGCGCCGCGCCTTGCGCCGCGCTCCAGCCAAGTGGGACGGGCATCGCGTTGCCCACGATGAAGGCTCCCGTCGCAGTAGCGCGGTGCGCCACGTACAGCGAGTCGCCGCGCAAAAACGCGAGATCGAGCTCGTCCGGCGTGATCGACAGCAGTTGTTCCGCCGCCGTGGTCGAAACGGCAGGGACCTTCGCGGGGCTGGACCAGTTTGCCGTCTCGCTGCACAGAGCCGGACCCGGAGTAGGACGCCCCGAGCCGCCGTCACTCGCGCCCCCGTCGGTCTGACCACCGGCTGCTTCGCCTGCATTCGAACTAGTGTCCCCCGCTTCGGCGTTCCCACCGCTGCCTCCGCTGGTGCCGCTGCCGGCCGTCGTTACCGGGCGTCCAGCCGCAGCGCCCGCTCCGCGGTCGACGACGCTCGGCGGATGATGGTCGGAGCCAGACGAACACGCGGCAGGCGCGTAACCGAGCCCGAGTACGAAGGCGATGCAGCAAGTGGAGCGGACGACCCCGGCGCGCGCAGACAGCGGCCGGCGTGAGGAGTGCGCAGTCATTCCGCGGGGACGCAGCTGTAGATTTGGCGCCAATCATTCAAGATCGGGCTCTTGGTGCGCTCGGCGTTGGGGATGAAGCGGACGGTGATTTTCAAATACTCCTGCGACTTCTGTGTCGGATCCAAAGCTTGCAGGCTGACGTCCACGTCGGCGCCGGTCCAGTCGACCACCGGCGGACCGCTGACCGTCTTCAGTAGCGCGACTCCGTCGGGTGCGCCGATGATGGGTGCCGGAGCGATGGGTAAGGTGTGGAAATTTGCCGGATCAGCCTGGCTTTCCGCGTAGAACTCCAGCGCGGAGTCCGTATCCGGCGTGGTCGTCTTCCAATCGAAGAAGCGCCAGATGGGTTTGGTTCCGTTGGGGCAATCTGCTTTGTAAATGCGTTCGTAGTTTTGCGGGCCGACCACCAAAACCGGCGGAGGCAGCTGGCAGCTGGCGCCAATGCACACGAGACCCATGCAACAATCGGCGGTAGAGCCACAAGAATCATTCACCGCTTCACATTTTCCGACGGCCGGCAAAGCTTGACAGTGGCGAGTGGGAGGATTGGCAAGCGGCGTGTCCAAGCGGCAAGCGCCCGTCTTGGTCGGTCCCACTCCGCCGCAGCAGTCTTCATCCACTTCGCAGGTCGAAGCGTTGGTCTTGCCCGGAGGATGGCACGCATCGAGCACCCAAAACGCGCGCTCGTTGACAAAGCCGTAGCTCGAGCTGCTCGCGAAATTCTGACTCGGCAGCCAAAAAGAGGGGTGACTGCGGTCGCCGGTGTTCGATGTGGCGTCGTCGATGGCGGAAACCCAGAGCTGACTCTGGATATCCGACGAATTGGTCATCGGCGTATAGCTCGAGGTCGGGTACGTGCTGGTATCGCTAAAATCCTTTTGCACGTTCGCCAAGTTGATGGTGTTGCCGTACGGGCGCGTGCTCGTAAAGACGACCCAGCGATACCCTCCGGCCGCCACTGGCAACATGCTTGGTTGGTAGGATTTGTTCGCGTCGGTGGGGAGCTCGCCGGCGTTCAGGTTCGTGAGCGGTACGGGCGTCGGCGCGGCGGCCTTGCTGTCGACGGACCAGAGCCTGCCCGGATCTTCGTAGTAGTTGGTCGGCCCCATGTAGCCGTATTTGGTCCACCCGGGGGTGCGACAGCAAACGTCGCCCGGCACGGTGGTCTGGTAGATGACACTCTGCGAATCGCTCTCGAAGATCGGCCATTTCAGCACGTCGCGCGCGGGCCAATCATTGACGAGTAGCCGGCGATTTTTGAACAATTTGGCGTTTTCGTCGAAATCCCAGGTGCTGAGGCCCTTGCGCCAGCCTGCGCCGCCCGCCGAGTCGCCGTCGATGAAGACCAGCTTGGAACCGTCTGGCGAGAAAGAGGGCACCATCATCACCGCGCTGCCGAGGCCCCAATTGCCTGGCGTGTCGGTGGTCACGTCCACCGGAATGGGCGACGCGGCGGTCGGCGTCTGCCAGACCCAATAGCTCGAGTTGTTGCCGTTGTCTCCGCCGTCGCGGACGAAGCCACCGGTCTCGGCTGCGCTCACCGTCGGCGTGAACGCCGAGCTCGGAATGGTTTCCCAGCCCGGCGAGCCGGCACACGGCGTTCGCCACATCAGCCGCGCAGTCGAGTTGCCCGCGGCCTCGTACCAATCGAACTTGAAATCGTGCGCGCCCTGGTCGAGATACAGTCCGCCCGCAAGCGGCGCGTAAGACCAAACGCTCATCACGCGCGTGTTGTCGATCCACATCCGGCCGCCATCGTCGATGTTGCCGTTGCTTCGGAACTCGTACACGCCGCTGCACGGCAAGTTGATCTTACCGGTCCAGCGCGCGCTGTAATAATCGTCGTCGGAAATGGTGGAGTAGTTCGGCCTTCCGTAGCCCCAATCGAAATCGATGTTGGGATCGATGCGCTGGAAGGCACGCGGGTTCGTCTGATTCTGGCCGAGCGTCGCGTTGAAGGTCTCGATGTCGTAGTACGTGACCGTGAGGCCGTTGGCGGGCGTTGGATTGTAGCCAACGGGATAAAGATACGTGGACGGGACGACTTCGTTCACCGAATCGTATTGCCAGCTGAGGACGAGAAGGGCATTGCCGGTGTCCTCATGGTGGTCGAAATGCAGGGTGTGCATTTGACCGGCAGTCCATGTCATGGCGACGCTGCACGCGTTGAACGTGCCGCCCGACGCGCTCGTGAGGCTCGCGGTTGCGACGCCGTCGAGCGTCGTCGCAACCGCGTCGTCGGAGCTCACGCATAGCTTGATCGACCCGGAAAACGGCGCCTCGATCTGGGCGTCCCACCTATCCGTCCACGAATCGTAGCCAATGCCGGGTGCGGGCGAATGTTGTGCGTAATTGGACGCGATGTCGGGCTCGAGCCGGCTGACGCCAGCGCCCGTGAAATCGGTGCTCGGATAATAGGTGACATTCGCGCCGTGGGCTGGCTCGCTCGCCGGGAGATACAGCTGCGTTTGCGGAACCAACGTGCGCGGTGTGGACGGGCTGCTCCAGAAGAGCTGCACGTTCGAGTTGCCGCTCGGGTTGATCTCATCGAGTTCGATGGGCGCGAGTGCGCCGGCCGTGAGCGGCACGTTGACGACGGTGGTCCCGGTTGAGCCAGCGACGCTCAAGCTCACCGTGTCGCTCGTGACGACTTCGAACTTGTACGTCTCAGTGAAGTAAGCCTGAATTTGCCCAGTTCGCTTCACCGAGTAGTCCGCTGGTACTGCGGGGCTCGGCGAACCGCTGCCAAAGTCGAAGTTCACTTGAGCTTCGATGCGCTTCCACGGTGTCCCGGTGTAATTCGCGGTCGGAAAGTACTGGGCCAGCAAGCCCACGCCGGAACCTCCCGAGAGCATCGTGCTCGGCACGTTGACTTGCCGGGTGCCATTGATGCCGACGACTTGCTGGCGGCTGTTACCCCAGACGTTGTTGGCCGCGAGCGCATATTTGCCGTCTGGCGTCAGCGGCGCCCAGCCGAAGCCGCGCCAGTCTTCTGCGCCGACCTTGTACGTGTCGCGTGCGGGGCTCGGCACGAAGTCGGCGATTGGCGACAGGGATCCGTTCGCGTTCACGCTGGAGATGCCGCCCAGCGTCGCGCTGAATTTGCGATCGCTCGCCGCGAAGACGGTCCCGTTCGCCGACATGGTGTGACAGACCGGGCAGCCATCGGTGGTCCCGAACGCGGGGCTTGCGGGGTCTTCCGAGCCGGGATCAGCCGCCATGATGTTGGCGAGCCCTGCGCCGCCGTTGCGCTGATATTGGGTGTAGTAGATGTGCCCGCGAACCGGCGTGCTGGCGAAGGTGAGCGTGCGCGTCAGCGGCAGGCGCGGCTGGCTGCCGATCAACCGCTGCACGGAGAAGGCGGCGGCCTTGCCCTTGGCGGTTTGCTCGTAAAATTTCCAGATTTCACGCGGGATCGCCGCTTGCGGCGGCGTGCTCTCCGGCATGATCTTCGACCAGCTGAAGCTCGCCGGGCCGGTCGCCGGATACTGCAGACTGACCTTCACCGCGTTCGCCGCCGTGCCCTTGTTGTCCCACTGAATCACCGGTGCCCGGAGCGCGATTGGCAGCACCGTCTTGTCATACGGATAAAGAATTTGCGCGGGATCCGTGCCGGCTGCGGCGGTCTGGAAATTGGTGACACTCGCGGGCGGCGCGCTGTCGGTATCGAGGATATCCACGACGACGTTGAGCACGCCCGTGGCAGTGAACGGCCCGAGATAAGCTGTCACGGTGATCGGCCCGGCGACGCCGCTGATCAAATTGACCTTGCCTGTGCTGTCGATGGTCGCGATATCGAGCCGATCGAGCGTCCACGCCGGTCGTGGCACGCCGGGATAACAATTCGGTGGGCTCAGTTGCACGCTGAATGTGGCCGTTCCGCTGACGATCGGCGCTTGGTTGCCACCCGGGCCGCTCAGGGCCGAAGCGGGCACGATTTGTTTGGGGATGCTGGGCGTCGACCAACTCAGCTGACTCTGAGCGGAGCCGAGGTCATTGTAATATTCGACGCGCAGCGAATGTGACGAGCCAGCCTTCCAGCTAACGGGCGCAGCGCAAACTTCGTTCGGGAATTTGTCGTACCAGGTGTTGATGACCAGGGCGCCGTCGATCCAGACGCGGCTGCCGTCATCGGTGGTGGCGCAAATCGTGTATGCCTCGCTGGTCAGCGCGGTGATGAAGCCGGTCCAGCGCGCCGAGAACTGCTGCGCATTGATGACCGGAATGCCCGGACCGTTCTCGTCCCAATTGAAGTCGAGGTTTTCGTCGCTGCGCGTCGCATCGGCGACCCAGGTCGCCGGAATTTCTGGGACGTTGGTGTCGATCTGATTGAAATACTCGCCGCGTAGGCCGCTGCCGTCGAAGCCGGTCACAGTCAACGTCTGCGGGGTCGGGGTCACGACCATCGACGTGCACAGGCCCTCGGCTGTGGTCTCTTGATGGGGGATGACTTGCAGCCCACCGTCCGAAGAAAGCGCGCCGCCATCGGGCAGCGTGAGTCCGTTCGGATCATCGACGATGATGCGGCAGTACGGATCGCAGGGGTTGTCCGCGCACGTGGTCGACGTGCCGAGGGCCTGCGGACGTTGCCCAGCGGGCACGTGAAGCGTCGCGATGCGGTCACCGATGCACGCGCCCCACTTGCCGTCGGTGCACGTGCGCGCGCCCATCGAGCACGAGACGTAGTCGCCGAATTTTCGTTCGACTTGCCCGCAATCCGCGGTTGCGCCGGGCGTCGTGCACTCGCAACCCTCGGCCGGCGACTCGCAATCGTTGCCTGAGGGCAGCGGCTTCGTGGTCGTGCCGGCATCGGGCGCAAGGCCCGCGGGGCGACTCGGGCTGCCACACCCCGACAAGCCAAAACCGAGTGCTGCGGCGACCCAAAGTGACGTGAGCTGCGACAAGAACGGGCCCTTTGCCGACTTCCGTGCACACGTCAACCTCGGCATCGTGCGGCGCTCCCTGCGTTTTCCATGCCGCGCGCTCGGCCCGACAGGTGCGTTGCAGTAGGACACGAACTTGGTCCGTGGGCCGGTTACCTACATCTGTAATGACCTGGATTTATTGCAACAATGAGCGGGCCGTTCCGGTGGCGACCGAACGCGATTGCGTGGACCGCTGCCGTCTAAGCTGCGCCTCCTGCTGCAACGTTTGCGGCGCATCGCACAGTTTGCGAGGCCCCGCCACGAAAGCGACCAGCCGCGCGGGATTTTCGGCCCTCGGCGGCTGGGAAAGCGAATCGACGCGGTGGGCTGGGGTTCGTTCGGCCGCGGCGCGGGGGTTGCCCCGAAAGCCCGGACAGTAGTGGTAGAAGGGCTTCGGGTAATGGCGAGCTTACGGAGGAATGCGGAAATGCTGCGTCGTCGTTGGTGTGTGCGGTTTGCGGGTTGGGTTTGCCTCGGAGTGGTCGCGCTTTCGTCGCCTGCGTGGGCTCAGGTGCCTG
>Ga0068855_100006509_pt1 | contig 14203 bp, 10 predicted proteins | sample KBSCornC52_FD_66592 | JGI IMG/M metagenome (GOLD analysis project Ga0068855, IMG submission 66592) | Corn rhizosphere microbial communities from Kellogg Biological Station, Michigan, USA - KBS Corn C5-2 | ecosystem: Host-associated > Plants > Roots > Rhizosphere > Soil ... | reverse complement strand
CGCCAGTGGCGAGGAGCAGGGGTACGAGCGCACAGGCGGCCACTCGGGACGCCGTTATGCGCGATAAAGGGAACAGGCCGAACCTGATTTTCATGCTGCGCTCTCGGGCCGGCCTTCATTCGGCGCTTTTGGCCCGGTACATATAATGATGTTAGTCCGTGCCTGAGCCGCAAACCGGCGAGACGCCGCCAAAATCGGAAAAACCGGGTAATGAAGAGGCCATTTTGTTCTGCCCGGTCTGCTCCACGCGGCTCGAAAGCCGCAAGTGCAAGCTTTTCTGCTCCCTCTGCGGTTACTATCTCAGCTGCGCTGACTATTACTGAAGATGCGACTCATCCGCAATCACGAACGCCGCCCGCGGCGCGTGCATATGGCAGCAGCTTTTGCGCTGGCAGCCGGCGCCGCCCTGCTTGCCGCTGCTTCCGGGGGCCAGGCGCGCGACGATGGTGGGCGCTGGTGGTCCTACGTCCAATACCTCGCGTCAGACCAGATGCAGGGCCGCCAGACCGGCAGTCCTGAGCACCGAAAAACCGCCGACTACGTGGCCGCGCACTTTGAAACAGATGGCCTCAAACCCGCCGGCGAGCAGGGCTACATCCAGCCGGTCAAATTCAAAACCCTCCAGCTTGATGAATCGCATTCGAGCGTTGGCCTTGTTCGCAATGGCGAAACCCGGAAGGTCGCCATCGGTCCGGAAGCCATCATCAGCGCGCGCGTCGATCCGGCGCCGAAAGTCTCCGCCGGGCTGGTCTTCGTCGGCTATGGTCTCCGCGCCCCGGAAAGCCACTACGACGATCTGGCCGGCCTCGATACCAAAGGCAAAATCGCCGTCTACATGAGCGGAGGGCCCGGCTCGATTTCCGGCGCGCTGATCTCGCATTACTCGTCCTCTGCAGAGCGCTGGAAGTCATTCCGCAGCGCCGGCATCATCGGCGCCATTGCCATCCCCAACCCGAAACACATGGACCTGCCCTGGTCCCGTATCGCCGCCTCACGCACGCAAGTCACGATGCAACTCGCCGCGCCCGGTATGAACGAGACGGAAGGCGAACAGATCGCCATTGCATGGAATCCGGAAAAGGCCGAAGATCTCCTGCGCGGAACCGGGCACACACTCGACGAAATCGTCGCCGCGGCGGAAGCGAAAAAGCCGCTCCCGCGTTTCGAAATTCCGGCCACTCTCGAGGCCAACACGGCAGTGAAGCGCGGGGAAGTCGAGTCCCAGAACGTCGCTGCCATCTGGCCCGGTTCGGATCCCAAACTGAAAGACCAGTACGTCGTCATGACGGCTCACCTCGATCACGTGGGCGTCGGCGCGCCCATCAACGGCGATCGCATCTATAACGGCGCGATGGACGACGCTTCCGGTACCGCGTCGCTTCTCGACATCGCCGACCGCCTGAGGGCCGCGGCGATCAAAACCAAACGTCCCCTCCTCTTCGTCGCAGTAACGGGCGAGGAAAAAGGTCTCCTCGGATCGAAATACTTCGCGGCGCACCCAACCGTGCGCGCCCAGGACATCATCGCCGATATCAATTGCGACATGTTCCTTCCGCTTTTTCCCCTCCGAATCCTTACCGTCTACGGTCTCGATGAATCCACGCTCGGGGACGACGCCCGCGCCATCGCTTCAAAGATGCGCATTCGCATCCAGCCGGATCCCGAGCCGAGCCGAAACGTCTTCATCCGCAGCGATCAGTACAGCTTTATCCTGCACGGCGTTCCTTCCCTCATGCTCGATTTCGGCGCTGAAAAAGGTTCGCCCGAAGCCGCCATTCAGAAGCGCTGGCTTTCCGAGCGGTATCACGCGCCTTCCGACGACCTCAACCAGCCGGTCGATAAACCCGCCGCCGCGGAATTCAATACCTTTGTCATGAAGCTGATGGAGCGCGTGGCCGATGCGCCTTCGCGCCCCGAATGGAAGCGCGACTCCTTCTTTAGTCGTTACCGGCCAGCGGCTCAGTGACCGCATACCTGCTCCTGCTCCTGGTCGCCGCTCTCGGGGGAGCCATGAACGCGCTCGCCGGTGGCGGTACGTTTCTCGTCTTCCCCGCCCTGCTGTTTGCCGGAGTGCCATCGGTCAGCGCAAACGCCACGTCATCTCTGGTCTTGTTGCCCGGTACCATCGCCTCCGCGTGGGTTTATCGCGACACGATGCGCGACATGACGCCGTCCTTTCTCGGATGGATGGCCGTCGTCAGCCTCGCCGGATCACTGGCCGGAAGCTTGCTGCTGCTTCACACTTCGAACCTGACATTCTCAATGCTCGTTCCGTGGCTGCTGCTCGGCGCGGCCGCGGTCTTCACCGCCGCGCCCTGGATCCGTACGAGGATGCTCCGCCGCGTCGCGCAATCCAAAACCGGCGGCCACCCTGCTTTGCCCGCCCTTCTCGCAGGCCAGCTCGCCATCTCGACATACGGCGGCTATTTCGGAGCTGGAATCGGCGTCCTGATGCTGGCGCTTTATCTTGCCGTCGCGAATCTTGAGGTCCATGCCGCCAGTGGACTAAGAACCGTCTGCGGCGCGACCATCAACACGCTCGCCGTGATTATCTTCGCCGCGCGCGGAGCCCTCGATTACAAACACGGCGTCCCCATGCTGGTGGCTGGAATCGCCGGCGGCTACCTGGGCGCCCATGGCGTCAAAAGGCTGGACCCGAAAAAGGCCCGCCTGGGCATCCTTATATATGCGTGGGCGCTGACGGCGTATTTCTTCGTCCGCCTGGCGCTGGGCATCCAGTAAAACCGCGGCTTGTATCCTGACCTCCATGAGCCTCCGGCGCAGTTGCGAATCATTCCTGCGTGACCTCGTCTACGCATTTCGCGCTCTCCGCAAAAGCCCGGGGTTCACGGCTGTCGCCATCGCCATCCTCGCCATCGGCATCGGCGTGAATGCGGCGGTCTTCACCGTCGCCAAAGCTGCCCTGTTCGCAGGCTTTCCCCAGGTGGCTCACAACGACCGAATCCTTTATCTCTCGAATAGCCGCGGCTGCTGCGTCTCATATCCCGATTTCCTCGACTGGCGCGCACAGGCCAGATCGTTTCAGGGAATGGCCATCGTTCATGGCGTCTCGGGAATTCTAAGTGACAATGCGGGCTTTCCCGAAAGTTACGACGCCACCGAAATCAGCGCCGACACTTTCCGGGTAGTTGGCAGAAAGCCTCTGCTCGGCCGCGATTTTGTTCCCGCCGATCAGGCGCCCGGAGCCCCTGCAGTGGCCATCCTGAGCTACGGCTTCTGGGAGCGTCGTTTCGCCAGAGATCCCTCCATCATTGGCCACCGCGTGCGGCTCAATGGCGTTCCGGCCAGCGTGGTCGGCGTCATGCCGCGCGGCTTTTCTTTTCCGCAGAAACAGGATCTCTGGATCCCCATGGTGCAGACTCCGGAGCTTCTCGCCAACCGGCAGAACCGCAGCCAGTGGTTCGCATTCGGCCGCATGGCCGATGGCGTCACCGTACAAATGGCTCGCGCCGAAATGGAGATGATCGGCCGTCGTCTCGGCGCGGCTTATCCACGCACGAATCAGGGAAGGAATCTGCTGCCCCAGGCGCAGACCTTCAACGAGTTCTTCATCTTCGACAACGAAACCGCCATCTATTGGTCGCTCTGGGGCGCAGTCGCCTTCGTGCTTTCAATCGCCTGCGCCAACCTCGCCAATCTCACCTTTGCGCGCACCATGGAACGCTCCCGCCAGATTTCCGTCCGCATAGCGCTCGGCGCAGGGCGATGGAGAATCCTTCGGCAGCTTCTGGCCGAAAGTGTCATCATCACCGGCGCAGGCAGCCTGCTCGGATTATTCATCGCGCAGTGGGGCCTCCGCGCTTATGCGGCGGCCGATCGCGGTCCCGGCCGATCCTCCTGGAGAATCCTCGATTACTCGACGGATTACCGCGTGCTCGCGTACCTCGTCGCCATCGGCGCCGGTACGGCCCTCATCCTCGCTCTGGCGCCCATGCGCCGCCTGTGTTCGCTTGACATTGGCGCCGCACTAAAAGATGGCGATCATGGCGCCGCGGGCGGACGCCGGGCCAGCCGCCTGTCCGCCCTTCTCGTCACTGCGGAGATCGCGCTCGCGGTTCTGCTGCTCACAGGCGCCGGCGTGATGACCCGTAGTTTCCTCAACCTCTACACGGCGCCTCTCGGCGTGAAGACTGCGAACATACTCACGCTTTCGGTGAACAGCAGGCACTCCGACTCATTTTTCGATCGTGCCCGCCCAGCCTTTCAGGCAATCCCGGGCGTCGCGTCTATTGCCATCGCCAGCAATATTCCGACAAGCGGCGCAGAAAAAAATATTGCCGAAATCCCCGGCGACGCGTCGGGCGACCAGAGTCGCCCGACCGTTTTCACGTTGGCCATTGGCCCCGGCTATTTCCGCACCCTCGGGACCACCCTCAGCTCGGGCCGCGATTTCAACGAATCCGATGGACCCTCCACCATTCCGGTCGCAATCATCAACGAGCGAATGGCGCGGCAATACTGGCCCGGCGAAAATCCTCTTGGCAAACATCTCCGGCTCGCGGCGAGTCAGCCTGCAGGACCGTGGCTCACCGTCATCGGCATCGCGCCGAACATCGCGCAGAACGGCCTCTTTCGCCGCAATCGCGATTCACTCCTGTACCTTCCGTTCCGGCAGAAACCGAGGCCAAGCATGACGATCCTCGCCCGCACCCTGGTTCCACCCGAAACTCTGGCGGGCGCCTTCCGCAGGGAAGTACAGGCGCTCGACGCGCAAGTGTCCGTGTACGGTCCGGTCACGCTCGAAGAAAGGCTGCGATCGAATTACTGGACGAGCGGGCTCTACGGAGTTCTCTTCGCCATCTTCGCCGCCGTGGCGCTGCTCATCGCTTCGGTCGGATTATTCGCCGTTATCGCTCAATCGGTTGCGCGCCGCACGCGCGAGATCGGCATTCGCATGGCGATCGGCGCGTCGCGCAGAGATATCCGAATGTTGATCCTTCGCCAGGGAATGCTCCCTGTTGGAATCGGCCTAGTGATCGGCGTCACCGGCTCTCTCGCAGTGAACCGCGTTCTCATGTCCGCTCTGGTTCAGGTCTCCCCCGGAGACCCGGTCGCGCTCGCCGCCGCCTCCGCACTGCTCGTTCTCACGGCCGCGCTCGGCTGTCTCATCCCCGCCCGCCGCGCCGCGCGGATCGATCCAATGAGCGCCATCCGCCACGAATAATCTGCTCCGGAATCTCATCCGCTACAATAATAAAGACCCCAAACCCAGGAGGAAGCTGCTGTTGGATTCTGCAATCCTGGCCCTGGAAGACGGAACAGTCTTCGAGGGCAGGAGTTTTGGTGCGCCTACCGAACGCTCAGGCGAAGTCGTTTTCAATACTGCCATCACCGGTTACCAGGAAATTTTCACCGACCCCTCCTATACCGGCCAGATCGTCGTCCTCACCAACCCCCAGATCGGAAATTACGGGACCAGCGCCAGTGATAACGAAGCGGCCAAACCCTGTATAGAAGGCCTCGGGGTCCGCGAGTTTTCCAGCGTGACCAGCAACTGGCGCTCGGATGAAGAGGCCCGCGATTTCCTGTCTCAATCCGGCGTTCCCGTTATCTCGGATCTCGACACCCGCACGCTCGTTCGCCATCTTCGCAATCGCGGGGCGATGCGCGGCGTCCTCTCCACGATCGAAAAAGACCCGGCGAAACTTGTCGAGAAAGCCCGCTCCATTCCTTCCATGGCCGGGCTCGATCTCGCTACGCGCGTATCTACTCCCGAACAATACGAGTGGGTGAAGCCTGTCGAACCCTGCTCGCCTTCGGACCTCGTTCCGGCTGCGGCGGACCCCCGCTTCCACGTCGTCGCCTACGATTTCGGAATCAAGCAGAATATCCTTCGCCGGCTTGTCCACTCCGGATGCCGCGTCACCGTTGTTCCCTCCCTTACTTCCGCTGAAGACGTACTCGCGCTCAAGCCGGATGGCGTGTTTCTTTCGAACGGCCCGGGCGACCCCGAACCTCTGCGCCCACAAATCGACAACGTGCGGCGGCTGATCGGCAAGACGCCGGTGTTCGGCATCTGCCTCGGCCATCAAATTCTGGGCCTCGCGCTCGGCGGCAAAACTTACAAGCTCAAGTTTGGCCATCGTGGCGCCAATCATCCTGTGCTGAACCAGGTGACGCAAAGAGTCGAGATCACTTCGCACAATCACGGCTTCGCCGTCGATCCCGATTCGCTCAACGAAAGCGACATCGAAATTACGCACGTCAACCTGAACGACCACACGCTTGAAGGCTTCCGCCACCGCCGCGAGCCGGTTTTTTGCGTCCAGTACCACCCGGAAGCCGCGCCCGGTCCCCACGATTCTCACTATCTCTTCAACGACTTCGTCGAAATGATGGCGGAAAACAAATAAATGCCGCGCAGAAACGACCTTCACCGCATTCTGATCATCGGCTCGGGCCCGATCATCATCGGCCAGGCCTGCGAATTCGACTACTCGGGCACTCAGGCGGCGAAAGCCCTGCGCGCCGACGGGTTCGAAGTCATCCTCGTCAACTCCAATCCGGCGACGATCATGACCGATCCGGAGCTTGCCGACCGCACCTATGTCGAACCGCTCAGCCGCGCGTACCTCGAAGAGATCATCGCCCGCGAACGTCCCGATGCGCTGCTCTCGACCGTGGGCGGCCAGACCGCGCTGAATCTTTCGGTCGAACTCGCCGAAGCCGGCATTCTCGATAAATATGGCGTCGAGCTGATCGGCGCCAAAATCGACGCGATCAAGAAAGCCGAAGACCGCCTCCTGTTTAAAGACGCGATGCGCAAAATCGGCCTCGAAACGCCGCAATCGCAGCTCGTTAACGATATCGAAGGCGGCCTCGCTTTTGTAGAAAAGCACGGCTACCCTGCCATCCTGCGGCCCAGCTTCACGCTTGGCGGCACCGGCGGCGGCATCGCTTACAACCGCGAAGACCTCGTCACCATCCTCGAGCGCGGGATCGACCTCTCGCCCGTCCACGAAGTTCTCATTGAAGAAAGCGCCCTCGGCTGGAAGGAGTTCGAGCTCGAGGTGATGCGCGATCTCGCCGACAACGTCATCATCATCTGCTCCATCGAGAACTTTGACCCGATGGGCGTTCATACCGGCGACTCGATCACCGTCGCTCCCGCGCAAACGCTCACCGACCGCGAATACCAGATGATGCGCGATGGCGCGATCCGGTGCCTGCGTGAGATCGGCGTGGATACCGGGGGGTCGAATGTCCAGTTCGCCATCAATCCGAAGAATGGCCGGATGGTCATCATCGAGATGAACCCGCGCGTTTCGCGCAGCTCCGCGCTCGCTTCGAAAGCCACCGGATTCCCGATCGCCAAAATCGCGGCGAAACTTGCCGTCGGCTATCGCCTCGACGAAATCCGGAACGACATCACCAAAGTTACGCCGGCCTCATTCGAGCCCACCATCGACTACGTGGTGGTGAAGATTCCCAAGTGGGCGTTCGAGAAATTCCCCGGCGCCGACACCACACTCGGCACGCAGATGAAATCCGTCGGCGAAGTGATGGCGATCGGCCGCACTTTCAAAGAAGCGCTCGGCAAGGGAATCCGCAGCCTCGAGACCGGAAAGAAATTCGGTTCCGAGGTCTTCGACAAAGCCCTCATCCCGAACAAGCTGATCACGCCAACTCCGGATCGCCTCAGCTACATCCGCTTCGCGCTCAGCGCCGGATTCACAGTCGAAGAGATTCATGAGATGACGGCGATCGATCCCTGGTTCCTCGAGCAGATTCGCCAGACCACGGATTTCGATCGCGATCTCGCCGCCACCAGTCTCGATTCGGTCGATGCCCGGACGCTCGCGCGAGCCAAGCGCATGGGCATTTCGGATGTCCAGCTCGCTGCGCACTGGAATACCAGCGAAATCGACGTTCGCAACCGCCGCAAAGAGGCCGGAATCGGCGCCGTCTTCAATCGCGTGGATACGTGCTCCGCTGAATTTGAAAGCTTCACCCCCTATCTTTATTCCACCTACGAAACGGCCTGCGAGGCCGACCCGACATCGCGCCGTAAGGTGATGATCCTCGGCAGCGGCCCGAACCGCATCGGCCAGGGAATCGAATTCGACTACTGCTGCTGCCATGCCTCGTTCGCGCTGCAGGCGGAAAACGTCGAGTCGATCATGGTCAACTGCAACCCGGAAACCGTCTCGACCGATTACGACACAAGCGACCGTCTTTACTTCGAGCCGCTCACACTCGAACACGTCCTCAACATCGTCGATACCGAGAAACCGGATGGCGTGATCGTGCAGTTCGGCGGACAGACGCCTCTCACGCTGGCGCTGCCGCTGAAAAAACTCGGCGTCCCCATCATTGGGACCGCTCCCGAAAGCATCGATCTCGCGGAGGACCGAAAACTCTTCGGCAAACTGCTCGACGATCTCAAGATCCCGTCGCCCGCGAACGGAACCGCGACCAGCGCCGATGAAGCCGCCGGGATCGCCCGCCGCATCGGATATCCCGTGCTCCTGCGCCCCAGTTACGTGCTCGGCGGCCGGGCCATGGTCATCGTCTACGACGAAGACGGAGTACGCCGCTATATGCGGGAAGCCGTCACCTTCTCGCAGGATCGCCCGGTTCTGATCGACCGCTTCCTCGAAGATGCGGTCGAAGTCGATGTGGACGCTCTTTGCGATGGCGAGGATGTTCTCATCGCCGGCATCATGGAGCACATCGAGGAAGCCGGCATCCACTCGGGCGACAGTTCCTGCGTGCTGCCGCCGGTTTCGATCGCGCAGACCGAGATCGAAACCATCGAGAACTACACGCGGCGACTCGCGCTCGCGCTGAACGTCATCGGGCTGATGAACGTGCAGTATGCGATCAAAGACGGCCAGGTCTACGTTCTGGAAGTGAACCCTCGCGCCTCGCGTACCGTGCCTTACGTCAGCAAGGCCACGGGCGTTGCTCTTCCCCGCCTCGCCGTCCAGCTCATGCTCGGCAAGAAGCTTCGCGATGTGTCGGAACATCGGGGCCGCCTGCCCGTGCCGCTGAAATTCGTGAAATCGCCGGTGTTCCCGTTCAACAAGTTCCCCGGGGTCGACCCGGCTCTGGGGCCCGAAATGCGTTCGACCGGCGAAGTAATGGGCGTGGGCCACAATTTCGGCGAGGCTTTCGCCAAAGCCCAGCTCAGCGCGGGAAGTCCCCTGCCCGAAAAGGGCACCGTCTTCATCAGTGTGAACGACCGTTACAAACCTGACGTCGTCTCCATCGCGCGCCGCTTCGCCGATCTCGGCTTCTCACTGATCGCTACGCGCGGCACCGCGACGGCATTGCGCGCCGCGGGGCTGAGCTGCAAGACGGTCTTCAAGGTGAATGAAGGCCGCCCAAACGCGGTGGACATGCTGAAAGCCGGGGCCGTGCAACTCGTCATCTACACCACCAACGGCGCGCTTTCCTTCGAAGATGAAAAATCGATTCGCAGAAGCGCCGTAGCCTATCGCGTTCCCTGCATCACCACGATGAGCGGCGCCCGGGCGGCCGTGGAGGCCGTCGTTTCCAAACTCCGCGACCCGCTGCGCGTCTGGAATCTGCAGGAGATCCATGACCAGACACTCGAGGCCGCCGGTTAAAGCATCGATTATTATTTAATGGTTCGATGACGCGAAGACAACTGTCTCTGATGGCGCTGGCGTCGGTGGCCGCCGCACCTGGTCTACGGGCTCAGGATGGCGCTCCTTCCTGGCGGGGCGCTCTCGAAAAGCGGCTGCCGGCGTACGGTCATCGTAACTGGGTCGTGATTGCCGATTCGGCGTATCCACTGCAATCGAATCCCGGAATCGAGACCATTGTTTCGGGAGCTGAACATCTGCGCGTTCTACATACGGCGCTCGACCTGATTTCGAAGACGCCCCACGTTCGGCCCATCATCTACACCGATAAAGAATTGCAGTTCGTGCCCGACAGCGATGCGCCGGGCATCACAGCTTACCGGCAGCGCCTGGCCGCGATGCTGAATAATCAGCCGGTTCAGACAATCCCGCATGAAGAGATCATCCACCGGCTGGATGAGGCGGCCCGCACCTTCAACGTTCTGATCATCAAGACGACTCTGGCGCTGCCTTATACGTCCGTCTTCCTGCAACTCGCCGCCGCTTACTGGAGCGATGACGCCGAGTCCCGGCTGCGGCAATCGATGGGCGGGCGCTGAATCTACTTCTTCTCTCTCCTGCCGCCGTATTTTCGTACGGTGGAGAGAAATCTGGCCGCGACTTTCGGGGATTTTACCTTTCCGGTAAGGATCTGGGCATCCGAAACGTTGTTGCCATAAAGCGCGTCGTTTACGTCGCCGTCGCCGCGCAGAGTACCGCCCTGCAGCGATAATCCGCCGAATACGCCGCGGGAATGCGACCACGACAGGATATCGGCGCGCATGCTGGCATCGGTTTGGGCCGTGATGTCGCGGCCAACCGGTCCGCCGGCCACAGACGCTTCACCACCGAGGGTGAATTTCGTGTCCAACATTCCCCGCAGGCCTTTCTCGCTCATCACGAGCATCACGACATCGACCTCCGCGGCGCCGACCTGCAACCCAAACCCGCCGCCTTCCACACGGATGCCCGCCGGACCTGTCCATCCAACTCCGCGCGGATTTCTGCAGGAAGCGAAGCCCCTGCCGTATTTGCCCGAGATGATAAATCCGCCCTTCTTCATGCCCGGGATCACTACGACGCAATGCGCTTTCGCAAAGAGACTCAACGGAATTCCCTTGTCGCCGGCTCCCATCATCTCGTTGAGGGTCTCGGCTGAGGCGTTCAATCGATCCACGTTCACTTTATCGAGAGCGTGGAGCGGCAGGATGAGGACTGCAAGTATCGTTATGAGCTTGTTTAACATCGAAGACCTTTTTTCCTTCAACTCCGGAGCCGCTGCCGCGCGACCCAGTATCTCACTGCTACCGTGCCATCCATCCTCTTCCTGACAGGAAGCCCAATGTCTCCGCGGGATTACGCGCCATGCCGACACGTGATCGATTAACTCAACAGATCGATAACGTCCAGAATAAAGAAGGTTGCAGGGTCATATACGACAACATAGCCCTGGTAATAACCGACCGCGTATCCGGGTGGGATCGGCGGCAAATAGCCGAGCAGGCTGGGCGGAACCGGTGAGAAGTAAGGAAGCCAGACGCGGGGAAAATAACCGCCCCGGGCAAAGTGCGGGCGATGCCCACGGTCCACGCGCGGAAGCGCGCGGCGATAGTACTGAAGCAGCCTCGGCCTGTCCTGCTGCCGGAACTGATAATTCGGCCGGGACCGTTCAGGCTCGCGTCCGGAGTTGAAATCCGGCCTGCCCGCGCCCGGCCTGTTGGTTGGCCCCTGCGGCCGGGCAGCAGGCCGATTCGGCCGACCGGGACGATTCATCTCGGCGGGCGGACCGCCGCGATTCGCACCGCCGGGTTCATCGCCCCGATCCGGACCACGATTCCCGGCAGGTCCCGCTCCCTGCCCGCCGCGCTCACCAGGACGATTCATCTCCGCAGGCGGGCCACCGCGATTCGCACCTCCGGGTTCAACGCCACGATCCGGAGCACCATGCTCGGCACGTCCCGCTCCCTGGCCACCCGGCTCGGCGCCCCCAGGCGAACCGCCGCGCTGTCTTTCCGCACCCCTTTGCTCATGGTTCTGGGGTGGCGGGTTCTGTGCGGAGATGGTTGGCGCCGACCACAGCCCCACACCAGCCAGCGCCGCCCAGCATAATGAAAGTCGCCTCATGTGATCATGCCGTATTCAGGAAAGCGATAACTGTCGCCTGCCCGATCGAATTGATTGGAGCACTTCGGGGTCCAGAGATTGCAACTTCCGTGCTCCCAGCCTCACACCGATACAACTTGCGCTGCATCAGGCCGAGACGAGGGCGCGAAGGCGCTCGGGTTCTTCGCCCAGCCACTTCGGATTTTGCGCCGTGCCATCGTAGAGGGAAGTGGTCTTGAACAACTCGAACTCTCCTCGCGACGCCGCCTGGCGCGTTTTTGCGAGGATCCGTTCCACCTCGGTCGCGTTCATCGGATGGAAGGTTCGAGCGGCTTCAAAAGCCTGATCCAGAATCTCCATGCTGTCGATTCCGGTAATCACGACAGCAGTCTCGAGATTCAAGGCGTAGTGCAGACACTCGATCGGCGTTACGGTGTGCGATCGCAAGATCTGGCCGTTGGCCATCGATTTCATTCCCAGCACGGCGGTATTCAGCTTTACGAGTTCCGGCACGACCATGTTCGCGAAGCTTCTGTAGTGGGCATCCATCACATTGAGAGGCATCTGCGCCGCGTCAAAAACAAATCCGTTCTCGTTCGCGACCTCAAGCATATATAGATGAACACGCGGGTCCTTGTGGCCGGTAAAACCGATGTACTTTATCTTGCCCTGCTGCCGGGCCTCGATCATCGCTGCATGCGCGCCATCATCGGCGAAAACGCGATTGGCGTCCTCGAATCGCAGAATCTCATGATGCTGAACCAGATCGATGTAATCCACCTGCAGCCGCTTCAATGATTCCTCGAGCTGCTTCATCGCCTCCTTCTTCGTGCGGCCATCGATTTTGGTCATCAGGAAAACGCGTTCGCGATAGCCGTCCTTCAACATGCGGCCCATGCGCTTCTCGCTTTCGCCCTCGTTGTAATCCCAGCAGTTGTCGAAGAAGTTGATACCGCGATCGGCGGCGCTGCGCATGATGCGGTCCGCGAGTTTGGCGTCGACGTGCTTCAGGCCCAGATGCCAGCCGCCAAGACCGATCATCGAGACTCGCTCGCCGGTACGCCCGAGCGTACGCCTGGGCATTTCGATGTGATCCATATAAGTCCTCTGCCCGCATGATGGCAGCAGCGTCTGCGGTCATCAAACGGAAATCGTGTTGTACGAACCAATTTCGTATACTCCTGACTGCGCTTCCAATGAAGATTCACTCTTCTGCTGTTCTCTTCCTGTTCCTCGCCGGCTCGCTCGCCGCGAAGCAACCTCTGGTGGTTATCTCGGTCGACGGCCTCGATAACCGATATCTGGCCGATGCCGACCAGATGCGGCTACGAATTCCGCATCTGCGCAAGCTCATGCGCGAGGGCGAGTACTCGAAAGGCGTGATCGGTGTGGTTCCGACCGTCACGTGGCCGTCGCATACGACGCTGATTACGGGAGTCGATCCGGTGGTCCATGGAATTCTGGGGAACTGGCGGCCACCTGGAGACCGGTACCTCGATTATTCGCAAATCAAAGTTCCGACGCTTCTCGGCGCCGCGCATGCCGCCGGCCTGAAGACCGCGAGCATCACGTGGCCGGTAACGGTTGGGGCGCCGAGCGATTTCAATCTGCCGGAGTATTTCGATACCCGGCAGGGCGGCTCGATGAATACGCGCGCGGTGGAGAGGAAATCGCAGCCGCCGGATCTGGTGGAGCGGATCTCACGCGAGTATCCGTCCTTTCCCCAGCAGTGGATGGACGACCGGACGCGTACCCTTGCGGCGATTTATCTGCTTCGGCATGAGCATCCGGATCTGCTGCTGATCCATCTGGTGGCTCTCGATTCCGAAGAACACGAGAACGCTCCGTTTACGCGTGAGGCGAACGCGACTCTGGAGAGAACCGATGAGTTGATCGGGACGATTCTGGAGGAATTGCCGCACGGATCGGCTCTCGCGGTGGTCTCCGATCACGGATTCGAACGTGTGGACAAGATCGTGAACATCAAATCGATTGCGCCGAATTTCGTAGCAATGGGCGGCGTAGTGGTGGCGACGGACGCGGCATCGGCCGAGGCGCTGCGCAAGTTGCGGGCTGATCCGCAGAACGGCATCGGCCGCGAGATTCCGGCGGAAGAGTATGCCAGGTTTCCTTCCAACCTGCCCGCGCATCCCGCCGCGGTGTTCGAGCCGGCCGAGCATGTGATGTTCAGTTCTGCCCCAGCCAGTGTGGGGAAAGATCTGGTTTCAAAGCCGCAGGAGATCGGCAATCACGGGCACTGGCCGATGCGGTACCGATCAGTCTTCGTGCTATGGGGACCGTCCATACCGCACGAGCAATTGCCCGAGTTCTCGATCAAAGAGATCGCCGGACGGTTTGCTTCCGTGCTCGGCATTCGTATTCAGTAGCCGGTTCTACCGGAACAGCATGGGGGCGAAGTTGCCGAGATAATCGCGCCAGTTGCGCCAGACGTGTCCTTCTTCGGAAGTGACGAACTGGTGTTTGATGCC
>Ga0068855_100006504_pt1 | contig 14207 bp, 13 predicted proteins | sample KBSCornC52_FD_66592 | JGI IMG/M metagenome (GOLD analysis project Ga0068855, IMG submission 66592) | Corn rhizosphere microbial communities from Kellogg Biological Station, Michigan, USA - KBS Corn C5-2 | ecosystem: Host-associated > Plants > Roots > Rhizosphere > Soil ... | reverse complement strand
CCGGGTTGATGAACACGACGCGGCGCTGGCCGAACACGCCGCGGTAGCGGTCGTCCAGGCCGTAGATCGTCGTGTTGTACTGGTCGTGCGAGCGCGTGGTGAGCAACGTGAAGACGACCTGGTCGAGCTGACGCGCGCGGGCGCGGTGCACGGGCGTGTCCTGCGGCACGGCGTGCGTGCAGAACAGGGCCTTCCCGGGCGCGGTGACCCAGACGCGTTCGCTGGCCGTGTTGCGCAGCCGGAAGCCGCCGGGCACGCGGATGCGTTCGTTGAAGTCGGCGAAGTCGTCGAACACGGCCTCGATCTTGTCGCGGATGCGGTCGTAGTCCTCCACCAGCCATCGCCAGGGCGTCTTCGAGCGCGCGCCGAGGGTGGCCGCGGCCATGCGGGCGACGATGGCCGGTTCCGACAGCAGGTGCTCGGACGCCGGCGGGTTGATGCCCAGCGAGATGTGCACCATCGACATCGAATCCTCCACCGTGACGCCCTGCGGGCCGGCCGCCTGCACGTCGATCTCGGTGCGGCCCAGGCAGGGCAGGATCAGCGCCTCGCGGCCGTGCACGAGGTGGCTGCGGTTGAGCTTGGTGGCCACGTGCACCGTGAGCTCGCATTGGCGCAGCCCGCGCCAGGTCTGGTAGGTGTCGGGCGTGGCGGCGGCGAAGTTGCCGCCCAGGGCGATGAAGACCTTGCCGCGGCCGTCCAGCATCGCCTGGATCGACTGCACCGTGTCCAGGCCCGGCGTGCGCGGCGGCTCGAAGCCGAACACGTCGCGCAGGCGGTCGAGCAGGGCGGCCGGCGGCTTCTCCCAGATGCCCATCGTGCGGTCGCCTTGCACGTTGCTGTGGCCGCGCACGGGACACGCGCCGGCGCCCGGCCGGCCCAGGTTGCCGCGCAGCAGCAGCAGGTTGTCGATCATCTGGATGGTCGCCACCGAGTGCTGGTGCTGCGTGATGCCCATGCCCCAGCAGGCGATGACGCTCTTCGCCTCGATGTAGACGTCGCCCGCAGCGCGCATCTGCGCCTCGGACAGCCCCGACTCCTGTTCCAGCAGGGGCCACGACTCGGCGCGCAGGTCGGCCAGCAGCGCCTCGATGCCGACGGTGTGCTCGGCGATGAAGGCGTGATCCAGCACGTCGCCGCGCGCGTCCTCCTGCTCGACGACATGCTTCATCATGCCCTTGAGCAGCGCGAAGTCGCCGCCCACGCGCAGCTGGAAGTAGTGCGTGCTGATGCGGGTCGAGCCCAGCGTGGCCATCTGCAGCTTGTCCTGCGGGTCGGCGAAGCGCTCCAGGCCGCGTTCGCGCAGCGGGTTGAAGCTGACGATGCGGGCGCCGCGCCTGGCCGCCGCGCGCAGCTCGCCCAGCATTCGCGAGTGGTTGGTGCCGGGGTTCTGGCCGAAGATGAAGATCGCGTCGGCCTGCTCGAAGTCGTCCAGCGTGACGGTGCCCTTGCCGACGCCCAGCTGCGGACGCATCGCCGAGCCGCTGGGCTCGTGGCACATGTTGGAGCAGTCGGGGAAGTTGTTGGTGCCGTACTCGCGCACGAACAGCTGGTACAGGAACGCGGCTTCGTTGCTGGCACGGCCCGAGGTGTAGAACATCGCCTGGTTCGGGTCGGGCAGGGCGTTCAGGTGGCGGCCGACGAGCGCGAACGCGTCGTCCCATGCGATGGCGCGGTACTTGTCGCTCGCGGCGTCGTAGACCAGGGGCTCGGTCAGCCGGCCCTGGTCTTCCAGGAAGAAATCGCTGCGGCCGGCGAGCTCGGTCACCGTGTGCTGCGCGAAGAATTCGGGCGTGGCGCGCCGCGCCGTGGCCTCGGCCGCGACGGCCTTGGCGCCGTTCTCGCAGAACTCGAAGGTGGAGGCGTGGTTGCGGTCGGGCCAGGCGCAGCCGGGGCAGTCGAAGCCGTCGGGCTGGTTGGCCGACAGCAGGGTCTTGGCTCCCTTGACGGGGATGTCCTGCGACAGCAGGGTCTTGCTCACGCTCCGGAGGGCGCCCCAGCCGCCGGCCGGGCCCTTGTAGAACTCGATCTTCTTGTCGCTCACCGAAACGATCTTCCTCGGGTGGTTGGGTGGAAACCCTGAAGCGAGGAAGTTTGCCCGAGACCGGCCGCGCCGAAAATATGCGCTGCACCGCAACAGCCGCCCAATTCAGGCGATTGACCGGGGGCGGGCGGTTGATCGCTTGTCCAGGGGCGTGGCCTGGCTCCGGCGGGGGATGGCGGGTGACGCCTTTGGCTCACCCGCCCTGCCAGCCATGCCGGCCCACGACCCGCCGTCAGAGCAGCTTCGCGTCGATCAGCTCGCTCTTGATGTAGGCGTAATAGATCGGCGCGGCCACCAGCCCGGGCACGCCGAACAGGGCCTCCATCGCCATCATCGCGATCAGCAGCTCCCAGATCTGCGACTTGATGCGGGTGCCGACGATGCGCGCGCCCAGGAAGTACTCGAGCTTGTGGATGACGATCAGGAACACGAGCGAGGCCACCGCCACCGCCGGTGAATGGGCCAGGCTGACCACCACCACGATGGTGTTGGACGTGAGGTTGCCCACGATGGGCAGCAGCCCGACGATGAAGGTGATCGCGATCATCGTCTTGGTCAGCGGCAGGTGCACGCCGAACAGGTGCAGACCGATGACCAGGTAGAGCCCGGTGAACGTGGTGTTGAGCAGCGAGATCGACAGCTGCGACAGCGCGACGTTGCGGAAGGCCTGGGCGAAACGCTCGGCGCGCGTCGTCAGGTGCACGGCCAGCGGGCCCGCATTCGCGTGCGGGTCGACCTCGCGCAGCGACAGCACCACGCCGATCACCATCGCGATGATCGTCTCGGCGAACGTGACCAGCGTGTGCGCCCCCATCATCTGCAGCTCGGCGACGTGCGTGCGCAGCCACTCGAGCGCTTTCTGCTGCAGGTCGGCGATGTCGTCGGGCAGGTAGCCGGCCAGGAACGGCGGGATGCCGGCGCGCACCTTGTCGAGGATGTCGGAGACCTTGGCCAGCAGGCGCGGCAGGTTCTCGATGTCGCTGCGGAAGAACGCGATCAGCCCGAACACGGCGCCGGTGATGAGCGCGATGATGAGCGTGGCGAACAGCAGCACCGTCAGCATCTTGGCCAGCCGGGTGTTGAACCAGCGCTGCGCGAACGGGGTGACCGAGACCACCAGCTGGTACACCAGCAGGCCCACGAGCAGGGGCACCAGCAGGTGCAACTGCAGCACCCCGAGCAGCGCGAGGCCCGCCAGGATGTAGGACGTGATTCGGCAGGCTTGCTCGCGCGAGATGGCGTTCATTGGGACGTCAGGTGAGGGTGGCGCGGCGGCGGATCAAGCCTTGGCCTTGCCGAGGTAGGTTTCGATGACGCGCGGATCGGCGGCGAGCTGCGCGGCAGGGCCCGACAGCGCGATGGCGCCGGTCTCGAGCACGTAGGCGTGGTCGGCCACCGCCATCGCGGCGCGGGCGTTCTGTTCGATCAGCAGGATGGTGGCGCCCGTCTCGCGCAGGCGGTCGATGATGCGGAAGATCTCCTTGACCACCAGCGGCGCCAGCCCCAGGCTGGGTTCGTCGAGCATCAGCAGGCGCGGCTTGCCCATCAGCGCGCGGCCGATCGCCAGCATCTGGCGCTCGCCGCCCGACAGGGTGCCCGCCGCCTGCGCCTGGCGCTCGTGCAGGCGCGGGAACAGCGCGTAGATCTCGTCCAGTCGCGCGGCCTGCTCGGCACGCGGCGCGTGGCGCTGGCGGTAGCCGCCCAGCAGCAGGTTGTCGGCGACGGGCATCGTGGCGAACAGCGCGCGCGTCTCGGGCACCAGCGCGATGCCGCGCTGCACGCGCTCCTCCAGCGACAGCCGCTGCACGGCCTGCCCGTCGAAGCGCACGTCGCCGCGCGCGGGCAGCACCCCCATCAGCGCGTTGAGCAGCGTGCTCTTGCCGGCGCCATTGGGGCCCACGACGGCGACGACGCTGCCGGCGGCGGCCTCGATGGCGATGCCCGACAGCACCTCGGCGCGACCGTAGCCCGCATGCAGGCCCTCGACCTGGAGCAACGGCGCGGCCATCAGTGCTCCACGCCAAGGTAGGCCGCGCGCACGGCGGGATCCGCGCGCACCTGGTCGGGCGTGCCCTCGGTCAGCTTGGTGCCGAACTCGACGACCACGATGCGGTCGGTCAGCGTCATGACGAAATCCATGTCGTGCTCCACCAGCAGCAGGCTCATGCCCTCGGCACGCAGCTGCGACAGCACCGCGCCGAGCGCCTGCTTTTCCTTCAGGCGCAGGCCCGCGGCGGGTTCGTCCAGCAGCAGCAGCGACGGATCCGTGCACAACGCGCGGGCGATCTCCATCAGGCGCTGCTGGCCGAGCGCCAGGTTTCCGGCGGGCTCGCTGGCAAGCGACACCATGCCGATGCGATCGAGCTGCCGCCAGGCCTCGGCCAGCAGGCGGCGTTCCTCGCGGCGATCCAGGCGCAGCATCGCGCCCAGCACCCCGGAGCCCGCGCGCTTGTGGGCCCCCAGCGCGACGTTTTCCAGCACGCTCATGTCCGGGATCATGCGCACGTGCTGGAAGGTGCGCGACATGCCCCGGCGGGCGATCGTGCGCGAAGGCAGCCCGCTGACGCGCGCGCCGCGGAAGTCGACCTGGCCCGCGGTGAGCGGCAGCACGCCGGTGATGAGGTTGAACAGCGTCGACTTGCCCGCGCCGTTGGGGCCGATCAGGCCGACGATCTCGCCGGCGCGCACGTCGAACGAGACATCGTTGACGGCCACGAGGCCGCCGAACTGCTTGCGCGCCTTGGCCACCGACAGCACCGTCTCGCCGCGCGCCGGCGTCGCTGCACGGGGCAGCGGCTCGGCACCGGCCCACGTCGCCGGGTCGAGGCGGCGCACGGGCATGCGGCGCGTGGCGAGCGACCACAGGCCCTGTGGCGTGACCTGCAGCACGAGGATCAGCACCATGCCGAACACCACGAGTTCGACGGGGCCGCTGGTGCCCAGGAGCGCCGGCAGCCAGTTCTGCAGCTGGTCCTCCGCGACCTTGACGGCCGCCGCGCCCACGAAGGCGCCGCCCACCAGGCCCACGCCGCCGAGCACCGCCATGAACAGGTACTCGATGCCCATCTGCAGCCCGAATGGCGACGGGTTGACCGAGCGCTGGTAGTGCGCGAACAGCCAGCCCGAGAGCGACGCGTAGAGCGCCGCGATCACGAAGGCCGCCACCTTGTAGCGCAGCGTGCCCACGCCCATCGCCTCGGCCATCAGCGTGCCGCCCTTGAGCGCGCGGATGGCGCGGCCCGGCCGCGAGTCGAGCAGGTGGCGCAGCGCCAGCGCGCCCAGCAGCGCGACGACCCAGATCAGCCCGTAGGACGCCCGCCCGCTGCGCAGCTCGACCCCGCCGACCGACACGGGCGGGATGCCCTGGATGCCGTCGAACTTGCCCAGGAAGTCGAGGTTGCCGACCAGGAAGAACAGTGCCAGGCCCCAGGCGATGGTGGCCAGCGGCAGGTAGTGGCCCGACATGCGCAGCGTCACGCCCGCCACGACCAGTGCCACCACCAGTGTCAGCGCGAGCCCGCAGAGCAGCCCCAGCCAGGGCGACGCCGCATGCGCGGTCGTCACCCAGGCACTGGCGTAGGCGCCCAGGCCGACGAACGCGGCCTGGCCGAACGACGTCAGGCCGGCCACGCCCGTCAGCAGCACCAGGCCCAGCACGACGACCGCGTACAGGCCGATGTAGTCCAGCTGCGTGATCCAGAATTCGGGTATCGGCAGCAGGGGCAGCGCGAGCAGCACCAGCACGCCGGCGGCGGCGGCGATGCGCAGGGGAGGGAAGTGCTTCACGGCCGGCTCACTCGTCTTCGTCATGGTGGCGGTCGGTGAGCGAGCGCAGCAGCAGGATCGGGATGATCGCGGTGAACACGATCACGTCCTTGTACGCGCTGGCCCAGAACGAGCTGAACGAGTCCAGCAGGCCCACCAGCAGCGCGCCGCCCACGGCCAGCGGGTAGCTCGCCAGGCCACCGAAGATCGCGGCGACGAAGCCTTTCAGGCCGATGAGGAAGCCGCCGTCATAGATCATCGTGGTGGTGGGCCCGATCAGCAGGCCTGACAGCGCGCCGATGAAGGCCGCCATCGAGAACGCGCTGCGTCCCGCGTGTTCGGTGGACACGCCCATCAGCCGCGCGCCCAGGCGGTGGATGGCCGTCGCGCGCAGCGCCTTGCCGGCCAGCGTGCGCGCGAAGAACAGGTACAGCGCGCCCATCAGCAGCGCGGACGCCAGCACCGTCACGATGGCCTGCCCCGGGATCGTGACCGGGCCGGCGTTGAACGTGGCGTCCCAGAACGGCGGCGTGCGGTAGCCCTCGGCACCGAAGAAGACCAGACCGAGGCCGACCAGCGTGAAATGCACCCCCACCGACACGATCAGCAGCAGCAGCACCGAGGCGTCGGCCAACGGCTGGTAGGCCAGTCGATACACCAGGGGGCCGAGCGCGGTGACCAGCACCAGCGTCAGCAGGCCCTGAACGAGCAGCGGCCACGCGTGGCCGCTCGCCACGTACGTCAGCGCCGCGGCTGCAACGGGCAGGGCGCACAGTCGCCCGATCTCGCGGCCGGTGGCCGACCAGGGGCGCCGCGTGCGGAGCCCGTCCCAGGCCTCGCGCAGCACCGCCAGGGCGGCCAGCAGCAGCGCCAGCCAGACGGTGCCCGGCACGCGCCCCAGCTGCAGCATCGCCAGGGTGAGCGCGCTGTAGGCGACGAACTCGCCCTGCGGGATCAGGATCACGCGCGTGACCGCGAACACCAGCACGATGGCCATGCCCAGCAAGGCATACACGGCGCCGTTGCCGATGCCGTCTAGCAGCAGCACGGCGGCGATCGTCGAATCCATCCGGTCCTTTCGGTTCTCGTCGTGCGCCGGACGCGGCGCGAGCGAACCCCCCGAATTTACCTTGCCCGACCGTGGCCGCGGCGGGCGGGCGCGAGCCTTGCCAGAAACGGCCATCGCACGGCCCGCGCCGTGCACGGAGGAAAAGACATCATGGACACGACTCCTGGCACCGTCACCGTCTGGCAATCCGGCCGGCTCGCGCCGCACGCCATCGCGCCGCGCTTCGATCTGTCGCGCATCACGCGCGAGCAATGGCTGGGCACCGCGCTGCTGCTGATGTCGGCCGTCGTCATGGCCGTGTACGTGTCCGTCCTGCAACGCGACGTCAATGCCAGCGAGATGGAGCACATGGCCCAGCGCTCGCGCGCCATTGCCGAGGCGCGCTGCGAGGCCGACAACCCCGCCGAACGGCGCGGCCATTGCCTGGCGCTGTTCAATGGCGACATCGCGGCCGTCGAGCCCCCGCCGCTTCCGGCGCCCCCGTCGGGCGAGGTGCGCTACGAGCAGGAGAACGCGGCGCGCGCGATGACCGTGTCGCTGGTCGGACGCTGAAGGCCGCCATGGAGGCCACCGACTTCCTGACGCGCCAGCATCGCCAGATCGAGCAGGCGCTGCGCGACGCGCTCGCCGCCGATGACGCCGCCGTGCGGCGCAGCCGCTTCCTGGACATCGCCGACGCGCTGATCCTGCACGTCGCCTCGGAGGAGCAGGTGTTCTATCCGGCCGTGCACCGCGAGCGCAACGAGGACGTGCTGCTGGAATCGCTGGAGGAACACCTCGCGCTCAAGCGCCTGCTTGCCGACCTGCTCGCGCTGGCGGGCGACGACGTCACCTTCCAGCCCAAGCTGCACGTGCTGCGCGAACTGGCGGAGCATCACCACGGCGACGAGGAGAAGAAGCTGTTTCCCGCGGTGCGCGAGAAGCTCGGCGCGGACGCGCGCGAAGCGCTCGGGCGCGAGATGGAGGCATTGCAGCTGCGGCTGCAGGCCGGCGGCAAGCCGCGGTGCGCCGTGCTCGGCCAGACGGCGGCGGCCGAGCCGTTGCGCCAGGGCCGTGACTAGTCGTCGATGAGTCCCCGCTGCCAGAGCGTGGCGGCCTGGTCGATCGGGCCCTGATCGCCGGCGAAGGCCGAGGTGCCGTGCGCGAGCGCCAGCCAGTGGCGCGTGTCGTGGAAGCCGCGCGGCGTCTCGTCGGCGCGCGCGGCGTCGAACCAGTCCAGCACCTGGGCGAACTGCTCGGCGTGGTGGGCATGCGTCCATGCGAGGCCGACGAGGTCGGCGAAGGCTTCCTCGCGGCGCGTGATGCGCATCTCGCGTGCCATCGCCTGCAGTTCGGCGGTGGGCTGGCGCGACTCGATCGCGTCGGGCTGGTCGGTCAGGCCGGCGGGCAGGCTGTCGAAGGTGCCGCTGCGGTGGCGCTGGCAGTGGCCGATCTCGTGCGCGGTCATCGCCTCGAGCGTGGCCTGCAGCAGCGGGGCGGGAATGGCGGCCAGCGTGGACTCGGCGGCCGGGTTGCCGCGCATCGCGAAGACGAGCTTGCAGCGGCCGTCCACGTAGCCCATGGCGATGGGCGCGGCGCCGGGCTGCGCCTCGGGCAGCACGACGATGTCGATGGGCAGGCCCTGCTTGATCGCCCAGGACAGCGGCGGCGTGGCGCCGTCGAGCCAGCGGCGTTCGGTGTCGGTCAGGTCCGCCGCGGCGGGTGCGACATGCGACGCGCAGAGCAGGGTGGCGAACGCGAGGATCGCGGGAAGACGAACGGCCACGACGGCTCCTCGGTCAGGGGCGTCGGGCCTATTTCTGGCGCGCCTGGCGGCACGACGCCATCGTGCGCTCCAGCACCGAGCGCGCCTTGTGCGCCGTCGCGTTGGGCTGCAGCAGGTGGCCGGTTTCCTCGAAGAAGCGGTTCGACAGCGCGTGGACGACCTGCGGGTGGGCGCCGCCCTGGCGTTCCAGCAGCGAAGGCGTGGACGCCCCCAGCAGCGCCTTGCGCAGCATCTTGGCGTGCACGCGGTAGCGCAGCGCGTTCATGGGGACGCGACCCACCTCCATGGCTTGCAGTTCGCCCGCGAGGTGTTCGATGAAGAGCTGTTTCGAGTCCATGGCTGCAAGCATGACACCCGAGGCGTGGGCCAGTCCGGGGAACACCGGGCGCAATCGTGCGTTTTTCCCGGGCGCAACGGGAAAGTTGGTGCCCAAGGTCGCGTTGAAGGGGCATTTGCGCGACAGCTGGTTACACGGCTTGCGGACGGACAAGCCTTGCGCCGCGATTCAGCGCGGATCGTCCGCCCGCCGCCCGGGCGTCCGGGCGCGCTCGGGCGGCGCGGCGGCACGCCCGCGCAGGGAGCCGCAGCGGCGCGCGTAGACCCACGTGAACTCGGCTCCGAGCAGGAAGATCTGCGCCGACCAGTACACCCACACCACCATCGCCACCAGCGAGGCGGCAGCGCCGAAGGTCGATGCCACCGCGCTGCGGCCGATGTACAGGCCGATCGCCATCTTGCCGACCGTGAACAGCAGCGAGGTCACCACCGCCCCGATCCACACGTCGCGCCACTCGACCCGCACCCGCGGCATCAGCTTGTAGATCATGGCGAACGCCACGGTGATGAAGCCGAAGCTGACGACGAAGTCGACGGCCGATGCGAGTCCGCCGAAGTCGACCCAGCGCCCGAACCAGCGCTGCACGGTGGCCAGCGCGGCGCTCGCCAGCAGCGACACCATGAGCAGGAAGCCGATCCCCATGATCATGCCCAGCGAAGTCAGCCGCGCGTGGATCCACTTGGCGACGCTGCCTTCGTTCGCGCGGCGGGGCGCGCGCCAGATGCGGTCGAGCGAGTTCTGCAGCTCACCGATCACGGTGGTGGCCCCCACCACGAGGGCACCGATGCCGAACAGGGTGGCCAGGATGCCCGCCTTGGGCTGGTTGACGCTGGCCAGCAGCGCCTGCACGGCGTGGGCGCCCTCGGCGCCCATCAGGCCCTCGAGCTGGTCGAGGATCTCGCCGCGCGCGGCCTGCTCGCCGAAGAACAGGCCGGCCAGCGAGATCACGATCAGCAGCAGCGGAGCGATCGAGAACATCGTGTAGTAGGCGAGCGCCGCGCCCATGCTGGCGGCGTAGTCGTCGCTCCACGAGGCCAGCGTCTCGCGCGCGAGCGACCAGGCGGTGGCGGGTTTCATCACGCGGGCAGCTCCTGCTTGCCAAACGCCGGCGCCCGCACGAGGCGGGCGCATGAAGACGACGGGCGCAGCCCGTCGACAGGCGATGCCGCGTCAGGACGCGTTGGCGCGCGCCTGGTCGCGCAGGCTGCGCACCTGGGCGTGGTTGCGCTTGACGCCTTCGTACTGGCGCTCGATGAGCATGCGGATGTTGTCCGGCAGCGCCTGGTCGAGCGCGTCGCGATAGCGTTCCAGCGCCGAGTCCTCGCCGCGCTCGCAGGCCTCGAGCAGCGACTTGTCGCTGTGGCCCGAGAGCGTGCCCAGCAGCGAGACCCAGCCGCGATGCAGCGCGCCGCTGGCGCTGCCGCCCGTCTCGGGGTCACCGCCGAGCTGGAGCACCTGCGCGCGCAGGTCGGCACAGGCCTGCCGGCACTCGTTGGCGCGCGTGGCGAACAGCGTCTTCAGGTCCGCCGAGTGCACGTGCTCGGCGACGTTGCGAAAGCCGCGCTCGCCGTCGTTGCAGGTCTCGATGAGGGTGTTCAGGACGTCGATGGTGTCTTGGTTGTCCATGGGAAAGCCTTTCAGGGTTGCCAGGAAGTGGCCCTCCAACGGCAGATCGTGTGCCCAGGCGCGCGCTGCCGCTCGCGTGGCAAGGGGCTGCGGGTGCGTGCGTCCGCAGCCGTGCGGTCAGAGGAAGAACTCGAAACGCCGCGCCACCGTCTCGGCCAGGCGTTGGCGCCAGCCGCGGCGCGACCACTCGGCGCGCACGATCTCGCGGGAGCGCGCGAGGTCGTCCAGGTAGGTGCGCTCCATCTCCTGCCCGAGCGCCGCGTCCAGCACGACGAGGTTGGCCTCGGCGTTGTGCAGGAAGCTGCGCCAGTCCAGGTTGCTGGAGCCCACCGTCGTCCACAGGCCGTCGATGACGCAGGTCTTGGCGTGCAGCAAGGCGTCCTGCAGTTCATGGATATGCACGCCCCCGCGCAGCAGCCGCCCGTAGTGCGAGCGGCCGGCCTGCAGCGGCAGCCAGAAGTCGCTCGCCCCGGGCACCAGCAGGTGCACCTCGACGCCGCGCTGCACGGCGCGCAGCAGCGTGCGCATGAAGCGGCGCGTGGGCACGAGGTAGGCGGTCGTCAGGTAGATGCGGTGCTGGGCGGCATCGAGCGCCGACAGCAGTGCGCGATAGAACGGATTGCGCCGGCGTCCCGCGTCGCAGGCGGCGAGCGCCACGCGCTGCTGGCCGGCCGGAGCGAGCGGCGGGAAGTAGTGCGTGCCGCGCAGCGCGATCGACGAATGCCGGCCCCAGTGGTGCATGAACAGCCGCTGCAGCTGCGCCACGATCGGGCCCTCGACGCGCACGTGGGTGTCACGCCAGCCCGGTGCGGTCGCCGCCTCGCCGTCCGGCGCGCCGGAGGCGCCGAGCGCGGCCAGCGGCGACGACCCCGCCGCGTACACGGGGCTGATGTTGACGCCGCCGATGAAGCCGATGCGCCCGTCGACCACCATCAGCTTGCGGTGGTCGCGCAGGTGCAGCGCGCGGCTGAGCAGGTTCCCGAGCCGGCGCAGCGGGTTGTATTCGCAGACGTTGACGCCGTTGGCCCGCAGGTGGTCGAAATAGCTCTCGGGCGTGCCGATCGAGCCGAAGCTGTCGTAGAGCACGTTGACGCGCACGCCGGCCTTGGCGCGCGCGATCAGGCGACGCGCGAACTCCTCGCCCGGGCCTTCGGCCTCCAGGATGTAGCTCTCGAGGTTGACGTGGTCGCGCGCCTGCTCGATGGCCTGGAACATGGCCGCGTAGGTGCCGGGCCCGTCCTGCAGCAGGTCGACGCGGTTGCCGGTGACCAGCGGCTCGCTCAGGCCGGCGACGAGCGCGTGTGCGTGGCTGTGCAGGGCCATGAGCTGCGACGGCGGCGCGGGACGGGAAACGAGCTTCGGCGGCGTGGCCAACCGGAGCGAGACGGGCGCGGACATGGGGGCGGTTCCTTCCCGGGTTCGGCTGCACGGAGAGCGCGCAAATGCCGCAGGCGGGTAGGTCCCTTGGCAATGGCCGTGCCCGCGCATTGCCGCCTGTAGGACGACGGCGCGACCGGGCTGCGGCCGCCCGCGTCGCCACTGTGCGGGGCACGGTGGTTGCCTATGAAAGGGCATCCCATCACCGGCCGTCTCGCCCCGCAGGAACCTGAAAATGACCGCCACCTTTCGTGCACTCACCCACGGCGCCCTCGCCGCGGCGGCGCTCGGAATCGCCGCTGGGGCCTGTGCGCAAGACACGCAATCCAGCCTGGCGCGGGAGATCGGTGGCGCCCGGCAGCAGGCCGGCAAGAGCTTCATCGATCTGTCGGTGGGCAAGTCCACCTACAACACCTCGTGCGGCAGCCTCGCGGGCCTGACGTGCTCCAGGGGCACGACGTCGTACAGCCTGACCGCCGGCAACATGATCACGGACAACGTGGGCGTGGAGCTTTCCGCCATGAACCTGGGCAAGGCCGATCGCGCCGGCGGCAGCGTGATCGCGCGCGGCGTCAACCTGAGTGCCGTCGGCCGCCTGCCGCTCGGCGACGTCTTCGCCCTGGAAGGCAAGGTCGGCCCCACGTACGGCGTGACCAAGGTGAGCGTGCCCGTCGCGTCCGGGCTGCCCAGCGGCCGCGCGCGCGGCGTGGGCCTGGGCTACGGCGTGGCGCTCGACATGAATTTCACGCGCGGCCTGCATGGCGCGATCGGCTGGGAGCAGCACGATTTCAAGTTCGTCGGCCAGGGCCGTTCGAAGGTCCAGAACGTGACCCTGTCGATCGGCTACATGTTCTGAGCGCGCTCGCCATCGACCAGGCCCTCGTGATGAAGCACGTCTATCCGCCCCGGCATCCCGCGTCGCTCGATACCCCGGCCGCGGCACCGGCGGGCGGGCTGCGCGACACCACGGCCGAACCCGCGGTGGCGCACGAGCCCGGTGAATCCAGCCGCGCGGACCCCGGTCACGGCGACGTGACGGACCCGGTTCGCGGCGACGGGGCGACGCCCCGGCGCGGTCCGGGCGCGGCGCCGCGCTGAAGCGCGGCGGACGAGGGGTCCGGGCTTGCGGCAAATCTGGGGCCCGGCCCCCACAGAGTCGGCCTCGCAACGCCGCGAACGTGGCTGGCGCCAGCGCCGGCGTCGGGCGAATTGGCGGCTGAACCTGCAAGAAGCACGGCCAATCGGGGCGATTCGGCGCCTCGCGCGGCCTCTTGGTGCGGGTTTACGCGGAATGGGGATTTCTGGCACGGCCGTTGCATTCCTGCTGGCATGAACGCGAATCCGGCAACTCTTGCCGGGGTCGCAGGCCTCACGCTCAGGAGGAACCAATGGGTTCGATGGACTTCCGCACGGAGCAGCGCCAGACGCAGACGCTGTCCCCCCGCCTGCAGCACGCCGTCCGGCTGCTGCAGCTTTCCTCGCTCGAATTCGCGCAGCAGGTTCACGACGCGCTGGGCAAGAACCCGTTCCTGGAAGAAGACGCCTCCGACGACGCCGGCGACGACGCCCTGTCGCCGGAGCAGGCCGCCGAAGCCCAGGAGGCGCGCGAGGCCCAGGAGGCCGCCGCCGAGACGATGGCTGCCCCGGAAGGCGAGGCCCCCGGCGAGGGCGACCGCGACATGTGGCAGGCCGACGGCCTCGGCTCGGGCAAGCGCGCCGACGACGACGAGACCAGCGCGCTCGACATGATGGCCGTGCCGACCTCGCTCGCCACGCACCTGCATGGCCAGCTCGCCGTGCTGCCGCTGAACCTGCGCGATCTGGTGCTGGCCAAGGTGATCGTCGAATCGCTGGACGATGACGGCTACCTGCGCACCGACCTGCAGGAAATGATCGAGGTGGCCGACCTCGACCCGCCGGCCACCCTCGAGGAAATGCAGATCGCCCTGCGGCGCGTGCAGGCGCTGGAGCCGTCCGGCGTGGCCGCGCGCAGCGTCTCCGAGTGCCTGCTGGCGCAGCTGTCGACGATCGAGGACGAGGATGCGCGCGAGCTGGCGCGCCACATCATCGGCGAGCACCTGAACTGCCTGGCCGCCAAGGACGTGAGCACGATGGCGCGCGCGCTCGGCCGCACGCCCGCCGAGATCGAGGCCGTCTGCGACCGCATCCGCCGCCTCGACCCGCGTCCGGGCTGGCGCTTCGGCTCGACGCAGCTGCAATACGT
>Ga0068855_100006501_pt1 | contig 14213 bp, 7 predicted proteins | sample KBSCornC52_FD_66592 | JGI IMG/M metagenome (GOLD analysis project Ga0068855, IMG submission 66592) | Corn rhizosphere microbial communities from Kellogg Biological Station, Michigan, USA - KBS Corn C5-2 | ecosystem: Host-associated > Plants > Roots > Rhizosphere > Soil ... | reverse complement strand
GTTTCCGGTGACCTGCTCGACCGCTTTGGGCGTCCGGAACACGTCGGCGACCCATTCCTTGCCGACGGCAGCGCCAGCGCCGAGCAGGAGGCCGAGCATCATGCTGCCCGCGAGGACGGCCCAGCCCTTCTTGGAATTCTTGGACAGCGCCGGAGCAGCGCGGGTGATGACCCGCGCGCTCTGCACCGGCATGGTTTCGGTTTCGATCGTGTTGATCTCTTTGTATTTCTGCAGGGTGCTGTCGTAGAGCTTGTGCAGCGCCTCTGCCGAGCTTTCGAGCTCGCGCAACTCGCTGCCGGCCCTGGTACCCCCGGCCAGATTGGAGACGGTGGCCGCGATCTCCGTCTCGCGTGCATGGGCGACCTGGTACTCGTTGGCGTAGGAATCGGCAATTCGCTGTTCCTCGGCCTGTATGGCGGCTTGGATGCTATCGGCCTGCCGGCGAAACTTGAGGGCGATGGGATGCTTGTCGCCGACGTGAGACTCGATGTCGGCGGCTCTTGCCGAGAGGTCACGGTATTGCCCGCGCAGCCTGATCAGTTCGTTGTTGGTCAGGGAAAACAGTTCGCCGGGCGACGTCAATCCGGCCTTGGCGTTGTTGTTCAACGCATCGGTATTCATCTGGGTCGTTATTTCCTCGCCGCTTCGCAGACGAATGCGGTCGAGACGGCTCTTGGCTTCGGCCGCCGCGATCTGGGCGTTGGCGAGTTGGGTTTCCAGGTTCGCGCGCTGATCCTGGCCTCCGGCGGCAGTTTTGATGTTATTGGCGGCCTTGAAATCCTGCAGCGCGCGATCGGCATCGGCGGCCTGCTTCTTCAGTTCGACCAGTCGGTCCTGCAGCCACTGGCTCGCGACCCTGGTCGACTTGAGCTTGGCGTCCAGAGTCGTGGCGATGTAGCTGTCGGCCAGGGCATTGGCGATCCTGGCCGCCTTGTTGCGGTCTTCCGACTCGACGGACACGTTGATGACGTTGGCAACGTCTTCGCGATTGACGGTCAGTCGCTTGGCAACGGCCTCGACGGCGGCGCGTTCGAGCGCGGCCTCGGGGTCGACAGGCGGCGCGCCGCTCATGCCGAGCAGGTTTCCGACGGCCTTCTTGATGTCGCCGAGATAATCCGAAATCCGTGCGCCGCCCATCTTGGGCTGGCCGACGAATTCACTGTCGCGGGTGAGGCCGAGCGATCGCACGACGGGAATGATGACGCTGTCGGACGACACCACGAACGTCTGGCTGCCGATCTCCGGTTCGTCAAACGTCGGCTGGTCGACGATCTTGTTGGTCTGCAAATACCGGCTCACGCTGCGGTCGACCAGAATGCGCGCCGAACTCTTGTAGGGGTTCGGTACGACGATGAAATAGACGGCGGCCAGCGCCAATCCGATCAGAAATCCGTACAGGGGAAAGCGCCAGCTCCGGCGCAGCGTCTCGAGAATATCGGTAGCGCCAATCGAGGGACGCGCGCTTGACCGCCGGGAAAATTCCGATCCATCGGAATATTCATGCTCGGATTCGAGAGGCAGTTCGTTGGTTCTGGCATCCATTGGATCGTATCCACTCGAGCGCTATTCAATCGTTGAGAGGAGCCGTGCAAATCGGCGGCCGTTGGTCCGCTCTCAGGCGATCTCGTTGTTCGCAATTGTCGTCGTTGTTTCCCGTCAACACCGGCGATGACCGGCAATATATCCTTGTTTGACTTGAAGTTCCGGCCGATCAGTACCGATGGTTAATGTGCATTAATTAATCAATCCCAGGTTTCAGCGGGCGAGGTCGGAGCGCCCGCGGAGTGTGCACGGCCTAGTCGGTGGTCGCCGGGGCGCGCTCGTTGATGTCGGTGGTCGGAGGCACCGTTGATCGGCTGCCGGCAGCTTCGCTACCGTTAACGGAATGGAGCCAGACGTTGGAAATGGCCGATCTGCGCGGGCCGCGTGATGGAGCAGGGCCGGTTCGCGAGCCGCCGGGCTTTGGTCCTCTCAAGGCGCGCGTGGCTCCGGCTCGAAGCGGTTTCCAGTAGCGGGCGGTTTCGGCGACCAGAATCAGGAACACGATCCACAGCATTTCGAAGCCGCGCATCCAGATGCTCTCGAGGCCGTTGGTGATGATGATCTGCAGGGCAAGCGTCAGCACGAGCCAGGCCCGGGTCATGTCGCGATCGGCGATGCGCCCGATGGCGTGGAGGGTTCCGAAGATGAACGCCAGGAACAATGCATATCCGGCGTAACCCAGTTCGACCTTTACGTCCAAATAGCCGTTATGGCCGTTGGGCATGTCCTTCACCCAGCCCGGCGCATTGACGATGCTCGGCGCGTCGGGGCCGACCAGCCAGAACGATTGATATCCCCATCCGAGCAGCGGCCGGTGCTCGATCTCGGCCTCCACGAAGTCCCAGATGATGGAACGGCCGGTGAAGGTCGGATCGCCGTACAGAATGTAGGATATGCGGTAGATGCTGAAGCCGGTCAGCGCGGTCAATATCAGCCAGCAAACCGGGATCGACAGCAGAATGAGGGCCGGCGAAATCCGCGTCGCCCTGCGGAGCAGCAACGTCGCGCCGGCCAGCAGTGGCGCCAGAAATGCGAGCCCGATCGCCGTTTTGGAATTGCTCAGGACGAGCAGGACGGCGGCGGTGAAGACGATCAGAATGCCAAATACGCGGCGTTTGCCCGGATGAAGCGTTTCGTGAAGCGCCAGCAGAATCGCGATCGATTCGCATTCGCCGAGATAGTTCTTTCCGGAGAAGTATCCGGGATAGCCCCAGGTCGCGAACTTGGTGTCGATCGGCGGCCTTCCGAGCACGAAGAACACGTTCAGGATCGTGGCAAGCGCAAAACACAGAAACAGGCCGCGCACCAGATCGGCCTTTCGCGACGCCAGCATCGCGGGCACGACGATGGAGACGACGATCATCGCCTGTTGCGAAAACCGGATGAACGAGGTTTCCGGCTTGAAAGCCCACAGCACGCTCGCGCCGGCCAGCGCCAGGTACCCGAACAACCAGAGGATATGGGGAGGAAAGCGAAGGCGCGAGAAATTCCGTACGGCCAGAACGACGGCAATTGCGGCGAGCACGGGCCAGAAGACCTTGCTCTCCGGCCGGGCTTCCATCAGGCAGGCCGAGTCGGTCGGGTCGCATGAGACGATGATGAGCGGAAACACGATCGTCGCGTAGACGCACGCCAGGATCGGAATGAGCGCGTATCCGTCGAACGTCCGTGTCGACGATCGCGCTCCATCCATTTCCTGAGAATGCGTGACGGCTCTGGGCATGCGGCACTCTAGCAGCGGTCGCTTTTGATGTGTGTTCCTAGCATGCCGATAGTTAATGCCGGATGTGCCGCGCCAATCACTTAACCCTAATTTCAGGCTTGCCGTGCAAGCGCGTCGTTCCGCTCGACATCGCCGGGTTCGACTGCGCAGATTCCGGCGGCGCGCAGGCAGTTCCGAAGGGATGAGCGATGCGCGACATCCGATATCGCCGCTCCGGAATCGCCGGAGCATGACAGGCACCGATAGGCTCGCCAGATGCTCGTTCAAGCGTTCGTTACTTCTTCGCCGGGTTCCGCGCCAAGGGCGGCGCCAGGCGCCCCGTCGTCGGCGAGCGCGACGCCTCGGCCTGACCTGCACGGCCATCTGCCCGTGCTCGACGGCGTACGGGGCCTTGCCATCCTGATGGTGCTGCTACTCCACTTCCTCGGCAACATGGAACCGACCAATGCGGTCGAGCGCGCCATCGTCGGCATCACCAACTACGGGTCCTACGGCGTCGAACTGTTCTTTGTGCTGTCCGGCTTCCTGATCACCGGCATTCTCTATGACGCGCGCAACAAGCCGAACTATTTTCGCAATTTTTACATGCGCCGCGTGTTGCGGATCTTTCCGCTGTATTACGGCGTGCTGGCGCTGGTGTTCTTTGTCGCGCCGCTGATTTCGGTGCTGCGCGGGCCGTCGCTCGACTATCTCGTGGACCGTCAGGCGTGGGCCTGGCTCTACGCGGTCAACATCTACATCGCGATCCAGGGCGACTGGTCGTTCTCCTATCTGGAGCACCTCTGGTCGCTCTGCATTGAGGAGCATTTCTATCTGGTCTGGCCGCTGGCGGTGTTCCTGATGGCGCGCCGGCCGCGGATGCTGATTGGCGTCTGCCTTGCCGTTTCGCTTGGCGCCATGCTGGCCCGCTTGACCGGATCGATGATGGGATTGAGCTGGTGGACAACTTATGTTCTGACACCGTTCCGTCTCGACGGTTTGGCGCTCGGCGCGTTCCTGGCCGTGATGGCGCGGCAGCCCGGCGGACTGGATCGCCTGGTGCGCGCATTGCCGGCGGTGACGGCGATTGCTGCCGCGTTGCTGTTGCTGACTTTTGTCTGGACCCGGCTGGTGTCGCGCGACAGCATGGAACTGGTGTTGCCGGTTCGCGCTGCTGTCATTCAGGTGCTGCTGGCCTGCCTGCTGGTATGGGCCCTCGTGGCATCCGAGCAGTCGTCGATCTCGCGGTTCTTCCGCAGCCGCTGGCTGGTCTTTCTCGGCACCTACAGCTATGGTCTGTACGTCTACCATCACTTCATTTCGTATTACCTGACGATCAATCATACCGAACGCGAACTGACGACGTGGCTTGGTTCGCATGGGGCGGCGATCGCGCTGCAGGCGACGTTGGGTGCGGCCGTGTCGGTGGCGATTGCCTATGCCAGCTATGAGTTGTTCGAGAAGCGCTTCCTCGGATTGAAGCGCTTCTATGCGACCGCCAAAGAACCAGCGGCCTAAGCGCTGGCGTCCAGTATCTCGCGATAAAAGCCTTCCAGTGCTTTTGCCGCGGCGCTCCAGGCGTAGCGCGCTTCCGACAATTGCCTCGCCGAATGGCCGATGCGCACGGCCAATTCGGGCTCGGCCAACAGTCGTATCACGGCGTCCGCAAACGCATCCGGCTGGTCCTCGATCAGGATATCGCGTCCGCGAGCAGCGTCGATCCCTTCGGCGCCCAGCTTGGTGGAGACCATGGCTTTGCCCATCGCCATCGCTTCCACGATCTTGAGGCGCGTGCCGCCGCCGAGCCGCAGCGGCACGATCACGGCCGCGGCTTCGGCGAGGTGCGGCCGCAGGTCCGGCACAAAACCGGTGAATTCGATTCGTGGCCCGGCCAGCGCCAGCAACTGCGGGGACGGCGAGCCGCCGATGATCTTGCAGCGCGCATCCGGATTGGCTTCTGCGATCCGCGGCCAGATCTCCTGGATGAACCAGGTCGCGCCGTCGATATTGGGCATGTAGGACATCAGCCCGAAGAACACGATGGTGCGGCCGTCCGGCTTGGGATCGGTGGGGCGCGGTTTGTAGAAATCGACGTCGGCGGCGTTGGGGATAACCATGGTGCGGGCCGCGGGAATATCGTCGAGCAGGCGCTGCTGGTCGGCGACGCTGCAGAGATAAACGCCGTCGGCGCGGCCGTAGGTGCGAAGTTCCTCGCGCCGCAACTTGCGCCAGTTGGCTTCGGCGTACAGACGTCGCAGCAGGCTGCCGCCGGTGCGGGTGTATTGCCGTGCCAGATCGTAGTCGATGTTGTGGGAGTCCACGACCACGGCGGGAATCTTCGCGCCCGGCGGGGCCTGCCACAGGTCGCAATGGCCGAGGAAGGTGAATTCGAGATTGACGATGTCGAACCGTTGGGTGCGCAGCACCTTGTCGAGCGCCTTCTGCATCTCCGGCACCACGACCCGCAACCGTTCGAAACTTCGCGTCGAAGCCAGCGACCTCAGTTGCAGCAGCCGCTTGGCGAGGCCGTCGCGGCCGTAGGGATTCTTGATCAATACCACTTCGCGGCAGTAGGCCTGCATCGCGACGCGGCATTCCTCGATGTCGAATTCATCGTCGACCAGCACCACCGCCGTGATGTCGTGGCGTCGGGCGAGCTGGGTCATCAGCCCATGCAGACGCGCCTGCGCGCCGAAGCGCGGCGGGCTCGCCGGCATCTGCGAGACGTAGAGGATATTGAGGCGTTCCGGGCTCATGGTTTGTTATAGGCGCAGTGGTCGGCTTCGCCCGCCTGAATTACCGGGCAGTTTGGATTAACGTTAAGCCAAGCAGTACCTTAGCTACTCACTCACATCCTGCGACGGGCCGCGCTAATCGTGGGATAAGGTGATTCGCAAGGGACTGATTTGATGTGCGGCATTGCCGGTATAATCGGACGACTGGACCAGACCAACCGCGCAGCGCTGCAGCGGATGAACGACGCCATGGTTCATCGCGGCCCGGACGCCGCCGGCATTTGGGCCTCCACGCCCGATGACCGCGGCTGGGGGGCGCTGTTGGCCCATCGCCGCCTCGCGATCCTCGATCTGTCGCCGGCCGGCGTGCAGCCGATGCTGGACCCCGTGACCGGGCACGTCATCGTCTTCAATGGCGAGATCTACAATTACCAGGATTTGAGGCGGCGTCTGGAGTCCGAGGGACAGCAGTTCCAGTCCAGCGGCGACACCGCGGTGATGCTGCGCGCGCTTGGCCTGCATGGGCCGGACGCCGTGAAATGGCTGCGCGGCATGTTCGCTTTCGCCTGCTGGGACCAGAAGCAGCGTCGCTTGCTGCTGGCAAGAGATCAGTTAGGCATCAAGCCGCTCTACGTGGCGCGGTCGCAGGACCCGAACGGCGGCTGGTCGGTCGTATTCGCCTCCGAATTGCGCGCACTGCTCGCCTCCGGGCTGCTCGGCACGCCGCGGCTCGATCCGCAGGCGGTCGCCAGCAGCGTCTGGAACGGCTTCGTGACCGGCCCCAATACGGCGGTCAAAGGTGTCGAGTTGCTCTGGCCCGGCCAGATTCTCGAGCTCGACGGCTCGGGCAAGGAGATCCGTCAGGAAGATTTCTGGCGCATCCCGGACCATGCGCCCGCTCCTGATATGACCGAGAACGAACTGGCCGAAATCCTGGAGGAGGGGCTGCGGCTTCATCTCGCCAGCGATGTGCCGCTCGCGGTGTTTCTCTCCGGCGGCGTCGATTCCTCGGCGATGGCCAATCTGGCGCAGCGCGCCGCCAAAACCCCGATCCATACTTTCACGCTCGCCTTTGAAGAGCAGGAACTCAACGAAGGCCCGATCGCGCAACAGATCGCGAAAGCCATCGGCACCGAACATCACGAGGTGGTGCTGACGGAAGGACATTTCGTCTCCAACCTGGAAACGGCGCTGGATAGTCTCGACCAGCCGACTTTCGACGGGCTGAACGCCTACTTCATGTCGCGCGCGATCCGCGACGCCGGATTTACCGTGGCGATCTCAGGCACCGGCGGCGACGAACTGTTCGGCGGATATCCGACCTTCCGCGATCTGCCGGTGTTGCAGCGCTGGTCCAAACGCGCCGGCTTCGTGCCGCGCGAGTTGCAGGTGGCCGCGGCGAAGCTCGTGACCTGGCCGCTGCGGCGCTCCGGCCAGGTGGTGCCGCCACAGACCCGCTGGGCCAAGCTTCCGGAAATGGTTCGTCACGGCGACGATCTGCTGGCACTCTATCAACTGGCCAGCGCATTGTTCCTGCCGGGGTGGCAGCGTGAATTGCTGGCGCCCGGTTTTGCCGACGTGCTGGCCGATGGTTTGCCCTCCGCGATGCGCCAGCGGCTCACGGCCGAAACCAAAGGCCGCATGCCGCTGTCGGCAATCTCAGTGATGGAGCAGCGGCTGTTTCTCGGTGAACGGCTGCTGCGCGACAACGACGTCGCCAGCATGGCGGCCTCGCTGGAACAGCGGGTGCCGCTGGTCGATCACGTGCTGTTCGAGAGTGTGGACCGATTGCCGGATCGGGCGCGTTATGCGCCGCTTGGCCGCAAGGACATGCTGCGAAAGATCGGCCTGCGCGGTCTCGACCCGGCGCTGTTCGATCGGCCCAAGAGCGGATTCGTGCTGCCGTTCGATCGCTGGATCCGGCAGGGCCTGAAGAAAGTGATGGACCAGACCCTGCGCGATCCGCAGGCGATTGCACCGTGCGGTCTCGATCCGGCGGCGGTTGCCAAGCTCTGGCAAACCTTCCTCGACGGCGGCTCGGGGTTCTACTGGTCGCGGGTGTGGTCGGTTTACGTCTTGATCCGGTGGTGCCACCGCAACCAGGTGTATTGCTGAAGACGTTCTCGTGAGATTTCGCCGGCTGATGCCGAAGGCGAAGGGCTACTTCGCCAGTTCCATCAAGGCGGGCTGCAGTGTGGGCGAGGTCGCTGATGTCGCCGTATCGCCGGCAAAATAGCGGCGCATGCGCTCGAGGATCTGATCGGCCGCGTGGCCGTCTCCGTACGGATTTCGCGCGGTCGCCATCAAACGATATGCCGTTTCATCCGTCAGCAGCCGCACCGCGTGCTCGACAATGGCGTCCGCGTTCGGCCCGGTCAAAAGCGCGGTGCCCGCCGTGACGCCCTCGGGACGTTCGGTGGTGTCGCGCATGACCAGCACCGGCTTCCCCAGCGAGGGCGCTTCTTCCTGAACGCCGCCCGAATCGGTCAGCACCAGCTTGCTGCGCGCCATCAGGGCCACGAAGTTGCGATAACCCTGCGGCGCGATCAGCCGGACGTTCGGCAGGCCGCCGAGCAACCGGTTGACGTGGGTCAGGACGTTGGGATTGAGGTGGACCGGGTAGACGAAGCGATGATCCGGGAAACGCTCTGCGAGAACAGCGATCGCGCGGCAGATCTGCTCGATGCCGTCGCCAAAATTTTCGCGGCGGTGTCCGGTGATGAGAACGAAAGGAACTTGCGCCCAGTCGGCGCCGAGAAGCTGGCTGAGCTCAGCGTCGATACCAGCGCGTATTGCCGGGTCGGCTTTCTGGCGCGCCGCCTCGATGCGCAGCGCATCGATGACGGTGTTGCCGGTCACTGTAATAATTTCTTCCGGAACGTGTTCACGGAGCAGGGCGTCGCGCGCGCCTTCGGTCGGCGCGAAGTGCAGCGCGACCAGCGGCGTGGCGAGCTTGCGGTTGGCTTCCTCGGGGAACGGCGACCAGATGTTGCCGGTGCGCAAGCCCGCCTCGACATGGCCGACCGGAATGCGACGGTAGAAGCAGGCGAGCGACGCGGCCAGCACGGTGGTGGTGTCGCCCTGTACCAGCGCCATGTCGGGCTTTGCTGTTTCCAGCCACTCATCGATGCCCGCGATCAAGCGCGCCGTCAGTCCCGCCAGTGTCTGGTTCGGACGCATCACGTCGAGATCGGCATCGACCGCAAAGCCGAAGGTATCGGCGACCTGGCGGAACATCTCCTTGTGCTGGCCTGTCGCCACTACGGTGCAGTGAAAGTCGCGGGAAACCCGCAGCGCCGCCACGACGGGGGCGAGTTTGACCGCCTCGGGACGCGTGCCCATGAAGACCAGGATGTTGCGCTTCGTCGTCATCGTGATCTCCTTGGACATCGTTACTTCTGGCTCTGTTCGACCGGCGGCCGTCCGAGCCTGCGGGCAAGGACTTCGATGCCGGCAACCCAGCTGAATTCGCTGTTGAGGGTAAGGTAACGCTTCCAGAGCTTGCGCGGCTCCATCATCAGCCGCCAGAACCATTCCATGCCCGCCATCTGCACCCAGTGCGGCGCACGCTTGATAAAACCGGCGAGCACGTCGAAGCTGCCGCCGACGCCGACGATGACAGGCACCTGCAGCCGCTCGCGGTGACGTTCGACCCAGGTTTCCTTGAACGGCGTCGGCATGCCGACGAACAGCATGTGCGCCTTGCTGGTGCGGATTTCCTCGATGATGCGCGGATGGTCGGTAGGGCCGAAATAGCCGTCGTGGAAGCCGGCGATCGCAATGCCGGGGTGTTGGATCAGACTACGCCGGACAAGTGTCGAGACCACCTCGTGCTTGGCGCCGAGGAAATAGACTCGCAGGTGATGTTCACCGGCGGCCGCCAGCAGGCGTGCCATCAGGTCGACACCGGCGACGCGTTCCGGCACCGGCTGTCCGGAGGCCCGCAGCGCCCAGACCACCGACATGCCGTCGGCCAGGATCAAATCGCCGGCGCGGCAGGCCGAAGCCAGTTCCGGATCGCGGCGCATCATGCACAGATGCGAGGAGTTGGCCGTGATCACCGTATTGGAGGAGAGCGGTTGCTGGCACAGTTCGAGGCAGTGCGCCACGGCGGCCTCGATGGTCACGGTATCGAACTTGAGACCCATCAGTTCGGCGCGTTCGCGGCTCTTGGCCGAAGCGTCATCCTGCGCCAGCGACGGATGGTTTTCATGCCAGAGATGCGCCCGCTCGGCGTTGACACGCGCGGTGGCGGCGCGCTTGCCCATGCGCAGGCATGCGTGTTGATACGAGCGCAGGAATTTTCTGAATTCTGGATCGTCGTAGCGCGGCAGGCCCTTGAGCCAGCTTCTGATGTAGCCCCACAGCATCGCGACGCTGCCGATCAGCGCCGGGTGTGCCGTCAGGCGGTAGCCGGCGACGGCGAGGTAATAGAGCGGCGATGTGCCCATGAAATATTGACCGAAGCCGGCGCGAAGCCTTCCGGTCCAGATTCCCTTCTGGCTGGCGCCCTGCGGTCGCAGATGAACAAAGCGGATCGGTTCGATGTCGACACTCTCGGCGATCCAGCCGAGCATGCGCGCGCGGTGGCAGTCGATGCCGTCCCACATCACCTGGCGCACGAAGCCGCCGATCTCCTTGAAGCAGGCGATCCGGTAGAACTTGGTCATGCCGACCGACATCTCGTCGCCGCAGACTTCCGGCACCAGGACGCCGCTTCGCGGATGAACGAACCACGGCTTGCCCGATGTCGTTCCGATACGCGGATTACTTTCCATCCGCTCCATCAGGATTTCGAAGTAGCGAACCGGCAGGTCGAGATCCATGTCGAGCTTGCAGAGGTAATCGAAATCTTCGAGTTGCACGTTCTCGATGCCGGCATAAAAGGCTTCGATGACGCCGGGACCGACCTTGCGGCCGCCGCGGTCCTCGCGCCGGATCACGCGCAGGTAAGGCAGCCGCTTTGAATATTCTTCCAGGATCGCCGGAGTTTCGTCGGTCGATCCGTCGTCCACGATGATCCAGAGCGCGGGCGGCACCGACTGCAACGCCACGCTGTCGAGGGTGCGGCGTAGGTACTGCGCCTCGTCCCGGCACGGCGACACCAGCAGATAACGTCGCGAGCGACTCACGTTGAGCAACTCCTGCGCGTCTGTCGGGTTTCGGAACAGTTCGCGATCGGGTTCATGTTTCATCGGTGGACATCACTTAGCTGTCGATGCGCCGGTTTTGGCCGCTCTGTCCTTATTCGGGACAAAGCGGTCAGGTGCTTGGACGCGATGAGACGTATTGAGCAGGTATCATGCCGGACGCGGTTCGTGACCGTTTGGGGCTTGCGGTTCGCACGTTAATGTTAAGCCGAGCTTCCTCTGGGGACGCATAAACACCAATGTCATACCAGCGTGCGACGGCAGCATGTGCGCGTCGCTCGCGCGCAAGGGACTTGAACAAATGCAGGCGATCGTACCGACGCGTCCATATCTCCTTCATATCTTCGCCGTGGCGATGGCGGCCACGGGCGCCGCGCTCTGCGCGCCCTCGCGCGTTGCGGCCGCCGACAACGAGACGGTGTCTTCCGCGGCGGTTTCGAACGGCTTTCTTCCCGCGGATCGGGCGACGACCTGGAAACCGGGCATGATGGCCGTCGGTGGTATCCCGGCGCGCGCGACGGTTTGCGCGACGGTATCTCCGAGCAGTCCGGCGAAAGACGACACGGTACGAATTCAGGCCGCCATCAACGTCTGCCCGATCGGGCAGGTCGTGCAACTGACGGCCGGCACCTTTCTGATCAACAGCGGCAACTATCTCGTGATCAACAAGGGAATCACCTTGCGTGGCGCGGGACCGGACCGGACGACATTGGCCAAGACCGATGGCGCCAGACCGTTCCAGTCCGAGGTCGGCGCCAAACCCTCACCGCTGATCCTCGTCGGCCCGTCGCTGTTCTCGTCGACCGACAACGTGACCGACGTCCACGGCTCGGCCAATCTCACCGCCGATGCGGTCAAGGGCACGTACGCCGTCAAGGTGAGTGACATCGCCGGCTTCAGGCCGGGCCAGATCGTGCTGCTCGACGAGGCCTCCGGCGCCGACTGGCGAGACGACCCGCAGGGCCGCGGCAAAATTTGGGCGTCATCTGACTGGCGGGTGGTCTGGAACAAGCATCAGCCCGCGGTTCAATATGTCGATGACTTCGCACCCGATGCGTTTCCGACGACGCCGCAAACCGCGGGCTCGTGGTTTTCGCGGCCGGATCGGCCAACCGCCGAGATCAAGCAGATTGCCTCGATTGCCGGCAACACCGTTACTTTCACCACACCGGTTCACATCAGCTACCGATCCAGTCACGCCGCGCAGTTGTCGATGTATTCGCGGCCGCATGTGATGAACGCCGGCGTCGAGGACCTGAAACTGACTGGCGGCGATGCCGGCAACCTTCACTTCAACTGGGCGGCGCAATGCTGGGCCAGAAACATCGACAACACGGTATGGCATGACGAAGGCTTTGCGATTCATGGTTCCTTTCGCATCGAACTCCGCGAGTTCTATGTTCACGACGCGGCCTGGGCGCAGCCCGGCGGTGGTGGCTACGCCATCAGCCTGTCGGCCGGATCGTCCGAGGTGCTGATCGAAAACGGCATTGCGGTCAGGGCGAACAAGCTGATCGCGGCGCGATCGGCCGGCGCCGGTTCCGTGGTCGCCTACAACTACATGGACATGAGTTATATCAACACCCAGGGCTCGTGGATCGAAACCGGGTTGAACGCCAGTCACATGGTGGGGCCGCATCACGTTCTGTTCGAGGGCAACTACGGCCACAACGCCGACAGCGACAATACCCACGGCAACAGTGTCTATCTCACATTCTTCCGCAATCATCTGCGCGGCATCCGCGCGCCGTTCGACAACCAGGCCGGTGGAAGAATCGACGACGCCTCCCAGCCTCGCAACGGCCCGCAACGCGCAGCAGGGTTAATGGCCTTTTCCTACTGGATGACGTTTGCCGGCAACGTGCTCGGCGCGCCAGGAAAGATGGACGGCTGGGCCTACGAGACCAGTTTCGCTGGCGGCAAGCCGGGAATCTGGATGCTCGGCTGGGACGCGGTCAGTCCTTATCCAATCGATGCCAAGGTCTCCGCGTCAGCCATCCGCCACGGCAACTTCGATTATCTCACCAACACGGTGAAATGGGATCCGGCCATCGCCGATCGCACGCTGCCCAGTTCGTTATATCTGACCGGGAAGCCCGCCTTCTTCAACGCCGGACGCGGTTACACCTGGCCATGGGTGGACGCGGCGGGCTCGACCAAGCTGTACGAGTTGCCGGCCAAGGCGCGCTACGACGCCGGAACGCCGTTCACGCAGCCGTGACAGGTTCGCGATGCGACGAAAGTTCGATGTTGTACCGTTGCGGTGTGCTGCGGTTCCGCTTGGCAGGCGTTTGATCGATTTTGCTAACCATCTGGCAGGCGCGATCATTCATTCCGCGACGCCGGCCATGGAGCCGTTAATACTAACTCGGTAAAGCAGTTGTTATGGTGGCACCACACCACCGAAGATGCCGCTTGCGTCGATGCGCCGCGTGAATGGCGACGCATTGCGCGCTATGACTGGGCTTAAGTTCGGCAAAAGCAAAAACATGAAACGCTTGGGGCAACCACCGATCGATACTTGCTGCGGGCCCGCCTGGTGCGGCGGCTGCCGTCGTTGGTTTGCGAAAGCTCGGCCGTTTCATGTCCGTCAACCGGTCCGGTTCGCGATCTGATGCGCAAATCGATTTTCCATGAAGACTGGTGGCTCGATGCGCTGGCGCCCGGACGCTGGCGCGAGGTGAAGTGCCATCGCGGCGGCCGCCTGGCCGGATCGTTGCGGTTTGTCGAACGCTGCGAAGGCAATGTGAAGATCTGCGAGATGCCGCAGATCACGCGCTTTCTCGGACCGGTCGTCGCCCCTCAGTCGGGCAAGACGGAAACCCGGATCCGCTCGACCCACTCGATCGTCGCCGAACTGCTGAAACAGATTGCCGGTCACGATCATGTCGAAATGACGCTGGATTCCGGCTTCGGCGATCTCGCGCCGTTTCTGGCCGCAGGCTACGACGTCAAGGTGCATCCGACCTTTCTGCTGGATTGCAGCGGCGAGTCCATCGAGCCGCTGTGGGCCGGCCTGCGTGACAAGACCAAGAACATCATTCGCCGTGCGCGGGAGCGCCTGACGGTTCGCGAGATCGACGA
>Ga0068855_100006498_pt1 | contig 14216 bp, 8 predicted proteins | sample KBSCornC52_FD_66592 | JGI IMG/M metagenome (GOLD analysis project Ga0068855, IMG submission 66592) | Corn rhizosphere microbial communities from Kellogg Biological Station, Michigan, USA - KBS Corn C5-2 | ecosystem: Host-associated > Plants > Roots > Rhizosphere > Soil ... | reverse complement strand
GGCGCCCATTCATCGCGCGATCGTCTGGCAGGACCGGCGTACCGCGGACGAATGCGCGCGGCTTCGCGAAAGCAGCGCGGAAGAACTGGTGCGCGAGAAGACAGGGCTTCTGCTCGATCCCTATTTCTCCGCCACGAAGATCGCCTGGATGCTCGACAATGTATCCGGCGCCCGGCCCCGCGCAGAGCGGGGCGAGCTTGCGTGCGGAACGATCGACTGCTTCCTGCTGTGGCGCCTGACTGGAGGCCAAGTCCACGCGACCGACGTTACCAATGCGGCGCGGACGTCGCTGTTCGACATTCGCGCGGGCCAATGGGACGAAGAATTGTGCCGGCTTTTCCGTGTTCCGCCGGCGCTGCTTCCTGAAGTGCACGACAATAGCCGCATCTTCGGCACGACTTCGCCCGGCCTTTTCGAGCGCCAGCTGCCGATCGGCGGAATGGCCGGCGACCAGCAGGCTGCGTTGTTCGGCCAGGCCTGCTTCGCGCCGGGGATGACCAAGTCGACCTATGGCACCGGCTGTTTCATGCTGGTCAACACTGGCGATGAAGCAGTGCGGTCGGAACATCGCCTTCTGGCAACGCCCGCGTACCGGCTCGGCGGCAAGACGACTTATGCCCTCGAAGGATCGATCTTTGTTGCCGGCGCTGCGATCAAATGGCTGCGCGACGGTCTCGGAGTCATTGCCAGCGCGACCGAGACCGACAGCATGGCGACGCGCGTTCCGGACAATCACGGGGTGTACGTGGTGCCTGCCTTCGTGGGTCTCGGCGCTCCTTACTGGGATGCGGAAGCGCGCGGTTCGATCTTTGGTTTGACGCTTGGAGTGACGGGCGCTCATCTTGCACGTGCCGCACTCGAGGCCGTGGCTTATCAGACGCTCGATCTCTTCAATGCGATGGTCGCGGCCGGCGCCGCGAAACCGGAGGCGCTGCGCATCGATGGCGGAATGGCGGCGAATGCCTGGCTCTGCCAGTTTCTCGCGGACATTCTGCAATTGCCAATCGAGCGGCCGCGGAACCTCGAGACGACCGCGCTTGGGGCGGCCTTCCTCGCCGGGCTCGCGACGGGTGTTTGGCCCGACCTCGATGCGATCGCGCAGACCTGGAGGAGGCAGGACCGCTTCGATCCGGCAATGCCGGCGGACCGGCGCGGCGATCTCATCGCGGGGTGGCGGGATGCGGTCGAAAGGACGCTGAGCGCGCGTCAGCGAGCGTGAGTGGATGCCCCGCGTGGATTCGAACCACGATTGACGGAGTCAGAGTCCGTAGTCTTACCATTAGACGACGGGGCAGCTTGGGATGCGGCGAGATAGAAAGGGCCGTTTGGCCTGTCAACGCCGCCAAATATCGCGCCCGGGGTTGCCCAACCCCATAAAATTGTGATTAAAACCGCGCCAAGTCAGCCGCTCACGGTTCGGGCGGTGCAGGATAGGAACGGGCGTGTGTCATGGCGCAAAGTGTCGCCAGTGCGCCGGCTCTGCAACAGGGGTTTCGCGAGCAGAGCGGGCCGTCGGATCAGGGGTTTTCGCCAAGGCGGGAGCCGCATCGTCACACATATGGAGCGATCGACCTCGGCACCAACAATTGCCGGCTTCTGATCGCGCGCCCGACCGATGGCGGTTTCACCGTCATCGACGCATTCTCGCGCATCGTCCGGCTGGGCGAGGGCCTGGCGCGCAGCGGAACCCTGTCAGATGAGGCGATGGACCGCGCGGTCGGCGCGCTGTCGGTCTGCGCCGACAAGCTCAGGCGGCGTAACGTGTCGCTGTCGCGTTCGGTGGCGACCGAGGCCTGCCGCCGCGCAACCAACGGCCGTGAGTTCGCGGAGCGGGTGCGCGACGAGACGGGCATCGCCCTCGACATCATCGAACCGTCGGAAGAGGCGCGACTTGCTGTGCTTGGGTGCCACAAGCTGCTCGAACCCGGCGACGGCCCGGCTCTGATCTTCGACATCGGCGGCGGCTCTACCGAGCTGGTGCTGATCGACCAGGAAGAAGGGACGCCGAAGATCCGCGCCTGGTGGAGCGCGCCGTGGGGCGTCGTGTCGCTGACGGAGAGCGAGGGCAAGGAGGCGCTCGAAGGACCGGACCGGTTGCAGGCCTACAAGCGAATGCGGGAGCGCGCCCGCCGTGCCTTTGCCAATTTCTCCACCATGCTTCCGGAAGGCCGCGAGGGAATTCGACTGCTTGGTACCAGCGGGACTGTGACGACGCTCGCCAGCGTCCACCTGGCGCTGCCTTTCTACGACCGCCGCGTGGTCGACGGCCTCCACGTCCCGATCGAGGCGATGCAGAAGATCAGCGGGATGATCGCGGGCATGGATTTCGAGGAGCGCTCGGCGCTCCCATGCATCGGCAATGAGCGGGCGGACCTGGTCGTGGCAGGCTGCGCCATCCTCGAAGCGATCATGGAGATCTGGCCGGCGAAGAATCTCGGAATTGCCGACCGCGGAATCCGCGAGGGAATCCTGCGTTCATTAATGGCGAGGGACGGGTGGCAGCTGTGAACATCCTCCCCGGCATTTGCCGGGGAGGGGGACCAGCGAAGCTGGTGGAGGGGTATTCTCGGTCGCGAAAGAACCCATCCACCGCCCTTCGTGCGGTCCCCCTCCCCACGAAATCGTGGGGAGGATGTTGGTGAAGCGCGTCCGCACCGCCAGGGGCCGCACCGCTTCCTCCACGCGCTGGCTGGAGCGGCAACTCAACGATCCTTACGTCAAGCGCGCCAAGGCGGAGAATTACCGCAGCCGCGCGGCCTACAAGCTCCTCGAGCTGGACGAGCGGTTCGGGCTGCTGAAGGGCGCCAAAGCCGTCGTCGATCTCGGCATTGCACCGGGCGGCTGGAGCCAGGTAGTCCGGCGCAAGACTCCGCAGGCGAGCATCGTCGGGATCGATCTTCTGCCGACCGACCCAATCGACGGTGTCACGATCCTTCAAATGGACTTCATGGATGATTCCGCGCCCGATCGGCTGAAAGAGGCGCTTGGGGGCCCCGCGGACATCGTCCTGTCGGACATGGCAGCAAACACCGTTGGTCATCAGCAGACCGATCACTTGAGGACCATGGGACTGGTCGAGGCGGGGCTCGAGTTCGCGCGCGAGGTGCTTCGGCCAGGAGGTGCATACGTCGCCAAGGTGCTCGCCGGAGGCGCCGACAACCAGCTCGTCGCCGAGATGAAGCGCAGCTTCTCAACCGTGAAGCACGCCAAGCCGCCCGCGAGCCGCAAGGACTCCAGCGAATGGTACGTGGTGGCTCAGGGATTTAAGGGCGCTTAGCTCGCCTTCTTGCGCGCGGCTTCGATCGCCTGCTTGAGCGCATCGTACCCGACCGCGCCGTTCATCACCCTGTCGCCGACCACGAACAGGGGCGTTCCGGTTGCGCCGAGCTGGCCGGCGAGCTGGAAATTACGCTTCAGCTCTGAATCGACGAGCGGGTCTTCCTGCGGCTGGGGCGAGATACCGGCCGCTTGCGCGGCAGTCGCAATCGTATCGGGCGCAGGGCGTCCCGCCGCCCAGAGCGCGTCGTGGAACTTGCCGAAGCGGCCCGCCTTCGAGGCTTCGAGCGAGAGCCGCGCGGCGGTTACGCTGTCAGGTCCCAGGATCGGCAACTCGCGGTAGACAACGCGCAGGTTCTTATCATCCTTGATCAGCCGGTCGACGTAGGGGTTGCTCGCCTTGCAATAGGGACATGCGTAATCGAAGAATTCGACCAGGGTGACGTCTGGGGTTGCGGAGCCCTTCCAGGAGCTTCCGAACGGCGTTTCGATCGCGGCGCGGTTGGCCGCGAGGACGGGCGCATATTGGGCGTCCCTCAACGCATCGACCGCATCGGGCAGGATCTTGGGGTCAGCGATCAGCCCCTGACGGACAATCCGGCTGCTGAGGAGGTCGGGGAGGGCGAAGAAAAGCGCCGCTGCGGTCAGCACCGACCCGATGATCCCGCCCCCGATCGCCGCGACGAACACCCCCCGGGTCGCCGCCGGCGCCTTGTTTTCTGTCACTGGTCTTTCCCGTCCCTGTATTTCTTGTCTTTCTTGGCGAGCTCGGCCTTCGACACCATGGCGATGTCCTGCGCGCGAAGATAGTCCGGCGTCCCTGGCTGGATTCCCTTCATGGCCATCTGCGCGCTGGCGAGCGCCATCTTCGGATTGCCCTCGAGGTTGTTGCGCTCGGCGGTCGCTAGCGATGCTCGCGGCTGATCGCCCTCGCGGTCATAGATGATGCCCAGTTGGTACCAGGCGAATGGGTCCTCGTTGTCCTTGTTCACCGCCACCTTCAGGATCTGCTTCGCCTCGCCGAAATTCTTCGGATCGTTCGTCTCGACCAGCGCGTGGCCGAGCATTGCGGCGATCATCGGCGCATTCCCGGAACCCTCGGTTGCCTCCCTTAGTGGCGCGAGGGCTTCTTTCGGTTTTCCATCCTCGAGCAGGATTTGGCCCTTGAGCTCGAGGAAGAAAGGATCGTGCGGGTCCTTTGCGAGGAGCGCATCGGCTTCCGCTTCGGCTTTATCCGGATAACCACCCTGATGGTAAGCATAGGCGCGGGCGTAGTGGGCGGGGATGCTCTGGTTGGATTCGGGATAGCGGAGCACCGCCTGCCGCGGATCGATATAGCCGAGCAGCTTGGCCTTCACCCGCTCGAACCTGGCTTCGAGCGCTGGATCGACAGGCTTGTTGTAGGCTGGGTCGGCCTTCAGCTTCTGCTCGAGCGCCTGAATACGTTCCGATGAAAGCGGGTGGCTCTGGTCGAAGCTGTCCTTCGAATAAATGGCGAGGCGATATTCTTCGTTCTGAAGCTTCGCGAAGAAGTCGAGCATGCCCTTGCCGCTGATCCCCGCCTTCGAGAGAAGGCGTGAGCCGGTGGCGTCGGCGGTCGCTTCCTGGGCGCGGGTGAAGGCGAGGAACTCCCCGAGCGCCGCGCGCTGGCCCGCCTGCAAAATGCCCATTCCGGCATCGGCCCCCGCGCCGGCCGCGATCGCGACCGCGCCGAGGACGAGCGACAGGATGCTGATTCCGATCGCCTGGTTCTGGCCCTGACCGCTGCGGATCGCGTCGCCCGCAATCACGTGACCAAGCTCGTGAGCCGTGACGCCCTGCAGCTGGTTCACATTGTCTGCCGCCTCGAGGAGGCCGGACTGGATGTAGACGATCTGTCCTTGAGCGACGAAGGCGTTGATCTCGGGATCGTTGAGAAGGACCACGCGGACGCTGTTCGGATCGAGCCCTCCCGCGCGAATCAGCGGCTCCGACATCTGCTTGAACAGCAGCTCGGTCTCCGTGTCGCGCAGAACCTGCGGGCCGGAATCGTCGCCCTGCGCCGCCACGGGCTGCCAACCCGCAAACGCCAGCGTAAGCGCGAGCATGAGCAGGCGCGCGAAGCGGGATACCTGCGATTTCATCCGCCGCCGCTTACCACTTCCTGGCCTGAACCAGTCATGAAAAGCCGTTCAGCAGGCGGAGGCCTTAGCCGAACGTCTTCTGCCACCATCCGCGCCGCGGCTCTGAGTCCGCGTCAGATGTGTCATTGTTTGCGGCGGGGACTTCGACCGCAGGCTCGGCAACGGCTTCGACCGGCTCTTTCGCCTTGGTCTTGCGCTTGCGCGTCGGCTTCGCAGGCTCGGCTGGCTGCTCCGCGGTCTCCGCGGGCGGAGCTTCCGCTGGCGCTGGCTCGGGAGTTGTCACTTCGGCTTCCGCAGCGGCCTTTTTCGAACGGCGGCGCTTCGGCTTCGGCTCTTCCGCAGGCGCGGTCTCCGCAATCGGCGGCTCATCGTCGATCGGCCGCTCCACCATCGGCGAGCTATCGGCCTCGACGACCGGTTCGGCAGCCGTTTCAGCTCCAGCTTCGGACCCCTTGCGACCGCGACGCCTGCGCCGCCGCTTTCCGCCTTCGGCCTGCGGTTGAGCGCCTTCCGCCGTTTCCTCGGCGAGGGCGGGCTCTTGTTCTGCCTGTTCGCCCTGCGGGATGGATTCACCCTCCGGAGCGCCCTCGCGCCGCCGACCACGTCCGCCGCGACGACGTCGACGACGCCGACGCCCCGGCCGATCCCCTTCCTCATGCTCGCGCTCTTCGCTGGCTTCGGCTTCGGCGTCTTCTTCTTCCTCGGCTTCGAAGACCTCTTCCTCGTCCTCCTCCTCCTGCACGGGAGCCTCGAGGCGCGGGGCCGCGACAGGTCTCGGGCCGGAGCTTTCCACGGTCATCCGCGCGCCTTCGAACGTCTCGTCGATCAGGATTTCGATGGAGACTCCGTAGCGCTGCTCGATGTCGGCGAGCTCGGCGCGCTTCTTGTTGAGAACGTAGACGGCCGCTTCGCGTCCGGCGCGGAGGCAGATCCTTTCGCCACGGCCGCGGGTCGCCTCGTCCTCGATGATCCGCAGCGCAGACAGACCCGCGGATGCGGCGGTGCGCATCAGGCCGGTGCCGTCGCAGTGCGGGCAGGGCTTGGTCGAAGCTTCGAGAACGCCGGTGCGCAGCCGCTGGCGGCTCATCTCCATCAGGCCGAAGCTTGAGATGCGGCCGACCTGAATGCGAGCGCGGTCGTTCTTGAGCGCTTCCTTCATCGCCTTCTCGACCTTCCGGACATGGCTGTTCTGCTCCATGTCGATGAAGTCGATGACGATGAGCCCGGCCATATCGCGAAGCCGAAGCTGGCGCGCGATCTCCTGGGCGGCTTCGAGGTTGGTGTTGTAGGCCGTTTGCTCGATATTGTGCTCGCGGGTCGAACGGCCGGAGTTGATGTCGATCGAGACCAGCGCCTCGGTCGGGTTGATGACCAGATAACCGCCCGACTTCAGCTGGACGATCGGCTGATACATTGCGCTTAGCTGATCCTCGGCGCCGTAGCGCTGGAACAGCGGCGTCGTTTCACTGTGCAGCTTCACGCGCTTCACATGGCTCGGCATCAGCAGCTTCATGAAGCCGCGCGCTTGCTTGTAGCCTTCGTCGCCCTCGACGATCACCTCGTCGATCTCGCGATGATAGAGGTCACGGATCGCGCGCTTGATGAGGTCGCTGTCGCGGTAAATCAGCGCCGGAGCCTGACTTCCCAGCGTCCGCTCGCGGATCTCGTCCCACAGCCGGGCAAGATAGTCGAAGTCGCGTTTGATCTCGGTCTTGGTGCGCGAAAGGCCGGCGGTCCGGACGATCAGCCCCATGGTCTGGGGGAGCTTCAGGTCCGACATGATCGATTTCAGCCGCTTGCGGTCCGCACCGTTCGAGATCTTGCGCGAAATGCCGCCGCCGTGGCTGGTGTTCGGCATGAGAACGCAATAGCGGCCCGCGAGCGACAAATAGGTGGTCAGCGCCGCGCCCTTGTTGCCGCGCTCTTCCTTGACGACCTGTACCAGCAGCACCTGGCGCCGCTGGATCACGTCCTGGATTTTGTAACGGCGGCGGAGCGCCTGGCGCTTCTTGCGAAGCTCGTCCGCGGCGGACTCGTCTACCGGCGAGCGGCTGGAGCCGGTGCCCGCCTCATGGGTCTCATCGCCATTCTCCCCGTTCTCGCCAGCATCGCCGCTCTCGACGAGGTCCTCATCGTCGCTTTCGATGGCCTCGTCGGATTCTTCGGCCTCATACTCCGCCGCGCGAAGGCGTTCCTCTTCGGCGGCATGCTCGGCTTCCTCGCGAAGCAGCGCCTCGCGATCTGCCTTGGGGATCTGGTAATAATCCGGATGGATTTCGCTGAAGGCGAGGAAACCGTGGCGGTTTCCGCCATAATCGACAAACGCCGCCTGGAGCGACGGCTCGACCCTTGTGACCTTGGCTAGATAGATATTCCCTTTGAGCTGCTTGTGCTCGGCGGATTCGAAGTCAAACTCCTCGATCCGGTTTCCTTTGACGACCGCAACCCGGGTCTCTTCCGGGTGGCGCGCATCGATAAGCATGCGCATGGACATTGAAATTTCTCCGCGCGCGCCGGTTCAGCGTTGGGACGCTCCGTCGCGCGATGTTTGGCGCCTCGCCGCCGGCGTACAGGCCGGAAAGCATGGCGGGATGACTGGAAAGCGCTTCTGCTCGGCTCGCCATCCCGCGCCTTTGCGCAGGGAACGCCGCTTCATCGAAGAGAGAATGAAGGGCATTCTGTGGCGTCATTCGAGCTTCAACCTCGTGAAGCCGCGGCCCGTCGCACCGTCCGCGGCATGAATGCTCCGGCGGAAGCGCCGAAGATCGAAGCTGAGGTAGCATCGCGGACTCGCCGCTGCAACACCGCTGGCCCGGGATACTTCCACCGTTGCGATTGGCGGCTATAGCAGGCGCGATGATGCAAAAGGCGACTACGCTGCTGATGTTCGGAGCCACCGGCGACCTTGCCCGGCGGATGCTGCTTCCGTCGCTCTATGGGCTGGACTCCGATGGACTTCTTCCGCCGGAACTCAGGATCATCGGCACGGCTCGAACCGAGCTCGACGACGCAGGCTTTCGCGAGCGCGCGAACGAAGCGCTCCATGAGCATTTGCCAGAGGGCTTTTACAGCCAGGGGATCGCGGACCGCTTCCTCGAGCGGCTTCATTATGTGACGGTCGACATCACCCACCCGCCCGATTTCGAGCGGCTTTGCAGTGCGGTCGGTGACCCCTGTGCCGGTGTAGCCATTTTCCTTTCGACCGCGCCGTCGCTGTTCAAGGCGACCATCGATGGACTGGCGGCGGCGGGGCTCGCTTGCCCGACCGTGCGGATGGCCCTCGAGAAGCCGCTGGGGACCGATCTCGAATCCAGCCGCGAAATCAACGACGCGGTTTCGGCGCATTTCCCCGAAGACCGCATTTTCCGCATCGACCATTATCTGGGCAAGGAGACAGTTCAGAACCTGCTGGCGCTGCGCTTCGCCAATTCGATGTTCGAGCCGCTGTGGAACAGCACGCACATCGACCATGTCCAGATCACGGTAGCCGAGACGATCGGCCTGGAGGGCAGGGGCGATTATTACGACCAGTCGGGCGCCCTTCGCGACATGGTCCAGAACCACATGCTCCAACTGCTGGCGCTGGTCGCGATGGAGCCGCCGGCTGATTTCAACTCGACCGCGGTTCGGGACGAGAAAGTGAAGGTGCTGCGGTCGCTGCGTCCGATCAATTCGAGCGATGCCGAAGCGACGACGGTCATCGGCCAATATGCCCGCGGCGCGATCGATGGAGAGACCGTTCCCGGTTACATTGAGGAGGTCGGTCACGAAAGCACGACCGAGACCTTCGTTGCCTTGAAGGCCAACGTCGACAATTGGCGCTGGAAGGGCGTGCCTTTCTACATGCGCACCGGCAAGCGCATGCCCGAGCGGCACACCGAAATCTTCATCCAGTTTCGCGATGTGCCGTTTTCGATTTTCGCTTCGCGCGGCGCGACTACACAGCCGAACAAGCTGATTATCGGGCTCCAGCCGGATGAAAGCATCGAATTGCGGCTGATGTCGAAAACCCCGGGGCTCGATCGGCAGGGAGTCAGGTTGCGCGAAATTCCGCTCGATATCGGGCTTGCAAACGCCTTCAGCGAATATCGCCGGCGGATCGCCTACGAGCGGCTTCTTCTGGATCTCATCGAAGGCGACCCGACCTTGTTCGTCCGCCGCGACGAGGTCGAAGCGCAGTGGGCGTGGATCGACGGAATTCGCGCCGCCTGGGCCGACAAGGGAATGACGCCGCGCCCTTATGCCGCCGGGACGTGGGGACCGTCCGCCGCCATTGCGCTGACCGAGCGAGACGGTGTGACCTGGCACGAATGATCCCGAGAAAAACTGGGCGACTAAATTTCCTGTTAACCATGTCGCCATGATATATTGCGTTGCGCGTCAATGGGTTGGTGGATGACGGGAGGCTTCGGCAAAGGAGGGGCAATCGCCGGCGGGGCACTTGGTGTGCTCGCCGCGGGCGCGTTGCTGTTCGCGTTCGTCGGCCGAAGCGGTGCGGCGGCGCAGGCCAGCCTCACCGTCAACGTTCCTCCGCCGGTCACGGACCATATCTACGGCGCTCCCGAGGCGCGGGGTCGTCCGATCGTCGTCATCGATGCCGGCCACGGCGGTCGCGACCCGGGCGCCACAAGCGTTTCGGGACAGATCAATGAAAAGGATTTGAGCCTCGCCCTGGCGCGCGAGCTCCGCGACGATCTCGTAAAACGGGGTCGGGTGCGCGTCGCGATGACCCGTGACGACGATCGCTATCTGACGCTCGAGGAGCGGGCGGCCGTTGCGCGGCGGCTGGACGCGTCGATGTTCGTCTCTCTGCACATGGACAGCGCGCCCAATCCGCTTGCCCGAGGAGCCACGATCTACTCGCTGTCCGACGTCGCTTCGGACGCTGAAGCGGCGCGGCTGGCGGCATCGGAGAATGGCGGAGCAGAAACGGGCGCATCCAGGGGATCGGTCCAGGCAATGCTCTCCGATCTCGCGATGGAAGAGCAGATGAGCGCTTCGGCCGATCTCGCGGCGCGGCTCGTCAGGCGATCGGCGGGCCGGTTCGACCTTCGGCCCAACCCGCATCGTTTCGCCTCCTTCCACGTGCTTCGCCGGGCCGAGGCGCCCGCGGTGCTGTTCGAGGCGGGCTACATCAGCAACGCCGACGACGAGATACTGCTTCGCTCTCCCGAACAGCGCTCCAAGATAGCGCTCGCGCTTGCGCAGGCGATCGAAGCCGACATCGCCGCCCGCAACGCCCGTCAAGCCCATTAACTGGCTTTCCGCACAAGTTTCGAAAGGCTAGACGCGTCCACGAATGAAATTCGAGCGTCTGACTTCTTCCGGCCTGCAACTCCCCGATCTCGTGGCCTTCAACGAAAGGGTCCACGATTGGGTAGACCCGTGGTGGGAACGCAAATGGGTTCGGTTGATCGGGTGGGCCGGCGCCGCGGGGCTGGCTCTGTTTGCAGGCATGTGGATCTATTTCGCGAGCGGCCTGCCTTCGTCACAGACTTTGCTCGCCTACCAGCCACCGCTCCCGACCAATGTCCGCGGCTTTAACGGCGACCCGGTACAGACCTTCGCCCGCGAACGCCGGGTCGAGCTGTCGTATGACGAATATCCGCCGCTGGTCGTCCACGCCTTCATTTCGGCGGAGGACAAGGACTTCTTCCACCACCACGGTATCGACTTCACCGGCCTGATCGGCGCGGTATTCGATTTCACGGTCAAGAGCATAACCCATAGCGGGCGCGCCAAGGGCGGTTCGACGATCACCCAGCAGGTGGCGAAATATCTGCTCCAGGATTCAAGCTACAATGTCGGCCGCAAGGCGCGCGAGGCAATCCTTGCCTTCCGCCTCGAAGCCACGCTTTCCAAGGAACAGATCCTCGAGCTCTACCTCAATTCGATCTTCCTCGGCCGCAATGCCTATGGCGTGCAGGCCGCGGCTCGCGCTTATTTCGACAAGGACGTCAGCGACCTGACCCTGCCCGAAGCGGCATATCTGGCGGTGCTTCCGAAGGCCCCGGCGAATTACGATCCCGTGCGGGAGACCCAGCGGGCGCTCGATCGCCGCAACTACGTGCTGCGCGAAATGTATCGCAACGGCTACATAACCGAAGACGCTTGGAAAGCCGCGGCAGCGACCCCGCTGGGCACGATCCGGTATGGAAGCAACGAGAAGTTCCGGCAACAGGGCGGCTATTTCATGGAAACCGTCCGGCGCGAGCTGATCAAGCAGTTCGGCGAGGATTCGAAAGACGGTCCTAACAGTCTTTACAGCGGTGGCCTGTGGGTTCGCTCCTCAATGAATCCGGTGATGCAGGACGCCGCCGCGCAGGCGCTTCGCGACGGGCTCGTCAAATTCGGCGGCGCTGCGGGCTGGAAGGACCTCGGGATGAGCGTCGACCTGTCGAAGGACTGGGCCGGCGAACTCGATCGCGCTCCCGTCGGAACAGGTTACGCCGACTGGCTGAAGGCGGTGGTCCTGTCGAAGAGCGACGGCTCAGCGAGCATCGGCTTTTCCAACGGATCGACGGCCACGCTTCCTGCCTCCGGCGCGTCGATGCCGGTACGCGGTGTCGGGGGCCAGGCGTTCGACAGTTTGAAGCCGGGCATGATCATCATCGTCAAACAGGTTTCGCCGGGCAGCTATCAGCTGAAATCGGTGCCGGCGATTTCGGGCGGGATGTTGGTGGAGGAAGTTCACACCGGGCGCATCCTCGCCATGCAGGGCGGCTTCGACGTCGTCGGGTCGAGCTATAACCGGGCGATCCAGGCGGCGCGCCAGCCAGGTTCGGCGTTCAAGCCGATCGTCTATGTGACCGCGCTCCAGAACGGCTTTACGCCCGCGACGATCGAGCTCGACGCGCCATATTGCGTCGACCAGGGCCCGGGGCTCCCGCAGAAGTGCTTTGTGAACTTCGATCGCCGGTCGGCCGGGCCGCACACCTTGCGGTGGGGCCTCGAGCAGTCGCGCAACCTGATGACGGTCCGTGCCGCGGCTAACATCGGCATGCCGAAGATCACCGACACAGCGCGCAAGCTGGGCGTCGGAGACTATCCAAATTATCTCTCCATCGCGCTTGGCGCCGGCGACACGACCGTCCTTCGCCTCGTCAATGCCTATGCGATCCTCGCCAATCAGGGACGTTCAGTGAAGCCGACGACCATCGACTATGTCGAGGACCGCGACGGCAAGGTCATCTACCGGAGCGACAATCGCTGTGCGTTGATGGGCAATTGCAATGCGGCGGACTGGGACGGCGGGGCGATGCCGCGGCCGCCGAGCCGTACCCGTCAGCTGGTCGATCCGATGGCGGCATTCCAGATGGTTCATGTCATGGAAGGCGTGATCATCCGCGGCACCGCGACGGTGCTTCACGATCTCAACCGGCCCTTGTTCGGCAAGACAGGAACGACCAACGGGCCGACCAACGTCTGGTTTGTCGGCGGCACTCCAGACATCGTTGCTGGCGTCTACGTCGGCTACGACAGCCCCCGCCCGATGGGTAGCTGGGCGCAGGGCGGACGCATCTCCGCGCCAATCTGGAAGGAATGGGCGCTTACGGCGCTCAAGGATGAACCCAAGGTCCCGTTCGTCGCTCCACCAGGAATCCGCTGGGTGCGTATCGACCGGGCGACCGGCAAACCCGTCTTTGGCGAGTTCCCGACGAACGACAATGACCCCAAGGCGCCGGTCATCTGGGAAGCGTTCCAGCCGCAGACCGAAGCGGTAAAGAGCACCCGGAGCACGTTCGGCGATCCCTACAGCCCGCAATACCTCCAATTGTGGCAGCAGGCCGCGCAGCAAGCGCAACAACCGCAACAACCGCAACAGGGGCAGCAACCCGCGCCGGGAAACGCGCCCCAGCCGGCTCCGCAGGTCGCGACGGCTCCAGAGACGCGGCCGGTCGGCTTGCCAAGCCCGAACACGCCCTAGTAGGCGTTCCCCGAAAGAGGTTCGACCATGCGCGCCGAAGCGCAGACTCATATCGATCAGATCAACGCCGCGACCGCGCTGCTTCGCCGGTTCCTCGACTGGGACCGGGCGCTGAAGCGGCTCGATGAACTGAACGCGAAGGTTGAAGACCCAACGCTCTGGAATGATCCCAAGGCGGCGCAGGACGTGATGAGGGAACGGCGGCGGCTCGAGGAGGCTATCGGCGCGACGCAGACGCTCGAGCGCGAGCTCGCCGACACATCGGAACTGATCGAGCTCGCCGAGAGCGAGGGGGATGATGCGCTGGTCGAAGACGGCATCCGAAGCCTTGCCGAGCTTGCGGAGCGTGCGGACCGGGACAAGGTCGCGGCGCTGCTCGCCGGAGAGGCCGACGCCAACAGCGCCTATGTCGAGATCAACGCCGGCGCCGGGGGTACCGAGAGCCAGGACTGGGCCGAGATGCTGCTTCGCATGTACACCCGGTGGGGCGAGCGGCACGGGTTCAAGGTCGAGATGATCGACCACCACTCGGGAGAGCAGGCGGGGATCAAGTCGGCGACCATCCTGGTCAAGGGTGAAAATGCATACGGCAATCTCAAGACCGAGAGCGGAGTCCACCGGCTGGTCCGGATCAGCCCGTATGACGCCAACGCGCGCCGGCACACCAGCTTCTCGAGTGTGTGGGTCTATCCCGAAGTCGACGACGACATCGACATCCAGATCAACGAAGCCGACCTTCGCATCGATACCTATCGAGCGTCGGGCGCCGGGGGGCAGCACGTCAATACGACGGACAGCGCGGTTCGGATCACCCACATTCCGTCGGGAATTGTCGTCGCCTGCCAGAATGAGCGATCGCAGCACAAGAATCGCGCTTCCGCGTTCAAGCA
>Ga0068855_100006497_pt1 | contig 14216 bp, 12 predicted proteins | sample KBSCornC52_FD_66592 | JGI IMG/M metagenome (GOLD analysis project Ga0068855, IMG submission 66592) | Corn rhizosphere microbial communities from Kellogg Biological Station, Michigan, USA - KBS Corn C5-2 | ecosystem: Host-associated > Plants > Roots > Rhizosphere > Soil ... | reverse complement strand
TCGCCGGTGTCCTCGACACTCAGAAACGGCGTGTCCACACTGCCCTCCGGGTCGGTTCAGCTGCTCGTTCGGGTTGCCCGCCGCTCGGGCATAGTGGTCATCAGGAGGCCACTGCCGATTGGTTGCATCAGTACTACCCGTCGGGCGACACCACACACACTGTTTTGGTTCTCGCCTTACCTCGCGGGTAGCGTTGACGACGACAGCCCTGCGCAACGTGAGCGTGCGGGCGATTCCTGGAGGACCCATGAGGTCGGAGCCACTCGACGTGAGCGCCGACCTTTCCGTCGTCCCTGACGACTTGACCGCGGGGTCGGACGACGGCCAGCGCGGCGGTCCCAACCCCGCGCCGAAAACGAGCGCGGCAGCGGCAGGCCAAGCCGACCAAGCCAACCGAGTCGACCGTGTCGACCGAGCGGACCAAGCCGAGTGGACGCTAGCTGCGGCGGCTGTTGCGCCGCAGCGGGCCGGCCGAGTCGCGCGCTTCTTTGCCGAGATTCCGCTGGCCTTGGTGATTGCTGGGGTCGGCACGGGCCTCGCGGTGATCGCCATGCACCATTTCCGGTGGGGAAGCCTGGCGATCTCGGCGTCAGTGCTCGCCGGCGGAGTTTTCAGGTTGGTGTTGCCGACCCGCAAGGCCGGCCTGCTCGTCGTCCGAAGTCGCTTCACGGACGTCGTGATCATGGGCTTCCTGGGCGGCGCGCTGATGGTGCTGGCGGCCGTGACCAGCACCTGACTGACGGTGCCTGACGGGGTGTTGTGATCGAGCGAACGGGGCAGCCCACCCGGGGTCGTGATCGCCCGGTCACCGGCATAGCATGACGGGCGTACTGGATGGCCTAACTGGCGCTTTCTCTTCGTCGGGAGCAGCGCCGTCTCGGGAGTGGATCATGAGCGGATCGCGCAAGGGTACGGTCGCCGTCGTCGGCGCCGGTTTCTACGGCTCGACCACGGCCTTGCGGCTGGCCGAGTACGACATCTTCGAAAAGGTCGTGCTCACCGACATCATCGAGGGCAAGCCCGAAGGCATCGCGCTCGACATGAACCAGTCACGCCCGATCGAAGGCTTCGAGACGAAACTCGTCGGCCAGTCGACGGGCAAGAACGGCGAGGGCTACGAGGCGATCGCGGGCGCAGAGGTCGTCGTCATCACGGCGGGCCTGCCGCGCAAGCCGGGCATGAGCCGCATGGATCTCATCGAGACCAACGCGGGGATCGTGCGAGGCGTCGCCGAGAACGTCGCGAAACACGCGCCGTCGGCTGTCGTCATCGTCGTGAGCAATCCGCTCGACGAGATGACCGCGCTGACCCAACTCGCCACGGGTTTCCCGAAGCACCAGGTGCTCGGTCAAGCCGGAATGCTCGACACCGCAAGGTTTTCGAACTTTGTCGCTGAGGAGCTAAAGGTTCCGGTGGGTGCGGTGCGCACACTCACACTCGGGTCGCACGGCGACACGATGGTGCCGGTGCCGTCGCAATGCACGGTCGAGATCGACGGCCAGCGGCGTGCACTCACCGATCTGCTCGGGGCAGACAAGATTGACGACCTGGTGACCCGCACACGAAACGGCGGTGCCGAGATCGTCGCGTTACTCAAGACCGGCTCGGCGTATTTCGCACCTTCGGCGGCGGCGGCCCGTATGGCGAGGGCGGTTGCCGACGATTCGGGTGCGGTCATGCCGGTGTGCGCATGGGTCGACGGCCAGTACGGCATCAGCGGCGTCTACCTCGGCGTCGAGGCCGAGATCGGTGCGGGTGGGGTGAAGCGCGTCGTAGAGACGCAGCTGTCAGAAAGCGAGCTCGCCGCGTTGCATACAGCCGCCGAAGCCGTCCGGGCCAAGCAGGCCGACGTCGCGAACTTGTAGGCAGCCAACGTCTAGACAGCCTTCGAGATTTTCGTTACCGGATAGGGAGAAACGCGCTCATGGCGAAGATCAAGGTTGCCAACCCGATCGTCGAACTCGACGGCGACGAGATGACTCGCATTATTTGGCAGTTCATCAAGGAGCAGCTGATCCTGCCCTACCTCGACGTCGACCTTAAGTACTTCGACCTCAGCATCGAGCATCGGGACGCCACCGACGACCAGGTGACGATCGACGCCGCGCACGCGATCGCGCAGCACGGTGTGGGCGTGAAGTGCGCCACCATCACGCCCGACGAAGCACGGGTCGCCGAGTTCGGTCTGAAGAAGATGTGGAAGTCGCCGAACGGCACGATCCGCAACATCCTCGGCGGCGTCATCTTCCGCGAGCCCATCATCATGTCGAACGTGCCGCGGCTGGTGCCGAGCTGGACCAAGCCGATCGTTATCGGCCGTCACGCCCACGCCGACCAGTACAAGGCTACCGACTTCGTCGTCCCTGGCCCTGGCACCGTGACCATGACGTACACGCCCGAAGACGGCAGCGAACCGATGCAATTCGAGGTCGCGAAGTTCCCCGGGGGCGGTGTCGCAATGGGCATGTACAACTACGACGGCTCCATTCGTGACTTTGCCCGCGCATCGTTCCGCTACGGGCTGGAGCGGCACTATCCGGTCTACCTGTCGACGAAGAACACCATCCTCAAGGCGTACGACGGCCGGTTCAAAGACCTGTTCGCCGAGGTGTTCGAGCAGGAATTCAAGGCGGAGTTCGAAGCGGCCGGCATCACCTACGAACACCGGCTGATTGACGACATGGTCGCCGCCGCGCTGAAGTGGGAGGGTGGCTACGTCTGGGCGTGCAAGAACTACGACGGCGACGTGCAGTCCGACACGGTCGCGCAAGGATTCGGCTCGCTGGGCTTGATGACGTCGGTGCTCATGACGCCCGACGGTCGCACGGTCGAGGCCGAAGCCGCGCACGGCACGGTCACCCGTCACTATCGCCAGCACCAGGCCGGCAAACCGACGTCCACCAACCCGGTCGCCTCGATCTATGCCTGGACCCGCGGCCTGCAGCATCGCGGCAAGCTCGACGGCACGCCCGACGTCGTCCGCTTCGCGGATGCGCTCGAGGCCGTCTGCGTCGAGACGGTCGAGGGCGGGAAGATGACAAAGGATCTGGCGTTGCTGATCGGTCCGCAGACGCCGTGGCTCACGACCGAGGCATTCCTGGCCGCGCTCGACGAGAACCTCAAGGCGAAAATCGGCTGATCAAGGCGCCGCCTGCTGATCTGCCGCGGCGTCGAGGCCTGGCAGTAATTGGGCCGCCGAATACCTTGTGTTGGGTGCGGCCGGGCATGACGATGAGTGCTTCCTCACTACACGACCGAGGAGGCCGCGATGTCGGTTAATACGGATGCCCTCAACCAGGTCTACGAGATCTTCAGCAAGGGCAATCTCGACGAGTTCGATGCGTTCGTTACTGACGATTTCGTCGAACACGATGATCTGATGGGCTTGCCCCAGACAAAGGATGGGGTCAAACAGTTTTTCACGAGGTGGCGTGCTGCTTTTTCCGATCTCACAATCCGAGCCACCCACCTGGTCGAGGAGGGTGACATGCTCGCCGCCCGCAACGAAACGCATGGCACTCACACCGGCGAGTTCCTCGGAGTGGCGCCCACTGGTCGCAGCTTCACGGCACCCGGCTTTGACCTGCTGCGCCTTCGTGACGGTCGGGCTGTCGAGCATTGGGGAAGTTTCGACGTACTTGCAATGTGCCAGCAGCTCGGCATCGATCCCTCACGCTTGGCGTCGGGGTAGCCACCGCACCGAGGCGGGAGCAATCACCTCGCGCATGACGCGAACGAGGGATCACGGTCGGTAGCCGCTACCCAGATCCACTACCGTGAGCGGTATGGACGGCGATCATCTTCATACACGTCTTCGCGACGCTGAGGGGCAATGAGCGTCTTCCTCAACGTGCTGGTGGTTCTCGCGCTGGTGCTGATCGAGGCACTGTTCGTGGCCACCGAGATTTCACTGGTGTCACTGCGCGACAGCCAGGTGAAGGGCCTCGCGATCAAGGGACGGCGGGGTGCCGCGGTTGCGCGGCTCACCGCCGACCCGAACCGTTTTCTCGCGGCGGTGCAGATCGGCGTCACGCTGACCTCGCTGTTGTCGTCGGCGTACGGCGCGGTGACCTTGTCGCACGCCACAGGTGACGGCCTGGAATCGCTCGGCATGGCCCGCACGGGGGCCGACGTCCTCGGATTTTTGCTTGTCACGCTGGCAATTTCGTTCGTCACGCTCGTCATCGGCGAGCTTGCCCCGAAGCGCCTCGCCTTGCAGCGAGCCGAAGCCGCGGCCCAGTTGGTCGCGCCGAGCCTCGACCGGTTCGCGAGCATGATGCGCCCGGTGATCTGGTTGCTGTCGCTGTCGACGAACGCGGTCGTGCGGCTGGTCGGGGGAGATCCGGGCGCCACTCGCGAGGAGATCAGCGAGGAGGAGCTGCGGGGCCTGGTCAGCTCGCACGGGGCGTTCGGCCGCGACGAGCGGCAACTGATCAACGAGATCTTCAGCGCGGGCGACCGGCGGCTGCGCGAGGTGATGGTCCCGCGCACCGAGGTGCAGTTTCTCGACGCGGCAACCACGGTCGCGCAGGCCTGGCGCGCGGTCGGCGACGGACCGCACAGCCGCTACCCCGTCGTCCGGGGGTCGCACGACGACGTCGTCGGGTTCGTGCACATCCGCGACCTGGTCACCCCGCACGTCGAGGGTGACGCCCGGGTCGTGCGACTCGCCGACCTGGCCAGGCCGGTGCCGATGTTGCCCGACGGCAAGAACGTGCTCGTTGCGCTGGCCGAGATGCGCCGTGACCGCCAGCACCTGGCGATCGTCGTCGATGAGTACGGCGGCACGGCAGGCATCGTCACGCTCGAAGATCTCGTCGAGGAGGTCGTCGGCGACATCCGTGACGAGTACGACGTCGACACCGCCACCTCGCAGCGGTTGGGCGGCGGCGACGTCGTCGTCGACGGCCTGCTGAACACCGAGGACTTCGCCGACGAGTCGGGGGTGGAGCTGCCCGAGGGCCCCTACGACACGGTCGCCGGGTATGTCGTCGCCGAACTCGGCCACCTGCCCGAAGTCGGGGAGACGGTCGACGTCGAAGGCTCCGGCGGATCCGGACGCTATCGGCTCACCGTCGACGAGCTAGACGGACGGCGGGTAGCGCGGGTGCGGGTCAGCCAGTCAGAGGAGGCGTCCGAGGACGAGCAGCGACCGGGGAACGCCGACGCGACTAAGCCGGAAGCGGCCGTGGCCGACGATTTGAAACAATGACCGGCATGGCCTCCCATCCCGCGCTCGACCCGTCCGCAGGCACGCTCGCCAACCGTGCGCGGCAACGAGTGCTGTCCGGCATCCAGCCGACCTCTGATTCGTTTCATCTCGGAAACTATCTGGGCGCCCTTCGGCACTGGGTGGCCTTGCAGGACGACTACGAGGCGTTCTACTGCGTCGTCGATCTGCACGCGATCACCGTCGACTGGGATCCCGAGGTGCTGCGCCGCCGCACCCGGGCCTCCGCCGCCCAGCTGCTCGCGATCGGGCTCGACCCGGCCAGGTGCGCGCTGTTCGTGCAAAGCCACGTGCCCGAGCACACCGAGCTGGCCTGGGTCTTTCAGGCGGTCACAGGGTTCGGTGAGGCCAGTCGGATGACGCAGTTCAAAGACAAGTCGGCCCGCTCACCGGGCAGCGTCAGCGTCGGCTTGTTCACCTACCCGATCCTGCAGGTCGCCGACATCACGATCTACCAGGCCGATCGGGTGCCGGTTGGTGAAGACCAGCGCCAGCATCTCGAACTCACCCGCGACCTCGCGCAGCGCTTCAACACCCGCTTTGGCGAGACGTTCACGGTGCCCGAACCGCACATCGTCAAGGAGACCGGCAAGATCTGCGATCTCCAGGAGCCGACCGCGAAGATGAGCAAATCGCTGCCCGATGCGGGTGCGATCAACCTGCTCGACGATCCGAAGAGGCTGATCAAGAAGATCAAGTCAGCGGTCACCGACAGCGGGTCGGAGGTGCGGTTCGACCAAGCGAACAAGCCGGGCGTCAGCAACCTGTTGACAATCTTCTCGGCGTTGTCGGGCCGGTCGATCGCTGACCTCGAGTCGGCGTACTCCGGCAAGGGCTACGGTGACTTCAAGAAAGATCTGGCCGACCTTGTCGTCGAATTCGTCACGCCTGTGCAGCAGGAAGTGCGACGCTATCTCGACGATCCGGCGTCGCTCGACGCGATCCTGGCTGCGGGCGCCGAGCAGGCTCGCAGCGTCGCGATCACCACGATGGAGCTGGTGAGAGAACGAGTCGGCTTCTTGCCGGGAAAGGCCTGAACCGCTTGAAGCTCACCGGACGTTTCCTGCGCGGCGAACCGACTCTTGGAGTGTTGTCGTGACGGCGATGACGATCGGGGTGGCTATCGGCTTGCCCGATCCCTATGCCGCCGAGCTGCAGAAATGGCGCGAAGACCTCGGTGACCCGATGGCGCTGGCGATTCCGGCGCACGTCACGCTCGTGCCGCCAACCGAAATCGACATTGCGGAATTGCCGCCATTAGAAGAGCACTTGCGTGCGGTGGCAGCAGGCCAATGGCCGTTCGAAATCCAGCTTCGGGGTACCGGGAGTTTCCGGCCCGTTTCGCCGGTCGTTTTCGTCTCGCTGGCTACCGGTATCAGCGGCTGCGAAAGGCTTGAGAAGGCGGTCCGTACCGGCCCGCTCGACCGGCCGCGCAAGTTCAACTACCACCCGCACGTGACCGTGGCGCACGATTTACCCGAGACGATGCTCGATCGCGCATTTGCCGAACTTGCCGACTACCAAGCGACATTCGACGTCACGCAGTTCGGCTTGTTCGAGCAAGGCACCGACGGGTTTTGGCGCACCGAGCGGGAGTTCCCGCTCGGTCATGCGGTCGGCTAAACCACGAAACGACAAACCACAGCAACGGCCAGGCAGGGCGACGAAGAAGCGGTCGACTGGCCGGCCTCAGGAGACGAGCGAGCGGACCGCTTCGGCTTGCGGCCCTTTCTGGCCCTGCGTCACCTCGAATTCGACCCGCTGATCCTGGTCGAGTGACTTGTAGCCGTCCATCTGAATCGCCGAGTAGTGGACGAATACGTCCGGACCACCGTCGACCGCGATGAAGCCGAAGCCCTTTTCGGCGTTGAACCATTTGACCGTGCCCTGTGCCACGACGACTCCCTGAACTCCAACTGAAACTCTGCCGACCCGAATGGGAACAGCACGCGCTCGTGACTCGTTTTCGAGTCAATCGGCCGGAAAGCTACACGTCGTGATCGCTCAGCGGAAGGCGTCCGACAAAGATTGCAGAAAATTCCGACGACGTGATTACGCGCGGAGCCCGTCAAGGCTGATCTGAAACCTGCTCTAAAGCGGATAACCGAGACAATCCCGCGAGATAACGGTCGTCTTGCCTGGTCCGCCGTCGACGCTGGCCGACCAACCTCAACACGGCTAGCCCGAAGATCAATCCGCCGACGCCGACGGCCGACCACATCAGCACCGAGTTCAGCGACGCGCCCGACGATTGCCGAGCTGCTGCTGCGGCGGCCCCACCCGCGCTCCCGGGTACGCTTCCTCCTGCAGCGGCTGCGGCGCTGCCGCTACCTGTATCCGACCCCGTCGCAAGAGTCGCGGCCGGCGGCATGGCGAGCTTCTCCGCGGGCGTCGGCGTGGTTGTCGAGGTCGTTGTCGGCTTGGGCGTGGCTGTCGGTGTCTGCGTCGCGGTGGCGGCCGGTAGTGGATTGACGAGCAGTCCAACGCCGCTCTGGCTCGTGGCGCCGGACGCTTCACTGTCGGCCAGGCTCGCGGCACCTCCGCCGCTGGCGGCGTTGGCAGCCGTCGCGGAGTTCATGGTTTCGGCCGGGTTGGCCGCTAGCTCGGCCTGGTCGGCGGCGAACCCCCAGTCGAGCAGCGACTTGACCTCGTTCCAGAAGTTCGGCTGGTCACGCATCACGGCGACGATGATCGTGTGGCCGTTGCGGGTCGCCGCCCCCACATAGCTGGCCTGCGCGGCGACCGTGTAGCCGTTCTTGCCACCGACCATGCCCGGGTATTCGACGAGCAGGTGGTCGTGAGTCTGGATCTGGAAGGTCTTGCCGCCGGGCGCCGGAAACGCCGCGTTCGTCAGTGCCAGGTAACGCCGGAAGTCTGCGTTCCCGAGCCCGGCCCGAAAGATCAAGGCGAGGTCATAGGCGGACGACGACTGGCCGGGCGCGTCGAGCCCGTTCGGTGTCTTGGCCACTGTGTCGTCGGCCCGCAGCGATGCGGCTTCGGCGTTCATCTCGGCCAGCGTCGGAGCCAGCCCCCCATTGGCATCGGCCAGCGCGACCGCGGCGTCGTTGGCCGACATCATCAACATCGCGGTGAACAGGTCGCCGACCTTGTAGACCGTGCCCGCGACGATGCCCGCTTTGGTGCCGTCGACGCTCGGAGCGTCGCTTTGCGCCATTGTCGGGAAGGTGGGCTTCAACCTGGGGAGCAGCGTCATCGCCGTGAGCGTTTTCAGCGTGCTCGCGGGTGCGAGCCTTTGGTGGGCGTCCTTCGCGGCCAGCACCACGCCGGTGTCAGCGTCGGCGATGACGAAAGACGTGGCGCTGACCGGAGGCAGCGACGGTATGCCGACTGCACCGTCGACCACGATGCCGGACGAGCCCAACTGCCCCCCGCCGACCACGTCGTCGCCGATCGCACCGGACGACGAAGGGCTCGGGCTCGCGCCGACGTCTGCCGTGCCGACCGGGCCGGGGTCGACGACGTGGGCTGCCGCGACGCCCGGCGCAGCAAGCAGGCCGAGTAGCCCCAGGGCGGCGGCTGCGGCGGCGTAGCACCCGTGCGGTCGCCCCCGGGTGGGCCGGCGGAAAGATGACGGCATGACCGGCACAGAGTAGCCGACCCAGATTGTGATTCCAGCCAGCAGCGCCGCGGCCTGGGCAGGAAACCGCACTAGGGTCGAGACCATGGATGACCGGAGCGAATCGGGCCTGCCGATCGAGGCGGTCTACGACGCTGCGTCGCTCGACGGCTTCGATCCGGCGTCCGAGCTCGGAGAACCAGGTGATTTCCCTTACACCCGAGGCGTTTATCGCACCATGTACCGCGGCCGGCTCTGGACCATGCGGCAGTACGCCGGATTCGGCACGGCGGCGGCCTCGAACCGCCGCTATCACCAGTTGTTGAAGGCCGGGACGACGGGACTGTCGGTTGCGTTCGACCTCCCGACGCAGATGGGCTATGACTCCGACGACCAGATAGCAGCGGGCGAGGTAGGCAAGGTCGGAGTCGCGATCGACTCGGTCGACGACATGCGCGCCCTGTTCGACGGAATACCGCTCGACCAGGTGTCGACCTCGATGACGATCAATGCTCCGGCCGCCTTATTATTGCTGATGTATCAGCACGTCGCCGAGACGCACGGCATTCCCGCATCCGCATTGCGCGGCACGGTGCAAAACGACGTCCTGAAAGAATATATCGCGCGTGGCACGTATATCTTCCCGCCGCGCGCATCTCTGCGGTTTGCGACCGACCTCTTCGCTTATTGCAAACGCGAAATCCCGCAGTGGAACACGATCTCGATATCGGGCTACCACATGGCCGAAGCCGGGGCTACTCCTGTGCAGGAGGTTGCTTTCACGCTGGCCAATGCGATCGAATATGTGCGCGCCGCCAAGAATGCCGGACTCGACGTAGACGAGTTCGCGCCGCGCCTCACGTTCTTCTTCGTTGCCCGCACATCGCTGCTCGAGGAGGTAGCCAAATTCCGTGCAGCAAGGCGAATTTGGGCACATGTGATGCGCGACGAGTTCGGTGCGCAAGATCCGCGTTCGATGATGCTGCGATTTCACACGCAGACCGCAGGCGTGCAGCTCACGGCTCAGCAGCCTGAACTCAATCTCGTGCGGGTAACTGTGCAAGCGCTGGCCGCCGTCTTCGGTGGAACGCAATCGCTGCACACCAATGCATACGACGAAGCGATTGCCCTGCCTACAGAGAAAGCAGCCCGCCTCGCATTGCGCACACAGCAGGTGCTGGCGCATGAAAGCGACATCGCCAAGACCGTCGATCCGTTTGCGGGTTCGTATGCCGTGGAGGCAATGACCGACGACGTCGAAAAAGCAGCACGTGAACTCATGCAACGCGTCGAAGATTTCGGTGGGGCGGTTGCCGCGATCGAGCAGGGATTTCAACGCGGCGAGATCGAGCGGGCCGCCTACGAGGTGACGCGTTCGGTCGACGACGGCGAGCGGATCGTCGTCGGCGTCAACCGCTTCGTCGCAGACGACGAGGAGGAATACCAGCCGTTGCGCGTCGATCCCGGGCTCGAGGCCGAGCAGGTGGCCCGGCTCCGCGAGCTGCGATCGTCGCGCGACAGCGGCGCCGTCCATGCTGGTCTTGATGCCGTCGCAGCTGCTGCGCGTGGCACCGACAACGTCTTGCCACCTATCAAGGAGGCGCTCGCCGTGGGCGCGACGCTTGGGGAGATTTGCGCGACCTTGAAGGAGGTGTGGGGCAGCTACGAGCCGAAATGAAGTGAACGCAAGGGCATCCGGCTCGCTTTAGGCGCCGGTTTTGCCACTAATCCGTGGGGTTGAAACCTAGCCCCGGGGTAAGGGCAACCGGTGCAGCGTGCGGGGTGCGGAGTGGGAAGGAACCAAGATCGTGATTGTCGTTATCGTCGTCGCCGCAGTGGTCGCCCTGGTGCTCTTCGGGTTGATCATGGCGAGAGGCCGTTCACGTTTCTCTGACGAGAGCGAACGCTTTCGTTATGTGTCAGATCTCACGTCGCAATGGAGCCGAGAAGAAAGCGGTCAAGAAGGTGGCCAGGGCAGCGGCCAAGGAAATGGCCACGGACGCGGGCAGGACCAGGGAGCCGGGCCGGGTCAGGCAACCGGGAAGGACCACGGACGCGGGCCGGGTCAGGGACCCGGCAAGGACCAGGGAGCCGGGCCGGGTCAGGGCATCAGCCAGGCCGTGCATGCACCGACCGAATCCATCGACCTGCGCGATGCCTCGACCGCTCCGGTCGACCGCGCCGCAACGTCGGAGCGGCGGTAACTGCCGTGTCGCCCGGTCGGTCGGCACTCCGGGCACATCACAGCGCCATAACGTTCTGTACCCGAGCATGGTTCGCAGCCTAGTCAAGCGCATAATCTCGTCCGGGATGAGACGCCCACCGGCGTCCGCAGCCCGCTCGTCCTTCAGGGATTGATCTATCGGCGAAAGACCGGAGGCGTCGTGAAGAAGACCGTCCAGGCCATCGCGGCTACGGGCATCGTGGCGCTCGCGATGACTGCATGTAGCAGCAAGCCGTCGAGCTCGGCGTCGAGCAACACCCCGACGACGAGCGCTCCGGCAGCGAGCGCAAGCCAGCCGACCACGCCTGCCAGCGCATCGGCACCGGCCAGTTCACCCGCGGGCAGCGCGGCCGCGACCGGCTCGGCAACTCTCTGCATGGTGCTTGACACCGGCGGTGTCGACGACCGCTCCTTCAATCAGTCGTCGTGGCAAGGCCTGCAAGACGCCAACAAGGCGAACCCCAACATCAAGATTTCCTACGTTGCGTCAAACTCCCAGAACGATTACACCCCCAATTTGAACGCCGAAGTAGCTAAGGGCTGTACGTCGGTCATCGCCGTCGGTGGCCTCATGGCTGACGCCGTCGCAGCCGCCGCGAAGGCCAACCCGAACCAGCAGTTCGCCGAAATCGACAATCCGTCGGTTGGGCCGAACGACTACGGCATCCAGTTCAACACTGCGCAGGGCGGGTTCCTCGGTGGCTACCTCGCGGCATCGATGACCAAGTCGGGCACCGTCGCGACCTACGGGGGCCTGAACATCCCGCCCGTCACCATCTACATGGATGGTTTCTGGGAGGGCGTGCAGTACTACAACCAGCAAAAAGGCAAGACCGTGAAGGTGCTCGGCTGGGACGAGAAGAATCAGAAGGGCGGCACCTTCGCACAAAGCTTCACCGACCAGAACAAGGGCCGCTCGATCACCCAGTCGTTCATCTCGCAGGGTGCCGACATCATCTTCCCGGTCGCGGGCGGCACCGGTCTCGGTTCGGGCGCGGCAGCAGCGGCGTCCGGCGGGAAAGTCAGCGTGATCTGGGTCGACACCGATGGTTGCGTGAGTGCCCAGCAGTACTGCTCGGTGTTCTTGAGCAGCGTCGTGAAGGGCCTCGCCACGGCGGTCACCAGCTACGCGAACGACGTCGCGTCTGGCAAGAAGCTCGGCGGCCAGAGCTACATCGGCACCCTTGCCAACGATGGGACCGGCTTGGCGCCATTCCACGACTTCGATTCCAAGGTGCCGGCAAACGTGAAGTCCGAACTCGACTCGATCAAGGCCGACATCATCAGCGGCAAGATTTCGATCACGTCACCTAGCCAACCCAAGTAATTATCCGAGCTGCCCTGCGACCCAGGGCTTTGGTGCGCGGGCGGCACCGAACCCGGCCCGCCCGCGCACCACATTCAGCGTCATCTACCGCCATGTGCCGTCGGGTACGCAGGCGTAGCGTCGCCTCGTCGGACCCCGGTGAAGCTGGAGCTGTCGTGAAATTGGACGCCGTAAGGGCCGAACAGCCGTGAACGCCGAACAGCCGTGAACGCCGAACTGCCGTGAAACTCGAACTGCGCGGCATCACCAAACGGTTTGGCTCGCTGGTTGCCAACGACCGGATCGACCTGACCGTCGAACCGGGCGAGATCCACGCACTGCTCGGCGAGAACGGTGCAGGCAAGAGCACGCTGATGAACGTGCTTTACGGGCTGTACGAGCCCGACGAGGGCGAGATCGTGCTCGACGGTCGGCCTACAAAACTGCGTGGACCCGGCGATGCCATGGCGGCCGGAATCGGCATGGTCCACCAGCATTTCATGCTGATCCCGGTCTTCACGGTTGCCGAGAATGTGATGCTCGGCCATGAAGAAACCCAAGCAGGGCCGCTGAGGTGGCTGGACCGCAAAGCGGCCAGGGCCAAGGTGAACGAGGTCTCCCGCCGTTACGGGTTGGCGGTTCCGGCGGACGCGCTGGTGGCCGACTTGCCGGTTGGAGTTCAGCAGCGCGCCGAAATCGTGAAGGCGCTCACGCGCGACGCCAAAGTGCTCGTCCTCGACGAACCGACGGCGGTGCTTACGCCACGTGAAATCGATGACCTGATGGTGGTTATGCGCCGGCTGCGTGACGCGGGCACGTCGATCGTCTTCATCAGCCACAAGCTCAAAGAGGTCAAGGCTGTCGCCGACAAAGTCACCGTCATCAGGCGTGGCAAAGTTGTCGGCCAACCGAGCCCGGCGGCCACCGAACAGGAACTCGCGTCGTTGATGGTCGGGCGGCCGGTGAAGCTTACGGTCGACAAGGCCGAGAGCGAGCCGAAAGACGTCGTATTGGACGTCGAAGGGCTGCGCGTCGTCGACCCCGACGGCGTGGTGCAGGTCGACGATGTGTCGTTCCGGGTGCGCGGTGGCGAAATCTTCGCGATCGCCGGGGTACAGGGCAATGGACAGACCGAGGTCACCGAATGTCTGCTCGGGCTCGAAATACCGACCGAGGGAACCATTCGCGTCAACGGTCGCGACATCGCAGGCGCTTCGGTCCACGAGCGGCTTCGGCTCGGCATCGGCTACGTACCGGAAGACCGGCTACACGACGGGCTGGTCGGCAGCTTCACGGTCGCCGAAAACCTTGTGCTCGATCTCTACGATCGGCCACCGTTTGCGAAAGGTCCGTCGCTCGACCTGCGAGCATGTGCGGCGAATGCGTCCGAACGCATCGACGAGTTTGACGTCCGTACGTCGAGCGCCAGCGCGTTAGCGAGCACGCTTTCCGGTGGTAACCAGCAAAAGGTCGTGCTTGCACGGGAATTGTCGCGCGAACTCAAACTGCTCGTCGTGGCCCAGCCGACCCGTGGACTAGACGTCGGTTCGATGGAGTTCGTGCATCGTCGCATCGTGCACGAACGAGACGTCGGCACGGCCGTGGTCTTGGTGTCGACCGAACTCGACGAGGTTCTCGGGCTCGCCGACCGAATCGCGGTCATGTATCGCGGTCGCATCATCGGTGAGTTGCCGGGCGGTGCTTCGGCCGACGAGGTTGGTCTGCTGATGGCCGGCTCGGTGTCACAAGCGACGCCGTCCGCTGTATCGAGCACGTCATCCGCGTCCGGCATGTCGGGGACGTCGGGGACGCCGGCTGCGTCGGGCATGTCGGGGACGTCGGGGGCATCGGCTGCGTCGGGGACGCCGGAAGCATCGGC
>Ga0068855_100006494_pt1 | contig 14218 bp, 11 predicted proteins | sample KBSCornC52_FD_66592 | JGI IMG/M metagenome (GOLD analysis project Ga0068855, IMG submission 66592) | Corn rhizosphere microbial communities from Kellogg Biological Station, Michigan, USA - KBS Corn C5-2 | ecosystem: Host-associated > Plants > Roots > Rhizosphere > Soil ... | reverse complement strand
GCGGCGCTGTTGCTCGCGTCGCCCGCGTCCAGCTTTACCACGGGACAAGTGATTTTCTGCGATGGCGGCCGCGTCAACACGCTGGCGTGATCTGAAAAGAAGGGCATCAAGATGAGCGTCTCTGATAAAAGCGGAAGCCTGGATGACATTTTGGTGCGGTTAGCCGAGCTGGAGAAGTTGAAGGATCAGTTCGACATACGCGAGGTCATCGAGGCCTATGTCCATGGCTGCGACCGGGCGGACCGAGATGGAGGGTCTTCTGGAGTCCTCCGTACCGATAGCGGAAGCGCCAGAGCTTGGAGCCCGTCGTCTGGACGACCAGGACCAAGCCTTGGCCGTCTGTCAGTCGGTAGGGCTTCTCCTTCGGCTTGGCGGAGGTGATCTGGAGTTGTGTCAGCATCATCGTGTTCCCGGATTCTCCGGGTCCACCCAGCAGACACAAAATGAGCCTCTTTTTGTGGCTCTTTTGCTGGAATCAGCTGGATCAACCCGGACGGTTGCCAGCGATCGTCGATGAAATTGTGCTTTGAAACCAGCCGCTTGCTGGACGCCTCTGGACGAATCCAGAGGCAGAAACTGGTGCCAGAAGAGGACTCGATACTATTTTTCAAGCATTTGAAAACAAACGCTTAGTTCGATTTGATTTTCAGACGTGGCCCGACAAATGGCCCTTGCTTAGTTTTGCAGCTACGGTTCGAGTCACGCATTCGAAGTGCAAGGGCGTGCTGGTTTTATTTACCGCTTCCCTTCCGCGGGTGCAATCGCATGTTCCGAAGTCCGTTGCGTCGGTCTTCCAAAGCGGTGGCTGGATTGACACATATTAGAGGAGCTGGAGCTCAAGTTCGTCCTTGCGCTTCCGCCAATCTGGCATGACTTGGGTCAGAAGCGCTTGCCAACCTGAACCATGGTCGGGGTGCAATGCGTGAGCAAGCTCATGGGCGATCACATAGTCGATGAGATGCGGCGATGCCTGAGCAAGCTCGCTGTTCAACACCAGGTTTCCTTTGGCGGTAAAGCTACCCCACCGCTGCGACATGGCCCGAACTATGAGGCGTGGCGGTGCGATACCGAGACGCAAAAATGGTGGCGCCGTCGTGGCGAGGCGCTCTGGGAAAATCCGGTGGCTTTGTAAGCCGTACCAATGCTTCAGCAGTGTTCGCCTGTGCACAAAATTACTGTTCGGGCGCACCGCCAAGATCATTCGGTCGCCATCAAGACGTACCTCTGGTGCACCGTCTGGGGTAACGACGAGGCGGTATTGCTTGCCCAGAAAAAGATGTGTCTCGCCGCTCACATACTGCCGAGGCGGTGTTCTCGGACGCCATTTCTCGCATCGAAGCAGTTCGCGTCTGATCCAGCCTCCGCGCCGGGAAACACGCGCAATCAGCTCGTCGTCGGTCGCTTGCTCCGGCGCGTACGCAGCCACCTTTCCGTCAGGCGAGACTACGATCCGCAGCGTTTGGCGATCCGAGCGCCTGACGGCGAACGGCAACTCCTCTTCGCCCCATCGGGCGACGAGTTCACCGGACTCGGCCATCGTCAGCCATTCTTACGCGCGCCGACGCCAGCACATCGTCGACAATCATGTCGATCACGTCTGGCCCGATTTGGATCGCGCTCGACGATAAGATCTGGTCGAAAAAGAAGTCGTCAATCGCATTACGAATTCTGTTTTGTAGGTCGCGATCGTGCTGCCAGCCGACCGTTCGGTGGCGTTCAATAATCGCCGTGACCGCGATTGCGATGTTGGTAGAGGCTTCATCGGCATCCAGTCCGGCTCTCTTGAGCTCGCGTCTGGCGATACCCCAGAATGCCGTCTCATTGCCTTTCCCCCTTATCAAGGGCGGTGTCGGATCTTCGCTGTCTTCGCGGGTTTCGATGCGGTCGCGAAGTGAGCGCATTTGATCGAGATACGCTTTCTCTTCAAGCCGACGGTCTCTGAACGCAGCAATCGTGTCCCGGATCAGCTTGGAAAATTTCTCGAAGAACACTGGGTCCTCATCCCACTTTTCTTCGATCGCACGCAGCGTGCGATGCGCAATCTCGTCGGCGATCGAGGCATCCGAGCGGTTCTTTGTCGACCGGGCCGCGTCGATGGCCGCATCGTCGAAAACGGCCAACGGCTCCACAACCGTGATCACCTCGTGCGCAGTGACATGGCTGTCCAACAGGGCGCGGACTCGCTTTTCATAATCAGACCAATCAATCGCATCGGCGTATCGGGTCTTTACATGCGCGCGCAGAGCAATGAAGCGCTTCTCATCTGACCGCCACCGCGCCATCCGCTCCGGCGGAGTTTCCTCCACAAACGTCCGCGACGCGACCGCGACGGTTAGCGTCCGGGAAAACGCCGACAATGCCCTATAGAAGTCATCCCTCAGGCTCTCGTCTGAAAGCGAGCGCGCATAGGCTTCCTCATCATACTTGTTGGAAACTCCCGCAAACAGGTCGAGCAACGCGGCGTGCTTCTCTGGGAGCGATCGGGCCTCATCAGCGACCTGGGTTACCGCCTGATCGAGGTCACTTTCGTTGAAGTCCTTGAGGGCGTCGTTGGCTGTGAGCGCCTCGCCAAGGTCCTGCAAAACGCCGCAATAGTCTATGATATAACCGAACGGCTTTTCCGGCGCGTCGTCATCATCGAAAACGCGATTCACGCGCGCAATGGCCTGAAGCAATCCATGTTCGCGAAGCGGGCGCGCCATGTAGAGAACCGTGTTCCGGGGGGCGTCAAATCCGGTCAGCAACTTATCTACGACGATAAGGATTTCGGGGTCACCCGGTCCCTTGAAGCTCTCCACAATCGATCGGTTATAATTCTCCTCGCCCTGCCAACGGTCCATCATCCGGCGCCAGAAGTTCACGACTTCATCGACATTTTCTTCGTCGATCGCGGTTTCACCCTCACGTAGTTCGGGCGCTGAAATGATGACCTCGGACGTTACGTCGCCAAACTCGTCGAGTAGCTTTTTGAGCGTGATCGCGTCGCGCTTCGATGGCGCGACAAGCTGCCCCTTCAGGCCGGCGCCCTTGAAATTGTCGGCGAAGTGGCGGCTGACATCGAAGGCGATGCAGCGCAACCGGGCAGATACGCCCATTAGCGCCCGCGGTCGACTCATCTTGCGCTTGAGATCTCCCTTCTGCGCATCTGACAGCCCGCGAGTAACGCGATCGAACCAGGCATCTACGGCCGCTTCGTCGATATCTTCCTCAACGTGGCGACCCTCGTACAACAGTGGGACAACCGCGCCGTCCTCAACCGCGTCTCTCATCGAATAAACCGGTCGCGCCAGCGTGCCGAACTTGAGGAAGGTGTTCCGCTCCTTCTTCGCGATCGGCGTGCCGGTAAAGCCGATCAGGCAAGCGTTCGGGAAAACCTCGCGCATCCGGGCGTGCAAGCTATCTAGGTCGCCGTACTGGCTGCGATGGCTTTCATCAACCAAGACGAAGATATCGGCGCTGTCGTCTGCCACTCGGCGCTTGTTCAACCCGGCCTTGAACTTGTTAATGACGGTGGTGACGACGGGGGCCTTGCCCTCAATCAGTTCGATCAAGTGCTCGCCAGTCTTGGCCCTGACGGGCGACAGCCCGGTCGCGCGGAAGGTGTCGGCGATTTGCTTATCGAGGTCGGTCCGGTCCGTCACCATCACCAGCCGCGCGCTCGGGGAGGCCATGACGAGAGCCTTGGCCAGCATGACCATCGTCAGCGACTTGCCCGACCCCTGGGTATGCCAGACTACTCCGCCTTCACGCCGACCGGACTCATCGCGCTTCTGGACGCGGCGAAGCAAGTCATGCACCGCGAACATCTGCTGATGCCGCGCGATCTTCTTCACCGGCCCGTCGAACAAGGTGAAACGCCGCGCCATATCCAGCATCCGTTCGGGGCGGGCAAGGCTGATCAGGATTGAGTCGAGGGGCGTCGCAAAGCGCGAGCCAGCCTCCATCAAGTGACCGTGCCTCGTCTGGTGAGTAGCGAAGTCGGCGAAGATCGACCGTTCCTCGATCTCATCCATTTCGCGGGCCATCACTTTGGCGATATCGTCTGGCGTATCCTCCAATTCCTTCCACGCCGCCCAGAACTTCGCCGGCGTGCCGACCGTAGCGTAGCGTGGGCGGTGGGGGCTGGCTGCGATAAGGAGCTGCGCGGAAAAGAACAGATTGGGGGCGCCTACATCCGGCTTCTGGTTGCGAAGCTGCTGGCTGATACCCTGCATGGCATCCTCCTGGCTGCGCTTCACCTCGATCACCGTGAACGGAATGCCGTTCACGAACAACACGATGTCCGGCCGTATCGCCGCACCGCCCGGCCATTCGACCGGAAATTCGGCGCTCATGTGAAAGGCATTGGCGCGCCAGTCCGCCCAATGGATGTAGCGGAGCTGATGTTCACGGGCCTGGCCGTCGATGGTCTGCGGTAGGGCGATCCCGAGCTGCAGCAGGTCGGTCACCGCCTCGTTGGTGCGGAGCAGGCCATCGAACCGGACATCGCGAAGCCGGTCGATCGCCGTGATGATGTTGGTCTCGGTAAACGGGTGCGAACGATTTCCCCGCCGGATGTGGTTCAGGCGGGATAGCTGTGCGGATAGGATGTCTTCCAGTAACACCGTGGAGCGGCGATGCCCTCGCTGGCGCTCCGCCTCGGCGCGCGTGACATAACGCCAGCCCAGCGCCGACAGCGTTTGCAACGCCTGAAGCTGCGCACCACCGGCTTCGGACAGAGTAAATTCCGGTGAATCGCTCATGCGGCGAGCGCGACCGGGGTGGTCTTAGGCTTGCGCTTGGCCTTGGCCGTCGTCGGGGCTGGCTTCGCGATCCAGGCGAAGGCGCATTTATAACCCAGCGCCCGCAGTTCATTTGCGGCCTGCCGGAAGGTAACGAGGCTGAAGAAGGGAAGTCGGTTTGTGCCAGCGCTCACGCCGGAGCAGATCACGGCATAAACGATAAGATGCGCTGCTTCGCTATATGGGTTCCCAGACGCGGCGACGAGCGCCTGATAACCGGTCAAACTCAGGGCGGTCTCCTGATTGGCAATTTGCATCCTCAGAAGATCACGAAACGGGCCGTCCATCTTCATAACGCGCGCCGCCACGGTTCCCTGATTGAAGAGGTGGCTGAGCCGTGACGATGACGTCTGATCCTTTACATGGATCATCGCACCGGTATTTTCGAGGAAGTCACAGGCCTCGATCGAATAGGAAGCTCCGGTCGGCTTCACCAGTTTGCGGTCGAGGCAAAGCATGTTGTGGCCGCCGGTCGCGACCCGGCCATTGTATTTCTCCTCGTTTTCGTCGGCCAAGGCATCGGGCATTGCATGTGCCGTGACGCCGGCGAAGAACGCGGTAACCTCGTTCGCCAGGTTGGTATCGATCCGATACCAACGGTCTGCGGAGAGAACATATTTTTCGCCGTTCAGGTCCGTCTCGAATACAAGGCATTCCTTGATGCGCCAGCTCTTGCCATCGTCCTTGCCCTCCGAATTGCACTCGTAAACTTTGTGCCCGGAGAGATGTCCCGGCTCATAGGCAGGCAGCGCTTTCTCCCGCATGTCTGCAATGTACCCCCCGATTTCCAGATCAGTGTGGATGTTAGAGCTATGGAATCCCTTGTAGCGGATATGCCGCGCCTTTTCGGGATCGTAGATGACGGGATAGGCGAGATGCAGCGTGTCGGGAATCGTGTTGCTCAGGCAACCATTCAGCGCCGTGACCAAGGCGGCGTCGAGCAACTCGATCGTCGCCTTGTCACGCACATGCTTGATCTGATCGATCCAAGCGAAGTTTGTCTTATAGTCGGTCTTGCCGAAAGCGGCGAAGGCATCGGCGCAAACCTGCGGCAAGTCGCCGACCTCCATTTCCTTGGTCAGCGTCAACCCGTCGCTGCCCGCGACACGTGACGCGAAACCGGTATTTTTGGGTTCACCGGCGAGGCCCCGCACGATGTCGCGCTCGATGTCGATGCTGAAGGCGGTCTGGTCGGAACGGCGCGCCGTCTGGGTGCGACGTGAAGTCGTATTCTCGTCGGGCGTACGGATGTCGGCGCTGCGCAGCTTGTCGGGATCAACGGTATTCAACACCACGCGCAGCCCGAAGTCCTGCTCAAAAGCATCGGGGTCGAGCTTCACATGACCCAGCCCGAATGAGACCGCAAACCAGCGATCGCCAGCGGGCACGAATACCAGCCCATAGGCGGTCATGTTGGTGAGCTTGGCCTTATCGGCGTCCGACAGATCAAGGAATTTAGCCCATTTCGGCGTGCCGCCGCCGATCGTGTCGAGTGCGATCTGCGCGCCTTCCAGTTTGTCCCATGCCGCCAGATCGACACCCGCACGGACGCTGTCGGCCGGTTGCTTGCCAACGCGCAGCAGGCGTATGGAAACGGTCTGCGATTTCTTGGTCATGCCGATGCTCCTGCCGCAATCGGGGATTGGCACAACATGGCATCGAACGAGCCATCTAGTTGCCATTCGGTAGCCCGTAGTTTTTGAAGGATGCCGACTTTTTGACTGATCAATTTCATCCGCAAAGAGTTCAGATGCTGCAGTGATGTTTCGAGAACATTCGCCGTTCCAGCAATCCTTGCTTGATCCTCCATTGAAGGAACAGCAATCTTCTCTTCTTTGATAATACCACCACTCAAATTTGGCTGCCCCGAGCCTTGCACCTTCCGCATTAACGATGGAATCGAGTTGAGCACCGAATGATACAGAAACTCGGAATTCATAATGCGTGCGTTTGGAACCACCGCCAGCAGAGCTTGATTTGTCGTAGCATCAATGCCCAATCGGCCTACTTGACCAGCATTTGCTCCGTACATCGCAATCAGAGTGCTGCCAGCGGGGACCCACTTTGCACTCGATGTTGCCAAGCCCATTTCCGTGAGCGATTCTTCGGTAAGCGTGATGTTCGACGAGACAACCTCTCCGGATTTTACCCATGGGATCGCACCACCATAGAGACCCAGAGTCCCGCGCTCCGGAGTACCCCCCGAATAGCAATTCGCAAGTTCCCCAATCGGTAGTCGTTGAAACTGATCCCGCCCAAATAGGTCCCCAAGTATCACCGATCTGCGTTTAGTTTCAGCAGCGATCATGCGCCCGGTTTGGTCGATGGCCCGATCCCAGGCGTCGAGCACTGCCACGATACGCCGCTGCTGATCGAGGGGTGGCGGTGCAATCGGAATCTCGGCAAAATCGTCGAAATACAGCCGGAGGCGATCCTCGGTCAGCCCGTGGGAGTAAGCCCAGAACAGATAGATCATCCGATCCGATTTGAACCAGTGATAGGCAAAGCGGCTGTCGATACCATCCTTCGGCGCAAGCACAACATAGGCCGGGCTGACCAGCCCATCGGCATCGGCAAGGCCGCACGCCCCCTGCCACATCCGCATCATATTATAAGCGATGTCGCCACGACGGACGAGCAGATGTTGGTCCGGCCGCAGCGAGGTTTCGGTGCGGCGCTCAAGCTCGTCGCGATGTACAAGGCCATCATTCATCGTGACCGACATGGTGGGCAATCCGTCGCGCCCCGGCTCCTGTCGGTTCGCGAAATAGTCACCCAGGCGTGGGCGACGGGTCATGCCGCTTCACCATCGCCGATCTGGCTTTTTCGCCAGTCGCCATAGGTCTGGCCGGTCGCGGCGTGCTTCCAATAGCGCGGGCCGCTGACATTACCGCCATAGACGACGCGCGATGCGCCCGAGGGCGAATCGAACGCGGTGTCAGCGGTGAAGCGGAGAAACTTGCCATCGGGCGTGATCTCCAGCGCGCCCTCCGCGATCATTTCGGCGCGGCGTCGCTTCAGCGGGTCGGCGCAGCTCGGCACCTCCTGCCGCTTCGCCAGCGACCCCGCCAGCACCACGAACTCGCCGTTCGCCTCCTGCGCCTTGGCGTCGGCACCGGATTCCGTGAAGGTGAAGATCGGCCCTTCGATATTCGCTGCGATCGGATTGCCTGGAAGGGCCTTGCTTGGCGCGGTAGTCGCTGCGCCAGCTTCCTGACCGGCGGGGCGCAAGATGTCGAAGCCCAGCACCGGAAGCAGCACCTCGATCTCGTCGAGCACCCGCTCCATATCGGCGATCTCGGGTTCAGGTAGACCCTTGAAAGGCGGCTCGGTGCCGTTGACGAGCTTGGCGCGACCGGCCCCACGAATGGCGGCGATGACGCGGCTTTCCAGATAGCGCCCATGCGCCTTGGTGAGGTTTTCGTCCTTAGAGACAATCAGCACCGCACGAGTGAAGAAGTCCTTGGCCTCATCGGCATCATGTGCTGCCAGTCGCGTGCGGACCTGATCGCCCTCGCCTACATAGACGAGCTGACGACCGGGCAGATCTGGGTCGGGGCCGACCAGCAAGTAAATACCGGTACGCGTCGCTTCCTCGCGCCGGATCAGGTCGGGCAATGCTGTGCGCGACGCCACAGCCGCCCGCACGGACGAAATGCCCAGCTCAGCCGTGATGACTCCAGAAGGCGAACCATCGACGAGGTAAAGCTTGAGCGTCCGGCCCCGGCGCGCGGGCGATTTGGCGAAGGGGTCAGACATCGATGCCGAGTTCCTTGAGATAGCGGTTCATCTGCTCGCGGTTCTCGGCGAGCTGGCGCTCCAGGTCCCGGATTTCGTTCTGCACCGCCTGAATATTGATCTCGGGTTCCGGCTCGAACGTATCCACGTAGCGTGGGATGTTCAGGTTAAAGCCGTTCTCCTCGATTTCCTCGATAGACGCGCGATGCGAGAAGCGCTCGACCTCCAGCCGGCCTTCGCGAACGCGCATGATTTGGGCGATGTCGCTGTCGCGGAGACGGTTCTGCTTCTTGCCCGCCTCGAAACTGCGGCTGGCGTCAATGAACAGGACATCGCGCTCGTGGTCGCGCTTCCCGCCGCTTTCGCGGGCGCGGTCGAACACCATGATGCAGACGGGGATACCCGTCGTCGGGAAGAGCTGGGCGGGCAAGCCGACCACAACATCGAGCAGGTTGTCCCGCACGATCGATTCCCGGATGCGCCCCTCGGCACCCCCGCGAAACAGCACGCCGTGGGGGGCGACGACCGAGACCCTGCCTTCGCCCGGCCTGGCCGTGGCGAGCATGTGCAGAATGAACGCATAGTCGCCCTTACTCTTGGGTGGCACTCCCCGCGTGAACCGGCGATATGGATCGGTGTCGGCGTTTTCTGCGCCCCATTTGTCGAGGCTGAACGGGGGGTTTGCCACGACCACGTCGAACCGCATCAGATGATCGCCCTCGATCAACTGTGGTCCGTTGAGCGTGTCGCCCCATTTGATGTCCGCAGCGTCCAGCCCGTGCAGGAACATGTTCATACGTGCCAGAGCGCGGGTCTGGCCGTTGGATTCCTGTCCATATAGCCGGAAATTGTCACCGCTGACTTCCTCGCCCGCCCGGATAAGGAGAGAACCGGAACCGCAAGCCGGATCGCAAATGCGGTCTCCGGCCTTGGGGCCGGCAAGCTTTGCGACGAGTTCGGACACCTTGCGGGGCGTGAAGAACTCGCCTGCCTTCTTCCCTGCCTCCGAGGCGAAGCGTTCGATCAGGAAAATATAAGCATCGCCGATCACCTCCTCCCGGACCTCGCTGAGGTCCAGCTTGGCAAAATCCTCCAGCAGGGTCTTCAGGCGGCGATTACGATCTTTGGTTTGGCCGAGATTTGACTCGGAATTGAAGTCAATGTTGCGGAAGACGCCCTTCAGTTTGGGGTCATTCGCCTCTTCGATCGATTCCAGCACCTCATTGATCAATTCGCCGATGTTATCGGCGGTGCGACGTTCATGGAGGCTGTAGAAATCGCCGAGGAACGTATCTACCACCTCGCCTGCGCGGTCGCGCTGCTTGAACAGCTTTAGTTTGAACCGCTCACGCTCCATCAGCCTGGTTACGCGCAACTCGCGCGTTTCGGCCGGCGTATCTTTCAGTCGCTCGCGGTGTTGAACTGCGTGTGATTTCCACACATCCGAGATGTATTTCAGGAAAAGAAACGCCAAGACATAGTTTTTATACTGATCGGCGTCGACCGCTCCACGAAACGTATCGCAAGCTGCCCAGACGGCATTTCTGATGTCTTCTGGACGCGTAGGCGTAGACATAAGTAATTCCTAACTCAATTGCGCGAAGACGCGCTCAAGTAATGTTTCGGCGAGCATAGACTCGGCAGCAATCAATTGACTGGCCAGCTCACGACGGCGGCGGATGCAAGACGATACGGCCCCGATCGCACGCTGACGGTCGATGGGAAGCACGGGAATGTCCAAGTTTGCGATCGCGTCCTTTGGGATACGCGGCAAGCTAGCCCCGGCGGTGCTCTTGCGCAGAGACGTTCCGGTAGACGGGCGCATCAGAAAGGCGACCAAATAATCGGGATCGAGGCGAGTAGGGTCGGGGCGGATCAGGTAGATATCGAGCGCAATGTATGCGCCAATCTGGGCAGGCCGCGCTCGCACAGCCGTGGCGCGCTCGCCACGTGCAGCCAATAAAACATCGCCACGGGCGACCGGAACAGCTCTCCCGGCCGTGGGGCGCCGACCGACGCTTCGGTCGGCGTCGTCGCTGGCAAGGTTGCGAATTTGAAGAAACTGACAGCCCGTAGCGAGCGCCGGCTCAGGATTAACCCCGCTGAAGATTTTCGCCATTTGACAAAGCAGGGCCATTCGCCCCCTTACTCCCGCGCTCCTAGCAACTTCAAGAATAATCGTATGAGATGACCTCATACGATTATTCTGCACCCCGAATCCGGACTAGGTAAGGGGAATTGGGACGTTCAGCTGATCGCATGGAGAATGGATAACGCTCCGAGCGCACCGACAAGCAAGCCCCCTCCGCCCGTCCAATAAAGCTGCTTCCACTGACGGTCAGCAGCCCAGGCGTGCTCGACGACCCCATTGATGCTGGCGATCGAGGGCTCGCAATGTGGCACCCGACTTGTCCAGCGTTTCACGATCGCCTGCCCGGGCGGTCTCGCTTGCTCGGGCAATGCTCACCGCGAGATTTTCTGGTGTCAGTCGCATCGCCGGACTCGCGGCGATCTTGCCAAGCAGTTCCTCCGCATGGGCAAGCCTGCTCGACAATCCGGTAAGGGTCGGGGTGTAATCGGGCGCGTTCTGCCGCTCGGCCGTCAACCCTTCAACCGCGCGACGCAGCAAACTCACCTCGCCGCGCAAGGCTGCGAAGGCGCTGGCGGGATCGTCATGGGCGACCGGCGGATTGGTGTCTGGTTCCATGCGCCAGCCTTATCGTCCCAGCCCACGACTGCGCGAGATGCCGAGCCATTCTTGGAGGTCATGGGACAAAGATGCGCTCCCGGACACCTTCATTCCAAGCTCGGGCAGGCGCTTTTTCAGCAGCGACTCGACCTGGGCGTCGCGCTCGAGGCTCTTTGCCATTGCGTTCATGTCGCTGCGGACGCGGCGCATCCCGACATCGTCACCCGCCTGATGCAGTGCCTGACGTTGAACGCCCAGCTTCTGCCAATCCTCGACGAAGCGATCTGCGCGAAGCGCCGGGTCGTTGCGGACCTCGCTTTCCAGCATCATCGCGCGGATAGCGGCGGTCGTTCGCCCGTTCGCGGCCTCGTCGATCAACCCCCGATCCCGCGCGAATGCGCTGCGAAGATCGCGCGCGCCGTCGGGTCTGACAGTGTTCAACGCTGCACCTGCGGAATCGAAGGCGACACGCTGGTGCGGCAATTCCTCCACTCCCTGCCCGCGCATTTTCAGGATGTCCGCCGTCGCCCGTGCATAACGCTGGACTCCGGACGACAACAGCGATGGCGCGTGCGATTCCGCGTCCACGATCGGCGCGGCGCGAAGTTTGAGGCCGTCGAATATCCCGCGCGCCCGCGTGGGCGGAGTTGGAACCTCCCTCTCTTTTGGCGCAATCGCTGGCGACGGCATGATGATTGCCCGGCGGTCGGCGAAATCGCGACTATAGTCCGACGCCATATCCTTCGCCCGGTCGCGCGACAGCGTGCGGACCAGCCGGCCCTGATCGGCGAAGTCGTCGCGGCCATAGTGAAGTTTGACACTATCCCGATGGCGGGACATCGCAACATAGGCGGCGTGTCGATCAAGGCCGGGGGTGGCGAGCACATGAGTGCGATCGACCGTGACACCCTGGGCTTTATGGATCGTCGCGGCGTAGCCGTAATCGACCTGATTATAGTCCTTCACGTCGAATGCGATCGAACGGCCATCATCGAGCTGCACGGCGATGCGAGCGGCGGTGACGCTTTCGACGCGACCAAGCGAGCCGTTTTTGACCCCAAGGCTGCGCTCATTCTTCAAGAACATGATACGGTCGCCAGCCGCGAACTGGCGCTCGCCACGCTCGGCCCGAATCGCGATATCCTCGCCAAGTGCAGCGGAATCGCGGAGCCGATCGCGCGCCGCCAGGTTGAGCGTATGCACCTCATCATTGGCATGTGTGAGGATGATCCTCGTGGCGTCGGGCCGCGCTTGTCGGTCGCGATCCCAACCGTCGATCAGGTCGGCGCGTGCATGCTCGCGCGTTTCGGCGGCATGAACAGCCCCGTGCTCCTCATAGGCGCGCACCGCCTCGCCGGTTCGCCCGGTCGCGAGATGTCGGGTTGCGTCGCGCTGCCAGTCGTCATGCTGGCGGCGGATATCGGTGATCTCGACGCTACCATGCCGCTCGGCGATCGACCGGAACGCCGCGCCCGCTTCGATCGCCTGCAACTGTTCGGGATCGCCGACCAGCACGACCTTAGCACCCCGCTTCTCGGCCTCGCCAATGACGCGCTCCATCTGACGCGAGCCGATCATTCCGGCTTCGTCGATCACCAGCACATTGCCGGGGCCGAGCAATTCCCGCCCCTGCGCCCATTGATGTTCAAGGCTGGCGATTGCGCGCGAGGCGATGCCCGATCCGGTTTCCAGATTCTCGGCGGCGATGCCGGACAGCGCCGCGCCGATTGGCTGATACCCACCCTGCTCCCATGCGTGGCGCGCAACGCTCAACATGGCCGATTTGCCCGTTCCGGCATAGCCGACGACAATCGCAAGATCGCCCGCCTGTGTTACTCGTTCGAACGCCGTACGTTGTTCTCCTGAGAGGATAAGGCCGTTGCTTGCCGAGGCGGCAATTGCGCGATCCGTCGCCACCTCGGGGAGACGGTGACCGGCGCGATCGTCAAGTTTTCCGGCGCTGCGCTCAAGCCGCTGCTCGACCTCGATCATGTCGCGGCTGGTGAAGCGATCCTCGCCGCGCCCGTCCTTGCCCAGCGCGACCAGATCGGGCGCGTTGCGCACCGCGCTCATCGCCCGGTCGAACTGATCCTTGTCGTCGCTATGGCGATGCACGAACATCGCCAGATCGCGGGTCGTGAAGGTCGCCTGAGTGCGAGTAATCGCGTCGAGCGCGATGCTTGGGGACGCGATGATCTTCTCGCCGTTCGACCGCGCAATATCGTGATGCTCGTCGAGCCGCTCGGATGCCAGCCCTTGGGCGGCCATCCGCGATGCGGCGGGGCCGATCTTGTGCTGCGGTTCAAGATCGATGCCCTGCGCTTCAAGGCTGCGGTGATCGACGCGCGCGTCGATATCGAGTTCGGCCAAGCACCGGTTGGCGCGTTCAGCCCAGGCCTCGCGCCAATGCTCCAACAGGTCGGTACGATTCCAGTCGCGGACCTTGGGGCCGAACCCCGCCCCGTCCACCTCGCGCATGGTGAGCATGACATGCGCGTGGGGCTTTGGCATGCCGTCCGCGCCGATATCCCAATGGACATTGAGGTCGGCAATCATCCCGCGATCAACGAACTCGGCGCGCATGAATTCCTGCGCCAGCCGGATGCCCTCGGCCTGATCGAGTTCGCGCGGAATCGCGAACTCGATCTCCCGCGCCAACTGCGCGTCGATCCGCTTCTCGCCCGCTTCAACGTCGTTCCACAGCCGCTCTCGGTCGGACAGATGCTCGGCCGCGCCGTCCGGGAGCATCACCTCTGAACGAACGACGCCCGCCTTGTTCGAGAAATCATGATGCCGATCGAGCTGCTCGTCATGCAGCCGCGACGCCGAACGGTAGGCGGCGGATGCCACCGCGCTCGATCCGTTGGCGCGGGAAATGACCTTGGCCGAGAAATGGTAGATCGCCATGACGGCAATCCAATTACACTCAAAGCAACACGTCGGCACGACGTATAAGCGCGCCCTCGAAAGATTTCATCTATCTCGGGACCGCGTAATCCCAAGAGATTTC
>Ga0068855_100006491_pt1 | contig 14222 bp, 13 predicted proteins | sample KBSCornC52_FD_66592 | JGI IMG/M metagenome (GOLD analysis project Ga0068855, IMG submission 66592) | Corn rhizosphere microbial communities from Kellogg Biological Station, Michigan, USA - KBS Corn C5-2 | ecosystem: Host-associated > Plants > Roots > Rhizosphere > Soil ... | reverse complement strand
CACTCGGAATGTACATCATCCTCGCATTCTTCATCCTGCACTGGCAGGCCTCGGTGTTTTGCCAGACCTTTTTCCTGCATCGCTTTGGCGCGCACCGCCAATTTACGATGTCGAAGGGTTGGGAGCGTTTTTTCCACCTGCTTACTTACCTGACGCAGGGGTCGAGCTTCCTGTCGCCGCGCGGCTACGCGATTTTGCATCGCATGCACCACGCCTACAGCGACACCGAGAAGGATCCGCATTCGCCCGAGAACTACAGCAACGTCTTTACGATGATGCTGGCGACCAAGCACCGTTATGACGCCTTCGCCTATCGGCGTGAAGAGCCCGAGCCGCGCTTCGACGGCGGCTTTCCGGATTGGCCGCTGATCGACCGTATCGGGCAAAGCTGGGTCATGCGTTTGCTCTGGGGCGCTGCGTACACCTCGGTGTACCTGGCGTTTGCGCCGTCGGTGTGGTGGTTCTTGCTCTTGCCGGCCCACTTCATCATGGGGCCGATTCACGGGGCGATCGTCAACTGGTGCGGTCATCGCTACGGCTACCGCAACTACGAGAGCGACGACGTCTCGCGCAACATGTTGCCCTTCGATTTTCTGACCGCGGGCGAGCTGTTCCAGAACAACCACCACGAGTTTTCGATGAGCCCGAAGTTCGCGGCGCGTTGGTTCGAGGTGGATCCGACGTACTACGTCATCGTGGCGCTCGACGCGCTCGGCGTGATCAAAATCGCGACCGAACAACGCGCGCGCTATCCGCTGGAGCGGAAAGCCCCAGTGCTCGCGGCGTCCGACGCCGAATGAGCGACGCCTGAGCGGCAATGGCTGGCGCGCGCCGAGCGAGGCGCGCGGCTCAAAGCGGGCGCGAGCGGTCGAGCGTCCAGCGCTCGGCGACCGTGACCGTGGGGCCGTTCAGCTCGTAGAGTTGCACATAGCCGAGGTCGAAATCCGCGATCGCGCACACGGGCCGATGCTTCGGGTGCAGCGTGCCAGCGTTGACGATCGTGACCCCCGAGATGGTGCGGACCATCGGACGGTGCGAGTGCCCGTTGATCACGAAACGCGCCGTGCCCGCCTCGACCAGCGCCCAGAGCGAGCGGTTGGACTCGAGCGCGTAGCCGTAATCTTCCGGGCGAACGCAGGCCGTGTCGTCGTCGCCGAGCCCGTGGCAAAGGAGCACGGCGCCGCGCGCGCTTTGGAACGTGCGCGTCTTGGGCAAAGCCGCGAGATAGGCGCGGGCGCGCGGCGTGACCGCGGCTTCTGGCGTCGCGTCGGGCAACTCGCGATTTTGCCCCGCGAGCAGCCAGCGATCGTGATTGCCGGCCACGGCCAATACGCCAGCATGTTCGAGCAACCGACACGTGGTGTCGAGATCCCCCGGGCCGTCGGCGATGTCGCCGACCGAAAGCACTGTCTCGACATGGTGGTCTCGAAAGAGCCCGAGCGCCTGTTCCAGCCGAAGCACCTCGCAGTGGATGTCCCCGATGAGACCCGCGCGCCTGAGCATTGGCCACGAGTTTAACCGAACGAGCGGGCGCCGTCTCGCGCGAGCCGCGTGCGCGAGCTGCATCGAGCGGCGCCAAAAGTTCCAGGCGAGCGCCGCGCGGGCATACCTGATTGCGACGCGCCCGCGCTGGCACTAGCGTCCGGCCCCGATGCGATCGCCGGTTATTTTCGGAGTTTTGTTCCTGACCTGTGGCAGTTGTGCGAGAGGCGAGCCGATTCGCCGTGAGCCGAGCCCGAGCGCGCTCGACGCGCTGCCCGGTGATGCGCCGCACAAAACTGAAACAGCACCACGCCGCGAAACGCCGCCGACTCCGAGCCGCACGAATGACAAGACAACAGCTCGGGACGCGAGCGACCCGCAGACCTCGAAGAGCGCGAACGACAAGCCCAGCAAAGACGCGAGCGAGGCGGCCTGCCCGGCTGGTATGAAGCTCGTGGACGGCGACTATTGCACCAAGCTCGAGCTCACCTGCAAGAAGAGCTGGTACGACAAATCGAACAAGAAAACGGTGTGTGAGGAGTTCGAGCCGAAGTCGACCTGCGTGGGCGAGAAGGTGCACAAACGCTACTGCATGGACACCTACACCTGGCCCAACGAAAAGGGCGCGCGCCCGGAGGTGATGAACCGCTTTCACCAAGCCGAGGTGAAGTGTGCGGCCGTGGGCAAGCGCATGTGTACGGAGACGGAGTGGACGCTCGCCTGTGAGGGCCCGGAGATGTTGCCGTTCCCGTACGGCTATGTGCGCGACACCAACAAGTGCTTGGGCGACGTGGAGTGGGACAGCCCGAACATGCCGAAAGTTGCCGAGCGCGATCCGGCGGAGCTCGCGCGCTTGTGGAAGGGCGTGCGAAACGGCAGCCAGCCCGAATGCATCAGCGCGTACGGCGTGGCCGATCTTCCGGGCAACACCGACGAGGTCGTGGCGAGCGAGACATATTCCTCGGATTTTCGCGGCAAATTCGACAGCGTGCACTCGGGTGGCCCGTGGTACAAAGGCGTGCGTAACCAGTGCCGGCCCAAGATCTACACGCACGACGAAGGCTTTTATTATTACTTTCTCGGCTTTCGCTGCTGCGCCGAGCCTGACGGTAAGCCGACCGATCCGCGCACTCCCAAACAGATCAAGGGCAAATGGGGCTTCGAGCGCGTCGAGCGCATCGCGGGCTTCACGAAGGAGCAAATGGTCGAGAAGCTCGAGCTGAAGAAGCAAGGCAAGTGCACGTGCGGCGAGAAAGACATCCGCTGCAAGACCATGTGCGGCACGCTGCTCGGCCCCGAAGCCAAGGACTATCGCTGACCATGGCGAGCGCCCGAAGTTTGGCTCTGCTGCTCGCGTGCGCGCTCGGCGCGCTCTCGAGCTCCGCGTGCACGACCAGCACCTGCACGCGCGATCCCGATTTTACGACCGTCGCGCTCGCCGACAATGCAGTCGAGGGCAACACCTACCATTCGGCGCCCTTTGGCGGGCCCTATGCGTACTTTCCGCCCTTTCGCACGATCACCTTCGAGCATGGCCTGGCCGCGGTGCCGTATGCGATGCAGTTCTGGCTCGCCTTCACACCCAACGGCACGCTCGCGCCGAGCGCGGGCAACATGACCGAGCTCCGCGCCGTCGACGACGCGGGCCCGGCCATCAACGATCAGACGATCTCCGTCTACAACAACACTTGCAGCGATTTTTACTTGTGGGTGGTCGCCGAGCGCTCGAGCCCTTGATGCGCTGATGAGCGCAGCAAGGCGTTCGGGGCTGCCTGGATCTCTGGGGCTCCCCGTAAGCGTGCCCGTGCCCGTGCCCGCGCCCGGAAAACGGGAAATGACTTTCCATCGATGGCGCGCCTGTTCCGAGGAGTCTGACTTCGCGTGCTTGCGCGCTCCCTCCGCGAGGTTCAACACGGCAAATCGCGACGCCCTGGCAACCGATCCGAGAGCTGCTTCGTCCGAGCGTCTCCGCCATCGGCTTCCGCCGCTGCCTCTTTTCGGGCATGGGCACGGGCATGGGCACGTTTACGGGTGTCTGAGCCGGGCGTGCGAGCGCGGGAAAGGCGGACCGCGCCGCCGAAGGCTGGGCCGCGCTGCGACGCGACGCGTGACCATCAAAAAAATCTCGAACGCTCTGCCCGTTCCAGATTTGGGGGCGTGGGCGCTCGGCGGCACTTTTTCTGCGCGGCGTGGCGCGGGCAAGCTCCGCACGTTGACGCAGGCTGCGTCGGGCCGCCGCCTCGACGCGCGGTGTGCGAAAGCCCGGCGCGGCTCAGCGTCGCGCGATCACGAAGCTGACGGCGCCGGCGAGCAGACCCGCGAGCACGTCGTCGGCCATGATGCCGACGCCTTCGGGCTTGGCGTTTTGCACGGTGTCGATCACGCCGGGCTTCCAAACGTCGAACAGGCGGAACAGGCCGAGCGCGAGCAGCTGCACGGTGATGCTGCTGTTTTTGACCATGCCCATCGCGATCAAGGTGCCCGCGACTTCGTCGATCACCACGCATTGCGGATCTTCGACGCCCATGGCTTTGGCCATTTCGTTCGAGGACCAAACGCCGACCGCGGTGATGCCGACGATCGCCGCGATGTGCACCGGTACGGGCAAGAGCCGCAGCGCGAGGTGCACCGGAATGGCGCCGAACGAGCCCACGGTGCCGGGCGCGGTTTTGTTGCGACCGCACCCGAACCAGGTCGAGAGCGCGCGCACTGCAAATGAAGCTTCAGGGCGAGGGAGGGCGGCGGGCTCGGTCATTTATTTTTGGAGAACGCGCGCATCAGCGCGCAAATCGGGCCCTCAGGGCAGTCGCGCGAGGGCTCGTCGATGACCTCACACTTGTCGGCAATCGCGACCATCGTCGGTTGCTCGGTGGCCCAAGATTGCCCAGGCGACCAGCGCAGCACGGGCTTTTCCATCTTGCCGGCGAAGTGCACCTCGCACTCGGCGGTGAAGCGAGCAAGTTTATCCGGCGAGAGGTTGCCCGGGGGCTCGCGATGCACGCGCATGGCGAGCGAAGGTTGCGCCCACACGCCGGACACGAGCACGAGTTTGTTGTCGAGCCAGGTGCGGTACGGCTGAATCGTGTTCGCCTTGTTGTCGTCGAGCGGCGCGCCCGGATCACGGGGCCAGGCCTCGCTCTCCGTCTTGTACGCGCAGTGTCTGCCCTCGAAGGCTTGCGGCGACGCGCAGGTGAGCGCAGGAGCATCCGCTGTGACGACGGTCAGGATCACTTTGCCCTTGCCGCCCTCTTTCCAGTTGCTGGTGTCGGTGCCGGGCGGATCGCTCGGCTCGAGCATGTTGCCGATCGGCGAGGCCGGGATCAGCACCATCAGGCCGAGGATGACTGCCGCGCTCAAGAAGCGGCCGCCGATCACCGGCGTGGGCTCTTCCTCGTCCGTGCGCCGCACCGCGGGCCGAGCTCCGGCTGGCTTCTGAGCCGCGCGGCCTTTGCTGTCGGTGGTGGCCTTGGCCGAGGTCGCGGCCTTCACTTCCGATTTGCTCGATTCCGTCGTCGCCATCGCGCGCTTCAATAGCGCAGTTTTGCCCTTGCTCCCAAGCGCCCTGGAGCAGCCCCGAAAAGCGCCGGGAAAAGCTCAGGTTCGAGCGGGCCGAGGTTCAAGAACAGTCGGCAAACGCGGCGCGATACAGGGCCTCGCCGAGCAAGCGCTGACCTGCCGGGCCGAAGTGGATGCCGTCTTTGAAGGGCGCGAAGAAGCGCTCGCACAGCACGTCTGGATCGCCGCAGGACAAGATTTGGTAGGCGTCGACCACGCTGTCCACCGTACCGCGCGCTGGCTGCGCGCGGATCCAGGCGTTGAGCGCGTGGGTCGCCTCGGCGCGCGTCGGGTTGAAATAGCGCGTGAAGCCGCCCCAGGGTGCCACCGTGAGCGCGACCACTTTCATGCCGCGCGCTTTGGCGACGCCGTACATGTACGATAGATCCGCCTCGATCTTTGTGGGCGTGCGGAACGCGGTCAGATCGCTGTACAAATCGTTGACGCCGCCGAACACGACCAGATGCGTGTACGGCCGTTGCGAGGGCGCGATTTCCTCGTCGAAGTGCCGGCGCATTTGATTGACCATGGTCGCCCCGCGCCCATAGTTATCGATTTCGATGCTCGGGCAGCGCGTCTTCAGGTACTCGAGGTAGCCACCACCGTGCGAACGCGGATCGGTCAGCGAATCGCCGACCGCGGCGATCACGTACTTGTGACCGGGCGCTCCGGTTTGGACCTCGGGCGCTGCCGGCTCGGGCGCGGCGCTCGCGCTGGGCGGGGTGCCCGCGGCTCCGGAGTCAGGCGCGACCGGCAAGCCGCTCGGCGGTGCAGCGGTCAGCGAGCCGCTCGCGGGCGCGGCGCTGGGCGCGGCTGCCTCTGCGGGTGTGTGTAGCGTGGGCTCGCTGCGTTCGGCCGCGTGGCAAGCCGTGAGCGCCGAAATCAGCCAAAGCTGGCCCAGGCCGAACCTGCGCCCGAGGGCGCGCTCCAAGGGTCGAGTTTGTGAGCCGTTCAAGGTAGCCTGCGCGAACTTTCACATGAGCGCGGCCGAAGTCTACCGAAAGACGCGCAAAGTTCCGGACTTGTTTTGGAACGCCTACGTTTGCAGGCCCGTTGCGGCGGTCCTGGTCGATCTGATCCAGGGCACGCGCGTGACGCCGAATCAGATCACGATTTCCGCGGTGTTCGTGGCGCTGATCTCGGTGGCGTTGCTCGTGGCGGTACCAGGGCACGCCGGGTTGATCGCGGCAGCGCTGGTGTTCGAGCTGTCGTACGTGCTCGATTGTGCGGACGGGATGCTGGCGCGCTGGCGCGGCACCGCGTCGCCGGTCGGTCACTTACTCGATTTCTTGATGGATGAGCTGAAGGCGTTCTTGCTCTTGGCAGCGGTTTCGGTGCGCCTCTACCGCGAGCACGCGGATGTTCGCTTTCTGTTGCTTGGCCTGTTCGGCTTGGTGGTGCTCGCGTCGGGGATTGCGCTCACCACCTTCGTGCGGCGACCCGAGGTGTTGGGCTTACAGCCCGCGCCGGCGGCGGACGGAGTGCCCGCGATGCGCTCGAAATCAGCGCTGGCGCGCGTGGTGGGGCTCGTGGAGAGCGGCGCGAAATTTCTGATCCACTACCCGTCGTACCTTTTGTACGTGGCGTTGATCGGCCGAATCGAGCTGTATTTTCTGCCTTACGTCGCGGTCAACGCTCTGTACGCCGCGCGCGCTTTTGCGGGCGTGGCTTGGCGCTTCGGCCGCTCCTAGCAAAGCTTTTGCTAAGGCGTGCGGCGCGCGCGCTCGAGCTCGGCCAGGCGCGTGAGCACGCCGCGTGCAACGATGTCGAGCACACGCTCCACGACCTTTTTGCGATCCCGCGGATCGCCGCCGAACGCGATGTGACTCTTGGCCGATTTTCCCTTGGGCAAACGGCCGAGCGCGGTGCACGTCACGTGCAGCACGCCCGCTTCTTCACGTAAATCGAGCTGCTCGACGAAGAAGCGATAGCTGATCTTGCTGCCGGAGCCCGCGCCCCAATCGGCACGGCGCGCCTCGCGCTTCAGCGTGCTCCGCAGGTGCCCTTCGTATTCTTTGCCGCCGTTGATGCCCGCGGGAAAGCTCAGCCGATCGAGCTTGACCCGCGGCCGGCTGGTCGACGCTACGGTAGGCTCTTCGCTCTCGGCGCGCACCGAAAGCGGCGGGAAGAGCAGTGCCGCCGACAAGCAGCCAAATAACAGGGCAGAGGCGCGTGTCACGCGCTCGGCATAATGCTTGGGAGCAGTCTGGGCCAAGTTTTGCCCAGCCGGGGCGGGGGCGGCCTTTACCCGAAGCAGTGCAGGCGCTATCGAGGAGAGATGGCGCGAGAACTCGAGGTCGACCCGAACGGGCGCGCCCTCGACTGCGACGTGATCGTGATCGGTGGCGGGGTCAACGGCGTCGGCGTGGCGCGGGATGCGTCGCTGCGCGGGATGAAGGTCGCGCTCTTCGAACGCAACGACATAGCCTTCGGTGCCAGCGGGAACTCCAGCGGCATGATCCACGGCGGGCCGCGCTATCTCACCTACGATCCGGCGGTCACGCACAGCTCATGCTTGGATTCGGGGCACATTCAGCACATCGCGCCGCACCTACTATTCCGCATCCCGTTCCTGATGCCGATCTTCAAGAGCGGGCCGCTGATGTCGCGCATTGCGCTCACCGGCTATGACGCCTTTTTCGATCTGTACGACGCCTATCAGCCGCTCAAAGCCGGTAAACCTCACGTCCGGCTCTCTGCCGACGAGATCCGTGCGCTCGAGCCGGGGCTGGTCGGCGGCGCGGCCGGCGGGGTCACGTTCGATGAATGGGGCATCGACGGCGCGCGGCTGTGCATCGCCAACGCGGTCGACGCGCGCGAACGCGGCGCGGAAATACGCGTTCACTGCACGGTCACCGAGATCTTGCGCCGTGAAGACGGCAGCGCGTACGGCGTGCGTTTTCGCGATCGCGTCTCGGGCGAAACCGGCACGCGCAGCGCGCGCTTGCTCGTGAACGCCACCGGCGCCTGGGCGCCGATCACGGCCTCGCTCGGTGGGCTGGCCTCGACCGCGGCGCGCATTCGGCCGGGCAAAGGCATTCACGTCTTTTTGGATCGGCGGCTCACCAATTACGCCGTGATCGCGCACGCCATCGACGGCCGGCAGGTGTTTCTCTTGCCTTGGCAAAATATGAGCGTGCTCGGTACCACCGACGACGACTACTACGGCGATCTGGACCAAGTCGTCGCCACGACGGACGAGGTGAGCTACTTGTTCCAAGCGGTGGAGCACGTGTTTCCGGCCGTGCGCAGCGCGCGCGCGATCGGGACCTGGGGCGGTGTGCGGCCCACGCTGTATGCCTGGGGCCCGAACGAAGATCAGCTGTCGCGCGAGCATCAGGTGGTCGATCACCGCGAGCACGGCGCAGACGGTCTGTATTCGATGATCGGCGGCAAGCTCGCGAGCTATCGGCTCTTTGCCGAGGAGATGACCGACATCTTGGCCAAGCGGCTCGGCAACACCCAAGCCCGTCGCTCGCACGTGGCTCCCTTACCGGGTGGCGACGAGCAGGTCGATCCGATGCAACTCGTGGTCCAGGGCGGCATGGAAGCGGTGACCGCGACGCGGCTCGAGTACCGCCACGGCGGGCGCAGCTTGCGCGTGCTCGAACGCATGCAGCAAAAACCGCGCGAGGCAGCCGTCGTGTGCAGCTGTGAGCCCGTGACCGAAGCCGAGATCCGCTACGTGGTCGAGCATGAATTGGCGCAGGACGTGAACGACGTCGCGCGCCGCACGCGGCTCGGCTTGGGCGCCTGCGGTGGCATGCGCTGCGCGCTTCGCTGCGGGCGCATCGTTGCCGACGCAACCGGGCGCTCGCCCGAAGCCGGCCAGCGCATGGCGCTCGATTTCCTGGTGCACGGTGCGCGGCGGCGCAGCGCCGCAGTGGGGCCGGCGCAGGCACGCCAAGAGGCGCTCACGCTCGCCGCGCTGGCGGCTGAGCTCGGCTCGGGGAGCGACATTCCGTGAACATCGCTGTGGTTGGAGCAGGCGTTGCCGGCACTGCCGCCGCTCACGAGCTCGCCCGCCAAGGGGCACGCCCGACCGTCTTTCACGCGCAGGCCGGCTCGAGCGCTTTGTACTCCGGGGCGCTCGATTTCGAGGCCTGGGATCGCGTGCACGAGCTGTCGCCAGTCACGCCCGAGCTGGCCCGTTTCTGCGCGGCGCTCGGCGCTTGGGAGCTCGGCCCAGCGGCGGCACAAATCGCCACGCTGGAGGGCAATCTGCGTCCGACGCGCGGCCGAGATCGCGCGCTGCTCGATCTGCAGCCCTTGGCCGGCCAGCGCGTGGCTGTGGTCGAGCTCGAGCGCGATGACTGGGACGCTCGGCTTTTGGCCAGGAGCTACAGCGCGAGCGCCTGGGCCAAGCGGACCGAAACCGTGTTCGAGCCGGTGCGAGTGCGCGCGCTCGAACACCATTTCGAACGCCGAATTTCTAGTTACGATTTCGCAGCTGCGCATGACGCGCCACAGCGCACCGCGTTTTTGCTCACCGCCCTGAAAATCAGCGGCGTGAGCCCCGCCGCTTGGCTGTGCGGTCCATGGCTGGGCGTCGAGCGAGCGGTCGCGTCCGAGCTCAGCGCAGCGCTCGGCGTGCCGGTGGGGGAAACCACTTCTGCGCCCGGCGGCGCTGCCGGCGCACGCTTCGAGAGCGCGCGCGATCGCTTGCTCGGGCAAATCGCGCTCGTCGAACGCGCGCGCGTGCTGCGGATCGAGCCGCGCGGGCGCGGCTATCGTCTCGAAACCGAGGCCGGTGAGGCCGGCGAATTTGCGAGCGTGGTGCTCGCGACTGGCGGCGTCGCCGCCGGCGGAATCGCGCTGGAACGGTCCTTCGAGCGCCGCGGTGGCGCGGGCTTTCGCCTGTCCTTTGCTGCGCCCGTGAGCATCGCCGTCGACGGCGAGATCAGCGAGGGCGTCTCCTCGCTGGCCAGCCCCGATTTCGTCGAGCGCGGCCTGAGCGTGCTGCTCGCTGTCGGCATCGCCGCTTCGCCCGCGGGCGCTGCGCTCGGCGCTCCCGGGCTGTTCGTGGCGGGTGATGCGCTTGCCGAGCGCCCGCGGGCCGCGCTTTTTGCCGCGCAATCGGGGGTGATTGCCGCGCAAGGCGCGCTCGCACACGCGCGAGGCAAGGAGTGAATCGAGCGCCGAGCGCGCGGCGCTCGCGCGCTGCCGTCGCTTGGTCGCTGCTCGCCGTGACACTGGCGAGCTTGCTTGCCGGCGCGGCCTGCCGGAGCGAGCCGAACGTGGTGCTCGCTGCGCAGCCGAGCGAGGCCGGCCCGTGCCCGGATGCTGTCAACCCCGAGCCCGACGGGCAGCTGCGCTCGCGCGCCGTGTCGACCCAGCACAACGATGTCGCGCGCACGGGTGCGACGCTCAGCGAGACCGCGCTCGATACCTGCTCGGTGCCGCGCCTCGCGGAGCTCGGGCAGTACGCGGTCGACGGCCAGGTGTACGCGCAGCCGCTGTACGCCGAGCACGTCAGCACGGCACAGGGCGTGAAGAACCTGCTGCTGGTCGCAACCATGGCCGATTCGCTGTTCGCGTTCGACGCCGACGCACCGGGCAGCGATCCGGTTTGGCAGCTCGGTCGCGAACACGAGCTGGGCGAGCCTGGGTTTTCGGCGCGCAACGTGGCGGGGCCGAACGGCATCTTGGCGACGCCGGTGATCGACCCGGAACAGGGCGTGATTTACCTGGTTTCGCGCGATTGTGCGGCGGGTGATTCCGCGCCCGCAAGAGCTTGCGAGCAGCGTCTATTTGCGGTCGAGCTGGGCAGCGGAAAGATTGACGCCAGCGTGACCATCGCGGGCAGCGTTGCCAATCCCGCGTCCGGCCTGCCCACCTTCTTCGACCCGAACTTGCACTGGAGTCGGTCCGCGTTGCTTCTGCAGCACGGTAAACTATTCGTGTCGTTCGGTTCGGGCCCGAACGGCAACGCGCACGAAGAGGACTTCGCCTTTCACAGTTGGTTGTTCGGGTACAGCGTGAGCGATCTGTCCGCGGTGCCCAGCGTGTACTGCTCGACGCCTGATTTCGGGGGCGGCGCGATTTGGCAATCGGGCAACGGCCCAGCCGCCGATGACGACGCGGTCTACTTTGCGACCGGCAACGGCATCCATTGGCCGACTCCCGCCGGCCCTGCGAGCTTTCCCGAAACGCCCCAAGGTGACGAAGATTGCTTGGTGCGCGTACCGCTCACGGCGCAGGCCGACCCGAGCCACTACTGGGACGATCGGCCGTACCGTGCGGACGGCAATGTCTTCCAGTACATGGAAAAGAACGACATCGATCTGGGCACCGCCGGGCCGTTGCTCATCCCCGATAGCCCACGTTTGGTGATAGCCGGAAAATCCGGCATTTTGTACGTACTCGAGCGCTCGACGCTCCGCCCCACGCAAGCGCCGCTCGAGGCATTCCACACGCCGAGCCTCGCTGACGGTCAAACCAAGTACATCTATTCTTACGACGGCGGCCCGCACGTGCACGGCTCGCCGGTATTTTTTCGGCCCGGCAGCGACGCTCCGGACGGCGGAGCCGGGCGCGGCCTGATCTTTCTTTGGCCGGAGAACGAGCGCCTGAAATCGTTCGCCTATGATTACGCGAGCGGCGTCTTGAGCGAACTCATCAGCGCGGACGTCCCGCTCGTAGCGAGTGGCGGCATGTTGTCCTTGTCTGCTTCCGGCGCGCGCGGCGACTCGGCCATCGTTTGGGCGTCCACGGTCGATGCCGACGACGCGGCGGGCCATTTGTGGGCGCTGTCGGCCACGACCTTGGCGCTACTTTGGGACGGTAAGCTGCCGGCATGGGCGAAGTTCGCGCTGCCGACCATCGCCGCGGGCCGCGTATACCTGGCAAGCTCGTCGAGTAAATCCGGGCTTTCGCCGGCGATCGTCGTGTTCGGGCTCTCGCGGTAGCAAAGGTCGTGCTACACGCGGCGTCATGGCCGCTTCGACTGGAGCCCGCGTGCGCCTCCTTTTCGCCGTGTCGAATGCGCTCGTCGCGCTGATCTTGCTGGTCGGCGTGTTCGGCTTGATTCAACCGCGTTTCTGGGCGCTCGACGTGCCAGCGGGAGTGCTCGCTTCGATCGAGCTGGTGAGCGCGCTCGCGCTCTTCGCGCGGCTGCCTTGGGCCTTGCGCGCGCTTGCACTCGCCGCTTGGATCACCTTCGTAGGCGGGTTGCTGCTCGTGGGCTTGGTCGTGTTGACGATGGTGTTTCTGCGCAGCATCCACGGAGAGGACGGCTTCGTCGCCACGGCCGTGTCGGGCCTGGTCCTGCTCTTGCTCGTGCCGTACACGTTGCTCCTGCCAATCCTGCAGCTCTTGTGGCTGAAGCGGCAAGCGCTCGAGCCGAAACCATGACCGGTCGCACACTGGCGCGCGTGCTCGCGCTGTACGCGCTCACGCTGGCGCTCGGCGCGTTGTTCATGTGGCGCGCGTTGCGGCTCGATCGCGCGCGGACAGCGCGCGGGCCGTCGATCGTGAGCGTGTGGCGAGGTGGCGTGCGGATCGCTCGCAAGGTCGTGACGGGCGACGCTACGCCTGTGCTCGTAGCCGAGGGCGCACTGCCCGGCGCCACGCACACCACGGATGAAATCATCGATAGCGCACCGATCTGGGCCTTGAATCGCTTCCTGTTCGCAGCCTCCGTCGCCCCGCTGCGAGACGGCGTGAGCGTGAGCTATCGCGGCCGCGACGCCTACGCGACGCCCGACGATCTCCTGAAAATCGAGGCTTACGAGAGCGCGCTGCAAGTGGGCCCCGTCGGTCTAGTGCTCGGGACCGACACGGACAAAGTGCTCGCGACGTTGGCGACGGAGCTCGGGACCACACCGGATGAGCTCCTCCGCGACGGCAAATTTCGGCGCTTCGCCGTGCGCCGCCACACCGATTTTCCGCGCAGGCTCGAGGCCAAGGACGTGAACGTGAGCGCGCTCCGCGAGGCCGTCTTGAGCGCGGCGTATTACCTTTCGCACAATCAGAAACGGGACGGTTCGTTCCGCTATGAAGTCGACGCCATGACCGGCGAGGACGCGCCAGACTACAACTTCCCCCGCCATGCGGGCGCGACCTACTTCTTGGCGCGGGCGGGCAACCAATTGCACGACGCGCGCTTGTTCCGCGCTGCGCGGCGAGCGGGCGAATACATGGCCCACACCACGGTGCGTTGCGGAGCGCACGCCTGCTTCGGCGAGGGCGATCAGGTCGATATCGGCGCGTCTGCGCTGGCGCTATTGACGTACGTCGAGCTGTTGAACGGCGGGGCCAACGAGTTTCGAGACGCAGCCCTCGATTTGGCCGGCTTCTTGCGCGCCCAGCAGCTCGAAAACGGCGATTTTCAGCACTTCTACTCGGTCAAGGAGCAGCACCCGATCAACGTCCAGGTCGAGTATTACACGGGCGAGGCGGCGTTCGCGCTGTCGCGCGTGGCGCGCATCAGCCAGAACGAGCAGGATCTCGCTGCGGCCAGTCGCGCGCTCGCGTTTTTGGTCCACCGTTCCCCATTGTTTTTGGGCGCGCACTATTTCTGGGGTGCCGAGCACTGGACCTGCCAGGTGCTCGAGGATCTCTGGCAACGCGCGCCCGACCGCCGCGCGCTCCAGTTCTGTCTGGATTGGCAGGCCGCCAATCGCAACCTGCAGTTGGATTCGCCGCCTGCGCTGCCCGAGTATGACGGCGGGCTCAGCCGCGGGCCGTTCGTCTCGCCGCGCTTGACGCCGCTGGCGAGCCGCTTGGAGGCCGCTGTGGCCACGCTGTCGGTGGCCCGCAGCGCCGGCGTCGGCAAAGCCGAGCTCGACTTGCTCGAGCGCGAAATCCAACGCGGCTTCGCGTTCTTGCTGCGCTATCAGTTCCTGCCGGGTCCAACGTATTTGATGCCAGACCCGCGCGCTGTCGCGGGCGGAGTACCGGGCAGCCCCGTCGATCTTCATGTGCGCATCGATTATCCGCAGCACGCCGGGGACGCTTGGCTCAGGTATTTGGAGCTGGCAGCACTAGATCGGTAATCTCATCGTTCAGAACACGACTGAAAAGTCGTTCGTCATTTCATCGCCCGCGGCGCGTCATAAGCCTGGGTTTCATGGCCGAGTCTACGCGTTTCGCCGACGACTGTGTTGAGGACGATCGGGTCCGGCGCGTCGTGGCCCGCGTGGTTCCCGAAACGAGCTGGATAACTGATCTGGCGCTCGGACCGG
>Ga0068855_100006490_pt1 | contig 14223 bp, 13 predicted proteins | sample KBSCornC52_FD_66592 | JGI IMG/M metagenome (GOLD analysis project Ga0068855, IMG submission 66592) | Corn rhizosphere microbial communities from Kellogg Biological Station, Michigan, USA - KBS Corn C5-2 | ecosystem: Host-associated > Plants > Roots > Rhizosphere > Soil ... | reverse complement strand
CCCGCTGTTGCCTTCCAAACTAACCGACTCCTCGGGCACGTAAATGATATCGGCGCCAATTCGCTGCTTGAGGAAGGCATACTTAATGGCCCCGATGATGGTCTCTTCGCCGTTACCAGTCTGCTTGTTGGCAGCAGCAGTGGCTTCAATAACATCGACAGCGCGCAGAATATTCCCCTTGCGCGAACTCATTTTAACGGCGCCCTGCAGTTTGACGTTGCCGTGCGTTAAGTGGATGGTGCGGTTAGCCAGATCGGGCGCAAACTGCTCGATACTCTTCAAAACCACTTTCATATACTCGGTAATGTCGTTGCCGGTAATGATAATTGAGGTGTCAAAGTGGTAATCTTCCCACTTCTTAAAGCTCAGTCCGACATCTTTGGCTTCGTAGGTCGGCAGGCCTTCGGAGTTAATAAAGACTCTGGTGTGCAAACCATACGGCTCGCCGACAAACACAACCGCGCCGTCGCTTTCTTTGTAGACACCTTTAGCCAGCTGCTCTTGGACGGTTTTTAAGCCCAACGGGGCTGTTTCACTCTCGGGGTAATACTTCTCAAAATGAGTATTGATGCGGTCGTAAAAAGCATTGAAGTAGTCGTAGCTCCAAGCGCGGCACGTCCAATAGATTTGTGCTAGTGGGGAGTCGTGATCATTCTCGTTTTGCAGTTGGTAAATCCGCTTGTTGAGCTCAATAATGGCTGGCTTAGCAGCTTCATCATCTTCATAAGCGGCGGTGCCAGTCACGTAGGCAGCGGCCAACCACTCTGAGCGCTTATCAGCCTCAACCTCATTAAGTTTTTCAGGCTGTTCGCCGCCCAAGGTCTGCAAAATTGCCCACATCGTTTTGGCGACGTGCAGGCCAACATCGCCACCAAAATTAACCCGGTGGACTTGACCACCTGCCCGTTCTACCAAGTTGGCAATGCCATCGCCCACCACGCTGGTATAAAAATGCCCAGCGTGCAGGATTTTAAACGGATTGGGGTCAGAGTACTCAACCACCACCGTTTTATTGGCGTATGGCTGAGCTGGCTTAGTCTCTAGTGCGGCGACTAGCTCGGCGTCTTGTAGTGTCAGATTCAAAAAACCCGGCCCGGCTACGCTAGCACTGGCGACTAGCTCGGCGTGGTCAGCCTGTAGTTTCTCGGCCAGCTGCTGGCTGATATCGCGGGGCGGCTGCCCCAGTTGCTTGGCAAGCTGTAAGCCAACATTGGTGGCATAGTCACCAAACTGCGCCTCGGGGCGTGTAAGTTCTACTGCCACCTCAATATCAAAAAGCTGTTTAACTACGGCGGCGATTGCCTGCGCTAATTTGTCTCTCATTATTTTCTAGTATAGCAGACTTAACAGAGGTTATTGGGCCGGCCATGACCCTTACGCAACTCCAGATCACAAAGTACATTGAGCTAAGCAGCACCATAAACAGCAGCGTAGTTTCAATCATATTGCCGTAACCTTGCGGGTTCAGAAAGCGTTCCGAGATATCAAATAGCAGACCGCCCGGGTTAAACACCACGTCCCACGTATTCCAGCGTAAATCACGGCCCAAATAGATAGCGAAGCTGCAAAGCAGTAGCACCAGTCCGACTACTCGCCTGGCACTTGGCGCTGGCAAGCGGCGGCGTAATTCGCGGTGGACCATCACCAAGCTGGCGAAACCGAAGAACAGACCTGTGGCAATAAACGATGTAAACAAAACAACGTAGAATAACAGATCAGCATTGCCCACCTCCGGCAGGTGGATGTAGTCCGTTACCATGTAAAAACTATTGGGCAAAAACCCCAGCCAGAGCACACTAAGCCCAATGCCCGGCCAACTCGACCACGCCTGCTGGCGCAGGAGCCGGACCAGCAGCGATGCAAATAAAAGTGGCAACATCGCCAAAAACAGATTCCAATCCAAGTAAAAGTAGTAACTGCCACTTTTAAAGAGGTCGGCGTACAAATACAAACCCACACTGACTAGCGTAGACAGCGCTAGAGCTCGGGCAAGAAGCCCAGTTTTATCAAACGGCCGTGCGCTCATCGTCTCTCTAGTATAGCAACCCGACGCGCTGACTACTGTTCGCCGCGCTCTTTTTTGCGTTGCTCAGGCGTTTCGTTGGGCCGTGCGTAGTCATCTTCTAGGCGCCACGTTGTCCCCAGCTCCTGTGTAGAAACCTCCGCAATGTCACAGTCAGTTATACCCATCAAACGGTGGCGCTGGCCAATTTTAGTGCTGTAGCCAACACCGGGCTGCAGTTCGGTTGTAACCAGCTCGCCCTTGGAGTTTTCCCAGATAACGGCAGCTTTTCCACTCATGAGTAGCCAGCTTTCCTGCTTCTCGTCGTGGGCTTGCAAACTGAGCCGTGCGTTGGCATTGATGTGGATAATTTTTCCCATGTAAGGAGCGTCGGCTGGCACCCAGTGGATTTCGTAGCCCCACGGCTTTTCCACCCGCTTGGCATACGACTCGGTCGTGAAATTGGCGGTATCAAAGGTCGGTGCGTCGCTCATTATTTGTCCATCTCCTTCTTAAAGTTTTCCACTAATACCACTGGAGCCGGGTTTATACCATTTAACAGGGCCAGATAAATCGATACGAAATCACCGTAAGCGATTGTCCACAGCAACTGTTGAAAAACAGTTTCGCCCTTGGCTTCAACCACATAGGGCTGGGGACGTTTGCCTGACAGCAAACGCTCACTGACGATAAAGCGCTTTTGGACGCGCTCATGCTCTAAGTTGCTTCGCAAATCTATGACAGCGTAGGGTTTATCAACCGGTTGTTCACTCCAGCCAATAAACTCGTTGTGGTTAAACTCTGGGTACTGGTTTACCCAGGCAATGTGCTTGGCGTTTTCGTTAAAGCTGATTTTCCACTTGTAGGCCGCTGGGTACATTTTTGGCCCGCCGTACACCACAATCGACTTGCCCATCAGTTCTTGAGCCAGCTGTTTAGCGGGGTTACTCGCAGTCGGCACTTCGACAGCCCAAGCGTTGGCACTTTCTGCTAAAAAGCTGGCTGTTGCCGACAGCTCGGCGTCTACATCGCTGGCGGCCAGTAAACCGGCCTGTTCCAGCAGCGTTAACAAAGCTTTAAAGTTATACAACACTGCGTAGCGCGGCTGCTCGGCCTTGGGCAGCAGCACTAACGGATAGTTTTTGGCCCGAGCTAGGTCGGCCAACTTACCACCACCGGCAATAACCGCAATATGGGCGCCTTGGGCTTCGGCCTGTGCAATCGCGCTCAGTGTCTCCTCGGTGTTGCCAGAGTAACTAGCCGCAATAAAGAGTGTCTCCGGGCCAACATACGTCGGGATGTCATAATCGCGCACGACAGCAAATGGCTTAGTCAGCTTGGGCCAGGTTTCAAATAACAGCGCTGCCAGGGCAGAACCGCCCATGCCGCCGTACACTACATTGCTCACCTCTACCGGCTGCTGCGTTACACCTTCAAAGCTGTAGCCAAGCTGCTCGGCCTGCTTGCCGACAATACCAAGGGCGTCCTGGGCGTCACGGTCATGAATTGCCTTAAGATCATCAAGCATAGTCGTCCCTCCTTTTAATCCCCCAGCACGCTAGTGCTTACATGAGATATTTGCTATGATTACCATTGTAGATTGAAAATTATAAATTGAGAACTTGACTTCGCTCAGCCTGCAGCAACGCGAAGTTCCGGTGGGGGAAAAATGTTCGGACACGACGATCACAGCAATAACAAAGACGACGAAACAACGCCAGAAGTCCAAGTAAGCGACGCCCTTTTGTCGTCACCTGACAGCTCTGAGCCCGATAACACTGATGACCGTGTAGCCGCTGTTGAGCACGCCTCCGGCGCGGTCGAAGTAACTCCGTCTGATCCTGGCACCGACGATAATTCGGCAGCCGTTACCACCCCTACTCTCGACGACGATACTGACGACTCAGATGACGCCACTCCAGCAACCCCGCCACCGGTTGTGTCGCCCAATGATCCGTTGTTTGGCATCAAGCGCGACGCCCTGCAAGCCCTTTCACCGCTGCTAGGCCACCTCGACCAAACGCCCGAAGAAAAATTCCGTACCACGATGATGCTTATTCAAGCGACTGATAACAAGAATCTCCTCAACGACGCCTACGAAGCTGCTAAAGCTATCAGCGACGACAAAACTCGCGCCCAAGCCTTGCTCGACGTCGTAAACGAAATCAACTACTTCACGACCCAAGCTGCTAAGTAGCTATTTCTTAGGTCGGTTTAGGTACTGATTTAGTATTAATTTTAGTGCCGCCTGGCGGAGTGGCTGGCGCTTTCTGATGGCTGCTCGAAGTAGCCGGCTTACTGGTCTCGTGTACTGCCACAATGACCACGCCGACAACAATGACGACCATGATCAACACAATCGAGGCAATGACGACAATTTTCCGTGTACCGTTCGGCGGAGCCGGTTGATGGACGTGATAGTACTGCTGCAACTCGGGCGGAACCAACAAGTCCTTGCCCGGTATTTCCGATTCTTTACGCCTGCCAAACCATTTCATAGGTGTTAATTATATACTTATGAGGATTTTTTGGCAATCTCATGATATGGCTATACAGCCTACATCATGCCCATGCCGCTCATGTCGGGCCCAGCTGGTGCGGCAGATTTAGCCTCAGGCACATCTACTACCAGCGCGCCCATGGTTTCAATGGTGCCAGCGATCGAAACTGCATTCAAAACTGCTTCCTTGGTAACACGAGCCGGGTCTACGACACCGGCAGCTTTCATATCGACGAGCTTGGCTGGGTTGTTTACATTCACGCCCATGCCAGGCTTGGCATCGCGCATCTTTGGCAACCACTCGTCAGGGTTCTGACCAGCGTTGAGCAACAAGATGCGGAATGGCTGCTCCAGTGCGTTTTTCAAGATTTGTGCTCCGGCCGCAACAGAGTCGGTGCCGCTTACTTTTATCTCGTTCGCGAGATTAATGAGCGTCACACCACCACCTGCCACAATACCTTCGTCAAGCGCTGCTTTAACCGCAGCGACAGCGTCATCAACCCGGTACTTCTTCTCTTCTATCTCGGTCTCAGTGGCGCCACCGACTTTAATGACGGCCACTTTGCCGCTCAGGCTAGCCCGGCGCTTCTCGAGGTTTTCACGGTCATATTCGCTGCTCGCTTGTTGGATCTGAGCGTTGATCTGCGAAATCCGGTTTTCAACTTCGGCAACATCGCCTCGGCCTTCGATGATGGTCGTCTCGTCTTTCGTAACAATAATCCGGCGGGCCGTACCAACCATATCGAGCTCAGCACTTTCAAACGTGTAACCGCTGTCTTCACTAATCACGGTTGCGCCAGTCAAAATCGCAATGTCGTTTAAGATGTCCTTGCGGCGGTCGCCGAACGACGGTGCCTTGATAGCAACCGTGTTAAAGACACCTTTCAAGCGGTTCAAGATCAGCGTGCCAAGGGCTTCGCCCTCAACATCATCGGCAATCAACACCAAGTCTTTTTTGCCAGATTGAGCCAACTTTTCGAGCAGCGGCAAGAATTCTTGGATTGAACTGACTTTCTTATCGGTAATTACAATGGCTGGCTTGTCGTAAACTGCTTCCATCCGCGCCGTGTCAGTTACCATGTAGGGGCTAACAAAACCACGGTCAAACGTAAAGCCCTCAACCACCTCGCTCTCTAGAGCTAAGCCCTGACCTTCTTCGACAGTCACAACACCATCTTTACCGACTTTGTGAATAACGTTGGCGATCAGTTTGCCAATTTCAGCGTCACCAGCCGAAATTGTTGCCACCTCGGCCACGCGGCTTTTATTGCCCTCAATGTCCTCGGCAAGCGTCGAAAGCTTGGCAATGACATCATGCGCGGCTGTCTCCAACCCCTTGCGGAGCATCATCGGGTTGTGGCCGGCAGCGATCAGCTTGTTAGCTTCGCTCAAGATGTGGTACGTCAGTACGGTAACAGTCGTCGTACCGTCACCAGCGACATCATTCATCTTCGAAGCCGCCTGCTTAATTAGCTCAGCGCCAACTTTGTAGCCCAAAGTCTCGTCATCGACATCAGCCAGATCAACGCCTTTCGCAACTGTTACACCATCGTGGGTGACGCTTGGTGCGCCGTACTCTTTACCAATAACCACGTTACGACCCTTTGGCCCCATGGTTGTTTTGACTGCGTTGTATAAAATTTCGGCCCCCGCCAAAATCCGGCGGCGAGCGTCTTCGTCATAAAATACTTTCTTTGCCATGAATCCTCCTTATTTGACCGTCGCTAAGATGTCTTCTTCTTTAACCAAAAGGTATTCGTCGGCACCGACTTTTACATCGGTCGTGCTGTAGCTTTTATAAATAATCCGATCGCCAACCTTAATCTCTTTAACAGCATTACCAACGGCAATAACCTGAGCTGTCTTTGGCTTTTCCTTAGCGTTCTCCGGCAAATACAAACCGCTGGCGGTTTTACTCTGCGCTTCCTCGTTTTGAGCGACTACATAGTCGGCTAGTGGCTGAATTTTTGCCATTATTTAGTCCTCCAATTTATCCAGTAGTTTGCATTAGCACTTACCATGCGAGAGTGCTAATTTCATCCTTAATAATAGATGAGCCGACCAAGCACTGTCAAGACAACTACTTAGGAGTTGTCTTGTTCAAGTGCGGCGTATTTTTCCAGCACTGCAAGCAGAACCATAGCCGTAAGTGCCGGTCTTTGTGGCCCGTCTGCCGGTGGAATCACTTCACCCATGTGGATAAACAAGTCACCGCTGTCTTCGTAGTCTGGGTTGCGACGTATCTTATTTAAATCGTCGTACTCACTTATTTCCCGTGTATTCACCAAGAAATAGCGATGGGGTTCATCAGGCCCATAAATCACCTCCACAAATGTGTCACTAAAGGGAGGAGTCTCTCTCATTTCAATCTTGCCCTTATCTTTGCGAAAGTAGTACTGCGTTAAAGTCCTAAAGTACACTGTCGTAATTCCATCGATTGGCTCTCTACCAGGGTACGGGCCCATAACTAAAGTATTGTGCGGAGCTCGCACATGCTCATTTTCTTGAGATTCAGTAACGGGTACTCGCTTTGCCCTCTCCGAATACCGCTTCCATTTTAGATGATCTGTTTTTAGGTGAATAGCTTCAAGAAACCAGAGTCTAAACGACTTCTCTGGATCAGGTGCATCAGATTCAGGATAAGTATTATGCGGGTTGCTCAAGTTACAAGTATTGTGTTATAAATTTACTTTTTTGTCAATATTGTTGCTATCTGTTTCTTTTGTGGTATAATGCTTACGGCTTATCTGCCAAACCCGCCTAGTCCCGAAGGGGGACAAAATGCAGCAAGTAATTGACTGCTCGCAAGGTGAAATCCGTGGTGTCTACCCGGTCGTCGCACCCGACGCCAAAACCAAGTCGAAGTACTACTTTGACACGGATTTCACGGTCAGCAACGAGACGCTCGCCCACTGCAAGACCGTCGCCGGCATGCACCCCGAGATCCTCGGAGTCACGCACAGTGACAACTCGCAGTTCGGCGGCATCATGGTCATCTTCAAGACGAACGCTTCAAAAGAGCTGATTCTGATGACCATCGGCGCCTACGTCAGCAACCTGCGGAAGCACTTCAACAAGCTCGACGCTGAAGCGAAGGCTGCCGCCGCAACCCCTGTTCGTGTGATCAACGAGGTCGACCCCGTCGTCGCCGCCATGGCTGTCAACGCTATGCCGCGGAATTTCCGACGAGACGAGTAACGCAGATGCCACCCGTACGATACGGCCGCCACAACCTGATCGGTTGAACGTATCGCGTGTGCATATTAAGGCCACGAGCCCCAACATGCACACAAGACGGGTGGGCAAGCAGATCGATGGTATCGAGAATTTGCCGGCAATCGCCAGCGAACCCTCTCGAAAAACCTCTCTGCTTGCCTCTCCTCTCACGAATATAGTTAGGTTTATACTTAGTACCACATGATGCTAAACAAAAACGTCCTGATGTCCGGCGTCGATTACTTCGATGATCAAGCCGCTATTAACCCTTTTATGGATTCACTCGTGCCCATCGACCGAGTGGCCGCAGCGGTCGAGCACGCCGCAATTAAACAAGCCCTCGAAGACGCCGGTGTAACCGTCCACCAAGTCAAACCACCAATCGACTGCCAAGACGGCGTCTACACCGCCAACTGGGCGCTCTGCCGCGGCGATAAAGCCGTCCTGGCCACCTTGCCACCGGCCCGCGAAGCCGAAGAAGCTTATGCCAAAGAAGTTCTCGAAAGCTTCGGTAAAACCGTCTACAAAGTTCCCAACGACTGGCATTTTAGCGGTCAAGGCGACGCCCTGCCCTGCGGCAACTATCTGTTTGCCGGTAGCGGCTACCGCACCGATCCCCGCGCCCACAAGTTTCTAGCCGACACCCTCGGCTACGAAGTTATAACTCTGCGCACAAAGCCTCAACGCACCTGGTTCGGCGTACCAGTCACCAACGTATCCTCAGGCTGGCCAGACAGCTTCTTCTACGACATCGACCTAGCCCTGTCAGTGCTCATACCGCCAGAAAACGGTCAAAAAGGCCTCATCGCCTGGTGCCCCAACGCGTTCACGCCGGCCAGTCGTAAAAAGCTCCAGAAATTCGATAAAGTAGACAAAATCGAGGTCTCCTTCGAAGAAGCCCGCCAAGCTTTCGCCTGCAACCTCGTTTCAACCGGCCGAACCGTCATCATGGGCGACGGCGCCCCTCTGTTAAAAGCCATCCTCGAAGGCCGCGGTTTCACCGTTATAACACCTCATATCCGTGAACTCGCCAAAGGCGGCGGTTACATCCGCTGCACCACTTTAACGCTTGATAACGCTTAGCACGGCTTCACGCACCGTACCAATCTCATCCCACGGATGCTCGCCGTCAGCACGTTCTATAGTCTTTTCGTGACCCTTGCCGAGCGTAACCACCATATCGCCTGGTTTGGCCCGCTTAATCGCAAACTGGATGGCCTGCGGCCGATCGAGTACCAAAAATAGGTCCTTATCCCGCACCTTGCCGGCCTTTTCGACCCCGGCGGCAATTTCATCCATAATCTTGGCGCCATCCTCATTGCGGTCATCTTCTTCGCAAATCACCACTTCATCAGCATATTGGCCAGCCAGCTCGCCCTGAATCGGCCGCTTCGCCGTGTCTCCCCCGCCCTGCGAGCCAAACACCACTATTAATTTGCCTTTAACCACAGGCTTCAGATCCTTAAATAACTTCTCAAAACTGTCCGGCGAGTGGGCGTAATCCACAACCACATCAAAGTCCTGCCCAACGTCCACCTTTGTCATGCGGCCTTCCACACCTTCTAGCGCAGCAATCCCCTGCTCTATCTGAGTTTTGGTCAGCCCCAGCGCCCGGCCAACCCCAACGGCTGCCAATGAGTTGTGCACATTAAAGCTGCCCGGGATCTGGGTGTGGATATCATACGATTCATCCCCAACCACGGCTGTGTATGCCACACCTGTCGGGGATAACTTGACGTTCTTAGCCCGAATATCGCCCTTTTCCACACCGTAGGACACTGGATGTGCAATCGCCTGTGCAAAATAAACCGAGTTCGGGTCATCAGCGTTCACGATGCCGGTGCGTAACCCCTTGCGGTTCTTATTGGCCAGCTTAAACATCTTCACCTTGGCCTCGCGATAGCGTTCAAACGTCTTGTGATAAGCCAAATGCTCATGTGTCAGGTTCGTAAACACCGCTACCGAGTAAGGCATGCCCCACACCCGGTTCTGCGCCAGCGCATGGCTGGTCGTCTCGAGCACCAACCACTCTACGCCCTGGCTGCGCATCCACTTGAGCCGCTTCATCAGCTCCGGCGCCGGCACGTTTGTATAGTGGTGAACTTGCATCCGAATATCATCATTAACCCCGTAGGCCACAGTGCTCTGCAGTCCTACCTTGTAGCCCGCCTCGTGCAGCATCTTGTGAATCATAAAACAGGTCGTGGTCTTACCGTTCGTCCCTGTTACGCCGATAATCTTGATGCCGCGGGCTGGAAAGCCGTTGATGGTATTAAACAGCACGGCCTCAGCCAGGTGGCCATAGGGCTCAATCTTTTGGAACAACCCACGTGGTATAAATTTTTTGACGATTTTTCTAGGATTCATTCCTAAAAGTATACGGCCCCCGGTCTGTTATGACCAGGGGCCGCTACAACGGTTATCTAAGAGGTTTATTGCTTAGGAAACTTGATCTCTGTACCAACTGGCAAGTGTGTTGCCTGGTCTACAGGGATACCGCTCTGCTTCAAAGCTTTGAGGTCTTCATCCCAGATCTGAGCATCAGTTGGGTGAGGGATACCCTCTTGGCGAAGGTGATCAGCTGAAACGCTCCAGGGGTTCTGGCCGGCCTTAAGGTCTACGTGGTCAGCAACCTTATTAGGATTTACTGGTTGGTTGAACTCACCCAGTGTACCTGTGTGTGGCTGAGTGTCACGACCTAAACCGGTTGATTTAGGGTGATGGCCACCGCTTAAGCCCTTAACTGCTGTGTAGGTTCCTGCAGCAATCAGGACGGCACCGATGGCACCGGCTACATAACCCTTACGCTTCTTGCCGTATTCTTCGTCACTGAAGTATTCGCTAGCGCGCATTCGCTGGTTAGTGAAGGCAACACCGGCACGGGCAGGCAAGCGCTTTAGTGCGTTCTTTGCCCGGCGGAAAGCACGGCCAACACGGCTACGAGGCTCTTCGTCAAACTCAGTTTCATCGAGGTCTTCATCAACTTGAGTTTCATCTTCGTTGAAGCTATAGCGAGGTCGAGGGCCCATATCAGGAGCATCAAATGTGCGGTCGGTTACGCGGCTTGGGCGAGAGCTATCTTCAGTAGTAACGTCTTCGTCTGCAGGGGCTTCCTCTTCAGTTTCAGCGGCCTTCTTAGGGTTGTAGAACTCTTTGAGGGCAGCGGCCGTTAAGCTAGCTTGCTCTTCGGCAGCCTTGTTGCGACCAACTTGAACTGTGTTTGGTGACAGGTGACCAACGCTGTAGCCTTGGCTGGCAGCACGGTCGATTGCAGCTTGGCGGATAGCGTCAGCACGATCAGTGTCTTCGTTAAGCTTTTCCTTAGTTTCGGCAACAGCCTTGTCTAAAGCTTCTTTGTAAAGCTTGTGCTTCAGTTCTGGATCTTTATCAACCTTGATGCTACCACCACCTTTAGTGATAACGAGACCACCGTATAAGGCGTCAGCGCGTTTGCGGCTTTCGCGGCGAATGGTGTTTTCGACTAAACGATTAACGGCTTTGTCGCCTTCGGCACGTGCTTTGCGTGGAGCGTCAAGCTCGGCTTGGTAGTCGGCTTCACGAGTATCGCGAGCGTCTTGTTCAGCTTTTTCAGCAGCTTTAACGTCTTCTTTGGCTTGCCACTTCTTGGCGTCTTTAGCGAAAGCTTCGAAGCTACCGTAGCCATATTTGGCGCCGATGTCTTCGCGGCTGAGACCAAGACCTTCTTTAAGGCCGGGGCCACTTTGGTCACCGTTCTCGGCAAGGTACTTACTAATTTTAGGGAACATTGTTTCACGTGCAGCGTCGCGTTGCGCTTCGCGGTCGGCACGACCAGCTTCACGAGCGGCTGCTTCGTCAGCTTCTTGCTGTTGGCGACCGTTAAGTTGAGGCTCACCTAAGTGGGCTTCTGCGGCGGCTTGATCCAAAGCAGCTTGTGCTTCGGTAGCGGCGACTACTTCTGGGTTAATTTGTTGTGGTTGTGGTGCTTCTGCTGACATGGGATTATCCTAACTTTCTATTTGTTTGTTTTATGTTTTGATAGGCTTATACTAGCAAAAAGCTTGTGCTTTGTCAATAGTATCGTCACATGTTTGCCTTTTGCGCAAATAGTAGTGAGTCTACCGTGATATGCTTAGTACAGATGAATATATTGGGCATTGAATCGAGTTGTGACGAAACAGCAGCGTCAGTGGTACAAGACGGTAACAAACTGCTAAGCAACGTCGTAGCAAGCAGTATGGATCTGCATACCAAGTACGGCGGTGTGGTGCCAGAAATTGCGGCGCGTAGCCACATTGAGGTGATTATGCCGGTTATAGAGCAGGCACTGGCCGAGGCGGAACTTGGCTGGGATGAAATTGATGCAATTGCGGTGGTGTATGGCGCCGGGCTTGGTGGTAGTCTGCTAATCGGTGTGCTGGCAGCTCGGACGCTGGCCATTGTGCACAACAAGCCGCTCTACGCCATCAACCATGTCGAAGCCCATCTGTATGCCAACTTTATAACCAGCTCTGCCCTGCCCGACTATGTGCTGCCGGAAAAGCAGCCAATTTTCCCCATGTTAGGAGTGATTGTATCTGGCGGGCATAGCCAGCTAGTGCTGTTTAAGGATCATTTTGATTATCAATTGCTTGGCCAGACTTATGATGATGCGATTGGAGAGGCCTTTGACAAGGTGGCGAAAGTGCTCGGGCTACCCTACCCTGGCGGACCAAGTGTCGGTATAAAAGCGATGGAGGGTGACGCTTCAAAGTATAAGCTCCCGAAAGCCAAAATGGCTGGCAAGTACGACTTTAGCTTTTCTGGCCTCAAAACAGCCGTTTTGAGGCTGGCACAGGCCGAGATCGGTGAGGACTTCACTTTTCCCTCTACAAAGCTCGCAGAGCGGCTGTCTGAGGCTCAGAAGGCCGATATTGCGGCGAGCTTCCAGCATGTGGCAATCGAAACTATTGTGGACAAGGTTCGACTGGCCCATGACGAGTTTTCACCAGCTTCAGTGATTATAGGCGGCGGCGTCGCCAGTGATCCGGAACTGCGCCGTCAGCTGAGCGCCGCCCTGCCCTTGCCTATTAGCTACACCGATCGTAAGTTATGCACTGACAACGGTGCGATGGTAGCAACCCTTGGCTACTTTAAGCACAGCCTGGGGACAACTCCGTCTGACCCCTATACACTCGACATTGCGCCAAGCCTTTCTATGTAGTTTTGGGGCTCAATTACAGAGGTGATATCATAGAAGGTACGATGAACTTGCCAAAAGCTTACAACCCGGCCGACTATGAGGCCGACATCTATGCCCTCTGGGAGAAAAGCCGCGCATTTGCGCCAGATAACAGAGGTGGAAAGGGTCATTTTAGTATTGTGGTGCCGCCCCCGAATGCTAATGGCAACCTTCACCTCGGTCACGGGCTAACTTTGGCAATAGAGGACATTCTTATCCGTTATCACCGTATGACAGGGAAGCCTACTCTGTTTGTACCGGGGGCTGACCACGCTGGGTTTGAAACCTGGGTGGTGTACGAAAAGGAGCTAGCCAAGCAAGGGAAGAGCCGTTTTGACTTTTCACGTGGAGAACTTTACTCACAGATATGGGACTTCGTGGCGCAAAACAAAACGAATTACGAGAGCCAGTTCCGTCGGCTTGGCGCTAGTGTTGATTGGGAGCATTACACCTATACGCTGGATGAAAAGATCGTTCGACAGGCCTACAGCAGCTTCCAAAAGATGTTTAATGAAAAGTTAATATACCGGGCAGAAAAGCTGGTAAATTTCTGCACATTTCATGGCACCGGGTTTGCTGACATCGAAGTTGATCACCGTGAAGAGACTGGCCATTTATGGCACATTAAATACCCATTAACAGATGGCAGTGGGGAAGTGGTAGTCGCTACGACTCGTCCCGAGACAATGCTCGGTGATACCGCGGTAGCTGTTCATCCTGACGACAAACGGTACGCAGCATTTCACGGGAAAACTATCACCTTACCGCTGACGGGCAGGGAAATACCAATTGTGGCTGACAAGATGGTAGATATGAAGTTTGGTACCGGTGCGGTAAAGATTACGCCGGCGCATGACTTTAACGACTACGCCGTCGCTGAGCGGCACAGCCTGCCATTGATTCAGGTTATTGGGGTAGACGGGCGCATTACGCACGACATGCCAGAGGCGTACCGCGGCTTAACTGTACTGGAAGCGCGCGACGCGGTTGTGGCAGATTTACAAAAGACGGGTAACCTCGTTAAAACAGAGGAGCACATCCACACCGTGGGGCACTGTTACAAGTGTGCCACGGTTATCGAGCCGCTCCTGCGTGAGCAATGGTTTGTGGATATGGAGCCCTTGGCCAGGCCAGCTATTAAGGCGCTCAAAGAGGGCAGGGTGGTCTTCCATCCAGCCAATAAACGTGATCAGCTCATTACCTATCTGGAGGGGCTACACGACTGGAATATATCGCGTCAGATTGCCTGGGGAATCCCCATACCGGCCTTCCAGAATGTGGATAATCCAGCGGAGTGGGTATATG